>Ga0209648_10003800_pt1 | contig 12770 bp, 14 predicted proteins | sample GraSoi2013_115cm_FD_185830 | JGI IMG/M metagenome (GOLD analysis project Ga0209648, IMG submission 185830) | Grasslands soil microbial communities from the Angelo Coastal Reserve, California, USA - Sample 9_17_2013_115cm (SPAdes) (version 2) | ecosystem: Environmental > Terrestrial > Soil >...
GCAGAAACGAGGACAGTGCCCGGTCCGTTTCAATACTTCATTTGGGTTATTTGCTCCCTCCTGGAAGCAAGCGTGGTGGTGTGCGCGCTCGCGAAGCATTCCTTCCGGCGATATCTACCTCTCAATCTTTACATGGGCGTTCGTCTGCTCAGAAGCATTGTTGCCCTGGGCGTCCTCACCCACTACGGATTCACATCGAAGGAATTTATTTATACTTATTATTATTCGGATGCTTTGTCGACGATCTGCCTTTATTTCGCTGTGCTGCACTTGTTCTTACACGTTTTTGATGAGATGGGGGCCGAGCGATACCTGCGGTTTGGGGCCTCTTTGTTGTTAGCCGGGACGGCCCTTTTTTCATATCTTGCGGTACATCAGGCCAGCAATAAGCTGATGACTCGATTCGTGGCCGAAATGTCGCAAAACCTCTATTTTGTCGGCTTGGTTCTTACCTACGTCCTCTGGGGCGCAATGTTGAAGCTGCGCGAAAGCCGTACGCAGCTCGTTCAACTGGTGCTATCGCTTGGCATTCACTTCAGCGCCTTTGCAGCCAACTACGCCGTGGTAAACCTCCGTCTACACGCCGGGATACTCGTCTATCTGACCCAGCTCATCGGCATCTGGCTTCCGGCCGCCTGGACCTATACGCTGCTGCGAACTCCTGCCGACGCGCGGCTGGTGCCGGCGCGCCTTGCTACGGTGGTGACGCACCGATGATCGCCGGACTCATTCTCGCGGCTTCGTTGATTGCCCTGCTGCAGTTCTTTATTTTCTACTGCCGCTCGGTTATCGCTTCCTCGAGCACGCAGGTGCTTTCCGTGCAGACCCGCGATGTCACCGGCATCGTTGACGCCCGCGTGGGCGGTGACGATTTCGACCGCATCCTCGAACTCGTCCAGCTCTGTCCGGAGCGGCGCGAAGACCGCCTTCGTATTCGTTTCATCCACGCGTACTACGAGCTTCTGAATCTTCTGCGCCTCACGTTCGCGCGGATGTTCCCCGATGTCGGCGCGTGGACCGAGCGGGAGCGCGGCGGCTGCGCCTATTTTGCCGCTGTGACGCTGGATCACCGTATCGCCTTCAGCCGTAATTTGATGGCCCAGCAGATGTCCGACCGTTTCTGAGCGTTTCCGCGCTGCGTCTTCTCTTTTTCATCCCGGTTATTCGATACGCCACATCCGTGCGAATGCTCTTCCTTCCCTCAAGGCTCGTGTTAGACTTTCCGCGTCCCCCCGAGTGCATCGGGTGTGGAACCGTCCGCAGCGCAAAACGGACCGGTGATCAAAACTTGCACGCAGTGTGGCGCGGTACAGCAAGCACGGACAAGTCACTGTTGCTTCTGCGATGCGCCTCTGACTCCCACTCAAGAAACTCTCCCCTCGCCCCCGCAGCGCGGGGCGCCAACCGAGGGGAACCTTGTCCTTGACTCTGCCTGGAAGCGCGAGCTTGCTCGGCGCGTGGAAGCCTATCGCGCGCGGCACAAGCGGTTGCATCCAAGCGTGCATCAGGGCGCGCTCCAATTTGAAGACCCCGAGCGCGAAGCTAGTGCGGTTCATGCCCCTGCCACTTCGCACCGGGCCGCGACGGCCTTATACCTTGAACTTGAGCAGGCGGATTGCGAACATAATCCCACCGAGGCTGCCGAAGAATTCGCCTTCGCCATCGGCATTGGCCCGCGGCCCATTTCTTCTCCGAACGCTGCGGAGGAGGCGAGCGCCCGCCGGGTTGAGATCGATCTCACCGAACCGGGTGCCACTGCTTCGGACGAAACGCCCCAGCCGGAAATTGCATCGCAGCGTCCAGCAGGCGCGCACGCAGATTCGCCTTATTTCCCGGTAGCCTCTTTTGGCGAACGCTGCCTTGCTGGAGCTTTCGACGTCGTGTTTCTGCTGTTTGCCTATGGCGGGTTTCTGACGCTGTTTGGTTCGCTCGGCGGCCATTTCAGCTTCAGCAAGTTTAGCGTGGCAGTGTATGCCGCATCGCTGGGCCTGTTTTACGTGCAGTATTTCGCCCTGTTCACGATCTTTGGCGGCGCAACTCCCGGAATGATGCTGCGCCAGCTCCAGGTGGTCAGCTTCGACGGCGACGCGCCCGGCGCGCGCCAACTCCTGCAGCGCAGCTTTGGCTACGTGGTCTCCGGCGGCACATTCCTCCTCGGGTTTCTCTGGTCACTCTGGGATGAAGACCGGCTGACCTGGCAGGACCGCATTTCACGGACGCATCTCACGCAACTCGACGCGCTGCTCGCCGCCGACCCGATTGGAGGGCCCGGCGACGCGCAGAGTGCTGCTCACAAATAGTCTTCCCTGATCATCGGATTTGGTGGATTTGGCTTGCGGCAGCGGTGGGCCTCGAACTAATCCCTGGGAATCCGCGCGGAGCGCCCCGCAAACACGGCAAGCCGCCGAGCGGAGGCGCCCTGCTTGGAGCAGCGCAGCGTTGCGCCGCACGTAATGGCTTTGCGCGTTGCGGCGAGCGGCGCGTCATCGTGAAAAACGGCGCGGTTTTCCTCCCGTTCCACGCCGAGCTGTTTCCACAACGCGGCCAGGTCCGCGCCGCCGGGCTTATCCTTCATCCTGTCGTAAAGCGGCATCAGGACAGAGACCCCCGTGGCGCGGTCGCCCACGCCCAAAGCTTTCTTCAAATCCCAATCCCGGCGAATATCTCCCCCGGCGCTGAGAATTCCGCGCAAGGCATCCTCGAGCCCCTTCCGGTTTTTCGTCCGGCGGTGAATCTCGACGTCGGCAAGCAGGCAGAACAACGCGCCTCCCCAGTACGTCCTTCCCCAGGTGTGGGTGTTGTCGAGTCCTTCGTCTCCGGCCTCCGGCATGCCTTGGGGCACGTCCCGGATCAAATCCGACCACATTTGGGAGGCGTCCAGGCGCCCCGCCCGGACTCGCGCAATCGGCTCCACGTACGTCGCGATGCCTTCTTCGATCCAGTGGTGCTTCTCCCCCACCGAAGGGAACGTCAAATGGACCATCTCGTGTGTCATGATCCAGTCCGAGTTGAACTCCGCCGAAGTTGTCTCTTTTCCCACGCGAATCAGGATGGTTCCGCCATCTCTTCCGTAGGTTCGGCCGCCCCGTATGCCTCTTCCTTCGTAAGCTCTGATGTGGATCGAGAGGTGAGGAAGAGGATAGCGGCCGTAGTAGGCAACAATCGATTCCGCGGCCGCGCGAACCCAGGCCACCAAGTCTTCACGGGGAGCTCCCGCAGGTTCGCCATCCATCACCAGGTCAATTCGAGATTCGCCAATCAGGACGGAGGAGACCATTGCATCCGGCAGAGCCTTTTGCGCTGAAAAAACTGGAGCAAACATCCCAAGACAAACACAAGAGGCGAAAATCAGAACAGGTAGGGAGCGAGCCATCACATACGCCAAAAGCGTATCGCAAACCCGTTCATTTCAATTCGACGCTCTCGGCAAACGGATCGTTTCGCCGCGATTCTTCTACCGCTTCCCGGCAAAGCGTTCCAGCAGACTGTCCACGGAAACTTTTCCCGCTCCGAAAATCAGCACCAGCAATGCTGCGAAGAGGAATGTATAGGGATCGGCATTATAAAATTTGCCCGGGTCGGAAAAAAACGAGAACAACGCTTCCCGGTCCGCGACGATATAGGCCATCGCCATGTCTATCGTGATCACCAGCGCGACGGGCCGGGAGAGAAAGCCAATCGCCAGTAAGATGCCCCCTAGGAATTCCACGGTCGCGATAAACACGGCCGTCGGACCGGGCGCTGGCAAACCTAGGCTGGAGAAAAAATTGGTTACTTTTTCCAGGTTGTGAAGCTTGCCCCATCCATTTTGCGAAAGCTGCCACCCCCAGTACAAACGTACAACGAGCAGCAGCGGCGATTGCAGGGCAGACACCGCTTTCACGAACAGGCTGTGGAGCTTTTGAATCTGAAGCAAGGCGCTTTTCATGCGCGGCGTCGGATCCTTTCGGCAGCGGGCCTTAGGATTTCGGCGAATCACTTTCCGGGCGGCAGAACCACCCCAGCGTCGCAAAGATGCGGAACCACTGCTCGACGCTGGACGGACGTTCCGCAGGAGGCATCGCGCTTCTTCGGAATCCGAATTCGATGGCTTGGCTGAGGGATTTTCCCTGGTGAATCGCGCTCAACATGCCGAATGCTTCGCGATCGATCCTGCGGAAGTACACGGAGTAGTCCACGCGATGTACGGCGAGAAACACGGGTGACGGTTTCAGCCGCGCGACCGCGAGCACGCGCTTCCGCTTGCGGCGCTCGTTGAAGGCATTGCTGGCGAAGTCGCTATCTCCGTCGTCTTTGACCTCCAGGAGCAAGTCGTCCACTGGATAACGCAGGTCCAGGAGCTGCACGTACGGTTGCAGTCTCAGCCGAAGATGGCGTCCCGATGTCTGGGGAATATCCTCTGGCAGGAGGGAAGGCTCGGCCTTCCCATCGAACGCTTCGATGTCGGCCCATTCCAGGCGCGCCATATCCACCGCCAGCGCCTGTCTCGAGCCTCCCCGCGACGGATGTCTTCGCAGCCATCCCTCGAGCCGCGACCCCAGGTCACGCTGGGAAAACGATTGTGAAGGACAATCCGTCAGGTACGCCTTGGCCATGGCCTCGAAGCGGTGGTCCCCCACCACGGCGCGCAATCCGGGAAAGTCTTCCATGAGGTTGGAAAGGACCCTGAACCAGTATTGCTTGTTGTAGATTTCCAGGCGTTCGAACGAAGTCAGGCGGTCGTTGGGCTTGATGAACTGCGCCGCAACGGCACGCATGGGCCGGCCATTCGGTGCAACCCGGCGCATGTGCTCCGACGGCGTGAGCGGCGTCATCACCGCCCGGGCCATCCTTCGTTGCAGGCTCAGCAGACTCATACGGCAGTCGCCAGCGAAGCGCTCGCCAGGAACCGGTTGGCCTTCAGCGCCTCGTTGTGAACTTCCTTAAACGAAGGGATGCTGTCGTCCCATTCGAGCAGCGTCGCCGTATGCCCCACCCGCTCAATGGCGCGGGCATAAAGACGCCACACCGGGTCAATCACCGGATGGTCGTGCGTGTCCAGGATATATTTTTGATATTTCGAGTGCCCGGCGATGTGGATTTGCGCCACGCGCTCGGCGGGGACGCTGTTCACGTAAGTAAAGGGATCAAAATTATGATTGCGCGACGACACATAGATGTTGTTCACGTCCAGCAGAATTCCGCAATCGGCCCGCTCCACCACCTCGTTCAAGAACTCCCACTCCGTCATTTCCGAAACGTGAAACTCCGCATAGCTGCTTACGTTTTCCACCACCACGGGCACTTCCAGAAAATCCCGCACCTCGCGGATTTTCTGCGAGGTGACCTTTGCCGCTTCGAACGTGTACGGCATGGGAAGCAGGTCGTGCGTGTACCGCCCGTCCACGCTTCCCCAGCACAGGTGGTCGGTGAGCCACGGCGTCTTCGTGCGTCTTACCAGCTCTTTCAAGCGCCGGAGATGTTCCCGGTTCAGGGGCTGCACCGAGCCGAAATACATCGAAACGCCGTGCTGCACCACCTTATATTGCTCGAGGATTTGATCGAGGATATGCAGCGGGCGCCCGCCGCCAATCATGAAGTTTTCCGAGATGATTTCGAACCAGTCCACCACGGGCTTTCGGCTCAAAATATGATCGTAGTGAGGAGCGCGCAACCCGATACCGACGCCGTATTCTGTAAATCCGTTAAAGCGATTGGCAGGCATAAGAATATCCTGGGAGCTCAGCCGAACTCAGTGCAACGCAGAAGGAGGGAGGACCAGCGATGACGCACCGGTCCTCCTGACAACCGGAGAAGTCCCCGTTATTTCGGGTTCTCCATGGGCTTGCCGTCGGTCCTGCACCCACCCTTGCCTTTGCACTCGTTCTTGCCTTTGGTGTCCCCGCAGCCGCCCTTGCCTTTACAGGAGTTTTGGCCCTTGCAAGCATGCTTTTCCTTCACCTTGTCTTTGTCCTTGTCTTTGTCGCCCTTCTGGTCCTTGTCCTTGTCTTGCGCGCTCAGCGAAGACTTCAGACTCGGAAGAAGTGTGGAAGCTTGCACCGATGCACCGGTGCCGGCGAGCAGTCCCGCCAACGCCGCACTGGCCATCAACATCTTCTTCGATTTCGTCATGGTTACACGTGCCTCCCGTTCGTTTGAGTTTGAAGTACGACCCTTCCTTCAGACAGTACGTCATCCCAAAGCAAGTGGATGAGCGGTCGGACCCCATTGATTTAGGTACGGGCTAGGTGTCGGCCCCGGTGAGATCCCCCGAGCCGAAGGGGAGCATAGACCAGTTTCGCCGTCCATACAACACTTACCTGCGCGGCCACCGGGCACTGCACACCCCAACTCATTTCGCGCGTCCGCGAAGATACACCAAGATAGGAATGCGGCCAGCGAGTGTCGAGGACCAGAGGTCTGTTCCTCTGGTCCCCTGGTCAGACAGAATCCCAGTTACGACTTGGGCATCGGGTGCTTTGGATCGGTGGAGCACTCACCCTTGCCCTTGCAATCGTTCTTGCCTTTGGTGGTTCCGCAGCCGCCCTTGCCTTTACAGGAGTTTTGGCCTTTACAGGCGTGCTTTTCCTTCTTGACCTTGGTTGCCTTCTTGCCGGAGTCGCTCTTACTGGTCTTGTCCTTGTCGCCGCCGGCTTGCGCCATAGCGTAGGTGCCCGAGAGCATCCCCGCCAGCGCCGCACCGGCAATTAACACCTTCTTTGACTTTGTCATGTTTCGCATTGCCTCCAATTCGGTCGAATTTGAGCCCCAACTGCCCTTCAGGTAGTGCCAAAAGCTCTTTGAATGTGTGGTTGTTTTCGGTTAGACCATCCACCGGGTCCGTTGCCAGACCCGGGTGGCTCCGCGAGCCGACGGGGAGCATAGACCAATTCCCCGCCCGTATGCAATAGAAAGATTCAAATTCAACTCCATGCATGATCATAGGCACCCGCTGCCGAAATGCGAGGAGTTTTATCTGGATTTCGAACAGACTTAGTACTAGAGTTGCTCGCTGTCCCGGTGTTTACCGTGCCATTTATTTTATGGTGTCTTTTGGGATTCCCTTCAGAAACTAATTTTCGCAAATTTCCTGTTGGAAGGAGAGATTCAAGCATGAAAAAACTTGCGTTCCTAGTTTTGACAGTTCTTTGCTTCAGCGTCGTCACGGTCGCATCCGACGACGACGTCACCGTCCTCACCGCCAGCCTCCGTGGCGCCGACGAAGTGCCGGCGATCAATAGCAACGGCTCCGCCACATTCCGGGCCGTGATCCACGAAGACGGCACGATTACTTTTACGGAGACTTTTAAGAACCTTACCAGCGATGCGATCTTCTCGCACATCCACTTTGGTGAGGTCCACGTCGCGGGTGGCGTCATGATTTTCCTGTGCGGCGGCATCAAACCGGCGTGCCCCGCAGCTGCGTCTGGCTCATTTTCAGGCACGATCGCGCCATCGGATGTTGTTGGTCCCACGACGCAGGGTGTCACCCCGGGCGATCTCGCCAGCGCCTTGCGCGCCATTCGTCAGGGAGCCGCTTATGTAAACCTGCATTCGATGAAGTTCCCGGGGGGGGAAATTCGCGGCCAAGTCATTGTCCACCACGGCGACGAGGAGGGTGGCGACAAGTAAGCTCGGTTTATCTGCACAGAAGAAAGCTCCGCTCCGGCGGGGCTTTCTTTTTGCAACGGGATGCTAGGATAAGGCATGGCAGTCCGTAGGAGCACCTCGAGACCAAACCTTGGAGCTAACCGGCAATGAAACGTCTAATTTTCGCCAGCTTATTTGCCCTCGGTTTTGCGGCGCACGCCTATTCCCAGAGCGCGGCGAAAGCCACGCCGGAGTACTCCATTGAAGCCATTCGTTACGCCACGTTCCCGCAGTTTCCCGTATCAGCTCTCGTCATGGGCGCTCCCAAGGACGAAAAGCTCGACATCGCCATGGTCTTCTGGCTGGTACGCGGAGGTGGACGCACGATCCTGGTGGACAGCGGCTTCCACCGCGCCAAGTGGCTCAAACTTTTCCCCATGAAGGATTACCTGCCCCCGGATGAAGCCGTCGCGCAAGCCGGCGTCAAGCCCGAAGACGTCACCGACATCATCATCACTCACGGCCACTGGGACCACATGGGCGGGATTGACCTGTTTCCTCGCGCCAACATCTGGCTCCAGCGGCAGGAATTTCAGTATTACGTGGACGAGGCGTTCCAGCCCGGCGGCGGACGCCTCGGGGTTGACCCCGAGGACCTTGCCGAGCTTGTCCGCATTGCCCCGGCTGGCCGCGTGCACTTGGTGGATGGCGACGACGTCGAAATCCTCCCCGGCATCCGCGTCTATACCGGCGCGCGCCACACCTACGCGTCGCAGTACGTTCGAATCGCGGGAACTCCAGCCTATGTCCTCGCGTCCGACAACTGCTATCTTTACCGCAATCTCGATACGCATGCCCCGAGCGCCACGTTTTCCGAGGCCGATCGCCCGGCCAACATCAAGGCGCAAGAACGCATGGTGCAGCTCGCCGGCGCTAAAGAACGCGTCGTCCCCGGCCACGATGCCCTCCAGTTCGAGCGCTTCCCAACCACCGGTCGCATCGCCAAAATCAAGTAAGGCGTGGGATGTTCTTTTGAGATTCGCGGCACGAGGAAGGTACAATAGCAGGTAGCGGCAATGAGCAATGGACTCGCCTTTTAACATTATCTCGAACTCACTGGTGCCTCCGCCGCCCCCGATGGAAGTGCATCCGCGCCCGCCCTGGCTGCGCGTGAAATTCTTTGGCGGGCCGAACTATCAGGACCTGAAGCGCATCATGCGCACGCTCAACCTGCACACCGTTTGTGAGAGCGCGCGCTGCCCCAACATGGGCGAGTGCTGGGATCATCGCACCGCCACGTTCATGATTCTAGGCAACATCTGCACGCGCGCCTGCGGTTTCTGCGCCGTCCCTTCGGGCAAGCCGGTTGGCCCGCCCGATGAAGACGAGCCGCAACGCGTTGCCGAGGCCGTCGAGAAGATGGGCCTGCGCTATGCTGTCGTCACTTCCGTGAATCGCGACGACCAACCCGATGGCGGCGCCGGAATTTTTGCCCGCACCATTGAAGAAATTCGCCGGCGCGTCCCGGGTTGCAAGATCGAAGTTCTCATCCCTGATTTTCGCGGCGAATGGTCTGCGCTCGAAACGGTTGTGGCCGCGCGCCCCGACGTTCTCAACCACAACACCGAGACCGTGCCGCGCCTGTATCGCCAGGTGCGCAAAGGCGCCGTTTACGAGCGTTCATTGGAATTATTGCGCCGCGCGAAAACCCTCGCTCCCGAAATGCCCACAAAGACAGGAATGATGCTCGGCCTTGGCGAAGAAAAGCACGAAGTCCTCACCGCGATGCGAGACCTCGTCGCCCAGGGTACCGCCATTCTCACGCTTGGCCAGTATCTCCAGCCTACGCGGGAACATTTGCCCGTCGTGCGGTTTGTTCATCCTGCCGAGTTCGCTGAATACAAAATCCTCGGCGAAGCCATGGGTTTCAAGCACGTCGAGTCCGGCCCGCTGGTCCGTTCCTCCTACCACGCGTTCGAACAGGAAGAAGCCGCCCGAGTCTGAAATGTCCGCGGAAAAACTGGTCACGCCACGCGAGGCGAATTGACGATGATGCTCCCTGCACTCCGCGACCGCGTTCGTTTCGACCGCAACGAATTCTCCGGCGCCTTTGGCGACATCGGCACCGACTTCCCTCTCATTGTCGGCATGATCCTGGTCGCCGGCCTCGACGCTACCAGCGTCCTGGTCCTCTACGGCGCGCTGCAGATTTTCACCGGCCTTTCCTATGGGATGCCCATGCCCGTGCAGCCGCTCAAGGCCATGGCGGTCATCGTCATCACTCAGAAATTGAGCGCCAATATTTTGTACGGCGGCGGGCTGGCCATCGGCATGGTGATGCTGTTGCTCACCGTTACGGGGGCGATGGACTGGGTCGCCAGCGCCGTGCCCAAGAGCGTCGTGCGCGGGATCCAATTGGGGCTCGGATTGCAGCTCGCCGCCCTGGCTCTGAAAGATTATGTTCCGGCGGACGGGAAAACCGGCTTCGTGATTGCCAGTGTCGCGTTTCTGATTGCCATCTTGCTGCTTGGCAACCGCCGTTTTCCTCCGGCGCTCCTGATTATTTTCCTGGGAGTAGCGTACGCTCTCTTCATGAAGGTGAGCCCGGCGAGCCTTGCGCACAGCTTTGGCTTCCGGCTGCCGCAAATTCATCATCCCAGTTGGTCTGACATCGCGACGGGGTTTGTAGTTTTGGCGCTGCCACAGTTGCCGTTGTCGCTCGGCAATTCGATTCTTGCCACGCGGCAGGTTGCCGGAGACCTTTTCCCGAAGCGCCACGTCACCGTGCGGAAGATCAGCCTTACCTACTCCTTTATGAACCTGGTGAATCCCTTTTTCGGCGGCGTGCCCACGTGCCACGGCTCCGGCGGCATCGCAGGCCACTACGCCTTCGGTGCGCGCACCGGCGGCTCCGTGGTTATTGCAGGGACGCTCTACGCCGTTCTGGGTCTTTTCTTCGGAGCCGGATTCCGCCTGATCGTGGACCTGTTCCCGCGTCCCGTACTGGGCGTGATCCTGCTGTTCGAGGCGCTGGCGCTGATCAAATTGGTGCGCGACATGGCCGTGTCCGCTGCGGACTTCACCATCGTTTTGCTCGTGGGATTGATTGCCTTTGGCGTTCCCTACGGCTACGTGATCGGCCTGGTGATCGGGACAGCTCTTGCCTACTGGCTCCGGCGCAAGCCCGCCGGCTTCGCGGCGTAACCCTGAACCTCGACGATCCCGCTCTGTTCCTTATCTTGCCCCTGCCCGCGGGCTAATGAGAAGGCCTTGCTATATCCCAATCCGCAAACGGGACGGCGCGCCCGCCTCGAACAACGGTGGGATTGACGTGGCTGAACCCCTGGTGCTCTTTGACGGAAAAATTGAGCCTTAGAGCGGGCCCCAGGCCGATGTCAAGGTCGTGAATGGACTCGATTGCCTGGATTAGTTTCTCGCGCGTGAGCTCGCGCCCGGCGCGCTTCAGCCCTTCTACTAGAACCATCGCGTCTACAAACCCCTCGAGACTGACAAAGCTCGGTTCGACTCCCGGATGATATTTCTGCATGCTTCGGCGATAGAGTGCGACGCCTTTCAGATCGGTCAGGTAGTAGGGGGGAACGACCTGGGTAATCACCATGCCCTCGGCGTCGGCGCCTGCTTCATGGATAAGTTCGTCGGTGCCCACAAAGGAAACCGTCAGAAACATCGGCTTCCAGCCTTTCGCATGTGCCTTCTTGAGGATGGTTGCGACCGGCGCATACGGCCCAACCAGCACAACCGCGTCGGGGTTGGCTCCGCGAACCGAATCAATGGCGTTGTCCACCTGCGCCGTCTGCCGCGGGAACGAACCCTCCGCAACCGGCGCCGAATCATGTTTCTTCAATGCTGTTTTCACGCCATCCAGGACGGTCGCGCCAAAGGAATCATCGGGATAGATGACGCCGATCTTCCGGTAGCGCAGTGTCTTCCAGAGTCCGTCCACCTGTTCGCGGGTTTCGTCAAAATAGGAGGCGCGCACGTTGATCACGTAATGGCGCAGCGGCACGCGCAGGGCCTGCGCTCCGGTGAAGAGTCCCACGACGGGAATCTTCCTGGCTTCGGCCAGAGGGGCGTGCTTCAGGGAGGTGGGGGTGCCGACCAGAAATGCCAACGCAAACACTTTCTCGTCCATGAGGCTATTGAAGCAGGCTTGCACTTTTTCCGGGTCGTAACTGTCATCGCGGCTGATAAGCTTCAGCCTCCGGCCGTGCACGCCCCCTTCATCGTTAGTCACTTGAAAGTACGTCGAAGCGCCGAGAACGGTCTGCGTGCCGAGAAACTGGGAGGGCCCCTCGAGAGCGGAGCACGAGCCGATCGTCACTTCCTTGTCGGTGAGTCCCGGAGTGCCCTGCGCTCGGGCGGTCCCAGCCGTCAATCCGAGGCCGAGGATTCCGCAGCACAAGAAAAGCAGGACCGCGCCTTGAGCTTGAACCATCAACGACACAAACTTCCAACACGCACCGAAAAACAGTTTCATTTTCATTTTTTTCATCCTGTTGTCCGCAATTCGAATCAACCAAGCGATTCCGCCCGATTTAGTGGGACCCCAAGAATCAGGCCGGTTTCCCCGATGTATTTACGCCAACGTACCGCCGCATCTTTCAAGCGTCAACGCCTTTTTGCCCGGATGCTTCCTCGGGGTAACGGTTCGTAAGATCGTTCAATCCATTGAGCTGCGCGTTGAACGTAAGGGATTCATACGCCCAAGCGGCCGAATGGAAGAGTCTTGTTCAGGTTTTCTTGCGGAAACCAAAGATGGTGAGCACGACGCCAGCAGCAATCGCCAGTATGCCTACGCCCGCCGGGATCTGAACGCTATTCTCTTTCTCCACGACTGTTTGAATGGGCCCGACACGCAGAACTTCCTGGTGCCTGTCGTAAGTGAACTCCGGGTGGACCAGCGCCGCAGTCCCCAGGATGATTAGAATGATTCCAGCGCCGGCGAGAATCTTGTTGGCCACGCTCGGCGAGTCTATCACACTGGCTGCCCGCGCGAGGCGACATCATGACTCCGGGCACACCCCTGCGCCGGCGAGGACGCAGAGGAGTGCAAAATACCGGAACAGATACAGCTATCACGATTCCCCCAGACGGCGCGAACGGGAGGCGGCTCTGGTAGAACGATTGCACCAATAACCCTGAAAATGCTCGCTTTCGCCGCAAAACCGTCATCGGCGGGC
>Ga0209648_10003801_pt1 | contig 12769 bp, 13 predicted proteins | sample GraSoi2013_115cm_FD_185830 | JGI IMG/M metagenome (GOLD analysis project Ga0209648, IMG submission 185830) | Grasslands soil microbial communities from the Angelo Coastal Reserve, California, USA - Sample 9_17_2013_115cm (SPAdes) (version 2) | ecosystem: Environmental > Terrestrial > Soil >...
GTCCGGATTCAGCGCCGCCACTACGGGGCTGAGCACCATGTCGAGAATTCCGGCGCCCAGACCAAGCACGAACACCGCAAAGCCCAGCGCGGTATAGCTGGGGACGAATATCATTCCCGCCAGGCTAAGGGCAATGAGCGCGTTCCCAATCTGAACGAACAACTTGGCACCCCAACGATCCGCCAGCGGTCCCGTCACTACAATACCGACGCACAGACCGGTGAATGCCAACGCGCCCAACCGGCCAAGCTCCTCCAGCGTAAGGAGGGTTGTACCGAATGAGTGGCGAAGGCTGTTCAAAAATACCGGCAGCAAGTTCAGCCCGATAGCCAGACTCATCATCGCGGCGTAGCAGAGACCAGTCAGCAGTCGAGGGTTTCTACTCAATATTTTCGCGCCTGTCAGACGAGGTTCACTTTTTGGGCGAGAGTTTTGGCCAGCGTGGCCCCGGAATGAAGCCCGCCTTCCATATAGCCGGGGAAAAGCAGGCTCGTGTATTCGCCAGCAAAAAACATCCGATCGGAAAAACCTTCGCGCAGCAGCGGGTACTTTGTCGTCACCTCTCCCAGCGCGGGAGTAGTGTAGCCGCACAGGGTGTATTTATCTGCCGGCCAGTTCATGAAGATCGATCGGTCAACGTTCGCCAAATAGCCGGGGTAAATCTTTTCCAGTTTCCGCCCGAGAACCTCAGTGCGTACTTTTGGCGAGATTGCGAGACAACGCTGGGCGGCCAAACCGCCGGAAAATACGGTGAGACAGGCCGGTTCATTTGGATCGGTGCGCTGCGCCTCGGTCCCTTCCCAGGTCGCACCGATCGGACCATTTGACATCGAATTGGCGGAAAGGCTGTCCGCGAGCCAGAATGGCCTCTTCACGCTGGATAGGTATTTAACGGCCGGCCCGGCCTGAACCCGGTAGGCTAAAGGAATCTCCGGGTTTACATCGAAGTTATTCCATGCGTTCGGCGGGACAGTAAGCACGACGAAATCGCCTTCGAACGTCGTTCCTCCAGCCGTGGAGAGAGTAACGCGTTGGTCGCCGAGATGAATCTGCTCGACTGGCGCGCGCAGATGGATGCGATCTTCGCCAATGGCCTCAGCTAACTTGAACGCCAACCTTTGATTTCCTCCCCGGCAGCGAAAGACCTCCGTCTCTGTCCAATATTGCTCGAATCCTCCGCCGGCGACGGAAGCAATGACTCCTAGATAGCTTTCGAGTTTGGGCGATGCGGCATTATCGTTGCCGATCAGGGCGAGCAGACCCTGACGCGTTCTTTTATCTAAAGACCACGTATGGGAAACCTTTTCGAGTGAAAGATGATCCAATCTGCCGGCGTCGGGGGTCTTCCAAGGAGCGTTAAGATTTACCGTGCGCGCGTCTTTGTTCAGTAATGGCATTGCGCTTCGGATCGAGTTCCAAAGCTCTGCCAGCGCTTCGCCTCGATAGATGCAGCCGTTGAGCGTAATCGGGGACTGGTCTGGCTCCGGCTCCAATACATCATCGAAATGCAGACCGAAACGATTTGCGTAGGCCACCCAGGTCGGATGATTAGAGCCGATCAATTCACCGCCTGCTTCGACCAACCTTCCCTTAATGAATGAGTCCAGGGAGAGCACTCTCCCGCCCAAACGACCGCGTGCCTCAAGCACGATCACATCTGCCCCCGCACCCTGCAGTTCAAATGCGCAAGCAAGCCCAGAAAACCCGGCTCCGATGATAAGGACTCTCGGCCTCGATCTTAGCCGATGGCGTTGTCCGAATCCCGTTTGACCGCTGAGGAAGAGACCTGCGCCTGCCGCCAGCGTCGTACGAAGAAACTCGCGGCGGGTCCACGGATCAGGTGCTGCTTCCATCTGCCGCGCGAGTCTGGCGATTCCGGAGGGCTTCATCAAGGAGCGTCGAATTATTGAAAATGCTCCGCCGCCAGCCAATTTCGCGCGTCCACCAGGCTCTCGCAGACATGCGTCGCCAACTGTTCGATCTCGGGAGTGGAGGGCAGCATGTCAGGGATAAGCAGCACCTGCATGTTTGCAGCCTTGGCGGCACGAACACCACTATGAGCATCTTCAAAAACCAGGCAGTGGGACGGATCAATTCCTAAGGCCTCGGCCGCCCTGAGAAATATGTCGGGATGGGGTTTCCCCCTGTTTATCATCTCGCCACCGATGAGATGCCGGAATTCTTTCAGGATACCGTGCTTGGCCAGACGGGCTTGCGCCTCCGCGCTCACCGTCGAAGTAGCCACCGCGCACGGGATGTTCTTGTGGCGCGCCCATTCCAGCATCTCGCGAACTCCGGGTTTAAGTGGAATGCCTTCCGTCTCCACAATTGCTTCGTAACGGGAGCGCGCATCTTTTCGAAATTCGTCGAGCGGAAATCGAGGACCAAAGACTTCTACCAGTCGCTTTTCGGAGTCCGCCACCGTGATGCCGATCAGCATCAGGTAAATTTCATCGGTCAAATCAAATCCAAGCCGTCGAGCAGCCTCGGTCCAAGACCGTTTGTAAACTCCTTCGGTATCGAGAAGAAGCCCGTCCATATCGAAGATAAATGCCTGTATGTTTTTCATGTCGCCAAGCGGAGGAGCCAGCGGACGGTTACGCTTCGATCTGATTTTTCACAGTTTAACCGGGTAGTTTCGCGGTCTCATCCGGCTCGACGGCCTGAAAAATATCAATCGCAGGATCGGCAAAGAAATTATCGCGAGCTTCATCGCACCACGTGCTCACCTCGCCGATCAGGCAATAGTGGGTAGCGGGCGCAAATTCGTGCCAGATTCCAGGGGTCAAAGTTATGCGTTCGCCGGCCTGAAGAAGGAAGGGTTCGCCGGATTTTACCGTTCGTTCCTCTCCGTTCACTCGGACGGCGACGGGATCAGTCGCTTCGGTTTTGCGCGGGTTGGAAGGCCAAAGCCAGAGCCGTAAGCTGCCCGCGCGGCAGATGATGTCCTCCTTTTTCTGGCCATGCGTGTGGACGGGCGTAACCATGTCCTTGCGCGCATACATAATTTTCTCACAATACTCGGGTTCGTTGGCCAGGAGCACTTCGACCAGTCCAGCTTTTTTGTAATCCCCAAGCCCAAAGTCCGTCGCCGCCCATTGTGGCTTCGGCGGGAGCGCCCACTGGTGTTTCGTGAAGCAGATGGCTGCTTCGTCGCAAAGGAGATTTACTTCGCTCTGCTTCATAAACTCGCAGACTTCTTACGATTTGATCAAGCCCAGGGCTTCCGAAGCCGACGCACCCTCATGAATGACCGCCCGCAGTGCACGGGCCATTCTTTCCGGCGTTTTGTGTTGAATGACATTCCGGCCATAGATGATCCCGGCTACCCCCTGCTTGACGAGCTTTTCGGTATTTTCCAGCACCTCGCTATCGGATGCGCGGCTTCCTCCCCGAACCGTGACGGGAACTCCGGATGCCGCTTCGACTACACGATGAAACTCCTCCACCGGCGAGGTCGAGTCCGTCTTGATGATGTCGGCTCCTAATTCCGCGGCCATGCGGGCCAGTGTAACCACACGGTCCGGATTTTCATCACCGGTGTAGCCCTCGTTGGTTTTCTTGAAGGAAAGCGGCTCAAGTCCGAGTGGCATACCATAGCGATCGCAATCGCTTTTGACCCGCAACACATTTTCCACGCACTGATTCAGCATCTCCGGATGGTCATCGATTTGCAGAAGGTTGAGAAGGATACAGGCGGCATCAAGGCGTAGAGCCAGCTCCACCGCATTATCAAAAACGCGACAGTGGAGGTGTCCAGCCGGCACGGTATCGCTGTAGAAATTGGCCGGATCTGCGCGCAACATCAGGCCGGGTTTTCCTCGGCCCGGAAGGCGCTGGAGATGATGCGCCTCGCCGACCGACAATAACACTCCGTCCGCGTTGGCCTGCGCAACTTTACCCACGATTTTCTGCATCTGCTCAATGCCTTCGAGAAACGCCGAATTATTGAAAAGCGCGTGATCGATGGCCACAATCAAGGTGCGTTGGGACAGTGGATCAAACAGGCGCTGAAGTCGGTATGCATTCATTTTCTGGGTTGAATGAACTAACCGTCCGAAAACGGGAGGCGCAATGATTTCGCAAAAACGGATTGCTGACAAGCTAAGTTTAGGATGGCCATTGAATGCCGCTTTTGCCTGGACGCATCCATTTCTAATCCGCGTTGACAATCATAGGAGCGGTAACTAGAACCTTCTGGCGTACTGGCTTTCTCCAGCTCTGAAATGAGCCATCTTGGGTGCGCTGCCCGGAAGGCGCGAGTCATCGAAATCGACACAGGAACCAGGTTATGAAACCACCCATGGCATTCGTTCTGTCCCTAGTTTCAGCAATGTTTGGCCTGGCTACTCCCGTGCGCGCGGCTAGTCCTCTTCTGCAAGAGGCCACTGGGCTGACCGGTTTAGGGATGTTTCTCCACTCCGGTGCACCGGGGATGGTGCTCGTGGTGATTCCAGCGGCTTGGTCCGTCTTGGCGCCCGCCCATGCCATCTATCGGCAGCGGCAGACCATGCCAGCTGCGATTGGGTTCGATGAGGCGGGTCCCATGGCCGGAATCGGGCTCGGCTGGATCACGATGGCAGCCCAGGGACGTTTGCCGATGATCCTGCAGAAAAGCGGAGAAGGAGGCGGATTTATGACTTACATCGCCTTCGCGCCAGGCCGAGACGTGGGCGCGTTTGTGGCGGTAAACCGCTTGGACTTCGACATGTTCGCCGGGCTCACCGCGGCGGTGAACGATATGCTTGCCAATCTGGTGACGCGCTGAGCCGCGGGGCTTTCAGTAACGGAAATTTGGTCGTCTGATCAAGCGCAGTTGCAAACGGTCTAGCTGCCATTTGGCCTCCGTGGCAACGAGGCCGACCGCGCTGCTGAGCTACTAGATTTCTAGACGATTTAATCGCTAATAGCCTGCACAAAATTGCCTGTGATCGGCATCACAATTGACAGAAAGAATCGCGCGGATTCTTCAGAGCCGAATGATGCAAAAGAACCTGCGACGATCAGGACGGTCCAACTACACTTTCCGCTCGCTCCAACTCCCGATAGAGATTCTGAAGCGCGTTGCCGAAGTCATCCTTCTTTTCGGCAACTAGAGTGGCATCTCGGAAGCGATAAACAGCTTGTATGAGGCTGCGCATTACAGCATCTCGCCCTGCAATCGTCCGACGAAGGCCCGCCTTGCTTGCTTCACCCTGGTTTTCGAAATTCCGGTCTTCCGGATTTTCGATCCGCGCACCATTCTCTTCCAAAAATTTTCGCAATCGCTGAAGCGTCGCCCAAGCAGTCCTTCGGCTCTTTCGATTGGCTTCGAGTTCGTCCAATAGCCGTAAGATCGCGTCCGGAGTTGCGTCCATGAATGTGTGTTCAGATAAACACTGTGGTTATCAAAAGGGGTAGAGTTGCGAATTTGGCGAAGTCATCAGAACCGACCCGCGAAAGCAAGCAGAAGTTCCATATCCACCATAATTTCTACTAAACCATGCTAGCAATCTGACGATCAAGTAAATCGGAGGAAAAACGATACGCCTCATAATGAAATTGGCGCCTTTGCCCGAGACGACTGCCGAGCTATGAGCCGACTTTATCGCACAGAACTCCGCGCAACAGATAGGTTCGGTTCCTCGGAAGGCTTACCGCGATTCGTCGTGATCGTAGAAATTCCTGACCATATCGTTTCCGCATTGGGAAATCCAAGCTCGTCTCGACTACAGGTGAAAGCTTACGAAGTCGCAATGGATGCTACCTGGCGGCAACGAGTCAATGCCCCGAATTCTCGTTTTCAAGGTCGGTCAAATTCACTGCTGCACGACAAAAATCCGACCGATTATGGAGACGCCAATTTTAAGGCAACGGACGGTTGTCGTGCATGGATAATCGAGTCGCCCCTAGCGGCAAGACACAGCGGCTTTGCTGTGCCAGCCTCCTCCGGTAGCCGTTCCTTTCTAATCTCCGGACGGGATACCTTCCCATTTAGTTAATGTCGCGGCCTTCGCGCCAAACAACGTGTTTCCGCTCTTGCTGGTGGACACTTTCGCGACGACCCCTCCGTTCTTCTTTGCTTCAGAGGCAAGATCAGCGTCACGCCTCGCCATTGGGATTAGCGCGCCTGGCCGACTGTCGGTGATGTATCCAATGATTCTGAACTTCCTTGGGGGCGTGCCGACTAGCCAAATGTCTACCCAGTGCAATATCCATTATCCCGCCGCCGCAGGGTGTTCCGTTCCTCTCCTTTAATGCCGAGCTTGACATCAATCTTGGCCGTAAGCCAAACCAGGACGCCTTTCACCTTGGGTCCTCGCTCATCTTGAGCGGCACGGCCAGCAATGAGATTCACCCGGACACCGAACCGGTCAAACTTCAGGTCGGCCCGTTTATCGCCACCATTCCGATCGGATCGTTCAGGCGGCACGAGGACAGGTCTTACACATTTGAAGGCGTCATCGATGGCGTGCGGCTAGAGGCGAGGATCGAGCTAACCGGCAGTTTGCGTTACACATTCCGCGCCGAGGCAAAAGGTGCCAATTTAAGCGGAATCACAAATCCGGTGCAGGTGTCGCTAGGCATCGGCGATAATGCCGGCTTGACCTCGCTCAAGGCCCATTTTGATCGGGACCATCAGGACCATAATGATTGGACAAATCATTGGCATTGACCGTGGCGCAATCCGAAGCCCAACGCGTAGCAAATGATCTTAGCGCGTTCGGACAGAGCGCCGGTACAAGATTAGATCAGCCGCCAGAAGAGCTGCCACTCATTGTCCTGGAGTCGGGTTTTCAGTGGGTACCCTTCCCGCGAAAACTGCCCAAATAAATGAATCGAAACAACCTGTTCTAAAACTCTTCTCTCTCCAAAGGGCGACGGAGTTCTGCTGCCTGAGCCTGCATAGCAAACAAAATCTTCCGCCCCGGCGGATATGATCGCCATATGCCGAGAAAGATCGGACTGCTCTTTTCAGGACAAGGTGCACAGCAAGTTGGAATGGGGAAGGATTTGGCCGGCCGTTACGCAGTTGCGGCGAATCTTTTCGCGGAAGCTGATCGCCAATTGGGCAGACCGCTGAGTCAGCTCGCCTTTGACGGTCCGATGGAAGAGTTGACCAAGACGCGGAATTGCCAAGTTGCGCTTTATGTTCACGGTCTGGCGGTGTTACAGGTGATCGAGGAAGAGTCGGGACCAATCTCCGCTGTGGCGGTTGCTGGGCTTTCTCTGGGTGAGTTTACCGCGCATGCGGCCGCCGAGACCTTCGATTTTGCGACCGGGCTGCACTTGGTTGCAGAGCGAAGCCGTTTTATGGACGAGGCCTGCAACGAAACGAGGGGCACGATGGCGGCATTCGTGGGCGGCGAAGAATCGCTCATCCGCCAAGTCGCAGCGGAGGCTGACGTCGATATAGCCAACTTGAACGCACCGGGACAGATCGTTTTGTCAGGCGAAATCCCCAAAATCGAGATCGCGATCGCGATCGCCAAAGAGCGAGGGGTCAGGCGAGCAGTACCCTTGACGGTGGCCGGCGCTTTCCATTCCCGGCTGATGAGTAGCGCTGAACAACGGCTTAAGGCTGAGCTGGCCGCAGCCACCATTCGCGCTCCTCGCTTGACGGTGGTGGCGAACGTCACGGGTTCGCCGGTACAAGACCCGGCAGAGATTCGGGCGACCTTGAGCGATCAGGTGACAGGTTCGGTTCGATGGGTACAAAGCATCGAATACCTGATCGATCGAGCCGGCTGTGATCTGTTCCTGGAGCTTGGCCCAGGTTCGGTTCTTGCTGGGCTGGTGACCCGGATTCGAAAAGGGGCTGAAGTATTGTCTATTGATAATCTAGCGAGCCTGGAAGAAGCATTACCAACTATCCGAGCTGCTGCTGGATAGATCTATTTCCTCCCAACGGAGGAGTCAGACGGCCGCACGGACAGTAACCGCGCAGCAAACCGATAGTACAAGGCAGACAATGCTACCAGAATGCCTCCCAGTACCGCGCACGATAATATGCGATAGGGAGCACTCACTTCGGCAGTATCGAAGATAAGTACTTTCCCAACCGTGATGAATAGGAGGACGATCGCGCACATCCGGTAAAACTTGCGTTTCCAGAAAATGCCGGTCACGAGCAAGGAGGCGGCAAAGAGTGTCCAGAGGATCGAGAATGCGGCCAACGTGACCGGGAACGCCCATTCCCAGCTGAGGCGTACGAGTTCTCCATTGAGGAAACCGAACAGGCTCAGCAGCCCAATAATTTCAAACCAATGAGCCAGACCGGAGTGGATTCCATTCACCAAGCCGCGGGAGGCCAAGCACCAAACGGCTAGTAGGCACCCGATCACGAATAATCCGACCAGCCAACGAGAAAAGAGATCGTCGACAAATCGCTCATTGGCCAAAGAAAAGCCAAGAATGTCGACATCGACGAAAAGAAATCGAAATGATACGATGACTCCGAGGATAATCGTACCTTGCAAAAGTACGCGGTCCTTCGCTTTGGCCGCAATCCAGTAGGTAGCGATCATCTGAGCAGCCCAGAAAAACGTTGTCCATTTATCCGAAAGGATCACTGCCCAGGTCAGCAGCAGATAGATCAATCCCTGCGCAATCAACCAGGTTACGGCTGGTTCGTATGAGCTGTGCGCCCCCGGCGGCGCGCCCTCCGAACGACGCCAGAATACCAAAGCTAGTGACAGAGCAACAACTGAGTATGCAAGGGTAACGATCGATAACGGATTTTTGTCGTACTGCAGAAGCTCGGCCGACTTCCAGACGCAAAGCCAGCCGTTGATCAAGGCAATGAGAACTCCGGTGAACCGCCAGCCACCGATCGAGGAACCGATCCGCAGAAACGGAAAGATCGAGTAGAGAAAGAAGGACAACTGGGTGAAGCAAAAGGCGTATCCCCATTGCTCGGGAGTTGGATGAGTGGATGACCACACCTGGAATGCGATCCAGCTCAATATCGCTCCAATCCACGAGAGCGAGGACCAACGCTTCACGTAGGCCAACAGCGTAGTGGCAATATTGAGAGCGGACAGGTAGCCAAAGAATACCCAATTACCGACCTCGTCGGAATGGAACAGCAGCGGTGATAAATAGCCGCCCAGAAAACTCAGCACTCCCAAAACTCGAGAATCCCACAAAAACGAAATGAGGAGTCCGACCGTACTAATAATTAGCACGACGAATATGGTGAGCCCATCTGGCAAGAGCCGATAGATCTGGTTGGCGGCATAAACGCTGAGATAGAGGGCACCCAAACCCAGAGCAGCAAAGCTAATGTCCAATCCGGCCCATCTGCGGCGGCGGCAAATCTCGCCTCCGCCAATCAGCAAGATTCCCACCAGCATACCAAAGGTGATTTGTATCGGAGGTCGGATCCATTGTTCATCGAAGGCATACTTAAGAAAGAAGCCAATCGCCAATAGCAGCACGAACACGCCAATTCCGAGAAACCATCGTTGACCCAAAGTCACCTCGGCGGAGCGAGGTGGATGAGCGTCCTTGTTTCCGACCGGCGAAGTGGCCGATTCAGGCCAAGCTTGGATCGATTGAGCTGGGAGCGGTGGCGGCAATGGAATCGGCGGCGGAGCCGGTCCGATTTCGGCTACATCCCTTCCGATTGAGTTCCGAGCCAGGCTGGATCGAAGATCACTCAAAAGCCCGCGAAGCTCGGAAACCTCTTTCTGAAGCGTTTCGACCTGTCGATGAATCTGCAGATCCAATCCACAGTTTGGGCAAAATACGTCACGCGATTCGGCTTGGCATTTCGGGCAAACCATAGGTCAACCAAGGCGCAATTTCTTGAGCGTCTTCTTATTCCAAGGGACTTCGGAAGGCGCCGGTTTCCCGACATTGGCGCGCGTCATGGACAAATTTGGCAATCTCAGAAAGCCAGGTGAGCCGTTGCTCTGCATCCATGCTGGCAAACTCGGTATGGCCATCGAAATCTTCCGATCCCAGTTTCGCCCAAACAGCCAGATTGATTCCAAATGGACTACTCTCTAGTTGGTTTTCCATCAGGTGCCGGTTTGTTCTCGTCGATTTTTGTGAGGGCTTTTATATCGTTCAAGTCCTTCTCACGAATCGGTCGAACGCGACCTTTCATTTCGATCAACTTGCGCCGCGAAGCAACTCGAATGGTTCTGCCTCGAATGGTCAAAGCATGGGCGTCAGCGACCAGATCGTCAAAGCTATTCTCCCGGGTTAAAAACATATCGATCTGCCGATAAGGTTCTTGTGGATTCCAAAACGTGAAGACGAGCGCATTTTTTTCTCGAATAAGCTCCTCTACCCGCGCGGCATCCAAAATAGTATCGGCTGGAATTGGTGCCCGTGGAACCAATCGCAGCCGATCGAGAGCGGACAAAAAGCGTCTCAGATTATGCGGATCGAGGGAAACCGCAACATCCAGGTCGAGAGTCATCCTCTCCACCCCGTGCAGCACAGCGGCAACTCCTCCGGCAACCACAAAATCGACTCCGCGATCTTGTAATGTACAGAGGATCTCGATCAAATGACTTTCATGGGAGCGCTCCGTCGAAGCCATATTGCATTGAACCACGGTCCCTGGCGCGAATCTAGTAGACGCGCCCCGACTACGCGCAAGGCTTCGTCGCGGCCACTGCTACGATATACGAATGTTCTGAAACCTCGGGCGCGCCGTAGCCTGCGAAGGTGGCTTCCCGGTGCGGACCTCCTTCGCTCCTCGAGCTTCGGCGCGTCCGCCAAAGGAGAAGGTCGCGCCATTGCGAAGCGGAGGCGGAACGCGCGGCCTTCGCAGCCGGTGCGTGCCGCTACTTCATCCTTTCCCTTAGTCCCCAAACCGGACGGCTGCCGCGCCAAGCAATTTTTTTGACCGTGACCGAACACTCTGCTATGATCAGCGTTTAGCCGCCCGACTCTGGAAGCCCATGCTACGAAAAACCGTTATTGGCGTTTCTTTTTTTGCATTTGTTGGCCTCGGCTTCATTTCGCTCTCAGACTGCTCGATACCGCAACTGGAGGTTTTCCGGACGGCATTATTCAAAAGCCAGGGTTTGATGCTCAAAGCGATCTGTTTCAGCAGCGCGAATGTAGCTGATAAATTTTCCGGGAGCTGCTGGCGGCATGTGCCGTGTTCCCGGAACTTCATCCATGGAAAAATTCGAGTTGAGATTTTACAGCCGACTACCTGCTCCAGGCCGAGCAGGTCATTGAGCCCAACCGAGCCGCAGACGGCCGGCGAAGATTTCCAGGTCAGAATCGTGGTGGACCCGTCGTAATCCGCTTCCTGCATCAGCCGCTGGTTAGCACAAAGGAGAGATACGTTTAGTGTGGAAGGCAAATCGGTTTGTCGAAAGCGAACTAATAAATGTCGCGAGGGCGGCATGAGCAGACATCGGCTCAATCGTCGCCCCACTTCTGCTTGAGCGAGTCCTTCGCGCGATCCTTCTGGTCATCGAGCTGATCCATCTTATCTTCGAGCACCTTTTTTTTGTATTTCCACTGATCTTTGACTGCACCAGAGCTATGATCGATCCAGTACTCGAAATACTTCTTCTCCTGCTTCATCGCGTTCTTCCGGGCGTCCCAATCTGAATCGAACTTGCGGTAGGCCTCTTTCTTTGCCTGTTCCCATTGCTCTTTGGTGCGATACACCGGAGTCGCTGATACGCGAGGACGGCTGACAGCGGTCGATGGGCTCGGATTAGGCGTTGCTTGAACAGTCGGAAAATTATTCCCATGAAAGACAGTATTGGTTGGCTTGGAGACTCCGGCCGCCGTGGGCGAAGCGGTTGGTTGCGGCGGATTAGTTTGCGCCGTGGGAACATTTTGGTTGGCTCCATTGGATTGATTCGCCTCCGAAACACCCTCGCCGAAATTGAATTGCATCACCTGCCGGTGGTTCGCTTGAATTTCCGCAGTTCGGGTCTGATCAGGAGACCCGGATGCCCTAACGATTACTTGGTGCTTACCGGGTGGCAAAATGCCCTCGATCGGCACCCGGCCAAGGTTGACGCCGCCAATCAGCACCTCGGCGTCCGTGCGGTCGGCAGTGATCGAGAGCAGACCATAGGTGTGCTTAAATTCGATGACCGAGTTTCCGTCGGGATCAGGAGTAAACAGTTGAGTAACGGGAGCTAAGGAGCCGATTTTCGATATCAGCTCCACTTGCCCCAACGGCAGAGTGTAGTTCAGGGGTGTCTTGCCGATCGCTACGCCGGCTAAGTAGATTGTCGCGCCGGACGGATCACTTTTCAGGGACACATTTGCTCCCTGGAACGTGTGCTGGATAGCCACCGAAGCGTTGGCCGCGAGATCAACATCTTCAACGATATCCGGCCAACCGGGCCGCTGGATTTTTACCTGATATTTGCCGGCAGGCATATTCTGCACGGTTAATGGCGAAATCCCAGACGTCCCCTTGTTCTCTGAATCTACTATCTGAAATGGAACTCCGGGCGGATTCGTTTTGATAATGAACTGCCCGACATCTCTCACCAGGACGATTTGCGCGAGGTTATTGATCGAATCATTGCTTATATCCGCTTCGACGGAGCGGGGTTGATAACCTGGAAATTCAATTTCAAGGACCTGTCTACCGACCGGGAGCTGATACTTGACCAGCGGCGTCTTGCCAAGTTCGCGCCCGTTCGATTTCACGGTCGCTCCGTCCGGTTTGCTTGTAATTGTAACGAAACCTTGGTGAATTGTCGGTTTTACCGGCTCGGATTTATGCAGAAAGATGCTGATCGCCAGAACTCCAGCCATTGCGACTAAAAGAAACACCCCGACAACGGCG
>Ga0209648_10003802_pt1 | contig 12766 bp, 16 predicted proteins | sample GraSoi2013_115cm_FD_185830 | JGI IMG/M metagenome (GOLD analysis project Ga0209648, IMG submission 185830) | Grasslands soil microbial communities from the Angelo Coastal Reserve, California, USA - Sample 9_17_2013_115cm (SPAdes) (version 2) | ecosystem: Environmental > Terrestrial > Soil >...
CTCGACACAGCAGCAAGTCATTCAGGTGGAATACAACGTGGATCGAAATGTTTCTATTGTCGGGTTGCGCGATCAGAACGGAACGTTTGGTATCGATATAAAAATCAAAAAGCGCTTTCAGTAGCAGCAAAGAGCTTCTCGGAATGGAAGTCGCTTTTATTGAGGATCTTGCTGTTGCGCGGCCTGCTGCTGCGGCGTTTGTCCCTGACCGCCCTGCTGTGCCCTGCGCTGCTGCCAGCGGCCCTGGTTCTGTCCGTTCCCGAGCCGTGCCGACTGTCCAATCTCTGGATTTTGCTGTTTCAAGTCGGCCAGTGAATCCTTAGCGGCTTTGGCGCCGGCTGCGCGGATGGCAGCTTGAGTTTCACGGCCGACTTTGGGCATCTCTGTCGCGAGTTTTTGACCTAGCGGAGAACCATAGAACTGGAGCAGCCCCTTGATTTCGTCATCCGTAAAATGCTTGTCGTAAATCGCCACAAGTTGATCCGTTGCCTGGTCAACGTCGAATTTCTTTTGGTAGCTAACGGCAAACGCATTCACAAATGACTGGCCCTTGTCGTTGTTGGGGACGGTGGCGAGTAGTTTTTCCCGGGACTGTTCAATGGCAGTGTTTACGCCGTCCTGCACAAGGTCACGCGCGCCGACCAGTTCCATCAGCGAACGAATGTCCGCTTCTTTGGCTGGATCAATTGAGGATTTGGCTTGAGGAGAGGCAGCGTTGTTCCGTACCCCGGCCGCGGCTTGCGGCGACACTTGCGCGGCGTTCTGTGAGGCCCCCTGAATCACCAGGAAGAAAGTTCCTACGTAAATAATTACCAGTGCAAGGACTGCCTTCATGACTGCCTCCGGGGCCGCTCTGCTTGGGTTCGCGCCACGCCCTCGATTCTAGGAAGAGCGATACAGCAGCGCGACTGCTCCGGAGGTCAGTCGTGCCCCGTTGTTCACCGGCCCGAGGTTCAGGTCCGGGAACAGGTAGTGAATTTCTGCTACGATGCCGCACCATGAACAAGACGGAAATGCTGGACGGCGCCCTCCCTGGAGCGCCTGAACCCGTTGAAGCCATCGAGCGCGAAGCGGGTTTGCAGCGCAATCTGACGCCGGGGCAGCTTGCCATGATCGGTCTGGGAAGCACGATCGGAACGGGCCTATTTCTAGGAAGCGCCATTTCCGTGAAGCTGGCGGGGCCTGCGGTCATTCTGAGCTTTGTTGGCGGAGCATGTATCGCGGTGACGATGATGTGGGCGCTGGCGGAGATGGCAGCGGCGCACCCGGCGGCTGGATCGTTCGGACTCTACGCGGAGATGTACCTGCATCCTTGGGCTGGCTTTGCGATTCGTTTGACCTATTGGCTGTGCATGATGGTGGTGGTCGGCAGCGAAGTCGTGGCCGCATCGATTTATTGCAAATTCTGGTTTCATGGAATTCCGTCGTGGACTTGGATTGGCTTGTTTTCTCTGGTGATTCTCTACGTCAATTGCACCAGCGTGAGAAGTCTTGGAGCGTTCGAATACTGGCTCTCGATGATCAAGGTGGTGACTATCGTTGCTTTCTTGATTTTGGGAGCCGCACTGCTATTCGGCGTGGGATTTCCGAAGGTGGGCTTTGCAAATTACACGGCACATGGCGGTTTTCTTCCGAATGGGTGGAGTGGCGTCGGGCTGGGCGTTATTTTGGGACTTTTCAGTTTCTTTGGAATTGAAGTTGTGGGCAGCACAGCCGGTGAGGCGGCGGACCCAAAGGTGGCCGTTCCGAAGGCCTTGCGAAGGACACTCGTCGCGTTGGTTCTTTTTTATGTTGGCGGGCTTGCACTGGTAGTTGGCATTGTCCCGTGGAGGCAGATCGGACTCGTCGAGAGTCCTTTCGTGCGCGTCTTCCAGACCGTGGGGATTCCCGCGGCGAGCCACATCATGAATTTCGTGGTGCTGACGGCGGCGCTCTCCAGCGCCGTTGCCAATTTGTATTTCGCGGCGCGGCTAGCCTTTTCACTGGCGCGGGGCGGGTATCTTCCCTCGGTGCTTGGCCGGTTGAGTAGAAAGAACATGCCGGTGGTTGCAGTGCTGGCTTCGGCGGGAGGAATGGCTGCGGCGCTAGTTCTGTCGAAATATTATAAGGACTCTCTTTTCGTTTACATGATTGGACTCAGCACGTTTGGGGCGCTCTTTGCATGGCTGATGACGTTATTGACTCACCTGGCGTTCCGCCTCTTCCACAAACGGCAAGGAAGCCCATATCTGCGGCTGGGCCCGCCAGGGCCATGGGCATCGCTCTTGGGACTAGGAGGCGTGATAGCAGTCTTGGTCTCAACCTGGTGGGTACCCGGATTTCGCATTACGTTGCGGGCCGGCGTACCCTGGCTGGCTGTTATTACAGTGTGCTATTGGGTGTGGTCGCGCGCGAATCGGACTAGGTCGGCCGTGGGCGGTTCAGAAGGAACTGTTACAAGCGCTCCCATTCTGCCAGAGAAATATCGCGGCCCAGAATGATGGCAGTCTCGCGAAGCATCATGCGGAGCTGTGGCACGGAGTATTCTTCGTTGGAGGGAATCGTCAGGCGATTTTCGTTTTGAATCAAGAACTGATGGCGGGCTCAGGAGAACGGCCCGTCGAAACCCAGAACGCGCAGACGGCGGATGAACTCGCGACGCTTACAAGGAATCCACCGGCTCACGCGCGGGTTCCTTGTTCAAGTCAATATTCCCGATGACGGGCAGACGATGGCGAAGTTTGAGTCCGACAAGAACCCAATCCTCAAGCGTAGACCGGAGTTCTTCTTCACATTCCTTGAGCGTCGGAGCAAAGGAAACGACACCTGCGCAGGAGGGGATACGCCCTGAGAAGGTATTATCCTCAAGCTTATCGTAGAGTGCCTGGCTCATCGCCAGTTCGACATACTCACTCAAGACATATCGTTTGCTCACAGACAACCTCTGGCTGCATTATACAGGCTAAACTTGGTTTCGCAGCACGCGGCCTGACGCAATTGGGAGCGGATATGGATCCACTTTTGAAGTGGCGCGGGGAATTTCCCATCCTGGACCGCAGCACATACATGATCAGCAATTCTCTTGGCGCGATGCCTCGCGGCGTCTACGAGAGCTTGCGCTCCTACGCGGATTCCTGGGCGGACCGTGGAGTACGCGCATGGGAGGAGGGCTGGTGGGAAATGGCCGTCGGAGTGGGCGACCAGATCGCGCCGCTGCTCGGAGCGGGCCCGGGCGAGATTTCGTTACACCAGAATGTGACGTTAACCCAAGCGGTTATTTCGTCGTGCTTTGATTTTCGCGGGCCTCGTAACAAGGTGGTGATGGTCGAGCTGGAGTTTCCGTCGATTCAGTACTTTTACCACGAACAACGTCGGTTCGGCGCGCGCGTCGAAGTTGTTCCGACTCCCGACGACATTCGCATTGATCTGGATAAGGTGCTTGCGGCCATCGACGAAACGACGCTCCTCGTGCCGATTTCGCAGGTTCTCTTCCGCAGTTCCTGCATCGTGAATGCACGTGCCATTATTGAGCGTGCTCACCGCGTCGGCGCGCACGTGATTCTCGATGTTTTCCAGGCTGCGGGAACGATCCCACTCGACGTGCGCGGCCTGGGAGTTGATTTTGCGGTAGGCGGAGTCCTCAAGTGGCTCTGTGGCGGACCAGGGGTTGCCTACCTTTACGTCCGCGAAGATTTGCGCGCCAAGCTGCACCCCGCGCTCACGGGATGGATCGCGCACCGCCGGCCGTTTGCCTTCGAGACGGGCGCCCTCGATCCGCGGGACGACTCTTTCCGTTATCTGAACGGCACTCCACACATTCCTTCTCTTTATGCGTGCCAGCCCGGACTGGAGATTCTCAACAAGGTTGGCATTGCGGCGATTCGCGAGAAATCCATGCGCATGACTGCGCGGCTCATCGCAGACGCCCAGTCTCGTGGCTGGCGCGTGAACACACCGGAAAAACCTGAGGAGCGTGCGGGGACGGTTTCAGTGGATTGCCCGCATGCCTACGAGGTTTGCCGTGAACTACTGGCCAGGGACGTCCTCGTCGACTACCGTCCTAAGGCGGGTGTACGGCTCTCTCCACACTTCTACAATCGCGATGAGGAATGTGACTTCGCGCTCGCGCAAATGGAAGAGATCCTGAAAACTGGCGCGTGGCAAAAACACGAGGCGGCGGTTACCCATGCTTGAGAAAAAGGAATACGCCGTGCAGCACGTGGAAATGATTGAAAAACAGTTGCGCCGACGAGGCATCACTGATAGCGGCGTACTTGCGGCGATGGCGGCGGTGCCACGGCATGAATTTGTTTCCGAGGAGTTGCGTTCGCACGCGTACGATGACCTCCCTTTGCCCATTGGAGGCGGCCAAACTATTTCGCAACCCTATATCGTTGCGGCTATGACGGTGGCCCTGCATTTACAGCCGGACGACAGGGTTCTGGAAATTGGCACAGGTTGTGGCTATCACGCCGCAGTGCTGTCACGTTTGGCCAAGGAAGTCTTCACGATCGAAAGGAGGCCGGAGCTGGCTTCTAGCGCTTCTTCCAAGCTGGCCCGGCTTGGCTACTCCAATGCGCACGTACACTGCGGCGACGGTACACTCGGGCTCGCGGAGCTCGCTCCTTTCGACGCGATCCTCGTTGCTGCTGCCGCTCCCGCGGTTCCGAAACCGCTCCTTGCACAGCTTGCCGAAGGCGGCCGGATGATTCTGCCCGTGGGGGGCGCTGAACATCAGGAATTACGGCTTATCGAGAAGCATGGTGATGCTTTCCCCACAAAGATGCTGGAAGGCTGCCGATTTGTCCCGCTCGTCGGTTACCATGGCTGGCAAGAAACTTCCTGACGATGAACTCAGCGGCTCCCGACCTTTCCATCATCATCCCCTCCTACAATGAGGAATTGCGCCTTCCGGCCACCCTGGAGCGAATTGCGGCATACCTTTCGACATCCGGGAGGAAAGCGGAAATTCTGGTCGTAGATGACGGCTCAAAGGATGGCACCGCCGCGGTGGCGGAGTATTTTTGCATCAAGATTCCCACGCTTCGCGTGGTTTCGAATGGTGTCAACCGCGGCAAAGGGTACAGCGTGCGCCACGGCATGCAGGAAGCGCGCGGCCGCATTGCGCTTTTCACGGACGCGGATCTTTCCGCGCCGATTGAGGAAGCCGGAAAACTCATTGACGCTCTGGAGACTTACGACGTGGCGATTGGCTCGCGGGCGATGGACCGCAGCCTGATCACTGTACGCGAATCTCCCTTCCGCGAATTTGCGGGAATCATTTTCAACAAGATTGTGCGAATCATCTTGTGGCTGCCGTTTGTCGATACGCAGTGCGGTTTCAAGGCGTTCCAGCGCGAGCGCTGCGGCATCATCTTCGAACAGCAGAGGATCGAACGATTCGGGTTCGACCCGGAACTGCTATACCTGGCGCGGCACCATGGATTGCGTGCGATGGAGATACCCGTGCGTTGGGGGCATTCGCCAGCCACGAAAGTAAGTATGCTGCACGACAGCATCCAGATGTTCATCGACGTGTTCACGATCCGGTGGAATTCACTGCGGGGCCGTTATCCGCGCAAAGCGTGAATGGCTTTACTTTGCCGTACAAAGTACTTGACATCCCCGAGCGCCTAGGGTAGCCTTTCCGCTATGGCGACTTCTGGTCCGCTCCGCTCTCCGCAACGCGAGCCCATCCCCATCGACGCTCGCGCCGCCGACCATCTCCGTTATATCCGCGAAACCATGGAGAGCGCCGCTGAGTTTACCGCTGTGCCTGGCTGGGGCGGCGTAGCGATGGGCGTCACCGCATTGGTGGCTGCGTTTGCAGCCTCGCGGCAGTCCACACCTCGTGCCTGGCTGGCCGTCTGGTTGGTCGAGGCCTTTGTGGCCGTGGCCATTGCGGCGCCCGCCGCGGCCACTAAAGCTCACCGTGCCAACTCCGCCCTCTTTTCGGGGCCGGGCCGCAAGTTCGTTCTTAGTTTTGCGCCGCCAATTGTCGTCGGTGGCCTTCTGACCTTCGCTCTGTATCACGCCGGCATCCTTGCGGCCCTGCCGGGAGTTTGGCTCTCGTTGTATGGGACCGCCATCGTCACGGGTGGCGCGTTTTCCGTGCGTGTGGTGCCGGTGATGGGTTTGTGCCTAATGTTGCTCGGTAGTGCGGCACTTTTCACGCCAGCGGCCTGGGGAGATGCATTCATGGCCGCGGGTTTTGGAGTCGTGCAGATCTGCTTTGGCTGGTGGATCGCCCGGCATTATGGAGGCTAGCAGGAAATTGCATGGCTAAGTCGTCTGCAGCGCACCCAGAACGTCTACAGCGGTCCCGCGAGCGCGGCGCCCCCCTCGAGGCTATCCGCAATCCGGCGCGGGAAGCCGTGCCAAGCGATCTGGACCGCTTGATTCACGAACGAATTCGCCTGGGAATTGTCAGCGCTCTAGCGGTAAATCGCTCGCTCACTTTCAATGAACTGAAAGCACTGCTGAAAACCACCGACGGTAACTTGAGTGTTCATGCACGAAAGCTGGAAGAGGCGGATTACATCGTGTGCACGAAATCTTTCGACGGACGCTTGCCCAAGACAGAATACCGCCTGGCGGCAGCGGGGCGGCGGGCATTGGAGCGCTACCTGAATCACATGGAAGCGCTGATCCGCGCGACGCGCGAAGGCTGAGCGGCAAAATTTTTTGGGTGTACACTTTGCATTACAGAGTAGTTTATTACACTTCCTCCGCGGCGGAGAAAGAACATGCTCATGCATCAGCAAACGGTAACGCAAATTCCCACGGTGCGACCGGCCATCGCCAAGGCTCCGCGGCTCCACGTTGCCATCATCTCCGACGGCAATGGCCGCTGGGCCACTTCGCGCGGTCTGCCGCGCTCCGCCGGTCACCGCGCGGGAGCGGAGTCTGCGCGCCGCGTCATCGAGGCTGCGCCGCGAATCGGCATTCACACTTTGACGCTTTTCGCTCTTTCCTCCGCGAATTGGAAGCGTCCTGCCGCCGAGGTCCAGGCGATTCTGCGTTTGCTCCACGAATACCTTCTTACGGAAACGACGCATTGCATCGACGAAGGCGTGCGGCTCAGCATCATCGGGCGGCGGGATCGCTTGCCGGCGACGCTCCGCCAGGCCATTGCGGATTCGGAAACCGCCACGGCACAGGGCACTCGGCTGCACCTGCGGCTCGCGGTGGATTACTCCGCCCGCGAGGCCATCTATCACGCCGCTTGCCGTTTTTACAAAGTCACTGAGCTTTCGCCTGCCTCCTTCAGCAGCGTGCTCGCGGAAGTCCACCGCGGGGGCTCGACGGAAGTTGATTTGCTGATTCGTACCGGCGGCGAACAGCGGCTTTCCGATTTTCTCTTGTGGGAGTGCGCCTTCGCGGAATTGGTGTTTCTGCAAAAGCGCTGGCCGGACTTTACGGCCGCTGATTTGGATGCAGCCGTCAAGGAATTCAGCAGACGCGAACGCACTCGCGGCGCCTTGCCGGATGCCATCGCCGGCTAGTCTAATTTAGTAGTCTAAATTAGACTAGTGGAAAAGAGAGAAAACCATGCCGGAATTCATGCCGCATTTTGCCCCCATCGTCGTGCTTTTGTTCCTCGGGACGGTCCTGTTGATCAGCTGCAGTTTTCTCTTACTATCTTACGGCGCAATCCGCCGCTCCGCCTTCCTCACAAAACTCGGCTCGGGAGCAGTCGTCACGATTGCCGCCGGATATTTTCTTCTGCTCAGCGGAGTTTCGCTAGCGAGCAGCGAGAAGACGCTGCCGTCGGGCGGATGGAAATATTTTTGCGAGATTGATTGCCACATTGCTTATTCGCTGATCGGCGCGCAGACCGCCGTAGTGCTGGGGCCGGAGCTACAGCAAGTTTCCGCGCGCGGACAATTTGTCGTTGTTAGAGTGAAGACCTGGTTTGATGAGCGCACCATCTCCGCGCATCGCGGAAATGGACCACTCACCCCAAATCGACGCAGCGTCCTTCTTGTGGATAACAGGGGACGGAGTTTTGCACCCTCACCAGAGGGCCAGATAGCATTTGCCCAAATCAACGGACCATCCACGCCGCTTACGCAGCCTTTGGGTCCCGGCGAATCGTACACAACGGATTTTGTTTTCGATGTCCCCAACGATGCGCAGACACTGCGGCTTCTGATCACTGAGGATGATCCCGAAACTCGTTTCGTGATTGGTCACGAAAACAGTCCCTTGCACAAGAAGATTTACTTTGACACTGACTCCGCTCCGCGGCTGACCGATTTCCCCCGATAAACCACTCAGAATAAGCAGTTTGCCAGTAGATCCAACGACGCTTCCTGCCCCTGACGTTTCGCCCTGCGCTGCCGTCTATACCTCAGGAGCCAGGAATGGGAACTATGGGACTTGCGCTGCCTTGGAGGGCTAGAATCTCTTCCACGCTGCGCGAACGGGGGACTCGAGTGGAACCTTCCGAGCACCTTGCCGGCGGCCCCAGCCCGGCTGCAAGGGATGCCCTGAGTGAAGACGCCGCACTGGCCGCGGGCTGCCGGTCCGGGGATCTACACGCTTACGAGCGCCTCTACAGGATGCACGGAGCGCGCATGAAGAACCTGGCCCGCAATGTTCTTGGCAATCCCACCGACGCAGAAGACGCCGTGCAGGAGGCGTTCCTGAAGGTGCAGCGCGGCATCGCCAGCTTTCGCGGCCAGTCGAGTTTCGTCACCTGGACCTACCGGATCCTGATTAACACCTGCTACGACGCGCGGCGCAGCCGGCAGCGCAAGAAAGAAGTCGCCAACGATGATTCCGAGGAGACGCCGCGTCTTGAGCCGCGCGCTCCGGGCGCACATCCCACATTGCGAATGGCGCTGGAGCGGGCGCTTGAGAAGCTGACTCGGCACCAGCGCGATGTTTTTCTCTTGTACGAAGTGGAAGGTTTCCGCCATGCGGAGATAGCCGGGATGCTGGAGATGACCGAAACGGCCTCGAAAAACACGCTCTTTCAAGCAAAGAAAAATCTTCGCATGATGCTGGAACCGCCACGCAGTAGCGCAGCGGAGTCACGGTGAACGACTATGAATGTCACATGTAGCGAGCGAGAACGGATTTTTGAAGACGGCACACGCGCCGAATGGGCGGCGCTGGAAACGCATGCCGCTTCCTGCCCATTTTGCACGGAAGAGATTCGGGGCTGGAAGTCGCTAAGTGTCGCAGCGAAAGAGCTGCGCGAGTACTCGGACAGCCCTTCGTTTTGGCCACGGATCGAACGCGCATTCGCCGAAGAAGCAGCTCGAAATGCACAACGCGCCGAGCGCAAGAGTTGGTTTTGGTTTCTGCCGAGCTTTTCGGCGGCATGGCAGACGGCTCTGGCGGGGGCTTTGGTTTTGGTGTTGACAATTTCCGGCGGCTGGATCTATTTTCACAGGCCAATTCAGAAAATAGACAACGACAAGTCGCTCTTGAAGAGCAGCGCCCTGAATGAAGTAGAAGCCGCGGAATCGTCATACGAACGTGCGATCGACAAGCTTGCGGCGGAAGCCAAGCCACAACTCGAAAATCCCGCGACGCCACTGCTCGCGAACTACCACGAAAAGTTGCTTGTGCTGGATAGCGCCATTGCCGAACTGCGCGCTCAGGCCGGATTGAATCCGTCCAATGCGCAACTGCGCTACCAGTTGCTGGCAATGTACCAGGAAAAACAGCGCGCGCTGGAGGAAGTTTTGGAGGCTAAGCCATAATGATTCGCCATCTTCCCAATTACCGGAGAGAATCGTTGCGTCGCGCAATGGCTGCAGGACTGCTCTCCGCGATACTGCTCTTCACGGCTAAGCCCGTGCACAGCGCAACTGCGGCGCAGGACCAAGTGTCCAGGGATTTTCAGCAGACGGTGACGCTCGGAGCAGGCCAGTCTGTGCACATCGAGCACAAGTTCGGCAGTGTCAGACTGCACGGCGAGTCCGGCCGCGACGTCAAGATTTCCGCCACGATCCGGGCTCAGGCGAGTTCGCATGAGGAAGCGGAATCCTTCGCGCAAAAAATCAAAATCGAAGTGCAGCAGACTGGCGAAGGGGTACACATCAAGACGATTTATCCCGAAGAGGAAAAGAGATGGTTTCACTCCAGCAAGAACTCTTCGTGGTCCGTCAGTTATGACATTGGGATGCCGTCCGACGCGCCAATTACGGTACGAAACACTTTCGGCGGCGTGGAGATAGCAGGTGTTCACGGAGCCGCAGACGTGGAGAATGGCTACGGTACGCTGAACGTACGAGACGCAGGCACCGGCCGGTGGAACAATGCGTTTGGCAGCATTGAACTCGTTGGGGCAGGCGGAAATGTCTCCGTGAGCGACAACAACGGCTCCGTGCAAGTGTCGGACGTGAAGGGCACGTTGGAGGTGCGCAATCGTTTCGGAAGCATCACGACGCGTGACATTCAAGGTGCGGTGACCATCACCGGCGGCAATGGCGCGGTCACGCTAGCTAATGCTGCTTCGGCGATCATTACAACGTCGTTCGGTAGCGTCGACGCCCGCAACATTCGCGGCGATCTTTCGATCCGCGACAACAACGGACACGTGGAAATCTCCACCATCGGGGGAGCTGCCGACATTACCAACAGCTTCGGGAACGTCATTTTCACCGATGTTCATGGCCGCGTGAATTGCACTACAAGCAATGGCCGGGTGAAGGGCAGCTCCGCGACGGGAGGCTCAGTAACCATTCGCGATTCCTTCGGCAACATCGAGTTGGACACCATCAGCGGCGCTCTCGACGCCGAAACGTCCAATGGGAGAATCTCGGTGCGCGACGCGCGCGGCAGCGTCACGTTGAAATCCTCTTTTGGCGCCATCGAAGCCTCGAACGTCCCGAAGGGAATTCGCGCCGTCACGGGAAACGGGGGCATCTCGCTCACAGACATCGGCGGAGATACTTTCGCCAAGACCAGTTTCGGAAGCGTCTTAACGGAACGGATCAACGGACATCTGACGGTGGAGAACACCAATGGGTCGGTCACCGCAAGAAACGTGAAGGGTGACGCTGGGGTGAAGACATCATTTGCGGGCGTTACTCTCGAATCGATCGGCGGACGAATCACAGTCGACAATCAAAACGGCGCGATCTCAGTGACGGCCACGCGCCCGGCAAGCGGTTGCCGCGACATTTCGCTCAAGACGTCCTTCTCATCCATCCGCGTGCGCGTTCCGGAGGGCTTAGGCTACAACCTCACAGCGAGAACCTCGTTCGGCCGGATTTCCTCGGAATTGCCGATAACTTCAACGGGCAGCATCGGGGGCGATTCGCTGAGTGGGACCATCGGAGCTGGTGGCTGCCAGCTTCAACTCACGGATTCCAATGGAAGCATCGAGATCGCCAAAGCTCCTTGATCGTTTCGCCCCTTATCTTGGGGCTCGGCGCGCACGGTCCATCGCGAATGCTTTCTTCACCACGCGCGTCGCGGTTTCCGTCAGGTGAAATCGAGAGAGTTCCTCCTCGCTCGCGAATGCCACGTCGGTTACGTCACTCCCAGCTTTGGGCTCGCCGCTGATTCGTTCACAAAGATAATCCGCAATGACGAAGTGAAATCGCGGTCTTGGTTTGGTCTCAACTTCAGTCGATCCATCGCCGAGGTAAACCCGGTCGAACACTTCAATCAGCTCGAGAACTCGAACCTCGATTCCCGTTTCTTCCCGCAATTCTCGAGCTACTCCTTCTATCAGACTTTCGCCGAGCTCCAGCGTGCCGCCCGGAATGGACCATTCACCGAGCAGTGGTTCGCTGCCGCGGCGGATCAACAGCGTGCGACCCTGATCGATAATCACACCCCCAATGCCAACTACTGGCCGTTCGGGGTATTCTCTGGAAGAGGCCATTCGAATGGTCCTTCTGCCGCCGACACGATGGCGTTCAAAGCAGTGCTACCATGCACGGGAGTTGACTTCATACTCTGCGGTATATAATACGCTGCACAGTGGTGGGAACGCTCTTCGTGCCCCCACATTTCAAACTGCTTTACGGAGGGTGGAGCCGTGATCCGTTGCCCTGAATGTTCCGCCGAAATCGATGTCGACGAAGACGAAGTCGAAGAGGGCGAGATCCTGAGCTGTCCCGAGTGCGAATCTGAACTCGAGGTTTCGCAGACGCATCCCGTCCACCTGAACCTGATCGCCGATGACTCGGACGAAGAGGACGACGAGGAAGAAGACGACAAGACCAAGGAAAACGGCGATCTCATTGACGATGATGATGACGAGGAAGACGAAGAAGAAGACGAGGAGTAGGAAGCACGCCCGACGTAACCTGGCATCCTCCCACAGTCGTATCGCCATCTAAACTTGTAAGGAGCATCCGCATGCACCGTCCGCGGTGGATCATCATTCTCTGCACCGCAGCGCTTGTAACTTGGCCCGTTGCCTCGCATACACAAGTGCAGGAAGCTGTGCCACCACCGCCTAATTCCGACTCTACGTTGAAAACCCCTGCGGCGACACCGAGCAAAACAGACAAGAAAAAACACAGCCATGCAAACGACTTTTTGATTCGCGGAACGGTGTTTACGGACAAAGCCCTTTCGTTTCCGGGAGTGCAGCTTCGTATCCGGCGGGTGGGAGAGAAAAAATTCCGCTGGGAGAGCTACACCAATTCGCGCGGCGAATTTGCAGTCCGTGTGCCCCAGGGCTCAAACTATGAGATGGTGATCCAAGCAAAAGGATTCGCGGAGCAGACACGCACCGTCGATGCGAAAGCGGGCGTGAATGAGGAAAGCATGGTATTTCGAATGCAGCCAGCTACTGGGGGCAAGGGATGAG
>Ga0209648_10003803_pt1 | contig 12766 bp, 10 predicted proteins | sample GraSoi2013_115cm_FD_185830 | JGI IMG/M metagenome (GOLD analysis project Ga0209648, IMG submission 185830) | Grasslands soil microbial communities from the Angelo Coastal Reserve, California, USA - Sample 9_17_2013_115cm (SPAdes) (version 2) | ecosystem: Environmental > Terrestrial > Soil >...
TTCCTGACGCAGGATTGGCTGGCTTTTCTTGGAGAGCGCGCGGCAAAGAGCAAAGCACAAGTTGTATTTCCGCGCTCGGGGTCTGGGCCTGAACCGCTCTGCGCCTGCTGGCAAACGGATGCCGCGGCGAAGCTGCGCTCCGGTTTCGAACGCGGCGTGCGCAAAGTGACCGAGGGAATCACACTGCTCCGCGCGGAAGTTCTTGACGAGACGGACTGGAAACGATTTGATAGCGCTGGGCGGTTGTTCTGGAATATGAATACGGCGGCGGATTACGAGGCAGCGCGGCTGATTCTGGAAGCGGAGCGAAAGTGAGCGAGGAAAATCCGGTCAACTACTTCGAGTTTCGCAAGGTGTGCAAGAGCTTCGACGAACGCCTGGTGCTCGATCACGTGAGCTTCACGGTGAAGCGCGGGGAGACGTGCGTGATCATGGGGCGTAGCGGCGTGGGCAAGTCGGTTTCACTGAAGCACATCTTGGGATTCTTGAAACCGGACTCGGGACAGGTTTTTATCGATGGACAGGACGTTACCGATTACAAGGAAGCGGACTTTGAAGAAGTGCGGCGCAAGGTGACCATGGTCTTTCAGTCCGGCGCGCTCTTCGACTCGCTCACGGTCGGCGAGAATATGGCCTTCCCGCTCGATGGGCAACCGGGGCTGACCGCCGAGGACGTCGACGAGTACGTCATGAAAATTGCGCACATGTTGGAAGTTGAGAACGTCATGGACAAATTGCCGAGCGAACTTTCCACCGGAATGAAGCGCGCGGTGGCCATGGGCCGCGCGCTGGCACAGAATCCCGAGGCGATTCTTTTCGATGAGCCGACCACCATGGTGGACCCCATCATGGCAGGGCACATGGGCGATCTGATTTTGAGGCTCAAGAAGGCGTTTCAAAAGACCGCCATCGTCGTGACGCACGACACCCATCTGGCAAAAAAACTCGCTGACGTAGTCGTTTTTCTTCAGGAAGGCCGAGTAGCGCTTTTCGGGGCGTGGGACGAATTTGAAAATTCAAGCGATCCTTTCCTCAAAAATTTCCGCATGCAGGATGAATTGATTCCCGCGCTGGACGTGACTCTGTGAGCCAAACTGCAAACGGCTCCCCCGATCCAATCAAACAATTACGCAAAGAGATGGGCTTCTGGGACGTCCTGCTCTTCAACATCGCGACGGTGCTTGGTCCCCGCTGGGTGGCAGCGGCGGCGCACAACGGAACCTCGTCGATTAGCCTGTGGATTCTTGCCGCGCTTTTGTTTTTCGTGCCTTCGGCGCTGGTGATCAATGAATTGTCGTCGCGATTCCCAGAAGAAGGCGGGCTGTACGTGTGGGCCAAGGAAGCGTTCGGGGATTTTCACGGCTTCGTGGCGGGATGGAACTACTGGATCTACACGGTGTTTTATTTCCCCGGGTTGCTGCTGGCCAGCGCGGCGATGAGCGCGTACATCATCGGAGAAAATGGCGCGGCGCTCTCGCAAAACCGGACGTTTTTGCTTTCCGTGTCGGTCGGCATGCTCGTGGTGGCGGTCGGACTGAATATCATCGGATTGAACATTGGCAAGTGGCTGCAGAATGCGGGCGGCGTGTCCACGTACTTGCCGCTTCTGGCGCTGCTCGGCATCGCGGCGATTTTGTGGGTGAAGCACGGAGCGGTGACGCAGTTCACGCGCGCCAATATGTTGCCGGTCTGGAACTGGGACACCGTGAACTTCTGGTCGCAAATTGCGTTTGCGTTCAGCGGGCTGGAACTTGTATCGGCAATGAGCCAGGAGGTGCGCAACCCGCAGAAAACGCTGCCGCGTGCGGTGTACGCATCGGGAGTGTTGATTGCAGGGATGTACATCGTGGCGACAGTCGGGGTGCTGGCATTGGTTCCGGCGGCGGAAGTATCCACCACCAGCGGCGTATTTCACGCGATCACTGCGGGGTCTGTCGCCCTGAAAATCGGCGTGCTGGGGATTATTGCCGCCGTGGTGGTGACCGTGGGCAACGCGGGCGGCGTCGGCAGCACTGTGGCCGGGATTGCTCGTGTGCCTTTCGTGGTTGGCATTGATCGCTACTTGCCGGCAGCGTTCGGCAAGATTCATTCCCGCTGGAAGACGCCCTACGTTTCGATTCTGGTGCAAGCGATAGTATCTTGCGCGATTCTGCTGATTAGCCAGATCAACGAGACGACTCGCGGCGCGTATCAGTTTCTCGTAGATGCCACCATCATTCTATATTTCATTCCTTTCATCTACATGTTCGCGGCCGCGATCAAGTTGTATCCGCGGCCGGACCGGCGCGCCAACAAAGATGCCGTGCTCATCCCCGGGGGCAAAGCGGGCGTATGGGTCGTATCCGGAACGGGTCTTGCAATCGTGCTGGTTGGGATTCTGGTTTCGTTGGTACCGCCGGGAGATTCGTCCGACAAGCTGGGGTTCGAACTGAAGCTTGTGGGCGGGACCGTGGCCGCGATTGCTCTGGGATTGACGCTGTATTGGCGCGGGGCGCGGCAGAAGAGCCGCGGTATGGTCGCAGCGGGCGACTAGAAGCCTTCTTCCACGAGGTGCGTGACGGTGAGTTGCGATTCTGCCGGAGCCGCGAAGTTGCGCTGTTGCAGATAGCGTTCGACGTATTTTCCTAAAATATCGCCTTCGAGATTGACCGCGTCGCCGGGCTTGCGGTTGCGGATGTTGGTGTGTTCGTAGGTGTAGGGGATCACGGCGACCTCGGCGATGTTGTTTCTCCAGCGGGCCACAGTGAGGCTAATGCCGTCGATGGTGATCGAGCCTTTAGGCACGACGTAGGGGGCGAATTCCGCCGGGACTTGCACTGCAAACCACCAGTTTTCCCCTTCGGAGTTGAGATGCGTTACACGGCCGATGGTGTCCACGTGGCCGAGGACGAAGTGCCCGCCCAATTCCTTGCCGACGGCGAGCGGCTGTTCAAGGTTGACGCGCGCGCCTTTTTGCAGTTCGCCGCCCTTTGCGCCGAACGAAGTCTTGCGGATGGTTTCGCCGGACAGGTCGGCGGAGAACCGGCCGTTGCGGAGATCAACGATCGTCAGACAGCAACCGTTCACTGCGATGCTGTTCGAAACGGCGAGCGACGGCGCTAGCGACGGCGCGTGGATAGTGACGCGCCCGCCCGTGTCATGGAGGTCGAGTGCTTCGATCGTGCCGGTGTGCTCGATAATTCCGGTGAACACAGTGATTTGGATCGCTCTCGAATCCGAGTGTACAGTATTTCGCGCCGAACGCAGAAGGCACTAGACTAGGCGCATCGATGAGAGGGAGAGCGCCGAGGTGCTCCGATGAAAGCATGCTTGTTGCGTGCGCCGGCTGCGATTGCTACGAATCCATTGGAATACGCGGATGTCGCGACGCCGCAGCCAAAGAGCAGTGAAGTGCTGGTGTGCGTGCGGGCTTGCGGCGTGTGCCGTACCGATTTGCATGTGATCGAAGGAGAATTGCCGCCGCGTAAATCGCCGGTGATTCCGGGGCACCAGGTTGTCGGCGTCGTCGAGAAACGAGGTGAGGGCCCCCAACGATTCGCTGCCGGAGCGCGTGTGGGGATTGCCTGGCTACATCAGACGGATGGAACTTGCGAATACTGCCGCTCCGGCGCAGAAAATCTTTGCGACCATCCCACGTTCACGGGGTATAGCGTGGACGGCGGTTATGCGGAATACATCGTTGCGCCAGAAGATTTCGTCTACGCCATACCAGCGGGTTTTTCCGATGAACAAGCCGCGCCGCTGCTTTGCGCTGGGATCATCGGGTTCCGGTCGCTGCGGCTCTCCGGGATCAGAGCGGGCGGACGGCTGGGCTTTTATGGCTTTGGCGCGGCGGCGCACGTGGCGATTCAGGTGGCGCGGCACTGGGGCGTGGAAGTGTTTGCTACCACGCGTGACGTTCGTCACCAGAAACTCGCGCTGGAGTTGGGAGCGGCGTGGGCCGGAGGCTCGCATGATGAACCTCCGAAGAAGCTGGACGCGGCGATCATCTTCGCACCGGCCGGTGAGATTATTCCCTCCGCACTCAAGGTGCTGAAAAAGGGCGGAGCGTTAATTCTCGGCGGCATCCATATGAGTCCGATCCCATCGTTTAGTTACGATTTGCTGTATCAGGAGCGCGTGATCCGGAGCGTGGCGAACAACACGCGGCAAGACGGCGAAGACTTCCTGCGCATCGCCGCGGAAATTCCGATTCGAACGCATGTGCAGATTTTTCCGCTCCGCGAAGCCAACCGCGCACTCAATGCCCTCAAGCATGACGCCATCTCGGGCGCCGCCGTCCTTCGCGTCGCCGAGTAGCCCGGTCTATTTCTTGTAAACGTCTTGCAGATAAGCTTCGATGGCAATATCGGGGCCGAACTGCTGCGTGCGAACATTGTGCAGAGGAGGAAGACAAAGATTAGGTGCTTCTGCGAAGGGGACGCGGCTTTCGCCAGAAAGCTTTGGGGCGTAGAAAAGAACAAGTTGGTGAACGATGTCCGAGGCGAGAGCGGTGCCATTAAGTGTCGGGCCGGCTTCAAGAAGAACGCTGATAATTTCGCGGCGGCCGAGTTCTGCGAGAACGGCAGGAAGATCAATTCGACCGTTCTTCGCTCTTGCACCGATAACTTCGACGCCAGCGTTTTGCAGTCGACGCGCTTTGTCCGAGTTCAATCGTGTGGTTGTGAAGACGAGCAGATCGTCGTCCGAAGTTTTGACGATGCGGGCTTTCATCGAAAGGCGCAGTTTCGAATCGAGAATCACGCGCAAGAGCCGCTTGCGGCGCGGGAGGCCGCTGCGATCAGTTAGCAGTGGATCGTCTGCGAGAATCGTGCCGATGCCGGTGAGCAGCGCGTCCGAGGCATGCCGCATGCGATGCACTTCGGCACGCGATTCTTCCGAGGTGATCCACTCCGAGCCGTTGCGCTTTTCGGATTTTGCCGCGGATTTTCTTCCCTGACGCGGCAAAGCCAGCTGGCCGTCCAGAGTCATCGCCGACTTCAGCGTAACGAACGGTTTCTTCGTACGAATCCAGCAGGCGAACGGTTCATTGAGCCGGCGCGCTTCCTCCTCGCAAACTCCCGTGAAAGCTTCGACGCCCGCCGCTCGCAAACGCTCAAAGCCACGGCCGGAATTGACGGGATTCGGATCCTCCATGGCCGCGACGACGCGTTGAATACCAGCGGCGATGATCGCTTCGCTGCAAGGGCCGGTGCGCCCGGTGTGATTACAGGGTTCCAGCGTTACGTAGAGCGTTGCTCCGTGCGCCTTATCTCCAGCCGATTTCAGCGCGACGATCTCCGCGTGATCGCGCCATTCGTATTGATGAAAGCCTTCGCCAACGATTTGGCCTTCGCGAACAATGACGCAACCCACCATCGGATTGGGACTGGCCAGGCCAGCCCCTTTTCGGGCCAGCGCCAGCGCGTGTTGCATGAAGCGAATGGCGTGCGGGTCCACGGTTTAATCGAAAAGAGAGTTGGCGTAGGTTTCAGCGTCGAAGGGAACCATGTCGTTGATCTGCTCGCCGGTGCCGACGAAGCGGATGGGCAGGCCCAGCTCCCGGGAGATCGCGACAACGATGCCGCCCTTGGCGGTGCCATCGAGCTTCGTGAGGATAATTCCGGTCACGCCGACGGTGGAAGTGAATTCACGCGCCTGTGCAAGCCCGTTCTGCCCGGTCGTGGCGTCGAGAACCAGCAAAACATCGTGCGGCGCGCCGGGAATCACTTTCGCGGCGGTGCGCTTCATCTTTTCAAGTTCAGCCATGAGGTTCGATTTGGTGTGCAAACGTCCCGCGGTATCCACAATGACGACATCGGCGGAGCGCGCTTTGGCGGCCGCGACCGCGTCGTAAACAACCGCCGCGGGGTCGGCTCCGGATTTCTGTTTGATGACTTCGATGCCGTTCCGCTGCGCCCAGATTTCCAGTTGTTCGACAGCGGCCGCACGAAACGTGTCTGCGGCGCAAAGCACCACGCTGCGGCCATCCTGCCGAAGCCGGTTGGCGAGCTTTCCAATGCTAGTGGTCTTTCCCGCGCCGTTCACGCCAACAATGAAAATCACGCGCGTACCGCTGCCATTCTGTGACGTGGAGATGCCGCTCCCCGCCGACACGTCGGGCCGGACGGGCGCGTTTAGAATTCGAATAATGTGCGACTTAATTTCGCGCTTGAGCTGCGCGGTGTCGGCGAGCGCGTTGCGGTCCATTTTCTCGCGCACGGCATCGAGAATCTCGCGTGTCGGCTTCACGCCCAGGTCGGCGGAAAGGAGCGCCGTCTCCAGATCCTTGAGGATCGACGCATCGATCTTCCTCTCGCCGAGAAAGATCGTATCGACGGTCTCGGAGAGCGCCGCCTTGGTCTTGCTGACGGACTTCTTCAGCCGCTCGAGAAGTGTCGGCTCCGGTTCATTCTTTCCAAAAAGTGAAATCATGGTGTCGAGCGCCAGAAGGGGAGCGCCAGAAAAATTGTAACAGATGTGGAAACCCCGAACCGGATTTGCCGGACACAGAGTGTTAAGTCCGAGTTAAGCGCAGATTAAAAGCTTCCGAGCACCGTCCCATTATTACCGGTACTAAAATACTACCGAAATTAATTTGACGCTTGTTCATTTTACCCATAGTATCCGCCCAACCGAGGGCGACTTGTCGTCCGAGAAACAGCCTCTCACCGCGATCCTCACGAGCTTTCTCCCAGCTACGTTGGAGTTACGCGAGCAGCTCCTCTCAACTGACGACACGTCTCCTCGCCGGCCTATTCGCTAAATCAAAATCGAAGGGAGTCCCCGAATGAACGAAAAGCATGACAGTGACACTGAGATGGTCGAGAAGGAGAAACCGCCCACCGGAAAGATGCCAAAAGGCTCGAATCCGGCCGCGAAGGATTCTCCTGTACTTGGGAATGCGCCGCGTTCGGAAAGCCGCCGGAAGTTCCTTGGAGGCGTGAGCGGCATTGCCGCGGCCGCCGCCACCGTGGGCGCCATCGGATTGGAACCCATTTTCGGCGGAAAAGAGTCGGTCGCCGAGGCCTCGGTCGTACCGTATAACTCTGAGACCCGCGAAGACGCCAGCCTCAACTACCGCACAACCACGGCCAATGCCGAGCATATCGACGTTGGGGTGCAACCAGACAATGGCGACGCCACAACATTCACAGACTTCAGCGGCAGCTACAGCAAAGCCTCGCTGCACGACGCCCTCGGCGTGCCGAATGCTGCCTCCTGGCTGAGCTTGAAAAATGCCCTCACGACCGGCAAATTCTCAGACTTCGAAAGCATCATTGTTGGGACGCCCGGTGGGGGGCCCAACTCGAAGCACAATGGCCCACAAGGCGCGCTTGCATTCGACCTGGAAGGCCTCGACTCCCATGCCACCGTTGTCCCGCCAGCGCCGAGCGTCACCAGTGCGGAGACGGCGGCCGAGGAGGTCGAGCACTACTGGGCTGCACTGCTGCGCGACGTGGCGTTCACCGATTACCCCACGAATTCGCTGGTTGCTCAGGCTGTGCAAGACATGAATAAGCTGTCATTCATCAACAGCAATCAAAATGTGGAGTTCCCGGCCCCGGTCACGCCGCAGAATCTGTTCCGCGGACAGTTCGTCCCCGGCGACGGTAACGTCCAGGGGCCGTATATCTCGCAGTTCATGGTCCAGCCCACATCCTACGGCGCGCAGCCCCTCAGCCAGCGGTACCAAACGTTTCTTCCCGTGGGAGGCGGCGGGAGCGACTACATGACCTTGGTCCCCGAGTACCAACTGGTCGAAAACGGCGGCGACTCGGGTCGCAAGCTTGCCTTTGACCCAACATTCCGGTTCCTCCGGAATGGTCGAGACCTTAGCGCGTACACCCACGTGGACGTGCTCTATCAAGCGTACTTTACCGCCTTCCTCGTTCTGGCGGGGATAGGCGCACCGGCGAACCCGGGTAACCCCTATGGCCGCTCGAGGACGGAAAAAGCTTTCGGCACCCTGGGCGGGCCAGACGCTGCGGGGACGCTCGCTGAAATGGCCACGCGAGCGCTCAAAGGCGTCTGGTTCCACAAGTGGATCAAGGACCTGCGCATGCGGCCGGAGGAATATGGGGCCCTGGTGCAGGCACACCACGCCAACACGACCCCGCATCCCCAAGCGGCGGGGGCGCTGCACAAGGACGTCTTGAAGTCAGAGGTGCTTCCCCTCATCCAGGCGGCCAATGGCGGCAGCTTCTTGCTACCACAAGCATTTCCAGAGGGTTCTCCGACCCACCCATGCTACCCGACGGGCCACGGAACGGTCGGCGGCGCGTGCATCACGGTGCTGAAATTCTTCTTTGACGGCAGCCAGAAGATCCGGCCTCTGCTCACGAACCCACACGTCGGGCGGGACGTGTTCGTACCAAGCACGGATGGCCTTTCGCTCAACACCTACACGGGCTCGGACCGAGACAGTCTGGACATCAACGGAGAACTGAACAAGCTGGCGTACAACGTCTCGTTTGGTCACGGGATTCACGCCGGCATCCACTTCCGCAGTTCAACCTACTGGTCGATTCTGCTGGGCGAGCAGATTGCCCTCAGCATCCTGAACGATCGGGCAAAGTCCTACAACGAGCCGTTCACCATCAGCATCACGAAATTCGACGGGACGACGGCCACCATTTCCAACCCCGGGAATCCGTAGGAGCACAGCAGTCGAGCGGGGCGGCGCGGCCAACCGCGCCGCCCCGCTATTTTGATTCCAGCGTTAGACCCGGCGAAACCGTGGCCGTCTCGTTGCCGGCGGACTTTGCTTAGAGGTGGAGAAGCCGTTCGCGGGCTTCAGACGTGCACTTCGACGGCGCTGAGGCGAAGCTTGCCGGCGTTGACGGTGGACTCGAGAGCGGTCACGACCCCGGCATCAAATTTGGAGCCGGTCAGGGCGCGAATGCGGTCCATCGCGTAATCCAGCTCCATCGCCGTCTGGTAGGGGCGGTTGGTGGTCATGGCGTCAAGGGTGTCGGCCACGCCGATGATGCGCGCCATCAGCGGAATCTGCTGGCCCTGCAGGCCGTAGGGATAACCGCGGCCGTCCATGTGCTCGTGGTGCAGCTCGATTCCCGGAAGCATTTCCTTCAACTGAGAAACCGGGCGCATGATGTTCGCGCCTTTTACGGTGTGCTGCTTCATCAAGCCGAATTCTTCGGGCGTCAGCGAACCTGGCTTCTTCAGCACGCGGTCTTCGACACCGATTTTTCCGACGTCGTGCAGCAGCGCCGCAATGCGCAGCTTGTCCAGCTCTTGCGCGCTGAGACCCAGCTCCTGGCCGATGAGCGCCGAATACTTTGCCACGCGGCCGGAGTGACCGCGCGTATAAGGATCCTTTTCGTCGATGGCCGCGGCGAGCATTCGAATGGAGCCGATGAACAACTCGCGATTCTCTTCGGCTGCTTCCTTGAGGCGCTCGATGTACTCCTCGATGTCGCCGGCCATTTTGTTGAAATTTTCCGCGAGCTCGCTGATCTCTGAAGCGCCGCGCACGGGCGAGCGCTGGTGAAATTCCCCGCGGCTGATGGCGCGCGTGGAGGCCGCCAGCCCGCGGATGGGTTCGCTGATGCCCACGGCGAAGAAGTACCCGACGAGAATCGCTGCTAGAATGACGACGCTGACGAATGCCAGCGCCTGCCGGTTCAGCTCGGTAACGCCGGTGTCGCTCTGCGCCTGTTCAAGGCTCCGCTGCGCAATGACCGCCCAATTCACTTCCGGGAAAGTGCTGTAGGTTCCGATCATCTCGATCGGGTGTTTGTTGCTCTTTTCGGTAAAGCGAACTGTTTCCGTGTTGCGAAGCTCCTGCGGCAGAGCCTTCACCTGCGCGACAAGGGCATTACCGCTGACGTCCGCTCCAGGGACGAAATTTTTCGTCTCCGGATGCGCCACCAAGTGGCCATTGTGATCTACTAGAAAAGCCGTTCGTCCCCTCACACTGGCATCCTGCAGACGGCGAAGGATGGAGTCCAGGGAAACGACCGCTGCGAGCATCCCGGTAAAATTGTCGTTCACGTCTTTCAACGGCACGGCTACGACGAACGCCGGCCGATTTTCCGGCGCCAGCGCCAGAGGATCGCTGCGGAACTTAACCTGCAGTTGCTGGGACTGCTGGCAGGTAATGAAGGCCCGCTGCAGGGCCCTCGCCACGAAAGGATCCTGCTCGGCCCGAAAGTTTCCCTGCGACGCGCTCGTGCCTTTTCCGGTCTTGCCGACGGCCGTCAAGTAAATGAAGGTGTTGCGATTGCTGTCGACAAAATTCTCCAGCAGACGGGTGACCTTGGGTTCCGCGGCCGGATCTTCGACGTTGTCGATCAAGCCCGTGAGCGCGAGAATCTGGCGCTCGCTCAGGAGTTGTTGCGTCAGGTTGGATTCGAATAGCTGGATTTCCTGTGCCAGTGACCTGGTCAGATCGGTTTGCTGTACGCGCTCCGTATCCACGAGTTTGTTCTGGCTCAGCTGTAAAACCTGGCGGTGGTAGAGTCCAATGGGAAGCGCGCTGACCAGCAAAAGCGCTCCCAGAACGAGCCAAAGGATGCGCACACGTCCGGCACGCACGCGTTGCCAGCGAGCTTTGCTATCCAGCGTCATCTCGACTATTCATTTTAGGAGAACCCGCGGGACTTGGGTGGTCCGCTAACGCCCCCGTCGCGCATGTGCAACTGGGACTTTGGTACTAGAGACCGCCAGACAGGAACATTATACGGTCACCACTTGTCACTCCCGCTTCAGCGGCCGCTCCATTATGTCCCGAATCGCGTCCTTGGGAGACTTGCCCGCGTGCAGGATAGCGTCGACCTGCTCCGTTATCGGCATTTCCATCTGATGTTCGCGGGCCAGCTCCAGCAACGGCGCGGCCGTATTCACGCCCTCGGCAACCATGCGCATATTGGCGAGGATTTCGCGCAGAGGACGCCCTTTGCCGAGCTCGACCCCCACAAAGCGATTGCGGCTGAGTGAGCCTGTGCAAGTGAGAACCAAATCGCCCAATCCTGCCAGACCGCTGAGCGTCTCTGGCCGCGCCCCCAGCGCCACGGCCAAACGCGCCATTTCCGCGAGGCCGCGGGTGATCAGCGCCGCGAGGGCATTGGAACCGAGACCGAGCCCCTGGCACGCGCCGGCAGCGATGGCCACCACGTTTTTCATCGCCCCGGCAAGTTCCACGCCCAAAACATCGTCGTTGGTATAGAGCCGAAAGTTCGGGCCGGCAAACTCATTCTGCAGCGCGGCGGCGAGGCCGGCATCCCGCGAGGCCAGAACGACGGCGGTGGGTTCGCCGCGTGCCGCTTCCACCGCGAACGATGGTCCGGAAATCACGGCAATGCGCGGCGCAAATTTTGGCGAGACTACCTGGGCGATCACCTCGCTCATCCGCAAGTGTGTTGATGGCTCCAGGCCCTTGCTGGCACTGACGAAACTCGCACCGGCGGCGGCAAAGGGAAGCGCGGATGCGTAAACGGCACGAGCATGGGCGGAGGGCATCGCACCGAGGATGACCTGAGCTCCAGACAGCGCGTCTTCCAATTGAGAATGAATTCGAACGCTCTCGGGCAATTTCGAGCCGGGAAGATACGTTTTATTTTCGCGCTCGCGGCGGATCGATTCGGCGAGTCCGGCGTTGTGTGCCCACAGCGAAATTTCCTCCGGCGCGCGGCTGCGCGAAAGAACGATCGCCAGCGCCGTGCCCCAGCTCCCCGCGCCGAGAATGGCGATCTTCGTCATTTCGCTTCTTTCTTTTTGCCGAAGGAAAAACGCGGCTCGGTACCTTCGACGAGGCGCTGGAGATTGCCGTCATGTTTGTAAATCACCAGCAGCGTGATGGCCAGCGTCCCTACATTGATGCTAATCGGTGGCGCATGACGCGGCGCCCACAGAAAATAGATCAGCAGCGGCATCGCTGCGGCCGCCGCAACAGAACCGAGCGACACATAGCGCCAATAGGCTACGCAAAGAAGGAAAAGCAGCACTACGCTGACCGCTGCAAGCGGACACAGGACAAGAAACACGCCCCATGCAGTGGCCACGCCTTTGCCGCCTTTGAATTTTAACCACACCGGGAAGCAGTGCCCGAGCAGCACTGCGAAAGCGGCGATCATCAACCAGGTAGCCCTGTCGTGAGTGACACGGCCTGCGAACCACACGGCTGCTGCTCCTTTCCCGGTGTCAAAGAGCAGCGTGAGAATTCCTGCCAGCGGGCCTGCCACACGCGCCACATTGGTCGCGCCGATGTTGCCGCTGCCGACTTTGCGCACGTCCGCGGCGCCAAATAATCTTGCCAGGAGCAGTCCGAAGGGAATCGAGCCAAGGAAATACGCGGCGAAAGGGATCAGAACGACAGTCTTGGAAATCTCGATCATGCGCCGTCAGGCCTCCGCGGCCGCGAACGAAAAACTTTCGAGCGTAGTGTACTCCGCGCCGGAGGGTTTTAGCTTGCTTTCGATCAGATGAAATTCGCATGTGCGCAGCGAACCAAAATCGCGCGCCACGTTTTCCCGAATCGCGGCGCGAAGTTTTTCCGGAAGCCCGGGAGGCTCAAACCGCGCGAGCGTCAGATGCGGCGAAAAGGATCGGCGTTCTCGCGGGATGCCAAGTGTTTCCATGGCATTGTCGATACCGGCCGCCAGAGTTAGCAGGTTCGGCGAAGCCACGGTGCCGGCCCATAAAACGCGCGGATGTTTGTCGTTCGGGTAAAAGCCGAGCCCGCGAAAATCGAGCGTCACGGGTTGATCGGAGCGCACACCGGCGAGAACGCTTCGAATGGCAGCAAGTTCCGGGGCTTCCACTTCGC
>Ga0209648_10003804_pt1 | contig 12766 bp, 11 predicted proteins | sample GraSoi2013_115cm_FD_185830 | JGI IMG/M metagenome (GOLD analysis project Ga0209648, IMG submission 185830) | Grasslands soil microbial communities from the Angelo Coastal Reserve, California, USA - Sample 9_17_2013_115cm (SPAdes) (version 2) | ecosystem: Environmental > Terrestrial > Soil >...
ATCCTGAACCCGCTCACCGATACAGAGGATGTCGGCTCCGTACCCGGCGTACCAGACATTCCGCATGGCCCATCAGGTCCCTACTCGGAATGGGGGCTCTTCCCCGTTTTCTCCGCTGCCGGGTGTTGCTCCCTGGAGGTCAGTTGGTCTGGCGGCTCCTGGCAAAGCATCATAGCTGTCGGGAGCTAGGGCTGGGTCAAGAGACCTGCTGTGTAAGCGACTCAAGCAACTCGCAATCAAAGTAATCGCAGACGCGCTGCTTGAGCTCGCTTGCCGTCAACAGCTGAGCCGGTTCAACAATGGCGCGTTTGCCGTGAACCCATTTGGCTCAATGCGGTTGAGCCACGGACTCTTGATCGGAAGCCAGCACGGGATAATGCGCACCCCAGGTTGGCCCGTACGAGCTTGTTGCTGGACGAACTGATTGCGCTCACGCAACCAGGTTTTGACCTGTTTGCTCACGTGCCAGGAAGCGTTATCCCAGATCAGCACCAGCACGTGCTTCCCGGTTGCCACCATGCGCTCACAGAGCCATTCCAGAAAAGCGATCGTGACCGAGCTAACCGGACGACCATCGACAAAGCGCAAGAGCATGGAACCGTTCGTCGCCACCAGCATGCCATAACAGGCCAGGGCCTTTGGGTTGGGATCGTCCTTGTCCTTCGGCAGCTCTTGCAAATGCAGAGGCTTTTGCGCTTCGCTCCAACTGTGCAGATTCGGTTGGCGCACTCGACTCCACCACACCTCATCCAGGTAGCCAACTTCCCAGCCATTGCGCTGAGCAAGAGTAATCAGCTCATCGCGCCGTTTTTTTTCCGCACATACTCCGGATCAGGACTGGTGATCCACTGTTCGGCCCGCTGCCACCCCACCCCAAGTCGTTTGAGCGCCAGGCGAATCGTTTCGATGCTGACCTGCTTCTCGGTTAAGCCCTGTTCGAAGCACACATGGGAGACAAGCTGAAGAGTCCAGAGACTGGTCGTTTTGCCGAAGACCTGGGGGCGCTGATGCGGGATCGCTCGGAGCGCTTCGCACCTGGCCTGGTCGAACTGGGCCTGGATGGTTTTTGGGTGGCTGGACTCTTGCTTGAGGCCCTCCAGCCCTTTCTGCTCGAAAGCATGGATCGTATTGCGAACGGTCTGCGTTGCACATCCCAGATTGCGCGCAATTTCCGCTGGTCGCTGCCCTCGGCTGGATGCCAGCAGAATCTGACTTCGACGCAGGGTAAAGGCATGCGATGAGCGCAGTCCAGCTTCGATCCCTGCTTGCTCTACCGGACTCAAGGTTCTGACATACATGGGGGCTTTCATGCCCCCATTGTAGCAGCTTCCCTTCTCTTTGCACAAGAGCTTTCTTGAACCTGCACTAGGCAATTATTTATAACATATCTGAGTGCATGCTGAGCCAGGAGGCACCGTAGCACAGGCCCGCGATAGCGCACGCCATTCATAACGAGGCTGCTGATCGTGGGTGCAAACATTTCCCTGTAGCTACAAAAAAGTGTACGCCCGCTCTCCTTCTCAATGTGTTGGTGGGCGGACGTCTGGACCTCTCGAGTACAGGGACGGAAAATACAATTACGGTAGCGGGCCTTCGGCACCATCCTCATCGTCTTCGGTGCCTTTGTCATCGTCTTTGTCGCTCGCGATGACACCCAGGGTGGTCAAGATTGCCCACCGGTAAAACGCGTTGAACATGGTTCCTCCACTTCTTTTGTATCCACAAAGAAGATACTCTACTTTTCCCGTGCCCATACTAAGCATACATCAAGCAGAACGCATTTTCAATGTTCCAGGCTCCTTGCATGCTTGCACGTATACGCCGTGATGAGCGAATCTCCTCTCGCAGGCGTAGAACTACTCGCTACGTGAGCGAGGGTCGGGAAACTGGCATCACGAAATCGATGCCCGCACTATTCGGTACCCAGTTGTTTGACCAGGCTGTCCAGACTTGTCGTCAACGCCAGCTGTTGGTGCGGAATCGCCGCTTGCGTGATGCCCAATTCCTGCAACGCGATCAATTGGTCAAGGTCAAAACAACCTGCCATCAACTGCTCGAAACTGGTTCCGCTCTTGAATGCCCTGGAGACAGCGAGATAGCCCGCCAGATAATGCGTGTCTTTCGTGGAACAGACGCCCTCTGCGGTTAGATCAGGAACCCCACGGAAGGTACGTAAACAGCGGTTCAAGGCGGTTCGTTTTGCTTCCGCCAACGCCGCTGTGCTCTCTTTTCCCGCAAGCACCCCGCTGACGAGAAACACCTGTTCAAAAAAGCGGTACAGGTTGAAAAAGGTAAGCGGGGGTGAGACTGTGCCAGAAGCGAGGCCGGTTGCGAGCGTGCCCAGCCAGAGTTTCGCTGCAGTAGCGGAGCTCTGGATGGACGTATCTCCTCTCCTCCTCTGCTCGGCCTCCAGCTCGTACCAGATCGCTAACCCCTCATCTGTGAGCATATAACGCTGGGTTCCAGACGAAAGAAGCGAGAGCGCGGATTTTTCGCCGGCAGCTGCCCGGAACACGTGCACCTCCACCTCATGCGCGAGGAGCTGAAGCATTTTGGCAAGGGCCAGCGGCCTTTTGGCGGGCAAGAAAACGGTGCGTAAATCAGGCTCGACGCTCGTGTGATCAACGGTCGCATCGAGCACCACACTCCATTTTTCAAAGTGGTATCTTTCGAATACTTCCTCGAAAAATCTCTGCGCTGCCGACGGAGAGATCTTTTTCGCGGCCAGTTCTTTCGACGCGCCTTGCTGATTTTCTTCGTCTTCCTGCGCTTCTGTCCCCGCACCCTCGCTCAAAGGAAGCGCATGCCACCGCTGCAACTGAGCGTACAGGTCTATACTTGTGTCGTGCGTTGCTGCCCGCTGCATGCCGCGCCGCAAGAGCCGCACGATTTGCTGTAGGGCGATCTCCATTTCCAGCCGGCTCGGTTCAGGATAGAGGAGCCTGCTGTACTTCCGATAGGCGCCGCTATCTCGCAAATACGTAGCCTTGACGAGAGAAAGATCATGTACCTTTTCATCGATCGCCCCGGCATAGAGTCCACGAACGATGGCGTTTGCCTCCTGATGGATAATCTCATCTTTTAATTGCTGCAGATCCCGCAATCGGCGATCTATCTCATCTATAGGCACGAGTGGATACGAGAAGGCTGGTTCCCGCCCCAGCGCCATCGCTGACGTGAACTCTCTCTCCCTTGAAGTAGCGATAAGATACGCCTTTCTCTCGGCCGCTTGTTCGTCATTCCGATCTATCAGCGTGTCCCACTCGCGCTGCTCCTCGCTGGTGAATACTCCTGCGGCAGTGAGCCAGGCGATGCCATTGTAGGAAATGAGAGGATGGTAGCGATCAAACCACCGCCAGTCCAGCTTTCGCGCAGGGTTGCTCTCGTACTGGATTTCGATCAGCCGCAGGCTCTCTTCCGCAATAGGGAGGTGACTTGCGCGTCTCCTACCGGTCAGGCGGGAACGGGCTTTCAGGAACAACTGCTCTGCTTCTTCCAGCCTCCCCACAAGCAGAAGGAGGCGACCATGTTCCACTTCGAGCATGCCTAGATCTTTTTCTGGAACCTTTTGCCCGGAGAAAAAGAGTTGAGACATGGTCTCAAGCGCTGCGGTACTCTGTCGCAGCGCTTCCTGGAAGGAGCCGAGTTCGCAGAGCACCTGCGCGTATTCGCTCATGGAGATAGCTAAGGACGCTTTGCTCACTGTATAGCCAGATCTCTTCAGCTCAACGCACTCTTCTAGAGCGCGCTTCGCTTGATCGAGATAATGTAGTTGGCGCTGGTAGTAAGCGACATCGTTGAGGTATCGCGCAAGCAAGAGGTTTTTTCTGCTCTTCAGTACGTAGGAAGTGTTATACTGCTCTTGATGCAAAGTTGCTATACATTGTAGGTAAAGATCCACGCACTCTTTTTTCAGCCGTACGGCCTGTTCTTCCGAGACGCCTTCGTGGCTGCTCCACCTCCCAAGGAGGTAGGCATGATTGGCGAGCAACGAGACGTAGGTGACACTATCCGAAGAGCGGAGCGCTTCACCTCGCAAAGCATCTATTTTCTCAAACAGCTGTTGAGCCTCAACAAATTGATCCCTGTCAGCGAGAGAGCGGATTAAGTGGTGGACCAGATGCACCTGTACTGCAAGAGAGAGTTCAATACTATGCTGGGTCGCTTGTTCGTAGACGCGCTGATAGATTTCAGCCCTCTCTCGATCAACTATTTTTTCCCCACGGAAGCGTGAGAGATGATAGTACAATAACTGACCGCCGATCTCAATCTCACTACTAGCGTGACGCCAGTGGAACGATTCCATCGTTTCACGAGCGAAATGAGCAAGGCGCGGCCCATGCCCAAAAGCAAAGCTAAGCCACCCGTGTTCAATGAGTAGTGCCGCAGCTTGCAAAAGCTGCCGATGCTTGAGGTACAGGATAGCTAGCTCGGTGGTAAGTGTTGCTTGTTCCTCAACGCTGCGCTCTTGGTCGAGACGAAAGTATTGTGAATGCAGCCACGTTTCGTAGAGGCGGATTACCTGTTGCTCTACTTCTGCTCTGCGCTCGCCAGCAGAGAGTGCGTGAAGTCCTGCTTCGCGCACAAGCGGCAGCAGGCAAGCACGTTCGGAAGAGACCAGGCTATTGCGGTCCACGAGTGAGCACCGCAATAACTCTTCAAACGCTAGTTCAGCTTGTGGACAGACGCCATCGAGCAAAGGGAAAGGCAAGGTGATCGGGGAAACGGACAGGACCTCGAGCAGTTGCGCCGCATGATGGGAGAGACGCGTGCTGATGACCTGCTGGAGTACTTCTCGCGCTGTGATATCCGCTTTGGTATCAAACATCGCTTCTTCTGAGAGTAACGTTTCAATCAGTAGTTGCTTGTCACTCTTGTTCATCTGGGGGGAAGAAAGCTCCCCACTCTTGCGCCATGGGTAGACAAATCTTGGCCGTGGGAGATTAGCAGCACGAAGTTCGATCATCTGCGGATTGCCGCCACACCGCCGAGTGGCTTCTTGTAAGAGCTCTTCAGGTACATCGGTAAAACCGAAATTCTGCCAGATGCGCACACCAGCCTCTACTGACAATGGTTCCAGTTCGGTCTCCACAATATACACCCGTTCCCGGCCCGGCCAGCTTGGCCACTCGCGTGTAGCCAGGTAGAGGGTTGCTACATGCTCAAACTGGATGAAGGCTGTAAAGAATTGTCGCCAATCCGATGACAGCTCACCATGCTGTTCCAGGATGGCCTGTGCATCATCCAGGAGGAGCACGACCCGTTCTCCTGCAGCCATCAGCCCGGTAATTACCTGATCGATTCGTTCTGCTAGCAGGAGCGCTTTGGACCCATCGGGTTGCGGGATGCGCAGCTCCTTAAGTACTTTTGCCAGAAAGGAATCTAAGTGATCGCCAGGCGTCTTGTTCTCAGATGAGGTGAATGCGTGCTGGATAAGCCGATAGCCTTCCATTTCGCCCAGCCGTCTTTGTAAAAGCTTGAGACCTGTTGTCTTACCTGAGCCTGAAAGCCCCTGAATCACCACTACTTTCTTTGGAGGAGTCATGTGCAGGTAGGAGAGCATCTTCTCTGCCCAGCCGTCGCGTCCGACGATATGACTGGTATCGATTTTCGGCACCGGATGGGCTTGTAGGCCTGTTGCCTGCTGTCTCGGGGAGACAACAACAGTGAGTTGCTCCATTGAAAGATCTGCTTGCTCAGCAGAAATGCTCTGATCAAGCTCTGCCAGTTCGTCAGCGAGTTGTAGCCAGTCGGCTTCGGTGAGACGATGTTCCCTGCGTCGCCCCTTCTCCTCAATTTTTTTACGTGCAAGAGCAAGGTACGCTTCTCGCTCGGCAGCAGAGAAAACAATACCACATCCCGCAGTAAGCGCCCGGTACAGCGGCTGTAGTTCAGCAAATGATGGGTAGCGCCGACCACGCTCCAGGTTCCCGTACATGTTCTCATCCATAATGGGAACACTTCTCGCAGTAAAGTACCTGGGGAACTCTGCCGCGACTTCTGCCTGCGTGAGATGTGCATCTTTACGGATGGAGGCGAGAAGAGCTCCAAAGCTTCTATATGTCGTCTTCCCTGATAGGCCCACAGGCCGTAATTGGGATATTCTGGTTTGTATTCCTGCTGCATTGGGTCTAGCGTGCGATTGCTGCATGGTCATACCTGCGCTCTGTATCCTTACCATTTGTAGAGAGAAGGATATTCCTTTTTCTGAATACCCAACAGGTGTCTATGCTATAGCATACACCATCTCTTGCCTTTGTGTGCATCAAAATACGGGACAGCAGACATCTGGTAGCCAAACTGATAGGTTCTTCTCCTTCACGGGATTCATTCTGGTAGTTTTCTATCAGAATGGGTCACCGTTATCTGCTACACTGACTAGTAGACTGCGGGGTACACACGCATGCACGCATCTGGCGTGATAGACTGTGAGCTCCGTATGTTCCCACATGGTACTCGTGCAAACTAGAGAGATTACATTCATAAGTATGTCTGCACCCACCACTGGCACGAAATCAGCTCAGCCGTGACAGCGAGACTACGAAAAGGAGATAGTATGCGCATGAGAAGGGGGATTGAAAACCCTGATGATGATCCCGGCGGTGATTAAAGAATAAGGGAGTTGATTGCGTTAGGTGAGGAGAGCTTACTTCTCTCCTCATCTTTGCGCCGGACCCGGAAATCGAATCCTTAACGGACGATCTGTCTATTCAACATCCAGGCGATAGCTCCTGTTTGACGTATCAGCTTTACAGCTCCAGTGTGGGTAGCTCTTTAGAGGGCTCACCCACATTGGTTGCTCTCATAGGTTCCCACCCAAACCGCAATCGTACTCGTAACACATTCACACCATAGCCTATTCATCAGGATTCTGGCCCTATCTCAGAAATGGGTAGTCTTACGCATGATCTTCTGCTCCTTTAGGAAGCAAGCGTGCATCGGTACTGTGTGTCTGTTCAGGCAGACGCTAGCGGGGGTGGTGAGAAACGACTTATGCTTCTCCGGTGTTGCCATTGTCTGAGGCTGGCAAGGCGGCGTGCAGCAACTGTTCCAGCGCAGCGGCTCGCGCTGGCGAGACACCGGGGATCATCGCCAAGGTAGCGGCGTCAGCCGTCAACAGGTCGTGCAAGCTGCGAAAGCGCGCACATAACGCGCGGGCGGTAATGGGGCCGATGCCTGGCAGGGCCAACACAATCTGCATCTGCTGCTCGGACAGGGAGGCCCCGCGCCGTCCTCCCGCAGGGCCGTGAGCCGCATGCCCGACCTGGCACTGTTTCGCTGCAGCATAGACCAGGTGCGCAGAATCTGCCGGTCCACTGCTAGGCAGAATCGGCACGTGCAGGATAGCGCTGATGTACGTCAACGCCCCGCGGATGCTTTCAGGGCGCATCTGGGAGTGACTGACGCACAGTGGGTCCCCCTCCAGCAATAAGATGGGCGCAAAGCGGTTTTTGAGCAGCGCGATGAGTTGCGCGAATAAGCGTCCCTGCGCCAGACTGTTGAGAAAGTCACTCCCTGTTTTGCGCTCGAACACCCGGCGTGGATTGCCGCCCACGTCGTAGTCGCCCATGTGCAGTGGGGTCACCTCGATGTGCACCTGTGGCATGGCGGCCAGCAGAGCGGGGATGCCAGAACGTTGTTCTTGCGTGTCGATGCGAATATGGATTGGAGCTGGCGGGTATTTCGGCATCGCAGGTATCTCATTTCTTTGTGGATGACTCTTCACTTTGGCAAACAACTTCTGACCTGCAATGTCCAGGCATGGCTCTGGGCCTGGAGCATGTTGCGGTCGTACCACCGCCTGTCCAGGGACCACAGCTCTCGCCGCGCAAATTCCACCTCGAGTCGAGGCCTCGCCGACTTCATCTGCTCGCGCAGTTTGCGTGCCTTCCGCTCCTCCTCTAGATTCGCGAGCAAGGGCGATCTCTCCAGCCCGGTCAGTGAGTTCAGCAATTGGGCCACCCCAAACCGTTTGAGTGGGACAGCATCGATGTCCGACTTTTCGGCGACCCAGACGGTGAGCTGGTTGGACCCGGTCTCTGATCCCGAATCGAACGCGACAATGAACCCGTAGTACATTTTATCGGTAGTCATGTGCATATGTTGCAAGGGGTCTGCGTTTGTACGGCTTCCCCTCTTTTTGATTTGAGTGCGTCGTGGCGCATGCGCCTTTCTCAAGCTATGATAGCAGGCGGACCTCTTCCTCACCTCACGAACTTTCACGATATACTCACGTATATCCTGCGCCGTCCCCCGTAATGTGAGAATGGAATGAGCGAGAAGGGAGAGAGAAATGTCCATCTACCATCGGACATTTCCGCCCCAGATTGAGTAAAAGTAATTTTCTTGCGATTGCGGCTCTGACCTTCCAGCTTTACCGCCTTTTTCGTGAGGATCTCGTGAAATTGTGTGAGCTAGGGCCGAGCTTGGTCTGCTATCATTGCCATAGGGGGTGGGGCGCGTGTCCCGTTTCCCTTTTCTCTCGTTGCCAGAGAATAGCGCTACAGCAGATAGCAGAACTGAACAGCATTTCTGACCGGAAGGAGAAAGATGTGCCGCGATTCACGGAAGACAACCTGCAGCGAATTATCATCAATCCGTTCTATGCTATCACCGTCGCTCCTCAGCTGACCGCGGAACACGATCCGCCCATGAGCGAGGCCGAGTGGATCCAGGCGAATGCCTCCTTGATAAGGGAGGTGGGAACCGAGCGGTGGCTCAAGCAGCTGCTGGACGTGCTGGAGGATAAGGCCGTAAATCCAGACGAGCCGATTAACCCGTTTCACGCTGTCAACATCGACCCCATGTTTGCCGCCGAGCATCCCCCGCTCATCGAACGAGACATGTGGGTCGATGTCAACGCCATTCAAGTACGCAACATGGGAACAGTGGGATGGCTCAGGCAGTTGCTGGACGTCCTCAACGGCGACATCGTGACGGCGGAGGAGGTCGGCTTCGCACCGCCGGGCGGCCTGTTCGCTTACGGCGCACCCGGCAGATCTAACGCACAGCGACGGGGAAAAAAGAAACGGAAAAAGAGGCACCACCAGTAAGAGAGGCTGCTTCCAGATAGTTTGCTCTTTCCCATGAACATGAGGCACCCTGACCAAACAGAAAGGAAAAGGCTATGGATTCAACCACGCCGCAAAAGCACACCGCTGTGTATGTCTATGCGACAAGACAAGACCCTCCTGGAAATCTTGCAGACCAACTCATCACGTGCTTAGAGCAAGCAACAAAGCAGAAGAATCAGCGGGTAACAACCTACGTAGATATCCAATCAGGGTACAAGTACAACCTGAAGGATGCGCTAACCTATGCGGTGCATTTCGTTTTCGAGCAGGGGGAGAGTATCTCCCTGGCCAGGGCATTCGTTCGCCTCTTGCGCAGCGACAGGCACATCAATGGGCTTCTTTTCGAACTAGAGCGACATGGCATCGACCCGTTGAGCATGCTCGACAGAGGGATTCCACAACAGGAGAAAATCGTGCAAATCATGCGCGAGTACGCCGAACAGCTAGGAGAGCACTAGCGCCAGGAACTTCCAAAACGTCGTCGTGAAGCGAGCCATGAGGTTGTGTGCGGGGGTAGGGCGAACCTCCTCTTTAGCAAAGGCAGGCAGCGCAAGGCAGAGATACCATGCTGTACAGATGGAACATAGCAAGAAAGAGGTAGCAGATTCATGCCGCAGCACCATCCTTTGACGATCAAAGTCAACGATCAGTTCACCATTGACGCCGGGTCCTGGCAAGAATGCGCTGAAGAGGATCAAATCCCCTATCGCCTCGTCTCGCCACCTCAAACTACTATGTGCCATCAGGTCCTCTCCTATTTGGAGGAAGCCACCAGGGATCAGAAGGTTCCGCCGAAGTCTCAGCTGCACTTCGGCGAAGTAGCAATCGCGACCGTCTCGGTGTGTCTGCGCTGGGGGTCGTACTTCGCCGTGCTGACCAACCGTGACCTGCCGCAGTGGACTGATGCGTTCGATCCGGAGGTCAGTTGCGTCGGCGACGGGGAAATGGCCCGCATCAACATCGAGGCCTCGGCGGCCCTGGCCCGGTGGATCGACCTCATGCGGGCAGACCAGAAGCACTTCCGCAAGATAGTCAAGGCCGCCATCCAATGGCTGCCTTTCCCCCTGTCGCAACTTGATGGGTCGACGTATTACCGCCACTTCCGGGCGTTGGGCGCCTTCAATTCGGCCAGCGGAAGACAGTATCTCTTAGAGGCCTTTGTGAGGGACTTCGGATCGGAGTGGTTCGAAAGAGAGAAAGCGCACATCCTCGTCAATCCCACGCGTGCCCTGGCCAATGGAATCCTCAACGAGCACTGGCGCAATGGATCGGGCATCGAGGACATTCATGCCGGCAACGTTACTCCCCCACGGCCTCTGACGCAACGGCGCCTCACAGAAGCACAGGAAACGAGGCTGATGCAGGAAACGGCGGAGCTGTTTGTGCCAACCTTGCGCACCCTGTATCACGTCGTCAGCAAAGCGAGCGAAGAAACCTGGCCGGAACAGGCGTTACCATACGCGATTGCCTTCAAGCCTCCCGTGGGCTGGTCGCTGGATGAGCAGACGCGTGAAATTGCCTTGCCCAGTGAGGAACCAGGGGAGCTTTTCACGCGCTCTCGTGGCTTGTGAGGGACGGGTGTTTGTGGCGCTGTGCTGCTCGCTCCCTCGAAAGCCCTACTCCGGGCTCAACCCACAGGGGAGCGCTGCCTGCCTCCGAGCACGGCGGCGCAGCGGGCGGTACCGATAGGTTTGGCCTCTGCGTGAAGCAGCCACGATCATCGGCCGAACTCGTTCCCCACAGAAGCTGCCCCCGGGGCCTTTCCTCCACTCTGACTGCACCCCCTCTGGCGAGGCAGGAGTCTGCGCACCCACCGCAGTGTAAAGAGCTCTCTGCTCTCGCAAGACGAGTCCCTGCCGGATGCGCCTCGCGAGCTCGCGGGTGTAGACGGCGGGCTCCGCCTGCTCCTGCTGGAGCACATCCTCGCTGTACTGGTAGAGGTGGAGCGCCTCCTGCCGCCTCTCCTGCTCTACCAGCAGGATCATCAGGCGGCACAGGGCGTCTTCGTCTGCCGGGTCCTCCTCCAGCGCGGCGAAGAGCAACTCCTCGGCCAAGCCCACCTGCTCATCGTTGAGGTAGAGGTCCACCAGCTTGAAGAGGATGCGATGCCGCGCTCCGTTGATCGTGTGCCGCCGTGGCTGTGCCCATGCGGCATACACGTCGTCCTCGAGAAACTCGCCCCTGGCGAGGGCATAGGCCTCCTCTAACAAGGGGATCGGGTTCTGCCCCCGGCACTCCGCCCGCATCGCCTGCGACACGAGTGAGAGCAACGCATCGGCGTCGACCCAGAGACGGTGCTGCCCGGGCAGTTTGAAGATCGTTTCCCCGCCGCTGCGCAGCGTGAGCAACAGGCTTCCCACCTCGCTCGTTCGCAGGATGTGTCGCCGGAGCACGGATGCCGCCGAGTCGAGTGCGTGCGGGGCATTGATCGCCTCGTGGTCGGGCCAGATGGCTTCGATGAGTTCATCCCTGGATGCCCGGCGGTTCGCCCGGCACAGCAGCACCTTCAGCAGGGCCATCGCCGGTCCGCGGTTGCTCCACTCGCTTCGTGCCACGCGCGCATAAAGGGGCGGCTCATCCGGGGCCCGCGAGGGAGTAGGAACGAGTCGCTCGAGGGCAAATTCCCCGAGCGTGATGATCCGCATCAGCGGATGCTCCGTGCGATTGTGCTCACCCATGTCATGCATCATCTGCTCCTTCCTTGGCCGGGTCCTGACAGTGTGTGAAGGACTTGCTGCCACAGGGCTGGAGTGCATCCATCCCCATCCTCGATTATAGCAGAACCGCTCGGCATCCGAATGAAGAGGTCGTGATTCTTCGTGAGCTGTTCGTGAGGAGGAAGCCTCTCACTGGCATGCGCTCCTTCCCATCGCTCTGCCTATTCCTCTTGGGCCGCGAAAGACCGGAAAGACCCGATTGCCCCCGTCCCTCTTCGCCGGGCAGAGTGGCCACATTCTGGTTGTCGCACCCGATGTCGTGAGCGCCTCGTGAAGATGCCAGTCAACCTGGTGAACGCCTGTGAGGAGGACATGAGGGGGGCATGCTATGGTAGCTGTGGAGAACAGGAGCTGAGCGAGGAGAGGAACGGATATGGAACGGCAGTTGAGGGTCATGGTGCTAGACACCTCGCCTACGACGCGCAAGATCCTCGAGGTCATCCTCCGGCGCGGGGGCCACCAGGTCACCTGTTTCGATGATTCGCTGGAGGCAATGCGCTTTCTCTCCCGGCATGGCCCTGCCGACCTGCTCTTTCTCGGCATGGACCTTCCCAAGATGGATGGCTTCGACGTGCTGAGGTACCTGAGAGGCGAACCACGTTTCCACTCGATGGTTTCCATCGCCCTCCTCAGTGAGCACGACGGGATCCTGAGCCGTGTGAAAGCTCGTCTGGCAGGTGCGCAGCAGATCGTGATGAAGCCGCTGGTACGGCAGCGGATCGTTGCCCTGGTGTCCGGATGCCCCCGCCTGAGCGCTTCTACCCCGGGGGCAAACCAGTGAACAGAGGATCCCAGCCCGTGACAAGGGCGATGCGGCTTCCTACCCAGGAAGGAATGAGCGTGATGGAACAGCCAGGGTACACACCGTGTGAACTCCCATTGGAGGCGGTCGAGCGCATCCCCTGGTTGCGCAAGCGCCTCCTCTCCTGGTTCGCGCGAAACGGCCGGTCCTTCCCCTGGCGCGACCCGGATAGG
>Ga0209648_10003805_pt1 | contig 12766 bp, 10 predicted proteins | sample GraSoi2013_115cm_FD_185830 | JGI IMG/M metagenome (GOLD analysis project Ga0209648, IMG submission 185830) | Grasslands soil microbial communities from the Angelo Coastal Reserve, California, USA - Sample 9_17_2013_115cm (SPAdes) (version 2) | ecosystem: Environmental > Terrestrial > Soil >...
GAGCAGCACCATGCCGATGCTGCCGGTCCGCTCGGCGCGCTCCGCAAGCTTTGGGGTTTCGCTCAGGTCCTGGGTCGCCATGCCGATTCGGGCGTCGGATTGACGCATAAGTACTATCCGCCGCAGCCTCTGCAACAAAATCATGATGGCAGTGGATGTCCCACGCCCGTCCGCCTCCTCGTCGATGCCTCGGCGCGCACGCACGGACGGTCACGCAATTCCGCGCCGATGGTTCGCCATCAATCTGCCGCGAAGCGTAAAAAGTGTGCTATTGGGGCCGTTTCCGGGTGGGGCACGGCCCCTTTTTCGATGGGCGGATGCCATACGAGGCGCGGTGGACCGGGTTCGGGCGTTCGGCATAGGCCGGCACCAGCGCAGCCCGCCACAAGCGTAGCGAGGGAGCACCGATGGGAACCCTGTTTGGCGAACTGTCGACCGCCGTGCAATTCTTCATCGCATTTCTCATCGTCCTGGCGTTGATCGTCCTCACGTTCTGGGCGATCCGCCGCTTCGGCGGGATCGGGCTCGGAGCGAGCGCCGCGCGCGGGCGGCAACCTCGGCTGGCGGTGACCGATGCGGCCGCGGTCGACGGCCGTCGCCGGCTCGTTCTGATTCGTCGCGACAACGTCGAGCATCTGCTGATGATCGGCGGTCCGAGCGACATCGTCATCGAGCAGAACATCGTTCGCGCCGTGCCGGTGGCCTCGCCCCGGGAAGCGCCGGCGCCGCGCGCGCCCGGGCTGGCCGAAGTCATGGCCCGAGCCGCGGAGCCGATTCCGACCCCCCGCGAGATGTCCGGCCGTGCGACCATGGAGGCGGGCCGAACCGAACCCGCCATGCCGCGGGGGGGCGAATTGCCGTCGTTGCGGCCGGAAGGGTCACCTCGTCCGGAAACGACGGCAAAACCGGAGCCTGCGCCGCCGTCCCCCCGCATTGGGGAGCCCGTGGTGAGGCCGCCGGCTCCGACCGAATCGCGCGGCCGCATACCGGAAATGCCGGTGCGGCCTGCGCCACCCTTGACCCCGGCACCGAAACCCGCGCCCGAGCCGACGGTCTCAGCCCACGCGCGCCCGGTGCCGCCCGCGAGCGATGCCGAGCTCACCGATATGGCGCAGCGCCTGGAAGCGGCATTGCGGCGGCCGGTCGCGCCGGGCCAAGCTCGGATCGAGCCCGGTCTCGCAAAACCCGCGCCCGTGCCGGAAGCCGGACCGCGGCCCTCCCCGGTTCCGTTCGGCGTCCCGCCGGTCGTCCGCGAGGCGGGAAAGCCGCCGGCGGCCAAGCCGGAAGCTCCGCGCGCGGCGCCGTCCGAAGCCGCGCATTCCGGGCACCCGGAGCCAAAACCGAAATCCGTGCTCGACAGCCTGGAGCAGGAAATGGCGAGTCTCCTGGGCCGCCCCGCCGGCAAGGAGTGACATAGGCCCATCGTAGCCCGGATGGAGCGCCGCGGCGCGGCGCGCAATCCGGGAATGTCGCCCCGGATTTCGCTTCGCTCCATCCGGGCTGCGGATCGCTCAATCGTCGCGGTAGACGCGCTCGCGCCGCTCGTGGCGCTCCTGGGCCTCGATCGACAAGGTCGCGATCGGCCGCGCTTCCAGGCGCCGCAGCGAGATCGGCTCGCCGGTCTCTTCGCAAAACCCGTAGGTCCCGTCCTCGATGCGCTGCAGCGCAGCATCGATCTTGGCGATCAGCTTACGCTGCCGATCGCGAGCTCTGAGCTCGATCGCCCGCTCCGTCTCCGAGGAGGCGCGGTCGGCGAGATCCGGATGATTCTGATTTTCGTCCTGCAAGTGTTGGAGAGTTTCCTGTGCCTCCCGCAGGATGTCCTCCCGCCACGCCAGCAGCTTGTCGCGGAAATAATCGCGCTGCCGCTCGTTCATGAAGGGCTCCCGGTCCGAAGGGTGATAGTGATTTTGCTTCTCCCTGGGCATCCCATCGCGACTCCATCCACTGAACCCGCGCGAGTCTCCTCCCCGCGGCGGACGCTTATAATCAGCAAGCGAGCGCCCTGACAACTGCCCAGGCGAGGAAAAAACGCTTGCAACGCCAGCGACTCGCGCTGCACCGCAGTAGGCGCCTGGCGGAGAGCCCCGCGGCACGCTCGCCCGGCCGGCAATAGCCGGGCAATCGGGCCGGCACCCCATACCGGCAGCTCGGCTTGCGGGCGGGAACGCCGGCCCTATAGGGTGGGCAAAAAATCGGCTACGCAGACCAAGATCGGCGTTGGAGCGCCGCTTTTTTGCCCACCCTACGGCCGAGCTTTTTTGCCCGCGGCGTAACGAGGAAAACATGCGTTTCGAAGGCACCAGCGGCTACGTTGCCAGCGACGACCTCAAGGTGGCGGTGAATGCCGCGATCAATCTCGAGCGCCCGCTGCTCGTCAAAGGCGAGCCGGGCACCGGCAAGACCGTGCTGGCGCTCGAGATCGCCAAGGCGCTCGCAGCACCGCTGATCGAATGGCACGTCAAGTCCACCACCAAGGCGCTGCAGGGGCTTTACGAATACGACGCGGTGTCGCGCCTGCGCGACAGCCAGCTCGGCGATGTCCGGGTGAAAGACATCCGCAATTACATCAAGCGCGGCAAGTTATGGGACGGCTTCGTGTCCGACGAGCGTCCGGTGCTGCTGATCGACGAGATCGACAAGGCCGACATCGAGTTTCCCAACGATCTGTTGCAGGAGCTCGACCGCATGGAGTTCTTCGTCTACGAGACCGGCGAGACTATCAAGGCGCGCCGCCGGCCGATCGTCGTCATCACCTCGAACAACGAGAAGGAGCTGCCCGACGCGTTCCTGCGCCGCTGCTTCTTCCATTACATTCGCTTTCCCGATCCCGAGACGATGCGGGCGATCGTCGAAGTGCATTTTCCCGGCATCAAGCAGCGGCTCGTCGCCGAGGCGATGAAGCTGTTCTACGAGATCCGCGAGGTGCCGGGGCTGAAGAAGAAGCCCTCGACCTCGGAGCTGCTCGACTGGCTCAAGCTGCTGCTGGTCGAGGATATCGGGCCGGAGATCCTGCGCGAGCGCGATCCGAAAAAGCTCATCCCGCCGCTCCACGGCGCGCTATTGAAGAACGAGCAGGACGTGCACCTGTTCGAGCGCCTGGCCTTCATGGCCAGGCGGGAAGCGCGCTGAGCCGTTGGGATCGGCCGCACTCCGCCGCACGGCCATGCGCTGGCTCGACAATCTCATCCCGCTTCATGCCCGGCTGAACGAGCGCCAGCTCGCCGGCTGGACGCCGTCCGCACTTGCCGAGCAAGGGCTCGGGTGCCGGCTGCTCGCCGACGTGGCGATCCCCATGCCGGACGGCGTCAAGCTCGCGGCCGACGTCTACACGCCGGCGCGCGCGGGGCGCTATCCCGTGATCCTGCAGTTCGCCGCCTATAATCTCGACCTGCACACCGCCGGCATCCCCAAGGGCAGCAACGAGATCGGCTCGCCGCCGACCGCCACCGACCGCGGCTATGTGCAGGCGATCGTGACCGCGCGCGGGATCGGCCGTTCGCAAGGCCGGCTGCAGCCCTGGCTGTGCGAGCAGGAGATCGACGATCATTTCGCCTGCATCGCCTGGGCGGCGAAGCAGCCCTGGTCGAACGGCGACGTCTGCCTGTTCGGCACGTCGTATTACGGCATGAACCAGCCGGCCGTCGCGGCGCGCCGCCCGCAGGCGCTGCGCGCCTTCTTCGCCGTCGACATCTCCACCGATTATCGCCGCCAGCTGTTCCGCTATGGCGGGGTATTCAATGCCGATTTTCTTTCGCTGTGGCTCGGCGCCAATTTCACCGCCTCCGGCATGCGCCGAAACGTCCCGCCGATCGTGCGCGCGGCGTTGAGCCATTTGCTCAACCGGCCATGGCTTTGGCGCTATTTGCTGCAGCCGCGCATCGACCGCATCATGCAAAGCTTCAAGCGACGCCGGGTCGCGCCCGAAGTGCTGCCCTGGTACGTCGCGCTGATGACGGACGCGCCGGAAAGGATCGCGCCGCCGATCAGCGAAGGCTCCTCGTCGATCCTGGATCGGATCGATGTGCCGTTCGTCGTGGTGCAGAACCGCGGGCTGATCGCGCTGCATCAGTTCGGCGCCTACGAGCTCTACGAACGCGCCGGCGCCAACCGCAAATGGCTGATCGTCGGTCCGCCCGAATACGAGCTGCCGGTCTATTCGTGGCAGCTCGAGGCGCTGGCGTTCTTCGACCATACCGTCAAAGGCATCGACAACGGCTACGCCCAGCAGCCCCGCGTGCGCTATTGGCGCGACGGGCCCGCGGACTGGGCGGGCGCCGATGATTTTCCGCCGGCCGACGCCGAGCCGATCCGGCTGCACCTCGGCCCGCAGCTCGTCGGCGACGCGGGCAGTCTCGCCGCCGAAATACCGGCGAGCGCCGAGAGCACCTGGCTCGCGGTGCCGCGCGGGATCGCGGTGCTGCCCGGGTTCGATCGAACCGAGCCGCAGCGGCGGCGCTTTCGCTTCGTGGCCAAGGAGGATTTCGAGCTGGCGGGCCCAGTCACGCTGCAGCTCGAGTACGGTTGCTCGGAGATGGATTCCTATATCGTCGCGCGGCTCGACCGCGTCGACCGCGACGGCCGGCACCGACCGCTCGCCATGGGCCATCTTCGTCCGGCGACGCGATCGGTCGATGCGGAGCGCGGCAGCCGCTGCGAGATCGCGATCGACACCGCGGTGCGTCAGCCACTGCGTGCCGGCGAGCCGGTGCTGCTGCGCTTCAGCCTCACGCCCGCGGCGGCGGTGATCCGCAAGGGCGAGACGCTGGAGCTCGATCTCGCCAGCCGCACCGACCTTTTGCACATTCCGGTACGGGACGGCTTCATCGTCCCGGACATGGCGGTACCGCCCTATTTCGCCCGCAACATGATCCATCACGGGCCCGAGACGTTCTTGGAGCTCACCGCGCGGTTCTACATCGGGTCGACGTGAGCTGCCGGCTTCGGCGGATGAATCCCGCCCGACGAAGCGCCCGGCGTGAAGGCGGGACGTCACAGCATTATGTCTGCTTGGCCTTGCGCCGCGGCTTTGTCAGCTGCCGCGGCGCCGCGGGTTCTTCCTCGGAGCCGGCCGGCGCTCGTTCGAAACCATGGGCGGCTTCGTTGCCCAATTCCGCCTCGCCCTCGCCCCCCGCCCGCGCGGCTTGCAGCAGTTCGACATTGTGCGCGGCCACGGCCTCCGACACCCGGCGAGGCTGCTTGGCCTCCACCGCGGCCTGGTGCGCCCGTTGCGCCGCGCTGCGCTGCGCGGCCGCGAAGCGCTCCGCACTCTCCTCGGCCGCGGCGCGCGCCGCCTCTTCCGCGGCGCGGCGTTGCACCGCTTCGGCGGCGCGCCGCTCGCGTTGCGTGGCCTCGCGCGCGGCTTGTTGCACTGCCCGCCGGCGGGCGCTGTCCCGGCGCTGCGCCAAGCCTTCCGCGACCGCGTCCTCGAGCCGTCTCGCCCAGAACAGGATTTGTGCCGCGGCGCGTCCCCACGCGCCTCCGGTCCAGACCAGCTCGTAGGCGGAGAACAGCCGCCAGCGATCGTCGCCCGCGACGATCGCGGAGGCGACCAGATCGCCGGCCATGGCCGTCGTGTTGATGCCGTGGCCGCCGAACGCGCCGGCGAGCCACACGCCGGGCATCACCTCGCCGATCAGCGGCATCTTGTGGACCGCATAGCTCATGAGACCGGACCAAGCGTGGTCGACCTTCACGGCTCCAAGCTGCGGATAGACGTCGCGGATATCGCGTTCGATCAAGCCCGCCAATCCGCGCGGGGCCGAGATTCGCGTGCTGATGCGGGAACCCCAGAGCAAGCGATCGCCGTCGACGATCCGGTAATAATCGCCCCCGCGACGCGTATCCGACACGCTGCCGCGATAGCGGATCGCGTCGCCGAGCGCCTCGCCGAGCGGCGCCGTGACCGCCATGTAGCTCGAGACCGGCAGCAGCGTCTCCGACACGGCGCGGAACGCCGAGCCGAGATGCGCGCCGCCCGCGAGCACTACGTGTCCCGCCCGCACCCGGCCCTTCGGCGTATCGATGCGCTTGCGCACGCCCGCGGAATCGATCGCCAGCGCCGGCGTGTCCTCGAAGATGCGGGCGCCGGCCTGCTCCGCCGCCGCGGCGAGCCCGAGCGCGTAATTGCGCGGGTGGATCCGGAAGGTGCCCGGCTGGTGCACCGCCTGAAAATAGCGCTCGCTGCGCAGCACCTCGCGAACCTGCTCGGTCGGCCAGGCATCGAGCGGGGCGCCGAAATCGACCCGCATCATGGCGACGTGCCGCAACAGCTCATCCTCGGCATTTCTTCGCAGCACGATCAGCCGGCCGTCGACCGGCGCCACGTCCTGCATGCCCGTCTCGCGGATCATGGCGCGGACGTATTCGGCGCCGTCGGCCGACAACGCCCACAATTGCTTGGCCCGGCTCAGTCCGACCCGCTCGATGATGTTCTCGATCCGCTCCGAGAACCCCGGAGCGACGAAGCCGGCGTTCCGGCCCGACGCGTTCCAGGCGATCCTCTTGGCTTCCAGCACGACCACGGACCAGCCGGCTCGGACGATCTCGCGCGCCACGGTGAGGCCGGCGAGCCCGCCGCCGATCACGCAGACGTCGACGTCCGCGTCCTGGACGAGCGGCGCGCGTTCCGGCACGGCGACCGTCGTCTCCGCGTACCATCTCGGCCCGTCCGTTCCGCCCGCCTCGGCCATGGTTCCTCGCGCTTCGCTCGCCCGACCTGGGTGATCCACTGGCCCGGAGCAACCGGCCTGAACCGGGCCCTTCCGCGCGCGGAGGCTAGTAGGTCGCCCCTGCGCGGGCGCTGACAGGCCGTGGGAATGAGCCGACGATTGCAACGCAATTGCGACGAAAATCCGCGCCGGATCGCCCGCATCGCGCCATGGCCGCGCGCGGCCGGCATGCTAGACTCTCCGGCAGCGGAAATCGACTTTTTAGCCATGCGCCGCCTCATCCTGCTGCGTCACGCCAAATCCGACTGGACCGGCATCGGGCTCAAGGACCAGGACCGGGGACTGGCCTCGCGCGGCCGCGATTCGGCGCCGCTGGTCGGCGCCTATATGGCCCACCACGCGCTCATGCCGGATCTGGTGCTGGTTTCGACCGCGACTCGCGCCCGCGACACCTGGGGCCTCGTTGCCGAGGCCTTTCGCAAGCCCCCGCCGATCGTCTACGAGGAGCGGCTCTACGAAACCGGCCCCAAGGCGATCCTCGAAGCCATCCAATCGACCAAGCGCGATGTCCATGTGCTGCTGGTGGTCGGACACAATCCCGGACTTCGCGATCTCGCCGAGCTCCTGATCGCCTCGGGCGACGTGGATGCCCGCCAGCGCCTGCTGGAGAAATTTCCGACCGCCGGCCTGGCGGTGATCGACTTTGCGGTCGACGATTGGGGAAAGCTGCACCCGAAATCGGGGCGGCTCGATCGCTTCGTCCGCCAGCTCGACATGGCCACGGACTGAGGGTGGCGGCTTCTGATTCCGGCGATTACCTACGGGTCGCGGTCGATCGCGTTTCTCTTCAAGCGCCTCGCGCGGCGGCATGATCACGCAAACCGATCAGCCGAAAACCTGCGGCGTTATCAATCCCATGCTCACCCGAGTTCAGGCGATCGCCGAAGAGGCCCGGCTGGCGGCACGCGCCATCCTGGAGTTCGGCAGCCATTTGCTCCACCCGACCGTCCGGCTCGGCGTGACCGGCCTCTCCGGCGCGGGCAAGACCGTGTTCATCACGGCGCTGGTACACGATCTGATGCACGGCGCGCGGCTGCCGGTATTCGAGCCGCTCACGTCCGGGCGCATCGCCCGGGCGCGGCTCGAGCCGCAGCCCGACGACGCGGTGCCGCGGTTCGAGTACGAGCGGCACGTCGACGCGCTGGTGAAGGACCGCGCCTGGCCGGAATCGACGCGTCGCGTGAGCGAGTTGCGGCTCGTCGTCGAATATCAGTCCTCGGGCGGCGCCGACCGCACGCTGACCCTCGACATCGTCGATTATCCCGGCGAGTGGCTGCTCGATCTGCCGCTGCTCGCCATGAGCTATCGCGAATGGTCGGCCCAGGCGCTCAAGCTCTCCTATGAGGAGCCGCGCCGCAGGCTCGCGAGCCGATGGCACGCGCATCTTGCCACGCTCGATCCGGAAGCCGGCGAGGACGAGCAGGCGGCGCTCGCCGGCGCAAAGCTGTTCACCGATTATCTTCGCGCCTGCCGCGACGCTCGCTACGCGCTGAGCCTGCTGCCGCCCGGCCGGTTCCTGATGCCGGGCGAACGCGCGGGCGCTCCCGCCTTCACCTTCGCGCCGCTGGCGCTCGGCGGCGCGGAGGCGCCGGCCAAAGGCTCGCTCCACGCCATGATGGAGCGCCGGTTCGAAGCCTACAAAAGCCTCGTGGTGCGTCCGTTCTTTCACGAGCATTTCGTCCGACTGGATCGCCAGGTCGTGCTGGTGGACGCATTGGCGGCGCTCAATGCCGGGCCCGCGGCCGTCAAGGACCTCGAAGCCACGCTCGCGGCGATCCTCGGCTGCTTCCGCCCGGGACGCTGGACCTTGGGGAGCGCATTGATGCGCCCGCGCATCGACCGCATCCTGTTCGCCGCGACCAAGGCCGATCATTTGCACCACACCAGCCTCGAACGCATCCTCGCCGGCATGACCGAGCAGGCGATCGGGCGCGCCAAGTTTTCGGGCGCCCGGATCGACGTGGTGGCGCTGGCGGCGGTGCGCGCGACTCGCGAGGCGACAATTGCGCGCGGCCGCGAGCGTTTGCCCTCGATCATCGGGGTTCCGGCCGCGGGCGAGGCCGCCGGCACCGAGGTGTTCGACGGATCGGCCGAGATCGCCGCGTTCCCCGGCGATCTTCCCGAGGATACCGGCGCGCTCGTCGCCGGTGCCGAACCCTTCCGGGGGCTGAGCGCCGGACCCGCCCGGGACGCCGATTATCGCTTCCTGCGCTTCCGCCCGCCGCCGCTCGAGCCGACCGACGCCGGCAGCGTCACGCTGCCGCACATCCGGCTTGACCGCGCGCTGCAATTCCTGCTCGGAGATCGCTTCATATGACCAGCCGCCACCGCAAGCCCGCCGCGTTCCGTCTCGACGACCCCGACGTCGTGCTCGCCCCCGCACAGGCCGAGGGCAGCACGCGCGCCGGCGGCGGCATATTGGTCACGCCCGCGCCGGAACCTGCCTTGCCGGCCGCGCCGGCGCCGTCTGCCCCGAGCCGGCGCCGCTTTCCGCTCGGTACCTTGTTCTGCTCCGCGCTCGGGGGCCTGGTGGTGCTCACGCTCGGCCTCCTGGGCACCCAGCTCGTCGAGAGCCTTTTCGCGCGCGCGGAATGGCTCGGCGTCCTGGGCACCGCCTGCGCCGCACTCACGCTCGCGGCGCTGGCGGCTATCATTGCGCGGGAAGCGATCGGGTTGGCACGGCTCAAGAACATCGAGAAGCTGCAGCTGCGGGCCCAAGCCGCGCTCGCGACCGACGATCGCCGGGGAGCCGAAGCGATCGTGCGCGACCTGATCGCGTTCGAGCGCAGCGAGCCACGGCTCGCCCGCGCCCGCGCGATGCTGGCAAGCCATGTCGAGGAGATCATCGACGGTGCCGATCTCATTCGGCTCGCCGAGCGCGAGCTGATGGGGCCGCTCGACGAGGAGGCCCGCCGCAGCGTCGCCGCCGCGGCGAAGCGCGTGTCCGTCGTCACCGCGATCAGCCCACGCGCGCTCGTCGACATGCTGTTCGTGCTCGTCAACGCGGTCCTGCTGGTCCGGCGCCTCGCGGATCTCTACGGCGGCCGCCCCGGCCTGCTCGGCCTCGTCCGCCTGTTCCGCCACGTCGTCGCGCATCTCGCGCTGACCGGCGGCATGGCGGCGGGCGACAGCCTCATCCAGCAGGTGCTCGGCCACGGCATTGCGGCAAAACTTTCCGCGCGGCTCGGCGAAGGCGTACTCAACGGCCTGCTCACCGCCCGGCTCGGCCTTGCCGCCATCGAAGTGGCGCGGCCGCTGCCCTTCGCGGCGCTGCCGCGCCCGCTGCTCGCCGACCTCGCCGGCGACCTCCTCGCCCGCCGCAAGCCGGAGATCGATGCGCCCGTGGGCGAGCAACAAGCGGGAGCATAGGGAGGGAACGCGGCCAAAAGCAGCGAAACCGGGCGATTCCGGGAGGTATATTTTTGGCAAAATGCAAGCAACTCAGCCGCTTAAGGCAATTCAATTCGTCGGTTGTGGCTTTGAGTTGTTCTTATAGAGGTTAACAACCACACGGACTCTTGATGGGTTTCGCGCCAAACGGCGCTCAACCCATCCTACCCGGTCACCGCACCAGCTCCCGCATGGCGCGGTCGAGGCCTTCGAGCGTGAGCGGATACATGCGCTCGCCGACGAGCTGGCGGACCATGCGGATCGAATAGGTGTAGTCCCATTGCTCCTGCGGCACCGGGTTGAGCCACACGCAGGCCGAATAGGTCCGCGTCACGCGCTCGAGCCAGATTGCACCGGCCTCCTCGTTGAAATGCTCGACCGAACCGCCCGGCGTGGTGATCTCGTAGGGGGACATCGAGGCGTCGCCGACGAAGATCACCTTGTAATCGTGCGGATAGGTGTGCAGCAGCTGCCAGGTCGGCGTGGTGTCGTCGTGGCGGCGGCGATTCTTCTTCCATACCCGCTCGTACAAACAATTGTGGAAATAGAAATAATCCATGTGCTTGAACTCGGTGCGCGCCGCCGAGAACAGCTCCTCGGTGACCTGGACGTGCCAGTCCATCGAGCCGCCGATGTCGAAGAAGATCAGCACCTTGACCGCGTTGTGCCGCTCGGGCCGCAGCTTCAGGTCGAGATAGCCGCGGTGCGCGGTCTCCTTGATGGTGCCCTCGAGGTCGAGCTCTTCGGGCGCGCCGGTGCGCGCGAACTTGCGCAGGCGGCGGAGCGCGATCTTGATGTTGCGGGTGCCGAGCTCGACGGTATCGTCGAGGTCGCGGAACTCGCGCTTGTCCCAGACTTTCACCGCGCGGAAACTGCGGTTCTTGTCCTGGCCGATGCGCACGCCCTCGGGATTGTAGCCGTAGGCGCCGTAGGGCGAGGTGCCGGCCGTGCCGATCCATTTCGAGCCGCCCTGGTGGCGGCCCTTCTGCTCGGCGAGGCGCTGGCGCAGCGTCTCGAGTAGCTTGTCGAGGCCGCCCATCGCCTCGATCAGCCTCTTCTCCTCCTCGGTGAGATTTTTTTCCATCAGCTTCTTAAGCCATTCGGCCGGGATCTCCGCCGCGAGCGCCTGCTCCAAAAATTCCATGCCCTGGAACACCTTGCCGAACACCCGGTCGAACTTGTCGAGATTGCGCTCGTCCTTCACCAGCGCGGCGCGGGAGAGATAATAGAAATCCTCGACGCGGCGCGAGGCGAGATCCTGCTCCATCGCCTCGAGCAGGGTGAGATATTCGCGCAAGGTCACCGGCACGCCGGCGGACTTGAGCTCCTGGAAAAAGCTGACGAACATGGCGGCTCCAGGCCAAGCATTCGGCCGAAGTGCGCGCGGGGTCAAGGGACGGCCGAGGGGCCGTTGCGCCCGGGCCAGCGTCAGTCCCGCACGCAAACCCCCGACGCTGCACAGGGTCACCTCCCGCTAGGCGCGCGAACGCGCAGTGTGATAGATTAGGAGCATGAATGCGGACGTAAAGAACGCGCTCGATCGCGTGGCAAACTGGCCGGAAGAAGACCAGGACGAGCTTGCGCAGGTCGCGCTGGAAATCGAGGCACGCCGGCACGGCGTCCATCATGCGACGCCGGAAGAATTGGCGGCGATCGACGAAGCGCTTGCCGCGGTCGCGCGCGGCGAGATCGCGAGCGACGAGGCCGTGGAGGCGGTGTTTGCGAAATACCGGCGGGCATGAAAGCCCGGCACTCGAAGCTTGCGTATGTTGGATATATTTTGGGGCGCCGGAGACACCCATGAAGGATCCGGCCACACTCAATCGCGTCCGCACGCCCACGCTGGAGATCGCCTACGAGGAGAGCGGGCCGGCGGACGGCGTTGCGGTCGTCCTGCTGCACGGCTTTCCCTACGATCCGCGTTCCTATGATGACGTGGTGCCGCGGCTCGTCGCGGCAGGCTGCCGCACGCTCGTTCCCTATCTGCGCGGCTATGGGCCGACGAGATTCCTCTCGGCACAGACGCCGCGCTCCGGCCAGCAGGCGGCGTTCGGCAACGACCTCAAGGAGTTCATGGATGCGCTCGGGCTGAAAAACGCGGCGCTCGCCGGCTACGACTGGGGCGGCCGCGCGGCCTGCATCGTCGCGGCGCTGTGGCCCGAGCGCGCGCGATGCCTGGTGTCGGAGAGCGGCTACAACATTCAAGATCTTTCCGCCGCGGCCGACCCGCTGCCGCCCGAGCAGGAATACCGCTATTGGTACCAATATTATTTCCACACCGAGCGCGGGCGCGCCGGGCTCGAAAAAAACCGCCGCGCGCTCGCCCTTCTGCTGTGGCGGCTGTGGTCGCCGAACTGGCGCTTCGACGACGCGACGTTCGAGCGCACGGCCGCATCGTTCGACAATCCGGATTTCGTCGACGTGGCGATCCAGTCCTATCGCCACCGCTACGGCTACGCGACGGGCGATCCGGCGCTCGACGCGATCGAGCGCCGGCTCGCGCAAAAGCCCTTAATCGGCGTGCCGACCATCGTGCTGCAGGGCGAAGCCGACGGCGTGACCCCGCCCGAGCTATCCGAGGCGCACGCGAAATTCTTCACCGGCCCCTATCGGCGCCGGCTCATCCCGCGCGCCGGCCACAATCT
>Ga0209648_10003806_pt1 | contig 12766 bp, 9 predicted proteins | sample GraSoi2013_115cm_FD_185830 | JGI IMG/M metagenome (GOLD analysis project Ga0209648, IMG submission 185830) | Grasslands soil microbial communities from the Angelo Coastal Reserve, California, USA - Sample 9_17_2013_115cm (SPAdes) (version 2) | ecosystem: Environmental > Terrestrial > Soil >...
GGCAGAAACCTTCTCTTCTCTATCTGTTGGTATTGCTTGCTTTTTCTCAATTCGCACCTTCCTTGTTTCCTTACAAAAGCCGATGCTTCAGTATATCACCTCCCTGACGGGAGTATTGCCCCGACGGTTTTTTTTGGTTTGGCTTTGGCCACTTTGATGGGATAGTAGCCCATCTCATTGAGTTTGGTTCCAATCGTGGTCGGGGTGGGCAACTCCTCATCAGTATACCCCATCGTGGTGATCAGTTGACGACGCACCTCCGCAGCCGTCAAGCGTGTGTAGAGACGGTTCGTTTTGAACTGGGGGTCCGTTTGGCTTTGCCCGTCGACAATGGCTCGCATATCTCTGAGCAGATTGGGCAGATGCTCTTCTGATGGTTTGCGTCCTCTGGATCCAAAGGCATCCACACAGGTGATGCCGCTCTCCAGCTCGTGCATCCCCTTACGAATCGTCTTGCGACTCCAACCCAACTCCCGCTCTGCTCGGCTGGCCCCACCTGGGCCCAGGGCTTTCACCGTGCGTGCCTGAAACAGACGACGCGCACTTCCTTTGAGTTGCTCGGCTGTCTTGATCAACAGGTCCTTCAGATCCTCGGTCAGTTCCATCTTTTTCCTCCAAATCGTCAGTCTTTGGAGTATACCATATTTCCTTGGATCGTTTAATTTTTTTGCTTCCCTTATACCGAGAAGGCTATGAAAGCTATGGTCAACTCTTGACCTGTCTAGCAGGAGAACAACATCAGAGTTGTCTGCTACTGACTACACGAGAAACCCCGCAGGAAGTAGCTCGTTACGGACCAGGTTCTCCCATTCGAACAGTGAAATTATCAGGTATAGCTGCTCAAGAAGGGCAGAAGTTGCTCCGGGAACAAGGTATCTTTGGGTCAGAAGAGACACTCACTCGGTTAGTCACGCTCTACGCAGGAAACCCACTTGCTCTATATCTGGTTGCCGAATCTATACGGGATGTTTTTCTTGGAGACGTTAATGTGTTCTTGAAAGAGGAAGAACTAATTACAGGTGATATTCATCATTTAATGCAGAGGCAGTTTGGACGATTATCTGGAATCGAGCAAGAAATTATGTACTGGTTGATGATCGAGCAAGAGGCTGTATCACTGGAGCAAATACGCGAAGATCTAGTGTACAGACTGCCAAAGCGAGAAATTCTCGAAGCCTTAGAGTCACTGCGAAAACGTACAATGATAGAGTCTACTGATACTCATAGTTTCAAGCTTCAGCCAATGATCCTTGAATATATTCGAGGAACCTTTATCGAGCACGTATTTCATGAGTTTGTAGCCAGACAACCACAACTTCTGAGAAGCCATGCATTGATTCAGGCACAAGCAAAGGAATATCTGAGAGAGAATCAGGAACGTGTTATTCTCACACCGCTTATCAAACGACTGCTTTATGAACAAGGGCAGAAGGGAATCGAGCAGACTTGCATCAGTCTGCTCACAAAAGAGCGACATACCTCTCCCCCTCCATCTATCTATACTGCTGGTAATATCTTGAATCTCCTCCTACAGCTTTCACGTGATCTTCGTGGCTATGATGTGTCTTGTCTTCCTGTGCGACAAGCCTTCTTCCGGAATGCTACCCTACAAAAGGTTAATTTTGCACAGTCTCACTTCTCTCAGTCGGTCTTCACTGATACATTTGGTGGTATCCTATCTTTGCACTTTCATCCAAATGGCACTCTACTAGCTAGTGGAGGAACAGATCAAACTATCCGCCTCTGGGACACAGCTACTAGGCAGTGCCTATCTACACTGCGAGGGCATACTAATCGCGTTATGTTCGTTGCTTTTAATGCTGATGGCATGCTACTGGCTAGTGGCAGTGATGACCAGACTATTCGCCTATGGGATGTGACTACAGGACAATGCCTCTATACCCTGTATACTGAGAGCAATCGAGTGAGAGCGGTTGCTTTTAGTACAGACGGTCAATTCCTTGCCAGTGGCAGCGATGATCGGTGCATTCGTCTTTGGAGCGTAAATACCAAACATTGTCTTTTTATCCTCTCAGGACATACTGATCGAGTTCTATCCGTCACCTTTAGCCCAAACAGTTTGCTACTAGCAAGTAGTAGTGCGGATCACACAATTCGGCTCTGGGATGTACCTACCGGCACATGTCTTTCTGTCCTGACTGGTCACAGCCACCGAATCAGATCCATCGCATTTAACAGCTCCGGAACTATATTAGCTAGTGGAAGTGACGATGAGTCCATTAAGCTGTGGGATGTTAGCAGTGGGCGCTGTTTATCAACTTTGTATGGGCATAGTAGGTGGATTATGTCCGTGGCCTTCAATAATCAGGGAATGTTGGCCAGCGCAAGTAAAGACCAGACAATTCGGCTCTGGGATGTCGAGACTTTACAATGTGTTAGAGTATTGAGCGGCCATAGTAACCGCGTTATGTCTGTAGCCTTTGCTGCAAATGGAGTCATTCTTGCTAGTGGGAGCGAAGACCAAACAATTCGGCTTTGGGATATCGGGACTGGCTATTGTCTTGCGACTGTATACGGGCGTAATAGTCGCATTATGTCCGTGGCTTTCGGTCCTTATGAAAACTTACTTGCCAGTGGCAGTGATGATCAAACAGCACGTGTGTGGAATAGCAGAACAGGTCAGCTGCTAGCTACATTGCGTGGTCACAGCAATTGGGTAAATACAGTAATCTTCTGTAGAGATGGTACTTTCTTAGCAACGGGTAGCGAGGATCAATCGATTCGAGTATGGCATGTCGGCATTTGGCAGTACGCATTTATCCTGCACCTTCATACAAGAAGTGGTGTTCGATCTATCGCTTGTAGTTCAGATGGAACGTTTCTTGCTAGTGGGAGTGACGATCAGACGATTGAGGTATGGAATATAAGAAGTAACCAACATCAGGCTTCTTTACACGGTCATACTGGTCGTGTCTTATCTGTTGCCTTTAACAAGGCCAATACATTACTGGCTAGTAGCAGTGAAGATCATACAATTATGTTGTGGGATGCTCATACATGGCAGCATCTCTTCACTCTAAGCGGGCACAGCAATCGCGTGACTTCAGTCGCTTTCAGCGCAGATGGTCATTTGCTAGCCAGTGGCAGTGCTGATCAGACAGTTAAGATTTGGGCAGTTGATACCCAACAATGTCTCACTACTTTACGAGGCCACTGCAATCGAGTAAAATCTGTAGCTTTCGGGCCTACCGAATATCTACTAGCCAGCGGTAGCGATGATCAGACAATCAGGATCTGGGATGGAAATATGTGTGAGTTCCTTTTCGGCTTGGAGGGGCATCAAAGTAGCATCAGATCAGTTGCTTTCAGTCCAGATGGTCATCTCCTCGCAAGTGGTAGCGATGACGGAACTCTGAAGCTTTGGGAAATTTCAACGAGGACTTGTTTGCATACTTTGAGAAGCGATCGGCCATATGAGCAAATGAACATTACACAAGCAAGTGGACTAAGTGAAGAGCAGAAACGCACGCTTAAAGATTTAGGAGCTATAGATATGGAAGAACAGGTAATAAGCTCTCAATCAATTAACACGACTTTAATTAAACGGGACCAAGTATTTATCAGTTATAGCCACAAGGATAGGCGATGGTTGGAAAGGCTGCGGACAGTGTTAGCACCTCTTGTTAGACAAGAGTCAATTAAGGTTTGGGCAGATATTAGCATCCAGCCAGGAGCCAATTGGCAAAAAGAACTTGCCCATGCATTGTCCTCTGCAAAGGTTGCAGTTCTTCTTGTTACTCCTAATTTTCTTGCATCGGACTTTATAGCTAAGCAAGAGTTGCCACCGCTTTTAAAAGCAGCCGAAAAAGAAGGACTGATCATCCTTTGGGTAGCGGTGAGCACAAGTCTTTACGATGTGACAGAGATTGAACCATTCCAAGCGATTAATGACCCTTTAAGACCTCTCGATCTTTTGAGCCCACCAGAGCGCAATAGAGTACTGACTGAAATTGCTAGGAAAATTAAACAGTCCATAGATCCTAACGGCCTAGGATAATACGAATATGTTGTAAATTGTCTGATCACGCAAATGCAACAGTGAACGAAGAGAATATTAAGCTGTTGCGAAGCCATGCACTCATTAAAGCCCAGGCTAAGGATTATATACGAAGTAGTCAGACTTACTTCCTACTTGCGCCTCTTGCGGAATACCTCCATATGAATTTTGGGCTAGGGGAAAGTGAGAAGAGGCTCAAAAGACTACTCGCTCTGTGGCGAACTGTACCGATCCACTCAATGAGCTATGGTGCGGGAAATGTGCTGAACCTGCTGATCCAACTGGGAGTTCCGTTGCATGGCTATGATTTCTCGCATCTGGTAGTTAGGCAAGCATATTTGCAGGGTGTGAAATTACCTGATGTTGATTTTTCGCATTCAGACCTGTCAATGTGTGCGTTTACCGGAACCTTTAGCAATATCTTGTCTCTAGCAGTAGAACCGATACAAAAACAACTGGCAGTTGGAACCGCAAATGGGAAAATCGAAGTATGGACAATATCTGAAGGGACTCCACTTTTTACTTTAATGGGTCATACAGATTGGGTAAGATCCATCGCCTATAGCCCTGACAGCAGTGTTCTTGTAAGTGGCAGTGATGACGAAACCATACGTCTATGGGATATGAAGGCTGGTCGATGGCTTAAAACTTTGAGTGGGCATAAAGGGAAAGTCTACGCTGTAGCTGTTAGCCCTGATGGGAGTATTATTGCAAGTGGGGGAGATGATCAACTCATACATCTCTGGGATGTGGTCACAGGGCAATGCTTCAAAACATTGACTGGGCATAGTGGTCGCCTACGTTCCGTAGCCTTCAGCCCCGATAGTCGCACTCTTGTTAGTGGAGGTGAGGATCGTAGTGTATTTCTCTGGGATATAAACACTGGACAGTGCTCTACAACATTACGAGAACATCCTGATCCTGTCTACTCTGTTGTCTTTAGTCCAGATGGACATACTATTGCGAGTGGTAGTGGTGATCAAACAGTACGCTTATGGCACGTCAGCACTGGTCGGTGTTTGAAAATACTGGCAGGACATACTGGGAGCGTATCATCTATTGCCTTTACCTCTGATGGAAATATGCTTGTCAGTGGTAGCGCAGATCAGACGGTACGCTTATGGGATGTAAGTAGCGGAGAATGCCTTGCCATTCTCCAGGAACATCGCAATCGCGTGCGTGCTGTTGCGTTTAGCCCTGACGAAATGATCATAATTAGTGGTGGTGATGATGAAACGGTACGTTTGTGGGATATGAGCAGCAGACAGTGCTTGAAGACACTGAGCGGGCATAGTAGCTGGATTTATTCTGTGGCTTTCGGTCCGGATGGTTGCACTGTTGCTAGTAATGGTGAAGACTTGACGCTAAACTTGTGGGACGTGAGTAGTGGGCAGTGTTTGAAAACACTACGGGGGCATAGTAGCTGGATTTATTCTGTGGCTTTCAGTCCGGATGGGAAACTCCTTGCTAGTGGGAGTGCTGATCTGCATATACGCATCTGGGATGTAAGCAGCGGATACTGTCTGAGAGTTCTTTCTGGGCATACTGGCAGGGTGCGCTCCATAGCCTTTAGTCCAGATGGGAAACTTCTTGCCAGTAGCTGTGATCACCGTTGTATACGCATCTGGGATGTGAGCACTGGTCTGGGTTTGCAAGTTCTCCAGGAACATGATGACCGAGTACGTGCTATCGCTTTTGTCGATAATGAGACTCTGGCTAGTGGTAGCGATGATCAGGTAGTACGCTTGTGGGATGTAGGCAGTGGGCAATGCATAAGTGTATTCCGTGAACACATAGGCAGAGTCTGGTCAGTTACTTTCAATCCTGTGAATGGTCTGCTTGCTAGTGGTGGCGATGATCAGCTGGTCTATCTCTGGGATGTAAGCAGTGGGCAGTGTATAGGGACCATGCGTGGACATACAGGCAGAATTTACTCTGTGGCCTTTAGTCCTGACGGCCATATATTAGCCAGTGGAAGCGAAGATCATACTGTACGTCTCTGGCAAACCAGTACTCAAGAATGCATCAGTATTTTGGAAGAGCATGTGAATAGAATACGATCGATTGTTTTTAACCCCGTTGATGAGACCCTTGTGAGTGATAGTCACGACGGGACGATTAAAATATGGAATATGCACATATCGACGTGTATACAAACATTGAGGAATGACAGACCATATGAGCGTATGAATATCACTGGAGCCACAGGAATAACAGAAGCGCAGAGAACGATGCTCTTAGCGTTAGGAGCCGTCGAATTGTAAGCTCTATTTTGTAAATTTTGAGAATGGGATGACTACCCACTTTCTTATGACCGCACACGTTTCACTATATCGTGCAGGAAGGTACAGTTACCCGACCCCGACACACACTCTCAGAGGTTACGTTCCTGGAGATTTCTGCTACAATAGTGTCCGTTATGGGTTCCGATTCGTCGTGAGGGTTGGCTAATCTGATAGAATATGATTAGGTGGGTACTTGTGGTGATGGAACACTTGGGGCTGGCATAAGTTTTGCACAGTAATGGGGTAACTATGACTGATGTACAGCGTGAGATTAAGATGAAACAAGCTACAGGTCTGCTTCTCCACGGCGAGCGTGTTTACCTCCATCGCCCGACGATAGATGATGCTGCGAACGTCTTTCGTTGGGAACGCGACGACGAGGTATGGCGCTACGACCCTCATCGCCCATACTCACACACCATGGCCGAGTTCCTACCAATTTTTAAGCGCAACTATGTACGCGGCGGCGGACACCAGTGCTGGTTTATCATTGAGGACGAAGAGCATATTCCTATTGGGACGATCACCTATTTTAACGTTGATACGCGTCTGGGTCAGGCAGAGATCGGATTGGGGTTGGGCGATAAAACCCGTTGGGGACAAGGATATGGTCCCGATGCTATTCGTACGCTGGTGCGCTATTTGTTCACGTTTTCACAGATTGCACGTGTCTATGCAGAGACGGCTGTGGCCAATCGCCCAGCCCGGTGTGCCTTTGCCAAAGCCGGTTTTGCCGAAGTCGGTCAAATTTTCGATCCCCGCAGCTCTGGCCAACCATGGCTATTGCTGGAAATATACAGATCAAACGCGCTATAATATTTGCTAATTCAAGAAAGGAGCTAGGCATTTCTAATCGTATCTATAGATAATACGTACAAGAAATGTCTGTTGATAATACTGTTATGGGTACATCTCATGTAACCGTCGATCCATCTATTTTCAAAGCATATGATGTCCGTGGGGTCTATGGAGAGAATCTGAACGAAGAGGTGGCTTATCGCATCGGGCGAGCAGTTGCTCAGTATCTGAATGTCTCGGATATCGCTGTTGGCCGCGATATGCGCTTATCCTCGCCTCAGATTGCCGCCGCTCTTATTCGAGGCATTACTGATCAAGGTGCCAACGCTGTTGATCTCGGCCTGACTCCCACTGATGGTCTCTACTTTGCGGTCGGCAAGTTTAACTATCCAGCTGGTATCATGATCACTGCCTCCCACAATCCAGGCAAATATAACGGCATGAAATTCTGTCGGGCCGAGGCTTTCCCAATCAGTCTGGATACTGGTTTGGCCGAGATACGTGATCTTGCTATCAGTGGCAACTTTATCGAACCACAGCGCAAGGGAGAGGTGAAAAAACGTGAAATAATTGATGATTTCGTCAATCATGCCCTCTCATTTATTGACGTTAAGAAGATCCAGCCGCTCAAGGTTGTGATTGATGCTGGTAACGGCATGGCGGGTTTGGTTATGCCTCGTGTCTTCAAGTACCTGCCCTGTGAGCTTATTCCCCTCTATTTTGAGCTAGATGGAAGTTTCCCCAATCATCCTGCTAGCCCTATTGAACCAGAGAATATGATGGATGTGCAAAGGAAGGTGCGTGAGACTGGAGCAGATGTCGGCGCGGCCTTCGATGGCGATGCGGACCGGATGTTCCCTGTTGATGAGCATGGCAATCTTGTTGATGGCTCTCAGGTCACCGCAGTGGTCGCCAACAGTCTACTTCATAAATATCCAGGTGCAACCATTCTCCATAATTTGATTGTTTCAAAGAGCGTGCCAGAACTCGTCACTAAACTGGGCGGCAAAGCAGTGCGCACACGTGTCGGTCACTCATTCGTCAAAGCTGACATGCGCAGAGTCAATGGCATCTTTGGTGGTGAACATTCCGGTCACTTTTACTTCCGCGACAATTGGTATGCAGACTCCGGCCTGATTGCCTTGCTGATTATGCTGGAACTGATCTCGGTTGAAGGCAAGCCTCTTTCAGAGATCATTAAACCCCTTGATACCTGGGTCCGCAGCGGCGAGATCAACAGCACTGTGGCTGATGCGAATGCCAAACTCCAGGCGCTGAAAGCACAATTTGGCAAGGGAGCACAGTCTATTGATAATCTGGATGGTCTCACTGCAGATTACGGTAACTGGTGGTTTAATGTTCGTGCATCCAATACTGAGCCATTGCTGCGCTTGAATGTCGAGGCGAAAGATCAGGCTTTGCTGGAACGGAAGCGCGATGAATTGCTAGCATTTATACGCGCTTGAATAGAGAAGAGAAGCGTTTTTAAGGTTTGATAGAAAGTCTGTTAAGGGGGATGTGTGATGGCTTACTTTGATACTTCTGCAAACAAAGATCTAGTGAATACTACGCCTCCAAATCTTCGATCCTCTATAGACGTACAACCTCCTATTGGCGAAATACCCTTACAATTGCTTGCTCAGGAGGCAGCTGAGGGCCGCCGAGGTGCTGCATGGCGTTTAATGCACTTGATCATGGAGGGTGATCCGCGTGCTATTGTTGCAGTCACTTCGTTGGATGATGATCGTCTGGCACAACACCTTCTGGAGTTCCTCGCGCTGGGCACCTGGGCTGGTAAACCGTTTGTTCCTCCTTTGTCTGTGCGTACTGCACATGCCAGAACACGCCTGATAACACTTTTCTTGCCCGCTTCTGGCATGGAACCTGCGCGTGCTATGCATGTACTGCTAGCTGCTGTGTATGATAAACGTCCTGCTATGCGTGAGGTTGCCATACATATTCTGGGCATTATTGGAAATCGTGCAGTGGTTCCTGTTCTTCTGGAGGCCTTAAATGATCCGGTACATACCGTTCGCCTGCAAGCAGTAAAAGCTCTGGGACGTATTGGAGATCCTTCGGTAGTACCTGCCCTACTATATGCTTTGCATTTGGCTGATGAGCAGATGGGAAGCCAGATTTTCCTTGCGTTGATGGAACTGGGGTCAGCTGCGGTGCCTGCTTTGATCGCTGAGAGTAATAGTAGCTCAGCCTGGATTCGCTGGCATTGTATACGTGCTCTTGGGCAAATCTCTGATGATCGAGCATTACCCGTTCTGATACGTGCTCTTGCTGACCAGGATCATGCTGTTGCCTGGGTAGCAGCCAAAGAACTGCCAGCCTTTGGCAAAATGAGCATTGAGCCAGTGCTACGGCTGCTTATGACAGAGGAAACATCACCCTGGCTAGTCGAAACAACCTCTTACGTGTTAAGAGATCAATGTCAGCATCATAAGGAGCTAAAGCCATACCTGGAGCCCTTGCTCAAAGAGATGCATAGTGTGGGATACCGTCTGGCTACTCCCAGTGCCGCACGTAAGGCACTGGAACAGCTCAGCGCAAATGGCTTACTGGTCAATTCTTTGTCTTTATAAATACCTCATTCAGATTATAGAATGAGAGAGGGGAACTTTTATGTCTCGAAAGGTTCTGTTAACAGGGGCTGCAGGACGTGTTGGATCAGCATTTCGTGAATATGTCGGGAATCGATACTGGCTTCGTCTGGCAGATCGTGCTACAGAGAAGCTGGCTGATGCCAGAAGCGAGGGGCAAGAGGTCTTTGAGTTCGATATTGCTGATCTAGAAGCTTGTCAGATGGCTTGTAAGGACATTGATACTGTTATCCATTTAGCGGCTGATCCTAGCCCAGAGGCCACATTCTACGAATCACTACTGGATAATAATGTTAAAGGCGTCTATAATATTTTTCGTGCTGCAAAGGACCAGGGCTGTCGTCGAGTCATCTTCGCCAGTAGTATTCACGCAGTCGAGGCCTATCCGCTAGGTACTCAGATTCATCCAAGTATGCCCGTGCGTCCGGCGGATATGTATGGTGTCTGCAAGTGTTTTGGCGAGGCGGTGGCATCCTATTTTGCATATGCTGAAGGACTTTCGAGTATCGCTATTCGCATCGGCGCATTTGATAATAATCTCTTGCCAAAAGAGTATTGGAGTGTATTCATCAGTCGAAGAGATCTCAGTCATCTCCTCGTGCAATGTATTGAAGTGCCTGATATTCAGTTTGCCCTGGTTCATGGTGTCTCGAATAATCGTTTCAAGCGGCTCGATCTTATGGAGACGAGAGAACTCCTCAATTATCAACCTCAGGATGATGCCTTCGAGATCTTCGACGTCGGCTTCCATAGATGAAGATGAAGCTGGGCCAGAGAAGGAATATTTCCCCTTCTGGTCCTGTTCATAAACGTATAAATATCTAAGGATAGAAAGGAACATCCCCGGTATAGCTCTGCTTTTCTTGACAACAAAAGAAAAGACGTGGTACTCTTTGATTAAGGAATTTGAAACTAATTTGATCAAGTTAGTCAACATTGAGGTAAACAAAATATGGGTGAGGCTTTCCGTGAGATTATAAAGCGAGCACGTCAACAGGTGTCAGAATGGTCTCCAGCGCAGGTCAATGAGGCGTTTGTTCATCGACAGAAACACGACGAGGAATTTGTGCTCGTCGATGTGCGAGAAAAAGTTGAGTGGAACGAAGGCTATATTCCTGGTGCGGTCCATGTCCCTCGCGGACACCTCGAATCGCGTATTGAGGAGGTAGTCCCCGACAAGTCGAAAAAAGTTGTGTTGTACTGTGCTGGTGGCTTACGCTCGCTTATGGCTGGAACAACTCTCCAACAGATGGGGTATAGAGATGTTATCTCTATGGCTGGTGGTTTTGGTCAGTGGAAGGGTACAGGCCATAAGTTCGTAGCTCCTCGTACGTTGACCGAAGCCCAAGCCAAACGCTATAGCCGTCATGTGCTCATTCCCGAGGTCGGTGAAGAAGGGCAATGGAAATTGCTAGATTCCCGTGTGCTGTTTATTGGTGCAGGTGGTCTGGGATCGCCTGCTGCACTGTATCTCGCAGCTGCTGGCGTAGGCACAATCGGTATCATTGATGCTGATACTGTCGACGATAGCAATCTCCAGCGTCAGATTTTGCATAATACTGACCGCATCGGAAAGTACAAGGCCGAGTCAGCGCGTGAAACGATCAAGGCCCTCAATCCTGATATCAATGTCATCACCTATATTGATCGCCTAAATGAGACCAATGTCCAGCAACTTGTTGCTGAGTACGATGTAATCATCGATGGCACTGATAATTTCCCTACCCGCTATCTGTTGAATGATGCCGCACTTCTGGCTAATAAACCAGTCGTGCATGGCAGCGTTTTCCGTTTCGAGGGTCAGGTGACCATCTTCAAGCCGTACGACGGACCATGCTATCGCTGTCTCTATCCTGAGCCTCCTCCACCAGCTCTTGCGCCGAGCTGTGCAGAGGCAGGTGTGCTTGGTGTGCTCCCTGGCATTATTGGAGTATTACAAGCAACTGAAGCATTGAAATTGTTACTAGGAATTGGTGATCCGCTAGTTGGCCGCCTCTTGACCTATGATGCGCTGGCTGGTGAATTCAATGAACTACGCCTTTTCCGTGATCCTAAGTGCCCGGCGTGTGGTGAAAATGCCCACCCCACGGATCTGCCGACGTATGAAGAAGTTTGCGCTGTGCCCAGTCGCTAGACTAAAGCTTACGAGAATTCTGGGGCGACCTCAATAAACGGAGAGGTCGCCCATTGAGTAATAGATGTATAATTGTTCATATGACATCAACTATTTATTTATTATGGAGGACATAGATATGGCAACTATTCGTTTAGCACCTGTATTGCGCTCTTCTGCAGGCGGCTCAAAATTGGTAACTGCCGAGGGCAGCACGCTTGGTGAGGTCTTGTCTGACCTGTACCGACGTTATCCGGCATTGAAAGAGCAGATTCAGCCGGAGCAAGAACTGAGTCGTTTTGTGAATGTGTATGTGAATGACCAGGATGTGCGCTACTTGCAGGGGCTTGATACAGCTGTTGGTTCTAATGATACAGTCACTCTTTTGCCAGCGATGGCAGGTGGCTTTTAGGAGCAATGTATGCGCTGCGGCAGCATACTGGAAACCATTGGAAATACTCCTCTGGTACAGTTAAAGAACTTCAGTCCCCGTGCGAGCGTAGAGATTTATGCCAAGCTAGAAGGGATGAACCCCTCTGGCAGCGTTAAAGATCGTGTTGCCAAGAAAATGATTGATGAGGCTGAGGCAGGTGGTAAGCTCACCCCTGGCTCTATTCTGCTGGAACCGACCAGTGGGAATACAGGCATCTCTCTGGCTATGATTTCGCGTATTAAAGGCTATCAATTCGTGGCGGTTATGCCTGACAACGTCACTAGCGAACGTCGCAAGATACTGGAACTCTACGGTGCACAAATCATCTTCTCCGATGGGAAGTTGGGAAGTAACGGAGCTGTCAAGCTTGCCCAAGAGCTGGTACAGCAGGACGAGCGTTATGTCATGCTTTACCAGTATGGCAATCAAGCCAATCCTCGTGCTCACTATGAGGGTACTGCGCTGGAGATTATCAAAGACCTGCCAGATTTAGATGTGTTTGTGGCTGGT
>Ga0209648_10003807_pt1 | contig 12764 bp, 10 predicted proteins | sample GraSoi2013_115cm_FD_185830 | JGI IMG/M metagenome (GOLD analysis project Ga0209648, IMG submission 185830) | Grasslands soil microbial communities from the Angelo Coastal Reserve, California, USA - Sample 9_17_2013_115cm (SPAdes) (version 2) | ecosystem: Environmental > Terrestrial > Soil >...
TAATAGTCGTAACTATAATATCCGTATGGATAGCCCCAGTCCCTCCACCCCGGATAACCGTAACCACCGATGAAAACATCATTAGAGAATCGGTGATGGCGCCAGTCGCCACCCCAGTTGCGCCCACTAAAACGGCCACCACGAAAGCCAGCGCCGTGGAAACCGCCACCGGCGAAATGTCCACCACGGAAACCACCAGCGCTGTGGAAACCGCCACCGGCAAAGCCTCCCGCGTGGAACCCGCCCCCGCCGTGGCCACCTGCCCATCCGGCGTGAGCCAGGGCGATCGATATGATGCCTACTAAACTCAGTAATTTAAACTTTTTCATAACTTAAGATCGTTACTCTTCGGTTTTGGAGACATGGCCCATCCGCGGGATTTTGCGGTCCACCTAAAGAATTGATCCTGACTCCCTCCTTTGAGTTGAAAGCTCGGCGATCATCCCGGTCTTGGTCTCTTATAAACCGAGTTCGGTTAAGCCAGGATCTGAGCAAGAGACTTCGTTAAGAAAGCATTGCGCTGATCTAAGGGCCTCGGCGCGGGCACGGATTTATCGGAACAGGATCTTCGCCATCATGCCCTTGTCTTCGTGTTTTAGAAGATGGCAGTGGAAGAGCGACATGCCGCGAATGATCGGATCGGTAAAATCCATAACCAGATCGACCGAGCTGCCATAGGGGACATTCACCGTATCGACCCATACGGGATCTTTCACGGGCTTCCCATCGGCGGCATACGCGAGGAAGTGAACTTGATGGATGTGAAACGGATGGACTTCTTTGGTTGAGTTCACAACGCGCCAGCGCTGAAGGGAACCGACGTCCACTGTCAGCATGGGACCAGAATTCATTTCGAATTTTTGGCCATTTATATAGAAGCCCTGTTTGTCTTCAGTGAAGTTAACAACGAATTGCGGCTCGCTGGCTTCGACGCGTTTGAGTGTAGTCGGCGAAAGGGTTGCGTAAACTGGTGATCCGCCGAGAGCAGGTCGTGCTTGGAGACTTGATGGCTTTGCCGAAACGATATCGGCCAAAACCATTGCGGGATTGGAATCGCCGTCCGGCCCGGTATCGAAACAGCGCGTGCGGAGCGCGACCTGCGAATCCGCTGACGGTCCGGTGACAATTGCTTCCACTCTTCCAGCCGGTGGAACTAAAACGTGGCTCATCGATCGCGTCCGGATCGACGGGTCGTGGTAGGCCAGGGGCATGCCGTCAAGAGCCACGATCTCGAATGATCCCGAATCCAACTCCAAATCCGCATACAAATCCGGACTCGCGTTTACGATTCGCCAGAATTGGCGCCCGCCGGGTGCAATGTCGATCTTCGGCCGGAGAGTTCCGTTGACGGTAAAGGCCGCCTCTGGCTTTTCAGCGGCAGTGCCGCATTGGCTGGTTTGCATCTCGACCGACTCCATTATGCTTTTGCGCTTGGCGGCATCAGTGGGCAGAACCAGATTCCGCAACACCAAAATCCGCTCGCGCATGTCACGCACTTCGGGCACGTAACGCTCGATGCCATCGACGACGATCGCTCCCGACATTCCATCAAGGTCCTGCACATAGCTCTCGCCGTGCGAATGCGTGTGATACCAATACAATCCCGGCGGTTGCTGCGGTGGCACCTGGACCGAGTAATGCAACGTCTCCCCAGGTGAGGCCATCATGTCGAGCACATCGTCCTGCGGAGCATTTGGAGAAACGTGCAGACCGTGGAAATGAAGATTGGTCATCTGCATGCAGGGATGACCGAAACAATCTTCTTTCGATTGGGCGGCGAGCTCATTCTTGTATTCCACGTTCAAAGTACTTCCCGGCTGGACGCGAATGACCGGTGGCGTGTTGTTGCCTTGAAAGCGAAATTCGGATTTACCGGAGACTGGATCCGACGCCGCCACGAGCGTGACCGGAGAGCTTGCTTGTGGCAGTTCCGGGACGATTCGGTCCTGCGTACTGGCCGTGGCGACAAGCAATCCGATGTTTGCTATCCAGCGAAATGTGTATGGCAGGAGCTTTTGCAACATTTGCACCGAAAAATTTATCGGCTGCTTAGTGGTACCGCGACCGCGCGAGCGTAGGATTTTGCGGTGCCACCACCGAGGTGGCGGTCGATGCCTCTTTGGAGATAGCGCCGAGTTATAGCGGCGCTTAAACGACAATTACTTGTAGGGCGTTTCGGCGAAACGCCATGGCGTCTGACACAGACGCCCTACAATTGAATTAGTCCGCGCCGTGTCGCATTCGCTACCGCTTCGGTTCGGCTGATGACATTGAGCTTGGCGAAAATGCTTTTCACGTGCGACTTCACTGTGCCTTCGCTGATAAAAAGCGCCGAGCCGATTTCCTTGTTGCTTTTGCCCAGGGCCATTAGCTTGAGCACGTCGATTTCGCGTTCGCTCAACGTTTCGCCGCTCACGCGTTGCGCGAGCTTGGCCGCGAGATGGACCGGCACGCAGGTTTCGCCCGCGTGGACTCGGCGGATACAATCCATCAAAGCTTCGCGCGGCGCATCCTTGAGCAGGTAACCTTTGGCGCCGGCTTGAATGGCGCGGTAGATATCTTCGTCGCCGTCAAACGTCGTTAGGACAATGATTCGCGCCTTCTCGTCGTTGGAACGAATTTCTTTAAGCGCGCCAACACCGTCCAGCTCCGGCATACGTAGATCGAGCAGGGTCACGTCGGGATGATGTCGCTTCCAAAGATCGACGGCTTCCCGTCCATTCCCCGCCTCACCGATGACGGTCATGTCTGTTTTCCGGGTGATGAGTGAGACCAGGCCTTCGCGGACAACGCTGTGATCGTCGGCGATGAGAACAGTTATCCGAGACCCTTTTGTATCTCCAACCTTCGGCACTTTCTTCGGAGTAGACTTTGGTTTCTTTGCAGACTTCTTAGACCTCGCCGCCATTTTCTTTTTGGATTTCATGAGACCGATTCTCCATTACAGGGCAGAAGCACGGTGATCTTCGTGCCCTTGCCGCGTGAGCTTGTGATTTCCAATTCGCCGCCCATTTGTTCGACCCGCTCGCGCATTCCACTAAGACCCACACCATCATGTCGCTCTTTGACTTTGAATCCGTCGCCATCGTCGCGGAGTTCCAAGCGAAGTTCTTTCGCCTTGTAGGTTACTCGCGTTTTGAAGTTGCGAGCGTGAGCGTACTTGAGTGCATTGGTCAAAGCTTCCTGTCCGATATGCAGAAGGTTCTCCTGCCAGGGCTGAGGAAGCTCCGGCAGTTTACCTTGCGCTTCAAACGTTGTGTGAAGCGCCGTCCCGGCGGTGGTGTTCTTAATAGATCCTTTGAGCGCGTCCCAAAAATTATGTTCTTGTAAGGCTTGCGGACGCAACGCGTGCACGGAGCGGCGCGCTTCGCTCAAACTCCGCCGGGCCAATTCGCCGGCGCGATGGAGATGAGCGTCCGCCTCCTTACGGGAACCGCACGAGATTGCATCCTCGGCTGCTTCTAATTGCACAATCACTCCAGTGAAACCCTGCGCCAGCGTGTCGTGAATGTCCCGCGCCATTCGGTTGCGCTCTTCGAAGACCGCCGCCCGCTGGCCTTGCTCGGCGAACTCGTTGAGCTGAAGCGCGAGCATGACTTGATGGGCGAGTGCCTGGGTTAATTCAATCTCTTCCGGCCGATAAGACGCGCGGTCGGCATGACGGATTCCAACAAACCCCCGCACGTGTCCAGCCACTAAAATCGGAACCGCCAGAAACCTTTTTGTTCCCTTTTGCTTCAAATAATCGCCCCACTCGCCCCTGACGCGCGGATCCGTCTCCAGGTTTTCGCAGACCACCGGACCTGCCGTGAAAAGCAGTTCCTGAACTACCGCGTTCTCTTTCCAGAATAACGGGTCCTTCGTGAATGGATGCTCCGGGTCAGGTGCGACCAATTTTCCGCCGTCCGACATTGAACGGAAAACCAGTGAGTCAGCCGCTTCATCGAATAACCACAAGCTCACGCTCTGCGCGTTCAACAGGCGGCCAATCGTACCCAGCATTTGGCCAATAAATTTTTCCGGCTCTGGCGCAGTCGCCAAAACGTCCAAACTCTGTGCCAGCGCCTCAACTTGACCGCGGGCGACTTGCTCGGAACCGCGCAACGCCTCCTCGGCCCGTTTGCTTTCAGTAACATCGATAACGGTGCCGACGAACTCGACCAAACGACCGGCCTCATCGCTAACCGGATGTCCCACCGCGTGGATGTCCTTGACGTCGCCGTTCGGGTGAACAATTCGATAGTCTGTTTCGAAGTCCGCTCTCTCGGCAATCGCTTTTCCGAACAGTTCCCTGACTCTGTCCTGGTCCTCAGGGTGAAGTCGCCCAAAGAATTTTTCGAATCGCGGCGGCCCGGCGTCCGGATCGAAGCCAAGCACGCGGTAGGTTTCCTCCGACCAGTACCGGATCTCGCCCGTAGCGGGCGCCCACGCCCAACTCCCCGTATGACTGAGTCGCTGCGCTTCCGCCAGATACGCTTCGCTCTCGCGCCGGGCCGTTTCCGCCAGCTTACGTTGAATGGCAACGCCCGCGAGATGAGTAATGTGTTTAATCGTTTCCTGCTCACGCGCGGTCGGGGTGCGTGGCTCGCGATAGTACATGGCAAACGTGCCGATCACTTTGCCTTCGGAGGAAAAAATCGGGGTGGACCAACAGGCGCGAAGCGAATGCGCTGAAGCCAGATCGCGAAAGTCAGTCCACAATGGATCGGTTGCGATATCGGAGACGATTACCTGTTCGGCGCGGTAGGCGGCCGTTCCACATGAACCGACCGCAGGCCCAATGAAAGCTCCGTCGATCGCTTCGGTGTAAGTTTTCGGAAGATGTGGGGCTGCGCCATGCCGCAACTGTTTTCCATTCGGATCCATTAACAAGATCGAGGCCAGGACACCGGAAGATTGCTCTTCCACCAGCAGACATAGGTTATCGAGGATATCGGAAAGCGAATCGCCTTTGGCCACCATCTCAAGAACTCGATTCTCCCCGGCCAGGAGCGCTTCGCGCCGCTTACGCTGGCTAATGTCCCTGATAATCGCCTGGTAATGTTGGCCGCGCAGCGCTGACAGAGAAATCTCAACCGGAATCACCTCGCCATTTTTTCGCAGGAATTTTCGCTCGAACCTGAAAGATCCTTCCGCTTTCAATTTGTCGATCCGGTCCCGAAACAGATGGAGCTCTTCCGGAACGTAGGTGTCGGTAATTGAAGAACCGACCAGTTCCTCTTCCGGACGACCTGCCAGTTCGACGCCTGCCGGGTTCACCAACACACATTTGCTATCCGCATCGAGAACGCAGATGGCGTCGGGCGAAGCATCGATCAGATCCCTATATTTTTGCTCGCTTGTCCGCAAATCCGCTTCTGCCCGATCGCGTTCAATCGCAACTCGTGCGAGGTAGGTCGCCTTCTCGATAAGCTCGAGGTCGTGCGGGTTCGGACTTCGCGTTTCGCGCTCATAAATGCAAAAAGTTCCCAGGACTTTTCCTTTAGACGACAATATGGGATTGGACCAGGAAGCTCGCAGTCCGTGGCTTAATGCGGCAGCGCGATGCTCCGGCACGTCCCAAAGCGGATCAGTAGCAATGTCGGAGACTATCACCGCTGATCCGCGATAGGCCGCTGTCCCGCAAGAGCCGGCACACGGTCCGATAGGCAGCTTTTCCATCTCCCGCCTCCATCCTTTGGGAAGACTCGGCCCCGCGATGGACTCCAGATGAAGACCATCGGAACGAAGCAGCAAAATCGAAGCAAGCGTGCGGGGACGGTACTCCTCGATAATCAGACACACGATGTTCAGGATCTCGCTGAGCGGAACGCCAGTGGCGATCATCTCGAGAAGATGCTTTTCACCGGTGAACAACGTCTCTCCTCGCTTGCGCTCTGTGATGTCTACGGTGGTGCCAACATAACCATCGACATCGCCAGACTCCCCGAGGACGGATCGTCCCACCCCTTGGACATGCTTGATAGATCCGTCCGCAAGCGCGATTCGAAATTCGATGTTAAATCCCCTTTTTTCCTTAATTGCTTGATCGAGACTTCGCTCAATAAATGATCGATCTTCCGGATGAAGCGTTTCCAGGAATAACTGGAACGATGGCTCGGTCGTCTCAGGATCGAACCCAAAAATCCGGAAATGCTCCTCGGACCAGGTGACCTTTCCGTTGGAAACATTCCAGCTCCAGCTTCCAGTGTGGCTGATTCTCTGGCCCTCGGTTAAAAACGCTTCGCTGTGCCGAAGCTTCTCCTCCGCGCTTTTGCGTTCAGCGATCTCCTCCTGCAACTCTTCGTTCGAACGCAACAGCTTGGCGGTTCGTTCTTCGACTTTAGCTTCCAGCTGATTTCGCGCTTTCCGAAGCTCTGATTCGCTTTCGCGCAGGCGAGTCTCTGAGCGTTTGCGGGCAGTGCTCCATGAACTAATAACCAGCGCCGAAAAAAGAAATGCGATCGTGGTCGGAATATCCCGTGCGCTAAATTCAAATGCGAAAAACGGTTCGGTGAAGAAGAAGTTGATTGACAAAATCGACAGCAAGACCGCAAGCAGGCCAGGTCCCGTGCCGCCAAACCATGTGCTCAGCAAGATAGCCGGAAAAAAGAGCGAGGTTCTGACGCCAAAGCTTTCGAGCGGCGTCGTAGCGGCCGTGGAAATCGCGACTGATAAAATGGATAGACCGTACCGCCAAACGGGCGGCGCAAGTCGTCGCAAACCAAGATCTGACTTCGACATTTAACTTCAGGCCACTGCCTTACCCTCGGGCGCACGGCGTTCGCGCAATTCCCGCAAAAACTCATCCGGCGGTACAAAGAACGGGTTCTCCTGGACGATGCCTCCGATGAGAATCATCGGGTGAGTTCGCATTACGTCGATGATAAGGTTGCCGCCACACTTCGTCAGATTATAAAGACAGATTACGGCATCCTTATACTTCGGTATGATGTCGTTCAGCCGGCACTCGTATTCGAGGAAATCGTCTACCCCAGGCCAGTCACCTGAAGCCCATTCGGCGTGGCCCATGACGCGGGCGAGGGGGAAGCCGTCGCGCTGGCTCTGCTCCAGTACGTCCTGCATGCAGGCAAGCATTCGGTCCCTGTCGAAATGACCGTCGCGCAAATAAACTTCATGCCAATGGTGCAGCTCGAATTGTCCATTCTTCTCGACGGAAGGGACGTCGACGCCGCCTGAGGAAAGTCGCTGTAAGTGCTCGTCGCGCAGCTTCGGATCGACAATGTGAAACGCCTTCTCGCCGCGCGCGAGCCCTTCCTTAACGAACGGAAGCAGCACACGATACTCCTCCTCCGCGCCGTGAAAGAACGCGCAGACATGGCGATGTTGGCCGAGCGTCGCATTGGCAAGCCGCATCGGTTGATTTTCCTTTTCGCGAGATTCAGTTTTGTCTTGGGTAGGATTCATAGGGGTTTTCTTTTCTTGGTTAAAGATTTAACAAAGGTTCCCAGACTGCTCTAAGGCCGAGAAACCGTTGGCCGATCGCTCTCGAGCTGGATTTCATGACAGGCTGTCGTTGTTTTGCCGCGTCTGACTTAAATCAACCGAATACTCTAACAGGGGCCTGCCCTCTCCGCCAGACTTACGTCCTCCCTCGAAAGAGGCACTGAAAAACCCCGCTAGTGTTTCGTAGCCGGGAATGGAACTGCGTCTAGAATTTTCGGGTAAACAATGAAAGCCAAACCACGTGAAAACAATTTCAGGAGCAGAGTGCGCGACCTTTTTCGACGACGCGCGCACAGGCACGACCCCATGCTCGTTTTTAACATGTCGATCTTCAATTTCACGAACGGCAGGAGCCGCACGTTTTCAAAAAATGAATACGCGCGCTTTTACGCCTAACGAACCGATGCGAAACAAGGGCGACAACCCGCGGACGATGGATGCCGCGGAGGGATCAATCGTAATCAACGCACCAGTCGCTGCGGTCTATAAACGCTGGCTCGCGTTTGAGGATTATCCAAAATTCATCACCGCGATCAAACGCGTCCGAAGATTGGACGCGAACCATTTTGTTGCCTCGCTCGGATTCAACGGCAAACAATATGACACCACGCTTGAGATGATCCTGCGCGTTCCGGAACGCAGATTGGCGTGGCGAACTCTGGCTGATCACCGCGCTCCTGATCATTTCGCGGCGGGCGTCGTTTCTTTCACGCCGCTTTCCGATCAGGGCACATGCGTGACCTTGAGACTGACTTCGAGTTTCGGCGGCGCAGTTTCAAATCGCGTCGATAAGTATTTGCATAACTTCAAACGACTAATTGAGGGACCGACCCGCCAATCCGAAGATGCCTGACTGCGCGGTCGATTTGTAACCAGAATAAGTCCAGACCGGTCTTAACTACCAATGGGGGACGCGATTTCGACAACGCTATTGATCCGAGGCCTCGTGCTTGAGGATGAACTCTCCCCCAAACGAGGGATCGTGCATCACCTCCGGAGTAGCAATCAAAAATCCCGCGCACGCGCAATCGCGGCAACCCGACTGTCAACGATAGCTTGGCTAGTGAAAGTGAACTGCCTTGTGACTTGAACCTTTACTGAGGAAATTGCCATGCCTACCGAAATTCATTCTTACTCCGAACTTCAACGGCAGATCCACGAAGACTTGCGCGTTCAACATCCGGAATGGGTTCAGCCCAACGGTGACTGCCCCACCTGCGACTCCTACGAGTTACGCCTGGCCGAACTGCTCGGTCTTACCCAGCGGTCGAATGGGGTGAGGGTGCAACCACTACCCTTCCTCGACCACGCAGACGTCTTCTGAAGACCTAAACAAGCGCGATGAGCATGAAACCGACAATTGAAATCAATGAATCGAACTTCGAGAACGAAGTTCTGAAATCCAGTCAGCCCGTGCTGGTCGAGTTTGCCACCGGATGGAGCCTTCCTTCTATGATGATGGACGGAGCGCTCGAGGAAATTGCCGATGAGTTTGTCGATCTTCTGAAGGTCGCCCGCGTCCATCTCGATCGCAGCCCGAATCTCGGATTGTGGTACGGGATTCGATGTCTTCCGACGATTTTGTATTTCAGCGACGGCGAAGTGCGGATCGGGATTTTTGGAACCACGAGCAAGAACGCGATCCTTTCTCAGCTGAAGCCAGTAATCAGCTCTGAGGACACGCAAAGAGTTGATGTCGCTTCAATCGGTAAGGATTGAGGTGCTGCTAGTCGGACCAATCGTGGACACGGATTTGGTTCGTGGGAACCCGATCAAAGTCCGCGAATTCTACGGCTTCGGACCGCTTGACGACATGCGATGAACGGAAGCGCGTTTTCGCAACTCGGAATCTAACAAAGAAGAAGAACTCTATGATCAAAGTAAAGCGACTCAGTTGCGCACTGTTATTGAGTGGCATGGCCATTGCGACGGGGCATTCGCAGGACACGGAATACGTAGCGCCGCCGGATGCTGGTCCGAAAGGCAAAGCTCCCAGAATGAAGGTTCAATTGCTGAACGTAGGAGCACCGACGAAACAATATGCGGTTATCTTTTACCAGGGAGACGAGGCATTTTCCGGATTGTTGGAGTTTGCGCAAAAGTATCAGATTACCAGCGCCCATTTCACCGCGATTGGCGCGGTGAATGGAGCAACGCTGGGATGGTTTGATCCTCAGCGCAAAATGTACAAGAAAATTCCGATCACCGGTCAGCACGAAGTGATTGGAATGAGCGGCGACATCGCGCTGTATCAAGGAAAGCCCGTCGTCCACACTCACATGCTGGTGGGGGATTCAGACGGAACAATACGCGGAGGTCATGTTCTCGCTGCATATGTATCCCCGACGCTGGAAGTAATGGTCACTGTCGATCCGGTAACAATGCAGAAGCGCTTTGATCCGGACACGGATTTGACGCTGATTGATCCAGGCTTGGCGAATAAGGAAGAGAAATAAGATGCATTTTACACTGATTACGCGACCCGTGGCCACGTGGAAGGGCAACCGTCCTCGACCGACGAATCGGTTGTTCATTAAGCCTTCGGCGACAAAGAGATCGCGGAAATTAAAAACAAATGACGTCAGCGAACCGGAGTTGATAACTACAGCATGAAAAGGAAACGAAAATGAAAATTGGTTTTATCGGTCTCGGCATAATGGGCAGCCGGATGGCGGCGAACCTGCAGAAGCATGGTCATTCACTAGTCGTGTTCAATCGCACGCGCGCTAAAGCAGAGCTGTTGGTTGGTCCATGCGGAACATTTTCTGATTCCCCGGCAAAAGTTGCCGATCAAGTGGATATCCTATTTACGATGCTGGCTAACCCCGACGCAGTCGAAGAGGTGGCTTTACGTGCGAACGGTTTTCTGAATTATCTTCGGCCAAATGCGCTTTGGGTCGATTGTAGTTCGGTTAACCCATCGTTCTCGAAGAAGATGGCCGCCGCAACAGTGGCGCGGCAGATTCATTTCGTCGATGCGCCCGTGACCGGGTCCGCAGCAGTCGCTGAGGAGGGAAAACTTGTTTTCTGGGTTGGCGGCGAAGATGCGGATTTAGAAACGATTCGCTCGCTGTTGCTCTGTATGGGAAACAAGATTGTTCATGTAGGCGGTCACGGGATGGGGACTTCGCTGAAAATGGTGGTCAATCTATTAATGGGTAACGCGATGGCGGCGTTCGCCGAAGGCCTGGCATTAGGCGAAGGCCTCGGAATCTCGCGTGAAGTTTTGTTCGATTCATTGCTCGGTATGCCTGCGGTCGCGCCATTTCTCGCGGGGAAGCGGGAGAAAATCGAAAGCGCGAACTACGAACCTGAGTTTCCGTTGCGCTGGATGCAAAAGGATCTGCATCTTGCGTCAGTGAGTGCGTACGAATCTGGCGTGGCCATGCCTGTAACGAACGTAACCAAGGAAGTCTATCGCCTGGCGATGCGCGGCGGACGTGGAACCGAGGATTTTTCGGCCATCTACGAGTTTGCGACGGGCGACAATGAAAAGGAACCGAAAGCTCAACCATGATAAAAACAATTTCCTATCTCGGTCTCGGCACCATGGGCAGCGGCATGGTATCGAATCTTCTTAAAGCCGGCTACAAACTTATCGTCTGGAATCGGAGCGTTGAAAAATGTGAACCGTTCGCCAGGAAAGGCGCGCGCGTAGCCGATACTCCAGCGGACGCCGTCCGCAACGCCGAGCTTGTCATGTGCAGCTTGAGCAATGACCAGGCCGTCGAGGAAGTTGTCTTTGGCGCGAAAGGAATTCTAAGTGGAATCAAAGAAGGCCAGATCGCGATGGACATGAGCACGGTTCTTCCCGCGACGAGTTTGCGAGAACAGGAAGCTTACACAAAGCACGGTGTCGATTTTCTCGATGCGCCGGTCTTTGGCAGCAAACAAGAATCCGCGGATGCAAAGCTTTGGATTATGGCCGCGGGCAACAAGGCCATCTTCGAAAAAGTGAAACCAGTCCTGGAGCATTTGGGGCAAACGGTTCACTACCTTGGCAAGAACGGAAATGCCGCGGCCATGAAGCTGGTGGGAAACCTCATCGTCGCATTGGAAATGGAAGCGCTGGCGGAAGGCCTGGTCCTCGCGCAAAAGGCGGGGCTTGATCTGAATACGGTGATGGAAGTCGTGAAAGTCGCCGACTTCCGCTCACCGCTGCTCGTGAGCAATGGTCGGAATATTTTGAAACGCGATTTTTCTCCCAGCTTCGCGCTGAAGCTCATGCTCAAAGACGCGGGCCTCATCGAAAAATTTGGTGATAGTCTGCAGTCACCGATTCCGGCGCTGCGCGTTGTGGAAAAGAATCTCGCCGCGGCTGTTGCCCTCGGCTTTGGAACAGAAAACGCCTCCGCCTTGATCAAGGCGCTTGAAAAAGAAGCAGGTGTCGAAGTGAAGGCCCGTCGCGTCAGGCGATCAACAGAGCCGAAGCAGAGCGATTGAGGAAAAATCTTGTGCACACGTTTCAAAGAATTGCGCTCGGCATCTCTGGCTGGGCGTGCGTCCATTTGCTTGTCGCCACTGTCCACGGGCAGGACCGAGTACTCCCTGAACTGCCGCAAGCAAACTCACCGGTGACGCTGGTGGCGGCATCGGATCCAGTTACCGGCAAATCCGAATTTCGCTACCGAGGCAATAACATCCCGCCAGTTATTCGAGTGCAGCCGGGAAGTATTTTGAACGTCGAATACAAGAACGACCTTGCCGCCCACTCGAAAGAAGAGTGCGTCGGTCATCCGTGCATGCAGATGACAAATCTTCACTTCCACGGATTGCACGTCTCGCCAAATGCGCCGCAGGATGATGCCTTGGATATGATCGCCTCGCCCGGCCAGACATTGCATTACTCCGTCGAAGTGCCGCCTCAGGAACCTCCGGGACTGTACTGGTATCATACCCACCCGCACGGCGAGAGCTACGTCCAGGATCTTGATGGGATGTCAGGAGCTATCGTCGTCGAAGGAATCGAGCGTTACGTCCCCGAAGTGCTAGACATGCGCGAGCGGATCTTGGTGCTGCGCGATCTTGTTCTGCCCACTGATAGCGCTGAACGAAAACGCGTGATGAAGTCCGTTTCCATGCAAACGACGCAATGCGGCACCGCGCCGGAGAAGCCGGAACGAGCGTTCACTGTGAACGGAAGTCTCCGTCCCCAGATCGATCTTGCGCCGGGAGAACGACAATTTTGGCGGATCGTGAACGCAAGTCCGGATCGTTACGCCGACTTGGAATTGGACGCGGCATCATTCGACGTAGTGGCTCTGGATGGCATGCCGTTGGCCTATCATGATCCCTCGATTCACAAGCGATCAATGAGT
>Ga0209648_10003808_pt1 | contig 12763 bp, 11 predicted proteins | sample GraSoi2013_115cm_FD_185830 | JGI IMG/M metagenome (GOLD analysis project Ga0209648, IMG submission 185830) | Grasslands soil microbial communities from the Angelo Coastal Reserve, California, USA - Sample 9_17_2013_115cm (SPAdes) (version 2) | ecosystem: Environmental > Terrestrial > Soil >...
CTCCGTTCAGAAAATTCAATACCATCTGGCGGGTTACTTCCTTTGGATACGCGCTCACGCCCTCCTCGATGATTCCATGGTCAGCAGCGAACACATAGACGGTCTTTCGTTCCACATGCGGCAGTGTCGTCTGTTGGATCGACACAACCTTTGCGGCGATCTCCTCAAGTCGTCCCAGGCTGCCGATTGGTTTCGTCAGGCAGTCGAGGTGAGAGCGTGCGTGGGCCAGCCAGCCCGGGTCGGGCAGTTCGATGGCTTCAACGGTCTCCTGAAGCATGCGATGATCTGTCGATGCTATCTTTTCAGTGTGCGCGTTCAAATGTGTTCCACCTCCGAAGAGAAGTACTCAGCCTGTCGCAGGATCGGTAGCGCGGCATGGCTACTCAGACCAAAAGCCTGCGCCAGCAGCTCAGGACGAAGCATGGTTGAAGCAGTGCCTTGCACAACTCTCTGTTCATGCACCAGAGCAACTTTTGGGAATGCCTGTTGGACCGCATGCAAATCATGAATTGCCGCCACAATCGTCACGCCTTCCCGATTGAGTTTCAGAAGCAGTTCGAGGATTTCAGCCTGCCGCCCAATATCGAGATGCTGTGTGGGTTCATCGAGCAGGAGCAGTTTCGGCTGCTGTGCCAGTGCGATTGCAATCTTGACGCGCTGTTGCTCGCCGCCGCTGAGTTGATTGAAGATCCGGTGGCGCAGATGCGTAATCTGCGTCCGTGACATGGCTTCAGTAATCGCCGCATAGTCTTCTGTACGTAAGTTGTGCAGCGCGCGTAAGTAAGGCGTGCGTCCTTGCGAGACTAATTGCTCTACTGTGAATTCGAACGGCACGAATAACTGTTGTGGAACAAAGGCAACGAATTGGGCAATGCTGCGCTTACGCATTTTCTTCAATGCGCATTCATCCAGAAAAACCGTACCCTGTTGCGGAGCCAGAAGCCCCGCAGCCATGCGCAACAATGTGGTTTTCCCTGATCCATTGCGCCCTATGATGGCTAGCCGTTCGCCTTCTTTCACGCCAAAAGAAACCTCGTCAAAGATGGCCTGTGGTCCGTAAGAAAAAGTGATGTCGCGTAATTCAAGCAGCGTTCTCATAGGGCATACTCCCGCTTGTTGCGGCGGAGCAGGAAAAGAAAGACCGGCCCGCCAACAAATGCCGTCAAAATTCCTACCGGAAGTTCAGAAGGCGAAAGCACAGTGCGCGCCAGGGTGTCTGCCAGGATCAGAAAAACCGCGCCTGCAAGCCCGGCAATCGGCAGCAGCCGGACGTGGTCGGGCCCGACGAGCAGGCGTACCAAATGGGGAATGACAAGACCGACAAATCCAATCAGTCCTCCAATCGCGACAGCGGCCGCAGTCAAGAGAGAGCCAACAACAATGATCGAAGCTCTGAGCAACTCGACTCTGATGCCGAGCTGTTGCGCGTAGTCATCACCCAGGCAAAGTGCATTGAGTGAGCGGGTCAGGAGCAAAGACAAAAGAGCTCCGACGCCTACCATCACTGCCACGAGTGCTATTTGCGACCACTCGGTGTTAGAAACTGCTCCGTGAAGCCATGTGGTCAGCAGGCGGATGGCAACGTCGGACTCAGGATGAAGCAAGACCACGAAAGTAGTGGAGTATGACAGCATTGTGCTCAAGGCAAGACCAGCCAGGAGCAGAGTGACAATCGGGGTGCGTCCACCAACTCGTGCCAGCCAATACACAGCCACCATGGTCAACAAGGAGAAGCAAAATGCCAGAGAAGCAGTCGCTCCAAATCCCAGGAGCGAGACATGCGGCATGAGCACAACTCCGATGGTTGCGCCCAAAGCAGCTCCACCCTGAGTGCCGATGACATACGGGTCAGCCATCGGGTTGCGAAACAATCCTTGGAACAACACGCCGGCAATGGAAAGAGCACAGCCAACCAGTGCCGCAGCCAAAACACGTGGAAGTCGAATTTGAAAAACGATGGTCTTCTCTGTCTGCAAGGCTTCTGCATGGCGGTTGAGGAACACAGACGCCACCGTAGCCGGTTTCATGCTTACTGCGCCAATGCAAGTCGCGAGGAATATTTCAACGACCAGCAGTAAGCAGAGCCCAATCACGATTGCCAAGAGGCTGCCGGTTCTGCTTTGGGGATTTACAGCGGCAGCCTCGCGCTCGTACGTTTCCTGGACTTCGAGTTGTGATTCGCGCGACATTATTGATTATTTTTTTATTTACTTAATTCTCCACGACTCGCCTCCAAGCGTAAGACGAATGCCTGTGCGGAAGGCAAGAGGCGAAGACGGAAAGCCGAACGCCGCATCGTAATGCTGGTTTGCCAGATTTTCGACGCTTGCGTAGAAGCTTAAAAGCTGGCTGACCCTGTAGCTCCCGCTAAAATCAATCTTCTGATACGAGTCGGCAAGGTTTCGATTGGGTAACAGCATAGTGTTACCGAAGAAGCCGTCACTGAGAAACGTGCTGTCATCGCGGCGGCTGACAAGGTATCCACCTAACCCCAGGGTAAATTTTCGTTTGTCGTATGAGATCAAGAAGCTCCCGGAATGGGGCGCACGCCGGAATGGCCGGCTGCCAACCAAGGGTGAGAATGCTCCGATTGGGATCGGAGGGAGCGTCGGATTAGTGACAGGAGCAAGTGCGCTGCTCTGAAATGAGCGGAGCACAACGGAATCAAGATAAGTGTAGCTGCCGCGAGCATGCAGCCCGTGTCCCAGATCGAATTCAAGTTCGCTCTCAATGCCTTGGCTGCGAAAATTGGCGGAATTAACCGTTGCCCCGAAGGCGTTTGCATTTGCGGTCACTACCTGGGAGGGAACTCCTAGGGAGAGCAGGGCATCCTGGCCTAGGAATTCCATCTGGTCGGTAAATCGGTTATGAAAGATGGTGACCCCAAATTTAGCTCGGGCATTCCATACCGTCTGCTCAATTCCCAAGTCGTAGCTGCGCGAACGTTCCGGTCCAATCGGGCTTACATGAAATTGGGATATCAACTGTTGTCCGTTGCTGAGTCCCGAGAGCAGATTAAACAGGGAAGTGCTCTCGGAAAGGATATCCGGCTCTTTGATCCCTTTGCCAAAGTTGAATTTCAACTTTGTGCCATTGAATACCCCACTAGAATTCGGACGAAACACGTAATACGCGAGCGATAGCCGCGGGGTAACGTGTACTCCAAAAATCTGGTTGTTCTCGACCCCAAGCCCGACCGTAGTGTAGAGCCGTGTCCAAAGATTGCCGTGCGCCTCCATGGTGTAACCGAAGTTGTCGCGGTTGGTAGGAGTGCGAGTTCCGGAATTTGTAAATCCTCGTTCATTCTCATAACGGAACCCGAATAGGGCGGTCAGATGCGAATTGAAAACATAATCGGATTGTGCTGATACAAAATCCCGGTTCGTGAGTGTGTCGAAACGCTGAGGATATATGCCGCCAAAATCAAGAATCGCCTGCCCGCTGGTACTGAAACCATTTGCACCGCGGATCGTAATGGGCATTCCCAGGTAGTTCGGGCCAGATCCAAATGGATCGAAAGGGATTCCGGTCGGAGAAGGATTTTCAAACTGCGATCGCAGTCTCGTAGCTCCATAACGGACCTGATTGAGCCAATGCGACGTAGTTTGGTTCTGTAACGTTGCTCCTATATAGGTATCCTGTTCTTTCTGAAAAGAGTCATCGGCGATGCCGAAGAAATCCAGGGCATTGGGCAGGCTGGAAGCAGTTACCGTACGTCGCCCAGTGAGGCGCAGTTGTGTAGAAGAGGTTGGCGCCCAGCCAAAATTTCCTGCATATGTACCGTTGTGAAACGCGCTGTGCGGCTCACTGTTGCGAGTGTCGAAGCGTGAAAATTCTGAAAAATAATCGAACTGGCGATAGGCTCCCCCGAGTGATGCTTCATGGTGCATCGTAGAAAAATTCCCGCCATCGCCTGAGTAAATGAATTCCGGCAACGGAGTAGTGCCACGCCGCGTGGTCAGGTTGATGACTCCTGAAAGTGCGTCAGCGCCGTAGAGTACGCTGTTGGGGCCTCGCAATACTTCGACTTGGCTGATGCCGGTTTCCGCCACATTGCTGAACCCGATTCCTCCACCGATGTCGTTGATGGGAATTCCGTCGAGTAATACCTTATTTGCATTTTCGTTGCCTCCGCGTAGAAAGAAAGAAGCCTGGCCTCCTCTTCCTCCTGTCTGGATAATCTGCAGGCCCGGCACAAGCCGAAGCGGTTCGAGCACGTCGAGCTTGTTCTGAAATTGGTCCTGGTTGATCACAGAAACCGAAGCGCCCACTTGGGAATCAGGTATTTCCGTTCCCGTCGCCGAGACCACGATTTCCTGGGTTGTGGTGCCGACCTTGAGGCTGAGGTTGATCTGGGTCGTCCCTCCGCCGAGATAAACATCAGGACTTGTTTCAGATGTAAATTGCGAAGCCTTTGCGCGTATGTGGTAACGTCCAGAGCGCAAAGACGAAAACTGAAAAGCTCCCAGCGTGTCAGTCGTGGTTGCGCCGGCTTGTTTCGTATCACGGTACAGTGCGACTTGAGCGTTGGGGATAACAGCTCCCAAGGGATCGCTGATTGTGCCTTTGATCGTGCCCAATTCGGCTGCTGCTCCAAAGTCAGGCGCAAGCAAGCAAATGGAAATTCCCAAAAAGAAAATGATACAGTTCAATATCCGGTTCTGCATAAGTCTCCTTTTCCTCGAAAGAGAGGTCGTATCGGCAACAGGACCGGTCTCCTGACTTGCGACTCAGCGCCAGCGCCTTCCCGCCTTTGACGGCAGTGACTTTGCTGGTGATAGAAACGTCGCTCACAGTTGCGGGACAGTAGCGGAATCTCACCGCTTTCCCGAGCATCCCATTACGATTCGGTTCGTACAGCGTTGATGTACAGCGGACACACAACTAGCTAATGTGCCGCCAAAGGATGAAACTGGTTTGCCAGGTCCTCGAGCGCATCAAAAGCCACCGGACTTGGGTGAATAATTCGGTCGTCGGTATAGAACACGTGGTTGGCTTTTACCGCCTCCAGGCTGTTCCAACCCGGCTTCTTCTTGAGATCGTCAATCAGAAACTGCCCACGAACGAGAATCAAAGAATCTGGCTTTCTCGCCACCACCGCCTCAAGACTCATTTGCGGCCAATCTTGAGGCAAGTCATCAGTAACGGACTTTCCGCCGGCAATTTCAATCAGCTCTGTGACAAAGGCATTCTTGCCGGCAGTCATGACCGGATCGGGCCACACCACAAAGAACACGCGTGGACCAGGCTCACCTTTTATTCGGTCGCGTACAGCTTGCTCGCGGCTATGCAAGCGGGCGAGAAGACTGTCCGCATCTTGCTTTCGATTGAGAACGTTTCCCAAATTGGTAACTGAAGCATAGATGCCGGCAATTCCATGAGGGTTAACCATGAAGACAGGAATACCAAGCTTTTCAAGCTGTTCTACCGTTTCCGCCCGGTTCATGTCTTCGATGGCGAGCACGAGGTCAGGGTGAAGGGCAACGATCGTTTCAATTGAAGGATTGAGCGGCTCTCCGACCTTGGGCTTTTTGGCCGCTTCTTCCGGATATTTCGTGTAATTGCTCACTCCCACTATGTCTGCACCGGCGCCGATTGCATAGACAGTGTCGGTAATGCTGGGAGCCAGTGTGATGATGCGATGCGGTGTCTCGGGAACAACTACCTTGCGTCCTAATTCATCGTGCACCGTCCGCTGAGCGAGGCAGTGTCCCGTAAGGAGCAATAGCAACACAATCGTGGGCAGAAACTTTTTCATGACTGGGCTATTACCGCCTCCCGCGCCGCGTACGCATGTGCAACCAGACTGGTTGCCAATGCAGGATTGGATTTGAAATGAAGATGAATATAACTCGCCAGCACATTGTTCTTGGCGAAGCCCTCAGGCTCAGAGCGTCTACTCAACGTGTAGAAAACGCGATACACATGGTCCAACTCTCCCGATTCGGCAATCTTTGAGTAATGGAAGCTATGCCCACGCGCGACACTACCGGATTCTCCAAGCAGGCACTCGCGTTCAAGAACTACTTCCGTGTAGCCAAAATTTACCGGCCCACGGGTCATTTCGATAACAAGCGGCAGTACTCCTGCCATTTTGAAGGTGCATCCGTCGAGCGTGCGCAGCTGATCGGAAAGGTAAATCAGACCGCCGCACTCGGCGTAGATAAGTTTTCCTGAAGAAGCAAACTGGCGTATATCGCCAATGAGCGAATGGTTATGGCTTAGCTGTTCGGCAAAAAGCTCAGGATAGCCGCCGCCGAAATATAAGGCGTCGAGTCCGGCAGGAAGATGACTGCATTCAAGCGAGTTGAATTCAACCACCGCGGCGCCCGCATCTTGCAAGAGCTCAAGATTTTCTTCGTAATAAAAGCAGAACGCTCGGTCCCGTGGCACGCCGATGCGAACCTTCGGTGCAGAACCATCCTGGTAAGTTTTGGCCGGAGTGCCTGCTTTCGTGGGAATGAATCTTGTTGCGCCTCCCAAAGCGGGCTCAGAAGATTCACAAGCACCGATCAAGGCATTCAGATTAATATGACGTTCCGCCAGATCCGCGAGAAGAGAAATTTGTTCGCTTGAAAGTGGCTGCTCAGCAGCGGTCACCAGCCCAAGGTGGCGTTCAGGAATGTGTAACGCGGCTGCATGCGGCAGGGAACCGAGAACAGCGCTGCGACATGAACCCTGGATTGCCTCTTGCAGAAGCCGCAAATGCCCCTCTCCGCCAACTTTGTTCAGCACCACTCCCACGACTTTCAGATTAGGGTCAAAACTTTCAAACCCATGGATCACAGCGGCAATACTGCGTGCAGCGGTCGAAACGTCAACCACCAAAACGATGGGAATATTCAGTTGCTTGGCAATTTCCGCGCTGCTGCCGTGCTCACTGGCTCCGGCCACTCCATCAAACAGGCCCATCATGGCTTCAACCACGACAACGTCAGCGCCTTGACTGGCATGATTAAAGATCGTGCGGTTGGCTTCTGCGTCGAGCATCCATGAATCCAGGTTGTGCGAGCCGCGGCCTGTGACGCAGGCATGATGTGCCGGGTCAATGAAATCCGGCCCGCACTTGAAGCTCTGCACGGTGAAGCCACGTCTTCGCAGCGCTGCCATAAGCGCGAGCGTCACCGTGGTTTTGCCGCTGCCAGTTACCGGACCGGCTACCATGAAGGCTTTCATAGTTCAATCTCAACTCTTCCTTTAAGCGCAAGCGGAAGTCCTGCAAACATAATCAGCACGTTATCGGCAATCGCTGCCACTCTCTGGTTAATTTCTCCGAGCAATTCCCGAAACAGAACTCCGGCCGGGAAAGAAGGCACCACTCCGCTGCCAACCTCGTTGGAAACAAGCACAACCGAGGGCGAGACAAAACGCAAGGCTTCGCACAGACGTTCCACCCGCTTGTGCATGAGGTCCATGTTCTCCCTGTCATGAGTCATGATGTTCGCGGCATATAAAGTAAGGCAATCAACCAGCAGCACTTCCGCAGAAGCGGCGTGTTCACGCATCGCGCTATCCAGTTCGACCGGCTCTTCTACCGTCACCCATGAAGCCGGGCGGTCCTGGCGATGGCGCTCAATTTTGCGGCGCATCTCATCATCAGAGGCCTCTGCAGTCGCAAAGAACGTGACTTTACTTGCGCGCGCAGCCAGTTGCTGGGCGTAGCGGCTTTTGCCGCTGCGTGCGCCTCCGAGAACGAGAGTCACCGATTTTCGGTTTCTCGCTTGCATGAATTCGCCTTGCGCAATATGTTGCGCCGAGCGGGAAAAATCAGCTTGCGTGTTTGAGAACGTTCAACAGAAAGCTGTCCGGCTCTCCCATCGAAGCCGGAATCGCCCAATGATTGGGAGTCTGGCTGGTCTCCTGACTTACGCCTCAAGGATGAATTTAACCTTACCGAACGGCCTTCCCGGTTCGTAAATTCCCAGTGGCAATGTGTTCGGTTTTCTTAGCGCTTACAGTTGCGGGGCAGTGGCGGAATCTCACCGCACTTCCCATAACCAGACTGTTCGGTTTATACCGTGTAAGCGGTCACGAGTCAAGTTGAGCCGTTTTGCGGGTGGAATGAGGAGAGGCCTGAGCGCGAGCTGCTTGAAGGTATCCTCTGAAGAATCGCGCAAATCTGCGTTCATCCGCGGCGAAATCTTCATGCTTTGGTCTTACAACTTCGCCCAACTCTTCTCCGGAGTTTCAAATTTGCGCTCAGGATGAAAAAGTGTCGCCATAATTTCGAGTCCTGTAGCCAGCCGCGGCCCCGGACGAGAAAAATATGCATTGGCATGGACGGCGAAAACATTACCACTGCGCACAGCCTTCAGGTCGTTCCATCCTGATGGAAACTTGGTCTCGCGGTATTCGCGTATGGCTCGCTCCAGGTCGTAGCCACACGGCATAACCAGCACGATGTCTGGATCGGACGCAATAATTTTCTCCCAACTGAACTCCAGGCTTGGTTCACTAATGTGGCCCAGCGGATCAACGCCTCCGGCCAGCTCAACCATCTCCGGAACCCAATGGCCGCCATTAAATGGAGGACTCAACCACTCCAGCGACAACACTCTCGGACGGTGAGAGTAGGAATATTGCTTTACTCGTTCCACGCGCCTTCGCAAGTCAGCCACCAGGGCCATCGCCTGTTGCTGCCTGCTTGTTGCCTCACCAACCGCTTCAATGTCTCGCCAAACATCTTCCAGAGTATGCGGAGTGAGCGAGAGGATCTTCGGCGCCGAGGGCAACTCATGCAAGGTCTTGGCCACATGGGACGCGCCCACCGCGCAGACGTCACAGAGCTCTTGCGTGACAATCAAGTCAGGCTTGATTTTTTTGAGCAACTCTGTGTGGATTCGGTACAGGCTCTCTCCATGTGAAGAGAATTCCTGCACAGTGCGGTCAACTTCGGCAGGTGACAGCGAATGCTCAAGGATCGTGTCCAGAACCACGGGTTTCTTCCGGGCCTCCGGTGGGAAGTCGCATTCAAAGGTCACGCCCGCAATCGAATCTTCCAGTCCCAGGGCATAGAGTATTTCAGTGGCTGCTGGTATGAGTGAGCAAATTTGCATAACTCAATTTTTCCTATAAATTATGATATTCAACACGCGGTAGTATAGCTGATTCGTCTTGTAGGGCAAGTGCTGATGGAAAAGCCCATTTTCGACCAACATTTCCGAAGCCAGTTCGAAGACCTGCTTAAGTGGAGGCGCGATGTACGCCACTTTCGCACCGATCCCGTGGACCCTCAGCTCATCGAGCACCTCATCGCTTTGGCTTCGCTTGCTCCGTCTGTCGGTTACAGCCAGCCCTGGCGGTTCGTTCTGGTGGAGTCATCCGAGCCCCGTGAATCCATACGAGGGAATTTTGAACTCAGCAACCAGCAGGCTTTAAATGCATATTCAGGCGAGAAGGCCCAACTCTATGCGAAATTAAAGCTGGCGGGTCTTCGTGATGCGCCGGTCCACTTGGCTGTGTTCTTGGATCAACATACCGAGTCCGGCAGCGGCCTGGGCAGAATGACCATGCCTGAAACCCTGGAATATTCCGCCGTTCTGGCAGTTTATACATTATGGTTGGCCGCACGGAGCCACGGATTAGGTGTGGGCTGGGTTTCTATTCTCGATCCTGCGAAGGTCAATGCCAGTTTGAATATTCCCGAGCACTGGAAGTTGATTGCATACCTATGTATTGGATACCCACAAGAAGACCACTCGGTCCCCGAACTCCTGCGCAATGGTTGGGAAGCCAAGTTGCCCACACCGGACATCCTTGTAAGACGCTGAATCATTGCACTAGCCCAAGGGCGGGAAGCCCTGGGTAGGCTCGAATAGAGACCTTTTTTGGTCATGAATCAGTTTTACATAATCTTAATACTGCTTAGAAAGAAAGGCGAGTCATTCCAAAATAGGACTATTCCCACAACAGGAAGCAAAAAAATTAGCTTGCACTGAAAAATATACAACGTAATATAGGTATCAACGTTTTCCCCATGCTAAGAAGGAAAGCAGAACGGCGAATAACAATTCTTTATGCGGGTCGCGATCCTGTTTTGCTTTTAGATGTGCGCAAATTGCTCCTGCAGCATGTGGAGGATACCCGCTACATTGTGACCACTGCGGATACGTACAAAGCCTTTGTGAAAGAATTTCTCCAGGGCGATTTCGATATGGTTCTTCTTTGCAGCAGCATTAAGAACGTGGAACGCAAGAAAATGGCCTCTTTGGTGGGCCAACGCAGTCCCTCCACGCCTGTGATTGTGTTCTCTGAAAAGCCATTCTCTCAATATGATTTTGGCACTCTGACGGTGGATCCGCGGCCGGAGTCTTTGCTAAGCGCGCTTACTGAGACTTTGAAAGCCCGGCCTCATTACCGTTCCGCCTGAATTCGCCTACCCGCGTCTCTGTTGAAAGAAAGCTTGCATCATCTGGGTACATTTTCCTGCCAGCACTCCGCCAACAATCTCCATCTGATGATTCAGCTTCGGGTGGTTTATGACCTGCATGATGGATCGTACCGCTCCGGCCTTGGGATCATCTGCGCCGTAAACCAAACGCGCCAGGCGGGCATGCACCAGGGCGCCACAACACATGGCGCAGGGTTCAATGGTGACAAACATTTCGCACCCTTCGAGGCGATGATTACCGAGAAAGCCGCCAGCCTCGCGCAGTGCAACAATTTCAGCGTGCGCACTGGGATCACAATCCATGCGGTTGCGATTGTATCCCCGGCCAATGATTTTTTCTTGATGCAGAATGATCGCGCCGACAGGGACTTCGTCGTTGGCCTGAGCGCGCAGGGCCTCGCGCAGGGCCTCTTCCATCCACAATTCGTCCGATATGCTCATGCCAGTGGTTTTATCTTAAATTAAGCAGGTTCGAGCAAACCCAACCGGTTACTGGCCACCGGCAACTGAAGCCTAACCTGCGCTTTTACGGCGTATTTACCAGATGGCCAGACATTACCAGGTTAAACGTGATGCCTGCTCCGGTTACCGTCTGAGCTCCCGTGAACTGGATCATGCTTCCCGGATCGGCGTAGATTCGCACCATGTGCTCGTCGCTTGCGCTATCACTGGTAAGTTTAATGCCTGCCGCGTACAGATAAGTAAGGGCCTGCCCGCCAGCGGTGGTCAGAACTTCATAGTGCGGTATGCCGTTGGTAACATTCCCAGTTGAGGAGACTTGCAGGTACTCAATGACAAACTCCTTTCCGGCCGGGACACTGTAGTTCGCCGTACACTTGCTCGCCAGTCCCGCGGGAGTGGCGCATGATACCGCTGTTTGAAACGGCTGTTGCGCAGGGTTGTCGAGGCTTTTGACAAGAACTACCGTTGTGTTCGTGGGTCCAGCAGTTCCCGTCGGCAGGTTGCTGACGGAAACAGTGGGTGTATTGGTGATGGCCGCGTTCACGGTACCGCCCACTTGCACGGGCACGGTGCCATTGATGTTCACGGTGGGTGTGTTGGTGACGGTCGTGTTCACGGTACCGCCCACTTGCACGGGTACGGTGTCTTTGATGGTCACGGTGGGTGCGTTGGTGATGGCCGTGTTCACGATACCGCTCACTTGCACGGGCACGGTGTCTTTGATGGTCACGGTGGGTGCGTTGGTGATGGCCGTGTTCACGATACCGCTCACTTGCACGGGCACGGTGTCTTTGATGGTCACAGTGGGTGCGTTGGTGATGGCCGTGTTCACGATACCGCTCACTTGCACGGGCACGGTGTCTTTGATGGTCACGGTGGGTGTGTTGGTGATGGCCGCGTTCACCGTGGGCGTGTTAGTTACGGTTGTGGCGATGGGACTATCGTTTTGAATAGTCATTGGAATAGGCCCACTGTTTTGAATCGTAGTTGGAACGGGATTGCTGTTGGCATTCTGCACCGTTACCGTGCGGAATTGGGCCAAAGCCAGAACAGAGGACAGAAGGATGACGAGCTTAACAGTCAGGGTAGACCGAAGCATAGAGGCACTCCTCGGGACACAATTTGGGGGGACTATAAGACTATCAGAATAGGACATGTCCAGATAGACAAATATGCTTATTTTTATTGTCCTAATGGCCAATATATGACATTGTCCTTTAGGACAATATGTAAACCAATAAGTGCTTTGTTTGCCTATCTTTAAGGTTTAGTGTCTTCCTGAGAACAGAGAACCGAGAACTGAGACCTGCTCTTGATAACTTTGATTAAAACCCAAGTTTTCAAGTTTCCAGATTTTCTACAAAGAGCCAACTGCTACCGGGGTTGTTGCTGGGTTGCACAGTGGATCGCGCCAAAGCCCCATATGAAATCCCTGCAATAAATGGGGACAACTTTGCGGGTGGGCAGCAGGGCAGCGATGACATCAAGGGCAATTCGGTCGTTGGCGTCGTTAAAGACCGGTACCAGCACCAGCCCGTTGGCAATATAGAAATTGGCATAGCTGGCGGGCAGGCGTGTTCCTTCATAAAAGATAGGCTCGGGCATGGGGAGCTCGACCACGCGTAGCGGCCGGCCGTCTTGGTCAGTAGCAGCGTGCAGGCGGGCCAGGTTTTCAGCCAGCGGCGCAAAGTTGACGTCCTTTCGGTCTTTTTCCACGGCTGCTACCACGGTGGAAGGGCCCACGAAGCGGGCGATATCATCCACGTGGCCGTGGGTATCGTCCCCAGCAATGCCGTTGTTGAGCCAGATGACCTTGCGAATTCCCAGGTAATCGGCAAAAACCGCCTCCAGGCAGCGGCGGTCCAAGTCAGGATTGCGGGCCTGCTCGGCACTCAAGAGACATTCTTCAGT
>Ga0209648_10003810_pt1 | contig 12757 bp, 12 predicted proteins | sample GraSoi2013_115cm_FD_185830 | JGI IMG/M metagenome (GOLD analysis project Ga0209648, IMG submission 185830) | Grasslands soil microbial communities from the Angelo Coastal Reserve, California, USA - Sample 9_17_2013_115cm (SPAdes) (version 2) | ecosystem: Environmental > Terrestrial > Soil >...
TTGGCAATCTCGGCCTGGCTCTGTCCGGCATCGACCGCTCGCACGACTCGCTGCCGTAAATCTTGTGAATAAGCTTTCATGCCTGCAGTATAGCATAGCTCAACTCTTTTGTACACCGCTCTAGTGGGATTCGCGGCCCTTGCTGCAGCACAAGGAGCATGGACATGGGCGGTGCGATTATCAGGTGCGGTAGAGGCCCTGTGCCAGGCGGTCAATGGAGTTCTGATACCTGGCGTGTATGCCATACAAGAGTTCACCATCGCTGCGGCCCGCGCTCAACTCGGAGAGGACGTCTTCACAGCAGCGTGGGCCGAGGGGCGCACGATGACCCCTGAGCAGGCCCTGGCTGCACCGGAACCGGCTCCTCTACTCGAACCCGTTCCCACGGTGTCCCAGCCCCTCCCAGCTGGGAAGCCGCTACCGGCAGCGAGACCAGCCTATTCCGATGGCCTGACCGAACGCGAGGTGGAGGTGCTGCGCCTGGTAGCACAGGGCCTGACCGACGCCCAGGTCGCCCAACAGCTGGTCATCAGTCCCCGCACGGTCAACTGGCACCTGACCGCGATCTACAGCAAGCTGCAGGTCACCTCGCGCAGTGCCGCTACACGCTACGCTCTCGAGCATCGTCTGGTGTAACACTCCCTTGCTGTTTTTCTGCCGGTCCTCTGAAATGCCTCCATATGTTTGAGCCTAATGAAGTTTACCAAGCAACACCGGTCATGTGCCGTAGGCGCACAATTTATTGGCGCACCGCCGATTTATCGGCCAATGGCCCGTCGATGCGCTCTCCAGGCCGATAAATCGGCGATGTGCACGATAAATCGGCACCCTACGGTGTCCAGATTATTTCATCAATGTGCATAAGCTCAATCACCTGTAGGTATAAGCCCCATCCCAGTAATTCTACGGGTATCCCTCGCAATCATGCGCTTTTGATCCCTCAAAGACAGGTAATGACAACAGGTGATTCAACGGATGTGCTAGCGCCCTCCATCACGTACACTGTGAGCAGTAGTGAATGGTTCGCCCCTATGCAGAGGTCTACCAGGAATAGATGAGAAAACACTTTCTATCAAATGTCTGAAATGAGTAATACTGGTAAAAGGATGTAGAAGGAGAAATAAGATGTATTATCGTGTAGCAATCCAGGTGAATCAACAGCCTGCCTGGCAATGGAAATCAACGGTACTAAGCTCTCTTGATACTCTGTTTCGCTTCTTAAGACTCTATAGTGCTCTTCCACAAGATCGCCTACGGGTCTTCTCCTTCTCCTCACGTGAGGGAATGGACGAGCTGCTAGCGCACGTGAACAACGGGGCGGAGTCCAACTCCGTTACAGCAGCGCAATTCCTGCAGGAGAGGAAGATCAGTGCACGAACAATGACGCGGGAAGCCTCAGCACCTGGAATGGAAGCGAACCCGGAAAGGGGAGCAATCGCTGTCACCACCAACCCGTCATTGAAAGAGACAAGCAAAGTACAACCATCCTTTGGTGAGGGGAGCATGAGTTCTTTGGAGAGAAGGCGGGGAGAGCTAGAACATGGTGCCGGTGGTGATCATGATACTCCATACACATTTGCTTTACCTCTCTCTGTGCCGCAAACCCTTGCCTGGACAAGACTGATGGCACGGGTACAGCGTGGGGAGATGGAATCGTAAATGGCGCAAACATCTGAGCCACTGTTGTCCCGTTTTGTGGCAGGGCCGCTGCCTCTTGCGGCTGTCCCCAGCGATCCCGCTGGGATTCATGCATATATAGAAGGAGGAAGACCATGCCTTTCCCCGAACACGTGACCCCTGGCTGGTCCGTGACCTATCCATCATCTCGTTTGGTTAACGCTAGGGCTGTTTCTCAACAGCCCAGGCGCTTGCCTACCGGGCGGGTCTACCCCTCGTGGTGTCTGGTATATCCGCCGCTGACAGCACCATCTGACGCTCGCCCTGCTGCTGAGAGCAGCGATCCTGCCGAACGTCTGCTGCGCCAGGTGTCGGCTAGCTAGCTCGTTCTAGAGGGAATCAAACCAGGCTGAGCTGGAGCTAGCGATTGCCTATATCGTGAATATGGCGCGCCTGCTCCTCCCGCTGATCCTGAAGTCCGGGATTGCCACGGCTGAGAAGGTCGCGATCGAGACCCTGGCCGAACGCTTGCGTGCTGAGTGGACCACTCAACGGATGGTCTGGAGAATGGGCGTGGACGCCGTCTCGGCCTGGACACGGAAGGCATAGGAGCGGCTGCCGCCGTAGGCGGCTTAAGCCAGAAGGAAAGGAGAGAAACAGGCCTATGATCTAGGGCGACGTAACGTCGTAAGACCGGTCAACCGGTCGACGGGCAGAGAGCAGATAACCCCCACCTGGAGAAACTACTGGCCCTGCGGACAAAGCACGCGGGCATCCTTAAAGCCCTGGCGGCTTTCTGACGCTCCAGACGAGCCAGTTCATCTACTCGTTGCCTGAAAGAGTGTTTGCTCGTACAACAAAAACCAATTCAGTTTACAGACATCTACAAGCAAGAAGGAGATTCATTCATGAGTTTTCTCAAGAAGCGTTCCACGCGTTTCTACCTGGGCGGTTTCCTGCTCATGATGCTAGCGCTCTGGTGGTCTGCCATCCCTGCGTTCGCCGACTCAGGTGGGGCCACCGCTACGGTGAATGCCGGAGCTTTGTCGGAGGCCGGTACCTTCGGCCAAAGCGTTTCGACAACCTTGAACGGTCTGGATCAGTTCGTTCCCTATAAGTTGCCGGTACAGGTGACGGATGCAACCGGTTCTGGCGCGGGCTGGAACCTGCAAATTTCAGGGTCGCCCCTGGCTGATAGTAAAGGACACACCCTGACTCAGCAAGTTCAATTAACAGCTTTCGTAGGATGCGCACCAGGGAGTAGCTGCACCCCGCCGGGACCCCCCGTTGGCCCTTCGGTGGTGATTACGGGTACGCCACAGAGGTTTTTCATCGCCAGCCCCACCACGGGCATGGGCAGTATGAACCTGATATCGCTTGTTCTGGTCCAGGTTCCAGGCAATGCCTTTGCCGGGATCTATACGACCACCCTTACGTTAGCTGCCGCGAGTGGGCCGTAGGGTCGTTCCGAGAGCACCTGCTCTTAGAGAGGGTAAGAGGGGAAAGCAAGTTGCTTCTCTCCTCTTCCCTCTTCAGATGGAAAGCTCCTATTTGATCGCAAATAAATCGCTACTACAAATAGCATATTTAAGCGATGTGTATCACATGTCCGGCAGGATAGACTTTGAGCATTGCTTAAAGGTTGGGAACAGGGATATTGCTTTGAACAGTTTCAAGAACTTGGAGCTACTTGCTCTCTTGAGGGGAGGTTAACGTGCAACAGTGCAAATCTTGCGGCCTGGAGTCGTGCAATTATGCGTGCTCTTGTGAACGAGGCCTGTCATCTTTCGTACATCATCTGCTTTTCGAGAGGATGCAGCATGCGGATACCTACCGTTGGTTTCCCAGGTGGTTCCCAGGTCTTGCCTGCTTCTTCCTTCTAGGAGCATCTCTTCTGCTTGGGAACTGGACTGCCTTTGCCTTAACATCACCGGTCCTCAAGGTCAGCCCAACCAGCTTCAATGCAAATACGGCCTGTTCGTCCAATACGAGCGCGGGCTGGACCTGTACGGCAACGTTGAGCCGGGGAGATACACTGAAGAAGAATCTGAGCTGGTCTGCGTCGAGCAGCGGCATCGCTGGCATTACCTTTAGCCCGGCCACTGGTATACTGCCTGCGGGTGGTACAGCAGCGGTCAGTATCTCAGTTCCAAACATCGCTTGCCCGGCTAGCGCTACCCTGGTCTTTAAAGGACCAGGCAATACGGTTGATGTGCCGTGGAGTTGTGCTGCGCCTTCACCACCGAAGCTGACTGTGAGTCCAACGAGCCTGGCTCCAACAAGTGCGCAGTGTACCTCCAAGGCAACAACTTACCAATGTGTAGTGTCTTTAGGAGAGACGGCAAGTTCGCAAGGAACTGTGAGATGGAACGCCAGCAGTGATCTGAGTGGAGTGATCTTCAGCCCAACCAAGGGTCAACTCTCGCCAGGTCAACCGGCTTTGGTAACGATTGCCGCGATTCCCTGTCAGGGCGGGACGTTCACCTTCTCCGGGGCAGAGGGAGAAACGCCGGTCAAGGTCTCCTGGAGTTGCGCTATAGCCAGCAATCTCACTATCACTAGCAAACCGGCGGTTGCCTTGACGCTGAACGGGAAAGATCAGACTGTGAGCTACAAGCTGACTTTCGCCATCAATAACACGGCGCTCCAGGGCTGGCATGTGACCATCACCTCGCTCAAATTCGCGTCGAATACGCATATCCTGTCCTCGACGGCCTCTTATGTTTCAGACGTGACGGCGGGATGCACATCGGGCAGTTGCGCTGCTCCTAACAATCAGGTTACATATCCCATCCCTATACCAGCAAGTAATGCTCCGCCACCCCCGGTTACGTTTTACAATTCCGTGGGAAGCGGCTCAGGGATTGGTACTTTTACTGTCACAGCGACAATCAATATCGTAGTTCCAGGGAACGCGTATGCAGGTACTTATACAGGCACAATCATCGTCACCCTGATAACCGGTAACGCCTGATGTTTTGATTTGCTGAGGAGTAGTTACTAAAGAAGAAGTAGTTTGAAAGAAAAGGAGTAGCATGATGCAAAATTCGTTTGCTCTTCGAGATTCCGGGAAGTTCTACCGGTTGGTCATGGGAACACTTTTACTGGTTGTCACTGTAGTAGCATTGGTGTTGGAAGCGGCTTCCGGTGTTTCAACCGCCCATGCCGCAAGCGGTGGTAAGCCGCAATTTGGCTTGCAGCCGGTCCTTTACGACCCTTCCAATCTGCTCACCAAGTCGTACTTCATCTTTGATAGTAAACCAGGTATCACAGTGACGAGCAGGGTTCGCGTGATCAATATTGGCACGGCGCGGGGCAGCGTGAGCCTTTATCCGGTCGATGCCACCACTGGTCAAACGAGTGGTGCGGTCTATCTCAACCAGAATGATCCGCGCAACGATGTAGGAGCCTGGATTACACTTGGCACGCCAAAGGTGACCCTTGATCCTGGTGAGAGCCAGATTGTGCCATTTCAGATTACCATTCCCAATACTGTGCGCCCAGGGCAGCATCTTGGGGGCATCGTTGCCGAGAACCTCACGCAACTAAGTAGTACATCAACCGGGAAAGCTAAAAAGAATACGAGTACGTTTCAGATCACTATTAAGAATCTCACGATTGTTGCTGTTCAGGTCAACCTGCCTGGCACTGTTGTCGAGCAGTTGGCATCCACAGGGGTGCAGATCGGTGGGGAGAACGGCTACCAGCAACTCCTGGTCGGGCTGACCAACAGCGGCACGGTCATGCTCAAACCGCATGGCACGCTGCAAGTTACCGATGCCCAGGGGCATGTCGTGGAGCATTTCTTGCTGAACCTCGACACTTTCTTGCCGCAGACAGCGATCAACTATCCGGTTACGATCAGAGGTCAAGCACTCGGAGCTGGTGATTACTCGGCAGAGTTGGACCTGACGTATGGGAATGGGAAGGTGGTGCACGCTACCAGTAAATTCAGCATCACACAGGAGAAGCTCACGCAGATCTTCAGTAGCGGCAAAACCCAGGCTCCTCCCGGACTTGGCAGCGGTTTCGCTGGAATGCCCCTCTGGCAAATTCTCCTTGTAGCAGGCTGTGTACTTGTCCTGCTCTGGGCGGGAGGTACCAGGATCTATAGAAGGGTTGTGGGACCCTGGCTCAAGTCAAAACGCAGCGATAGCCCTTCGTCTTAGTGGAAGAAATCAATCTTGTACCAAACACGAAATCACGTTACGAAAAATGGAAGGCAGCATAAATGAGGAGAACCAACGATGGTAACAACAATAGTAACAAACACACCTATGACGATGAGTGAGCAGGAAGCCACGGGGAGATTACAGAGTTCTCCACTTCTCATCTCTCTTATAGGGCGTGCAGCGGTAGAGCGGCAGCCGTTCAGTTTCGTCAGTGAGATTGCCTCACACATCACCCGGCGGGTAGAGCAACATGTGCGGGTCTCTGTTGTCCCTACTGTCTATTGCGACGATCAGATGAGTGATTCTAGCACGTTGCCTGATCGTCTCGGCGTGACGCTCACCGCATGGTTGCATCAAGGTGTTCGACGCCTGCTCCTGGTGCCGTGGGGTGGTGGGCAAGTGATCGATGCATGGATCGAAGCAACTACCAGCGCCTTGCATAGGGCGATGGGAGAGGAAGTGCGCAGGACGACGATGCCCGCTCCCTATGTCCACGTGGACGGCGTATCAGTCAGGAGAGCGTTCGAAGGGTTTGCCAGCGTGCAAGATCAACTCAATCCCCTGGTGGAGCAATTCCCTGGTTGGGGTCGTGAATACGCCTGTTTCTCTGCTGGGGATGCAAAGATCGTGCTGCTTCACTCTCTGGAGTGTACGAGTCAGCAAGCACGGCAGCATGCGTTGGAGGCGTCTATCGTGAAGGCATTAACTGCGGCGCTTTGTTCCACCCAGGTAAGTCTCACGCCAGCAAGCGACCACGCTCAGTGGAAAAAAGACGGTCACATCTATGCGCACTACCTGGTAGCTCTGTTGTGTGCTGTGACAGAGTCACTCCAACGTGAAGATTGAGCACTCAATGACCCGTACCTGAAGGAAGAATTCTATGTGTAAGGTTCGTGTCCTCAAATAAGGAATAGCAGAAAGGAACGAACATGAAGCGTGTAATATTGATCACCGGAGCAGAGCACTATGACGCGTCCTCTCAGACCTCGCGTGAACCCGACGATGAGGTGTTGCGACAAGCGTTGCTGGAGAGGGGCATCGACGTGCAGGTGGCTGTGTGGAATGACCTGACAATCGACTGGGAACACATGGCCCAGGGAGCCATCGTTGTGATCCGCTCTTGCTGGGATTATCACTATGACCGGGAAGGCTTTCTAGCCTGGTCTGAACGCATAGCGCGTATGACAACACTGCTCAATCCAGTGGAAGTCTTGCGCTGGAATACATATAAGCGCTACCTGCAAGTACTGGCGCGGCACGGCATACCCACCATTCCAACGGTCTGGCTGCCACGGGGCGCATCTCTGGTCCTCGCGGATCTCCTTGCTGAGCGGAGGTGGTCGTCTGCTGTGATAAAGCCGGCGGTATCGACGAATGCGTATGCAACATTATTCGTCGATGAAGCATCGCTCGCGGCTGGAGGGGCGCAGGCACATCTCAACGCCTGGGCGTGTGAGCGCGAAATGATGATTCAGCCCCATATCGATGCTGTGAGGGAAGCCGGTGAACACTCGCTGGTGTTCATCGCCGGAGAGCAGACGCATGCATTTCGCAAGCGAGCCGTGTTGTGCGGTGAGGCTGACAGCTTGGGAGAGCATCCGATCATCCCTACGAATCAGGAGGTTCACCTTGCGCAGAAGATTCTGCGGATTGCAGCGAAACTCCTTGGCATGTACAGCTCTTCGTCCTTCCTCTTCGCGCGGGTGGATCTCATCGACGATTCTGGAACGCTACGCCTGATGGAACTGGAGCTGGTCGAGCCTCGACTCCGCCTCTGCGACACGCTACGAGGCAAAGAACAACTGGTGGCTACGATAACTGCCCACTGCGTTGCTTCTCGTACACAGCCTCTACCATTAGCATCTTGAGGACAGCAAGGAAGTGCATCATGGACGATCAGCAGCGCTCCCGATTGTATATATGTAGTACGTACCACGCAGTGCGTTCATTGAGGAGCCTGCAAAGGCTCACGTAACAATCCATTGAGAAAGCAAACGATGCTATGGAGTGGCATCCCTGGCGGGTGCCAGGCCCAATCGCAGGAAGGAGAAACCATGAAACAACGATTGACACTCAGCATCGGGATCGCACTGGCGATGGCCATCCTCAGCTCCGGGTGGATGACGAGAGATGCCCATGCCGCACTGCAGGTCCCATCCACGAGCGACCACACGGTGACGGTCATGTCCCAAAACATGTTCGGAGAAGGCGCTGACTTTACCCCGGCCCTTACTGCGACCTCATTCTCAGCCTTCGAAGCAGCTGTGGGGACGATTTACCAAGAGGTGCAAGCCAGCAACATTCCTGAGCGTGCCGTGGCCGTGGCTGATGAGATCGGAGAAGCTCAGCCCGCCCTGGTCGGCCTCCAAGAGGTCTTCCAATGGCTCACGGGTCCTCTTTTGTCCCCCCCGGCGACGACGGTGCAGTTCGATAGCCTCCAATCGCTGCTGGACGCGCTCGCCCAGCAAGGACTGCACTACGCCCCCGTCGCCATCTCGACGAACGCCGACATTGAAGCACCGAGTAACCTTGGGTTCGATGTCCGGCTCATTGACCACGACGTGCTCCTGGCCCGCACCGACCTGCCCGATCTCACGCTCACCAACATCCAGGTCCACCACTTCACCCATTTCTTATCCGCTAACTCCGTCATTGGAACGATAACGATCCCGCGGGGATGGATCTCGGTTGATGCCGCCATTAAAGGCAAGACGTTCCGCTTTCTGACTACTCACCTGGAGTCGATCTCTTCAACCGTGCGGGTCGCCCAGGGCAACGAATTGCTGCAGGGGCCGGCTAACACCAGCCTCCCTGTCATCTTCTCTGGGGACTTCAACTCGGATGCGGACAGTGGGGATCAGACCTACCTCAACCTGATCGCGGCCGGGTTTGTCGATGCGTGGATCGTGACGAATCCCGGTGATCCCGGATACTCCTGCTGCCACCCCACCCTCAACAGCCGGGTCGACCTGGTGCTCTTGCTGAACAAGGTACGCGCCCTCGACATGGAACTCGTCGGGAATAAGCCAGAGGACCTCACTCCCTCAGGTCTGTTCCCATCCGACCATTTAGGGGTTGTAGCCACATTACGGATTTAGCGTTCGGGAATGGGGGCCTGGCGGGCCGCACGCACAAGCTCTTCTTCACCTCATGGTTAAGTCATGAGGTGAAGAAGAGCAAGATGCGGGGAGGAGCGGCATCGTAGGCCCAGGTATAATTCACGCTTCGTGTAGCAACCAGCCACCTGGTCAAGGAGTTAAGCCATGTATGATTATGTGATTGTAGGTGCGGGATCCGCAGGGTGTGTCCTCGCCCATCGCCTGACTGAAGACCCTGCTCGTTCGGTGCTGCTGCTTGAAAGTGGAGGAGCGGACACAGCCAGGGAAGTTCACGTTCCTGCCGCGTTCAGCAAACTCTTCAAAAGCGCGTACGACTGGAGCTACTATACGGAAGAGCAAGAGCAGCTGAAGCAGCGCAAAGTCTATATGCCCCGGGGGAAGGTGCTGGGGGGGTCTAGCTCCATCAACGCCATGATTTATATGCGAGGCAACCGCTACGACTACGACCACTGGTGCGCCCTGGGAAACCAGGGATGGGGCTACGCTGATGTCCTGCCGTACTTCAAGCAAGCGGAACACCAGGAACGAGGCGCTTCTGCCTATCACGGGGTGGGTGGTCCCCTGAACGTCGCCGACCTGCGCTGCGTGAATCCACTGACGCGCGCCTTCGTGGCAGCGGGCGTCGAGCTTGGCTGGCCACACAACACCGATTTCAACGGAGCAGAGCAGGAGGGGGTCGGAGTCTACCAGGTGACGCAGAAGCAGGGGCAACGCCACAGCGCGGCCGAGGCGTATCTGAAACCAGCACGGCGGCGATGCAATCTGACGGTGCTTCCCCGCGCCCATGCGACCCGCCTGCTGTTTGAACAGCGACGGTGTGTGGGCGTCGCGTACCTGCGAGACGGCCAACCACAACAGGCACAAGTGCGGCGAGAAGTACTGCTGTGCGCAGGGGCGATCAACTCCCCACAGATGCTCCTGCTCTCAGGCATAGGCCCTGCGGCCGACCTCCAGATGCTGGGCCTTCCCGTCACGCAGGACCTCCCAGGCGTCGGGCAGAATTTACAAGATCACCTGGCGGCGGGCGTGCTCTATGCCTGTACGCAACCGGTCAGCCTGGCCGGTGCGGAGACCCTGGCGAATCTGCTGTCGTACCTGCTGCTCAAGCGGGGTCCGTTTACGACCAATGTTACCGAGGCAGGAGCCTTTCTCAAGACGAGGCCAGAGCTGCCTGCGCCTGACATCCAGGTCATCTTTCTCCCCGTGGCTGTCATCGAGCACGGGCTGGTTCGTCCCGAGAGCCATGGCTTCACGATCGGGCTCACCCGGCTTCGCCCACAGAGCAGGGGGTTCATCACCCTGCGCTCGCCTGACCCACTGGAGCCACCGGCCATTCAGCCCCAGTATCTTATGAGCGAGTCCGACCTGCAGGCGCTTGTAGAGGGGATCAGCCTGTGCCGGAAAGTAGCGCAAGCGGCAGCATTTGCTCCCTTCCGCGGCATGGAGCTCTACCCTGGACCAGAGGTGCAGGGCGACGCAGCGATGACCGACTATGTCCGTGAGACCGCGCTCACGGGCGATCACCCGGTCGGCACCTGCAAGATGGGAAGTGATCCGCTGGCCGTCGTGGATGCAGAGCTACGGGTCCACGGGCTCGAGGGGTTGCGTGTCGTGGATGCCTCCATCATGCCCACCATTGTCAGCGGGAACACGAACGCCCCGACGATTATGATTGCCGAGAAAGCAGCGGATGTGATCAAGGGAAAGAAGGAGGGACGCTAGCCATGCCTAGCTGGACATTTGAACTGCTGGCACAGGCCGACCGCAAGACGCTTGAAGATGTCTTATTGGCTGCGACAGCGCCGGACCCGGTGCAGTTGAACGGCTACGTATACGACGGTTATAACCACGACGGGCTTGCTCATCTCGCCAGGGAAAAATTCAGGAAAGCCTTTTACCAGCAAGAGCATACCCTGTATGGGTTCAATCAAGTGGTACTGCAGGATGGGCAGCACGAGCGGGGCGAGTGGTGTGTACGGATGAACCATGGCAAACCAGCTTTGGAGGGTTTTTACCGCGTCACGTTCGCCAAAGATGAGCCTGCCCAGAAGCGCTCCGCAGCATACGGACACCTGGCATACTTCAACTACGATATCGATCTGAATCTGCGCTGGAACGTCATCATGCGCAGTATTCGTGATTATGTAGGGCTACCCAATGCAGGGGATCATTCCTTGCTGCTGGGCAAGGCCTACCTGCAGCTCACGCCCTGGCTGACGATCTTTGCGAGTTACTTTGTGCTCGGTCATCCACAGACAGTCGATGGCCTGGTAGGCCATCCTGGCAATCAAGGGGAGCCAGCGTCGCACTAAAGGAGCTTTGATCTCCTGTTTATGGTAGAATGGACCACAACTTATCATTTTAGTCCTTCAGACCGAAGAAAGGAGAACCATCATGCCCATCCTTGATCTTTCCATCGATGCTTTGCTCACCACCACGCGCACAGTGCGCAAGCGGCTGGATCTCGCACGCCCGGTGGAGCCGGAGGTGATCCGCGAGTGCCTGGAGCTTGCCCTGCAGGCCCCTACGGCGAGCTATAGCCAGGATTGGCACTTCATCGTCGTGACCGATCCACAGCAGCGCCAGGCCCTGGCGGCGATTTATCGCAAAGGCGCGGCCCGCTATATGGAGCCGATGGCCCCGGTGTTTCAGCAGCGGATGGCCTCCAGCGAGCAGGAAGCGAGAACCCTGGCCAGGATCGTCGCCTCCGGGCAGTACCTGATTGAGCATCTGCACGAAGTGCCCGTCCATGTGATTCCTTGTATCCAGGGCCGCACTGAGCACCTGCCTATCATTGCCCAGGCTGCCCGCTGGGGCTCGATTATGCCTGCTGCCTGGAGTTTTATGCTGGCTGCACGGTCACGTGGCCTGGGAAGCAGCTTGACGAGCTTTCATCTCTTCTTCGAGCAAGAGGCGGCGCAAGTACTCGGCATCCCTTACGAGGAGGTGATGCAGGCGGGGCTCATCCCGGTGGCCTATACGCTGGGAACGGAGTTCAAGCCAGCCGCCCGCAAGCCGTTGGAGTCGGTGCTGCACTGGGACCGGTGGTGAGGGAGCGCAGGCGTCACAGGATGCGTCCTCGCCAATCGCTGACCGAAGAGGGGATGAACCATGCTGTGGTATACTCACAGGAAAGGGACGAAACCTGAGAGAGGGGGCAGAGAGAGAAATTATGCTTACGCAAATAGAAATAGATGGCTTCAAAACATTCAAAGATTTCCAGGTAGAACTGGCTCCTTTTCAGGTGATTGTGGGGCCTAATGGTTCGGGGAAAAGCAATCTGTTTGATGCATTACTATTGTTGTCACACCTGGCAGAAAATGATCTGAGTACGGCTTTTCAAGGACTTCGTGGCGATGCCGGTGAATTGTTTACTACTTTACCTGGTGGAAAGTCTGTTGACCGGATACGGATAGCTGTTGAAATGCTGGTTGATCGCAAGGTGCGGGATGATCTAGGAAAGGAAGAGAAGTTAAAATATACACGTCTACGTTACGAACTAGAAATCACTCAAGGGACCGACATACCTGGTTTGGAGCGTTTGTATGTCAGGCACGAGTTGCTACAAGCTATTCCACCAGATACAGACCGTTGGTGTGAGAAGTATAACCTTTCTTCCCAAAATGGATGGCTACCGGAATACATAGTTCCAGAAGCGAATTTTATCGATACTGGATATGCACATTACCTCTTAGAAGAAGACGTTAATTTTCACTCAGATGCTCCTATAATTAACCTCTATCCTGATAGTAACCTCTATCATGGTGAGCAAATACGGGAGTACCGGGCTCAGTACAATTCCAGGGGTCTACAACGTTCTGTGTTGAGCTCAGTAAATACCACGAATTA
>Ga0209648_10003811_pt1 | contig 12752 bp, 10 predicted proteins | sample GraSoi2013_115cm_FD_185830 | JGI IMG/M metagenome (GOLD analysis project Ga0209648, IMG submission 185830) | Grasslands soil microbial communities from the Angelo Coastal Reserve, California, USA - Sample 9_17_2013_115cm (SPAdes) (version 2) | ecosystem: Environmental > Terrestrial > Soil >...
CGCGCGCGGCCCAGCACCGTGATCGCGATTCCGTGACTCGCCTCCGCCTTGACGGCGGGCGGCAGCCAGCCGTGCAACCTCGTCGATAGCTGCCTCGAAATCCGCGCGCGTGACTGTAAACCGCTCGGCTCTCGAGTCGTCGTACCCACCCTGATCGCTGACGAACTCCTGGATCCTCCGCATTGCCGCCCGCTGGCATACCGCGGCAATGTCGGCTCCCGTGAAGCCCTCGGTGCTCCCGGCCAGCTCGGTGAGCATTACGTCATCGTGCAGCGCGATCTTGGCCGCGTGAACCTCAAACACCTTCTGCCGCTGGTTCTTGTCCAGCTCCCTGAATTCGATGACGAATCCGAATCGACCGGGGGCGACAACCGCCGGGTCAACGAGATCGAGGCGGTTGGTCGCACCGAGGACGATCACATCGCTCAGCTCCGTCAGAGTGTCCAGCTCGCTGAGGAACTGGCTGACAATCCGGTCCGTGTTGCCGCCTTCGACGCCGCCGCGGCGAGTCGGCACGATCGCGTCGATCTCATCGAAGAGCAGGATGCACGGGGCCGCCTCCTTCGCCTTCCGGAACACCTGCCGGAGCGCCTTCTCCGACTCGCCGACCCACTTGGAGAAGATCATGGAGGCGTCGGCCGTGATGAACGACAGTCCGCTCTCGGCAGCGAGCGCCTTGGCCATAAGCGTCTTGCCGGTGCCCGACGCGCCGCTCAGCATCACGCCCTTCGGCGGGCGGATCCCGGTCCTGGCGAACAGCTTGGGCGCCTTTCGTGGGAACTCGATGATCGCCTCGAGCTGCCGTCGCACCTCGTCGAGCCCGCCCACGTCAGCCCAACTCGTGTTGGGCCGCTCGACGAAAAACTCGCGCGTCGCTGTCGGATCGATATGCTTGAGGGCATCGAGGAAGTGACGCATGGTCACCCGGGCGTCCTGTACGAGCTCCGCCACGTCCTTCACCATGAAGTCGGCGTGGCCCAGCAGATCTTGGAGGGCGCGCATGCCCGCTTCCTTGCACAGCACCTCTAAGTCGGCGCCGACAAAGCCATGGGTGATCTCGGCCAGCCGCGAGAGGTCGACGTTTCGATCCAGCGGCATGCCCCGCGAATGGATCCGCAGGATCTTCAGCCGCCCGACTCGGCTCGGAGCGCTCAGCGAGATCTCGCGGTCGAAGCGGCCGGGGCGGCGGAGCGCGGGGTCGAGCATCTCCGGCAAGTTGGTGGCCCCGATCACGACAACTTCGCCACGCGAGACGAGGCCGTCCATCGACGCGAGGAGCTGGGCCACGACGCGCTTCTCGACTTCCCCGGTCACATCGGAGCGCTTGGGCGCGATAGCGTCCAGCTCGTCGAGGAAAATGATGCTCGGCGCCTTTCGCTGCGCCTCGTCGAAGATGCCGCGCAGCTTGGCTTCGCTCTCGCCATAGAACTTATGGATGATCTCCGGCCCGTTCACATGGATGAAGTGGGCCTCGACTTCCGAGGCGACGGCGCGGGCGATCAACGTCTTGCCGGTTCCGGGCGGGCCGTAGAGGAGCACGCCCTTCGGTGGATCGATCCGGAGCCGGGCGAACGCCTCTGGATAGCGCATGGGCAGCTCGACCAGCTCCCGCACCCGGACGAGGATGTCTTCCAGTCCGCCGATGTCCTCGTATTTCACCTTGAACGGCTGAGCCGTCGCCACTCCCGCTGTCTGGATGCGGACGTCGGTGGCGTTACTGAGCGCCACCGGGCCGTCGGGCTCCGTCCCCGCTACCCGGAAGAGATGGCCCGTTCTCGAGAACGCGAGGACCTTGATCTTGTCGGCGGTGACGACGACATGGCCGGTCAAGGCCTCGCGGATTTTCCGCACGTCGTCGGCCTCGAGCGCGAGCGGCTCAAGCGGGGCAATCAGCATCGTCCGGGCGAACTGGACGGCGGCAGGGATGACGTCGACCTTGCTGTTCAGCGTGACACCGGCGTTCTCCCGCGTCACGCCGTCCATCTGCAGCAGACGCCGCCCTTGATACTCATCGGGCGCCGGCATGACGCGCGCGAACGTCGTTCGCGCCCCGAGGATCGCGATCCCGCCGCCGGGGACGACGCCGAGCCATTCCATGTCGGCGAGCGCCATTCGGACGACTCCGGTATCGACGTCCTCGACGAGCGACTCACCGGTGCGCAAGGTCAAGCGGGGCTCGGTCGCCGGGGCGTCCGCCATTGCTAGAGATCCAGGTCGTCGAGCGTCCGCCGGAAGGCGACGCTCGCTTCGGGGACCTCGTACTTCTCTGAGATCTCCGCGTCGCTCAGCGGTCGGTCGGCGGCGAAGGAAGCGCCGCCCATTGTCAGGTAGGCGGCGAAGCGCTGCAGGTCGAGATCCTGCCAGTCCGGGCGCTCGCCCGCCCCGATTGCCATCGCGAGCACCCAGCGGCGCTCGACGTCGCTCAGTCCTTCGGTGAACGCGACAGACCGCTCCGGTTCCCACGAGACGACCGCGGCCATTCTGTCGCGGTACGTAATGCGCCGGCGCTTGCCGTGCTCTCTTCCGTCCGCATCCCACGGAGGCTGCGCGTACTTGCGGTCCCTGAGCCACGCGCGGCTCGCAGGGTGCAGATCCGCCATCGCGGAGGCCCCGAGAATCACGTAATGGATAAGGACCCTGAGCTTCGTGTCGTCCGCCGCCAAACACTCTTCTGCCGTCCGCTCGCCCATGAGGCTCGACGGGGCCGTCGACAGGAACGCGCGAATGTCAGCGAGGTTCGACAGGTCGGGGGTGCCGCGGATCAGCCGCTCGAGTTCCCGGACGGACTCCACATAGGACCGGCCGTCGAGCGGGAGCCGGTCGCGGAGCATCTACCGCTCCCGGTTCCGGCCCGACCGCCGCGGACGCTTCGAGCGCGCCGGTGGCCTCGTCGAGACCTGGCGCTTCGCCGTCGGTGCGCGCCCGGCGGCTCCTGCAGGTTTCGCGGCAATGGTGCGGGCCGTTTGTTTGGCACTTTTGGCGGTCCTGGCGCGCTTCGGGGCTGCCGGGCGGCTCGCCGACTCCGCGGGGGGACTCGGACGCTTTCCTGGCGGCCGGTCGACGCCGGTTGGCGCGGCTGCCCCCTCGCGCACCCACTCGTGATACACGACCAGCTCGGCGCCGCGGATCTCCTTGTACACGAGCCGGCGGCGGCGCCCGTCCACGTCGTCGATGTCACCGACATTCAGGTGTACGTACTGGACGGGATGGCGCAGTTCGGCCATCACCCCGTCATACTCACACCGCCAGGCGATGTCCTTATTCTCGAGGCCACCGACGGTGATGGTCTGCGCGACCACCATCGCTCCTCCGCACCTCGGACAGAGACGCATTGCAGGGTATCCTCCTCAGGCCGCTCTCGGTGGGGCGGGCGAGCCCGGATCCACGAGCAGGAGCCAACCTGCTCCCTCAGGATCCGAGTTTACGAGAAACGGCTGGTCGCCGAGTGCCGGGTTGTGCTCGACCACCGTTCCGTTCATTGGCGCGAAGAGATCGCTGACGACCTTCTGGGACTCGATTACACCGACCGGCTCGCCGGCGCGAAAGCTCGCGCCGACAGCAGGCAACTCGACGTGCGTCACGTACGTCAGCTGCTCGGCGGCTTGCCGCGTGATTCCCAATCGGACCCGATCACCATCGGATCGCCGCCACCAGAACCCTGCGGTGAAGTGAAGGTGCGGATACCCTAGCTCCATGGGCTCCTTGGACGACACGGGGGGATACCGAAGTATCCCCCCGGAGTCCCAGCCAACCGCGCTTAGTGGGTCGTCGCCGCGACGGGAATCGCCGTGGCCCGCGTGAGGTTCTCGACCATCTGCTTGCACTTCTGAGGATCATTCACCCAAAGTTTGTAGAAGTCGAAGGGGCACTCGGCGACACCGTCCGGCGGGATCGCCGTGTAGCCGCGATGCAGCGTGTTGAACAGGTGGTTCTCGGCTGTCCAGTTCTGCCGGGCGTCGCGGATGGCTCCCAGTGACAGCAGCGCGTATTGCACTTCCCCCGGCCCGGTGCCGCACTCGGCGAGCACGCGGCCGTCGAAATCGACGATGTTGGAACAGCCGAAGTACGAGTACACGAGATCGCGGCCAGCCATGTTGGCGACCGCGAAGTAGGTGAGGTTCTCCCACGCCCGGACCTGCGAGATCATGCGCTGCTGGTCCTTCGAGGGATACATGTAGCCCTGGATCCGAATCACCAGTTCCGCGCCCTTCATGACGGTGTCCCGGACGATCTCGGGGTGGTTGCCATCGTAACAGATGATCGCCCCTACCTTCAGGCCCTTGGGTCCGTCGACCACCATGGTCTCGTTACCCGGGTACCACGGCTCCATCGGGACCCACGGCAGGATCTTGTGGTAGTTGAGCACGATCTCGCCCTTGTCGTTGATGAGGAGGAACGAGTTGAACGGCGCCCCCTTCGGGTTGTGCTCACCGGTGATCGAGAACACGCCCCAGATTTTGTTCTTGCGGCACGCGTCCGAGAAGATCGCCGTCTCGGGGCCCGGCACCGTCGTCGTCAGGTCCTTCCACTTGGTGGGGTGGAAGCCCTGCGTCGAGTACTCCGGAAAGATCATGAGATCGAGTCCCGGATAGCCGCGCTTGGTGCCCTCTACGTACTGCGCGATCTTGCGGCAGTTGTCGAGCACCTGCTCCTTGGTCTCTACGACGGGGACTTCATAGTTAACCACCGCCACTCCCACCGTGTCCTTCGAGGATGAGATCGTTCCAGTAGGCATCGCATATCCTCCCTGTCAGGTAGGGACCTAGCGTCCCCGGTTCGACTACATTTAGATGTCAGATACTCGCGGACCACCTCGTCCGTGAGGCTGCGGATGTCGGCCTCGCGCGCCACCCGTCCTTTCACCATGATCGTGAATTCTTGCGCGACATTCTTGGCGAAATCAAGCTTCTGCTCGACCAGCAGGATTGTGAGCTTCTTCTCCTGATGGATCCGCCGGAGGATGCGCTCGATCTCCTCGACCACCGACGGTTGAATGCCTTCCGTCGGCTCGTCGAGCAGCAGCACTTCCGGGTTGCCGCAGAGCGCGCGCGCGATCGCGAGCTGCTGCTGCTCGCCCCCGCTCAGCAGCCCACCAGGGCGATCGACCAGTAGCTTTAGCATCGGAAAGAACTCGAAGATCTCATCCGGCACGCGGGTCATGCCATCGCTCCGCGCCACCAGCCCGAGGCGCAGGTTGTCGATCACGCTGATGTCGGGGAATATCTCCCGCCCCTGCGGCACGTAACCGATGCCGAGCCGCGCGCGCTGGTTCACCCGCATACGCGTGATGTCGTTGCCCTTGAAGATGATCGCGCCGCGCCGCGGTGGCGTCAAGCCGATGACGCTGCGCAGCAGCGTGGTCTTGCCAACCCCATTTCGCCCGAGGATGCACTCGATCGCCCCGCGCTCCATGCTGAGCGAGAGGGAGTGGAGGACGTGACTCGCCCCGTAGAAGGTATCGATCTCCCGCACTTCAAGAAACGGCACTGATCTTCACCTTTCCCAGATAGACCTCGGCGACTTTCGGGTTATCCTCTACCTCGCGTACCGACCCCTCGGCGAGCTTTCTACCCTGGTGCAAGACAGTGATCGTGCGGGCGATCTGGCGCACGAAGCTCATGTCGTGCTCGACGACCATGACCGACCGCGTCTTGGCGATATCGCGAATTAGTCGCGCGGTGGCATTGGTCTCCTCTCGCGTCATACCGGTCGTCGGCTCGTCGAGGAACAGCAGCTGGGGGTCCGAGGCCACCACCATCCCGATCTCGAGCCACTGCTTTTCCCCGTGCGAGAGCGTGAAGGCTTCCTCCCGCGCCCGCTCGAGCAGCTTGATCTGCGCGAGAACCCGCTCGATCTGCTCGACCGCGGCGGGCGTCATCCGGTAGCTGAGCGATGAGAAGACGCTGCGGTGACCGCGGAGCCCAATCGACATGTTCTCGAAGACGGTGAGGTTGTCGTACACCGTCGGCACCTGGAACTTGCGCGAGATCCCGAGGCGATAGATCTCGTGTCGGGCGCGCCCGTCGATCCGCTGGCCCTTGAACAGGATCTGCCCCGCCGTAGGCCGGTGGCGTCCCGTGATCAGATCGATCAGTGTGGTCTTGCCCGCCCCGTTGGGACCGACAAGCACCCGCAACTCGCCCTCCTCGATAGCGAAATCAAGGTGATTGATGATCGGATGCCTGGACACCACACTGACGAGACCGTGGATCTCGAGAATATTCGCAGTCATCACAATGTGGTGGGTGTCTCTTCCACCCCGACCGCGCTGGGCTCGTATGCCGGCTGCCGCCCCGCAGCGAGCGCACGCTTCCGCCGTGCGCGCCGGATGAGAGTGCCGACGATCCCGTCTGGCATTAGAACGATGACAAGGATGAACAGCAGCCCGACAAGGAGGCCCCACAACCAGGCGAACTGCTCGCTGAGCAGCGACTCCGCACCCTTGATGAGGATGGGACCGACGAACGCGCCGATGAGCGTGCCCCGTCCGCCGACGGCGACCCAGATCACACCCTCGACCGAGAGCAACGGGCCGATCTCCTGGTGAGAGACGATGCCGTTCAGCGCAGCGTAAAGGCCGCCGGCGATCGCCGACATCATCGCCGCCACCGTGAAGACGAAGATCTTGTAATTCGCCACCTCGAAACCGAAGAACTCGCTGCGCAGCTCGTTCTCGCGGATCGACTGCAAGATCATCCCGAAGTGCGAGGTGGTCAGGCGTCGCGCGAACCAGAAGAAGAACACCGTCACCGCGAGGATGATCCAGTAGAACGTGATGTTGCTCGAGTAGCTGCCGTAGTCCGTGATCCCGTTGAAGCCACCCGTATACGCTTGCTTCTCGATGATCAATTCCTCGAAGATCAGAGATTCCGCGAGGGTGATGACCGCGCAGTAGACGCCGTAGATGTGCCGCTTGAAGGGGATGAAGCCGAACACGAACGCCAGCAGCCCCATCGCCAGGACACCCGCCGGCGCCGCGAACCAAATGTTCTCCAGCGGGCGCATCCAAAGAGGCACTGCGGTGAGTCCGTTCCATTCCATGAAGTCGGGGATGCCGCTGCCGTAGCGGGCAGGATTCGTGGCCGCGTACTTGAGTTTGAGCGACATCGCGACGAAGTAGGCGCCGCCCCCGAAGTACACGGCGTTGCCCAGGCTTAGGATGCCGGTGAAGCCCCAGATCAGATCCAGGCTGAGCGCGAACATTACGAAGCAGAGGAAGAGCCCAAGCTGGTTCATTCGAAAATCGCCAGCGTAGTACGGGAAGAAGAACAGGACCGCGATGACAGCGAGCCCGAGGAATAGGTACCGCCGGGGAAGTCCAATGCCCATCACACGACCCTCGTCATCGCCGCTGCATCGTGAAGAGCCCCTGCGGGAACACCCGGATGACCAGGACGATCAGCGTGAAGACCAAGAGCTTGGCGATGACGTTGTTGTAGAGAAACGAGAGCACGGTTTCCGATTCCCCGATGACGCTCGCTCCCGCTACCGTCCCGACCAGGCGACCGACGCCGCCGAGCACAATCACCATGTATGAGTCGACGGCGTACGGGAAGCCCATGGTGGGCGAGACGGTTTTGATCGGCGCGAGGATCGCCCCGGCCACTCCGGCGAGCCCGGAGCCGAAGGCGAAGACGAACCGGTCGATGCGTCGCGTGTCGATACCGAGAACTTCGGCCATCGGGCGGTTCTGGTTCACGGCGCGCACGTGCATGCCGAAGTCGGTCCGATAGAGGAGCCAGTACGTCCCGAAGAGGAGACCGAGGGCGAGGAGGATGATGAAGAGCCGGAACCACGCGAATGGCAGGTTGGAACCCGGCACCTGGAATCCGCCGTCGAGCACGTCGGGCGCCTTCACGTATCGCAGTTCGGGCCCGAAGAGGAGCCGGATCCCCTGCTGGAGAACGATGCTGACCCCCCAGGTTGCGAGCAGTGTTTCGAGCGGGCGACCGTAGAGCCGGCGGATCAGTCCCCATTCGACCACCATGCCGATCACGCCGAGCACCAGGAAGGAGGCCGGGATACCCCAGAAGAGGTTCAGCTGGAAGTACTCCTGCATGACGAAGGCGACGTAGGCGCCGGCCATGATGAAGTCGCCGTGCGCCATGTTGATCACGCGCATGACACCGAAGATGACGGCAAGGCCGAGCGAGATGATGAGCAGGATCGCGACGATGCTGAAGCCCGTCAGGAACTGCGTGAAGAGCGCCTGTGCCATGGACCTTCGCCCCTAACGTGCGCGCCGACGGCGCGGGAGGGACCACCCCCCGGTCCCTCCACGCGCGCAACAAAAGATCAGTACCGGGATGCGGCGGCCGCTCAGGGCTTGACCGTGATAGTTCCAGACTTCGAGCCTTTGGGCACCTTCGTGAAGTCACAGTCCTTGTCCGGGTAGAGCACCTTCGTCCACGGCTCGGGATGAATCCAGTCCTTCGACGAATCGACGAGGTCGAACTGTCCCTCGGGGTTGGCCTTCCCGATTCGCGCCCACAGCCAGGTGTGATGGTTCTTCTCGTCGATCTTGACCTTGCCCTGCGGCGCCTGGAACTGCTGACCCGGCAGGCCTTCTTGGATCAAGGCGTCAGCGTCGGTACTTCCCTTCAGCTTTTCCAACGCCTGCGCGAGGAAGTATGTCTGGAAATAGGCGGCCTCCATGACCGCGTTCGTTACCTTGTCCTGCCCGTACTTGCCCTTGAAAGCCTTGACGAACCGCTCGTTCTGCGGGTTCTTGAGGCTCTGGAAGTAGTTGAACGAGGTGTAGTGGCCGATGGCGTTCTCCGCCCCCATCGCCTTGATCTCCTCCTCGGTCGTGATCGGGCTGCCGATGGGGATGTCCTTGGCCGTGATGCCGAACTGGCGGTATTGCTTGTAGAAGGCCACGATCGAGTCGCCGACGAGATCGGAGAAGATCACGTCAGGCTTGGCCGCCTTCATCTTGTTGATGTTGGTACTAAACTCCGTGTGGCCGAGCGGCGCATACTCTTCGGCGATGGTCTGGCCGCCGTGCTTGGCGAGCAGCGCCTTGACCTCGCGGTTGGTCTCCTTCGGATAGATGTAGTTCGAGCCAATGAGGTAGAACTTCGGGCCCACGTTCTTGATCAGCCAGGGCACGAAATCGGTGAGCTGCTGATTCGGCACCGCCCCCGTGTAGAAGCAGTTGTAGCTGCACTCCTGCGCCTCGTAGAGCGTCGGGTACAGGAGCACCCCATTGTACTTCTCGAACACGGGCAGCACCGACTGACGGCTGGCCGAGGTGTAGCACCCTAGCACCGCCACGACCTTGTCCTTGAGAAGCAGCTTCTCGGCCTTCTCCTTGAAGAACCGGACCTCGGACTTTGGGTCCTCGATGACGGGCTCGATCTTCTTGCCGAGGATACCTCCCTTGGCATTGATTTCCTCGATCGCGAGCAATTCGGCGTTGTGTAGGGAACGCTCGATGATGGCGATCGTCCCGCTCAGCGAGTGCAGGATGCCAACCTTGATCGTCTTGTCTTGCGCGTTCGCCTGGGTCAGACGGCGAACAAATATACTCGGGCTGCTGACGGTGGCGGCCGCTGTCGTTGCCGCTATTCCACCCTTCAGTAGGTTACGCCGGGTCAAGTCCATAGCGCCTCCTCTCTGGTAAGGCCGGTCGGTGGAACGCAGGTTCGGCGGTGGGACTCATGAAAATCGCACAACGATCACAGGCTGACCCACTCGGCCGAGATCTCATTAGGGGCAGATGGTTACCGTTCGCACCGACCTCTGTCAAGCGGAAAAACCGATCGGGATTGGGCCCACCGCTCGCCCGGGACCGGCCTCCGGCTCCGAGTCATGAGGTACTTGAAGCCGGTGCATGATGCGCTTCCGTCCGGGGAGACGATGTTCCCCGCGACCGCCCCCGCTGAGTTGGCTGAGGTGGTGCGCCGCTTCATCCACACCGGCCAGCCTATGTGACGACGCGCAGCCACCTGGGTCCGGCGCTCGGGAAAAACGTGGGAATTCGGACAGGGTTTTCCCGGTGACCGATACCTGGCTAAGTTAAGGTGGGGTTCGGGTATATGAAGCCGCACTCGTCGTGGACGACCCTGCCCACGCGATCAAGGCGGGCACGTGGCTGATCGGGCAGCCGGAACAGATCGCCAAGCAGCTCATGGAGATCTAGCACAGGCGCCCCGGCCTCGAGGTCGTCGACGTCGAGCAGCCGGTGAGCACTCCCTCGCAGTGATCCTCGAGCAACTCGAGTGCTTCTCGGCTTAGGTGATGTCGGCCATCAAGAGGAAGTAGCCCCCGCATCGCCGCCGGCCGCGGGCAGTTCGTCTCGGCGCGATTGGCCTCCCGTGCGTGCTCACGCTGTAGGCAATCCATCGACGAAGGCCGTGGCCAGCCAGGACTGCGCGATACAGGCCCCAAATCGCGCGGTCGCATGCCCAAGCGTTGATCAGAGCTGCCTCGCGCGATGGCACTCGGAACCGCCGAGCCGGCTTCAGATCTCCGAGGGTCGTGGTGCCCACCGCGATTCTACGGATACTTCCACCTCTCAGCCACACGCTCACGATGTTGGCACGAGACGTGCCCAAGGGGCGAGCGATCGCGCGCGCCCCTCGGCCCGCATCGCCGCGCGATAGTTCGGATCGGCCAACAGTCGGCCAGGCCGGACCAACACATCGGTAGAATCGAGGCTCCGGATATGTCGGCGACGGGCGTGCGGACGGGGGTCAGCTACCTCGAGAGCCTGAGGGACGGCCGCTCCGTCTTCCTGGATGGCGAGCGCGTTAGAAGCGCGCCTGACCACCCGGCGTTCCGGAATGCTGCGCGCTCCATCGCCGGCCTCTACGACTGCGTCGCCGCAGCGGAAAACCGCAGGACGATGACCTACGCGTCGCCCAGCACCGGGGCGCCGGTCAGCGTGGCCTTTCTTCAGCCGCGCACCCCGGCCGATCTGGTGACGCGCCGCGACGCGCTCAAGGCCCTCGCCGATTCGACGTACGGCCTCATGGGGCGATCGCCCGAACACTTCGCGGGGTTCCTCGTCGGCTTCTCGCTGCGCCCAGACCTCTTCGCTGAAGATGACCCCCGCTTCGGCCGGAACATCGTGCGCTACTACGAGCACGCGCGCGACAACGACCTCTACATCAGCTATGTGCTCGTGCCGCCGCAGATCGACCGGTCGCGGCCCGCCCACCAGCAGGAGGACCCGACGCTCTACGCAGGCGTCGTCGACGAGCGCGCGGACGGCATCGTCGTCAGCGGCGCCCAGATGTTGGGCACGGGAGCGCCGCTGTCGAACGAGGTGTTCCTGAGCTGCATCCTCCCGCTTCGCGCCGGCGACGAGAACTACGCGATCTCGCTCGCGGTGCCGGCGGCGACGCCGGGCTTGCGAATGCTCGTCCGCCGGTCGTACGCCACGAACGCAACCAGCGTCTACGACTACCCCCTGTCGAGCCGGTTCGACGAGACCGACGCCCTGCTGGTCTTCGACCGGGTATTCGTCCCCTGGGAGCGCGTGTTCGTCTACAAGAACGTCGCCCTGACGTGGCGACAGTTCTTCGACACGCCCGCCCACGTCCTCGGCAATCACCAGGCGCAGGTGCGCTACTGGAGCAAGGCCCAGTTCCTGGCCGCGCTCGGCCGCCGCATCGCCGAGGTGAACGGCGTGGACAAGCTTCCGTCGGTGCGCACGGTGCTCGGCGAGCTGGCGAGCTATTGCGCCATGGCGAGCGGTCTCGTGGTCGCCGCCGACGCCGCCTGCGTCCGCGACGAGCGGGGTTTCGTGTACCCGAATCCCGCCTACGTCTATGCCAACAGCTGGCTTCAGGCCTCGTACCATACGACACTCATCACCTGCGTGCGCGAGCTCGCCGGCGCCGGCGTCCTGCAGTTGCCCTCTTCGTACCTGGACTTCCACCATCCGGAGATCGCCAGCGACGTCAACCGGTTCTTCCGCTCCCCCGGGGTTTCGGCCGTCGAGCGCACGAAGCTGTTCAAGCTCGCGTGGGACCTGATCGGGTCGGAGTTCGCCGGCCGGCACCAGCAGTACGAGCTGTTCTACGCCGGCTCGCGGTCGATGACGACGTCGCTCCGCGCCGAAGGCGCCTGGGACTGGGCGTCGCCGCGGGCGATGCTCGAACGATGCTTCGGGAGCTACGAACTGCCGCCGGCGAACGCTGCCGCCGACCTAGTCGCGACTCCGGACGTGCCACCCCACCACTCAAGCCACAGGAGGTTCCCATGAGGAGCGCTCGCTGGCTGTTTGCTGCCGCCCTAGTCGGTGTCGTCGCAACTGCGCTGAACTCGCCCGCTTTCGCCAAGTGCGAGCCGGAGCGGGTCGCCACAGCCTACCCCAACCTCGCCGCCAAGAAGTTCAAGATCGCCATCGACCCGTCGACGCCGCCCTACACGATCCGAGATCCGGGCAACTTCGAAAACATCATCGGATTCGACGCCGATCTCGCGCGCGCCGTCTTCAAGTGTGTCGGCCTTCAGCTTGAGTTCGCGACGGGCGCCTGGTCGGGGCTGCTCCCCTCGGTCATCGCCGGCCAGAACGACGCAATGTGGTCGAACCTTTACTACACGTCGGAGCGGGCCAAGCAGGTCGACTACGTCGTCTACATGCAGGCGGGGACCGGGGCGCTCGTCCCGAAGGGCAACCCGAAGAAGCTTAAGTCGATGGACGACACGTGCGGCATCCGGGCCGCCGCCGGGCTCGGCACCGTGGAGGAAGCAGCCTTCCGCGACCAGAGCAAGAAGTGCGTGGCGGCGGGGAAGCCGGA
>Ga0209648_10003814_pt1 | contig 12752 bp, 9 predicted proteins | sample GraSoi2013_115cm_FD_185830 | JGI IMG/M metagenome (GOLD analysis project Ga0209648, IMG submission 185830) | Grasslands soil microbial communities from the Angelo Coastal Reserve, California, USA - Sample 9_17_2013_115cm (SPAdes) (version 2) | ecosystem: Environmental > Terrestrial > Soil >...
GCGCGGGCGGCGCGCATCTGTGCGACCCTCTCGTTGAACTGGCGCGTCAGATGCGGCACGACGCCCAGTTGCCGCTCGATCAACATCAACTGCGCGCGATGGTGCATCTCATGCTCCTTGGCGCCAAGCAGCCGCTCGAAGCGAGACTTCTGCGTTTTTCCGTCGGGCTCGGTCACCATCTCCGCCAGGAACTCCGGCGTCAGCGTTTCCATCCACGCCGCAAACTCCTCTCCCTCCGTTCGCAGCAATTCGAGTATCTCGGCCTTGGACCTGGTCTTGGCTTCTTCGGCGTTGAACCGGTCCATCATCCCGAAAAAGTCGAAGCCCACAAGAGTGGTTAGCCGCTTCTTGTGCGCCTCTTCAAATATTCGCGTGGCAATCGCGACGTGCGTCAGCATCCGCGCTACGGAGCGCACCTCGGGCGCAGCCACGAAGCCGTACTTCGGCTCCGGAATGTCCTCCGCGACCTGAATGGTGTTCTTGCGTACCGTGCGAAATGCGCTGGCCAGTTCTTTTCCGCCGTAAGAAGTCATGGTGGTCACCTCGCTATCTTATTTTTACGCCCCGCTTATGGAGGCTGGCAAGTACGATGCGCGGTTCCCAGTATTGGTCACTCGCGATTTCGCTGGGGAACGGCGGAAAAACGGGAGCAAGCTCCCTCGCTCCAAAATCAGCGGAGGGCGTGGATGATTTCGCAGGCAGCGTTGGCGCCGCTTGTTTGAAGCAAACCCGAGCGCGCAGCTCGAGCAAATGACGGCGAACCTAGGTCGTCATCGGCAATGGAAGTCCCAGTTGACTTCGCACGGTTAAGGGACTATTTTGACGACCTCGAAAAGCCGACCGGCCGCATCCTGGTTTCGCGCCACCAATCCGCGACCGAGGCTCCCAGGAGGAAACGACATGAACGCTCTCGTGACACGTACTTTACTTCTCGCAGCTCTGCTGGCGCCGGCTACGGCGTCAGGACAGAGCGGGGCGCAGAACGCAATTCCCACGCAGCATAACGAAGCTACAGTGGCCCAACTCCAGGCGGAAATGGCCTCCGGCGCACTCACGTCGGAGCGATTGACGCAGGAATACATCACCCGCATCCTCGCGTTGGACCAGAATGGACCTGGGGTCAACGCCGTGATTGAGCTCAACCCGGACGCACTGGTCATGGCGCGCAACGCGGACGCGCTGCGCAGGCAAGGCATCGTGCTAGGGCCCTTGCACGGCATCCCGGTCCTGCTCAAGGACAACATCGACACCGGCGACAAGATGCAGACCAGCGCGGGATCGTTCGCGCTCGTAGGCATGCCCGCGTTGCGAGATTCCACCGTCGCGGCGAACCTGCGCGCCGGAGGAGCCGTGATCCTCGGCAAGACCAACCTTTCGGAGTGGGCGAACTTCCGGTCGTTCGAATCGATCAGCGGCTGGTCCGGGCGTGGGGGGCAGACGCACAATCCGTACGGCATCGATCGCAACCCCTGCGGGTCCAGCTCTGGCTCGGGCGCCGCGGCGTCAGCGAATTTCGCCACGGTCTCGTTCGGCAGCGAGACGGACGGCAGCATCGTCTGTCCCGCCAACGCCAACGGCGTCGTCGGCATCAAGCCCACAGTCGGGCTCACCAGCCGCGCTGGCGTCGTGCCCATCTCGCACACCCAAGACACGGTCGGTCCCCACGGAAGGACGGTGGCCGATGCGGCAGCAGCGCTGAGCGCCATCCAGAGCCGCAGCTTCGACGGACGCGACCCGGCGACGGGCGGCGTCCCGCTGGGCTGGCAGGGAACGGGCAAGACCCGTCCCACGAACATCCCCACCGACTACACCCAATTCGTGAACCCGAACGGGCTCCAGGGCGCAAAGCTCGGCCTGACGCGGGCAGGATTGGGCGGATTCGACCCGTTCGTCCTCACGCCGCAGCCGGTGCTGGACGCGTTCGAGGCGGCGGTGGAGGCGCTCACGGCGGCAGGTGCCACTGTGATCGATTTGGATGCGGCAGGCTTCAACTTCGCGTCGGCTGACGGCGAGTTCCTGGTGCTGCTCTTCGAATTCCGCAACGACCTTCGGGCGTACTTCGGCACGCGTGTCGGCGTGCCGGTAGCGGGCGGGACGCTGAAGAGCGCCATCGACTTCAACAATGCACATGCGGACGTCGAGATGCCGTTCTTCAACCAGGACATCTTCGACCTGGCCAATGCACTCGCGCCGGGACCGGATGACCCGCAGCCTATCTTTGGCGGATTGACCTACAACCAGGCGCTTGCCATCGATCACAACGCGGGAGTAAACGGCATCGACGCGGCGATCAGCAAGTTCGGGCTCGACGCGGTGGTTTCAGCGACGGACAATCCGGCGTGGGCCACGGACCTGCTATTCGGTGACCACTTCATCTTCGGAACGTCGGGATTGGCAGCGGGGCCGGGATACCCAATCGTACAGGTGCCCGCGGGTTTTCCAAAACTCTGCGCGTCTCCTACACAGCCTACAAGCTGCACGCAGTACGGTGTTCCGCTCGGAATCAGCTTCTTCGGGACGGCGTTCAGTGAGCCCACGTTGATCAAGCTGGCGTCTGGCTTCGAGGCGGTCACGCAGGTGCGCGCTCACAACCTGCCAACGTTCGCGGCGACAGCGCCCTTCACCAACATCCAGGGTACGACGCTCACGGTTCCGCACCGGCATGCGGCTCCGCCAGCAAGTGCAAACGCGAAGAAGGTGCCGCACCACCTATAGTAATTATCCTTTTGGATGATTAGGTGGTAGGGCGCCCGCCGCCGCGGGCGCCCCTACAATGACGAAGCGCGGAATCAGCGGAGAGCGTGAATGATTTCGCGGGCGGCGTTGGCGCCGCTTGCGCCGGTCAAACCGTTGCCGGGATGCGTGCCGGAGCCGCAAAGAAAAAGACCGAGGATGGGCGTCTTGTAGCGCGCCCAATCGAGAACGGGGCGCATGGTGAAAAGCTGATCGAGCGCGAGCTCGCCATGAAAAATGTGGCCGCCTGTGAAACCGTAGGATGTTTCGAGATCCTTGGGAGTGATGACTTGAATCCCTTCGACGAGGCCTGGAAGATTGGGCGCGTACGCGGCGAGAGTATTGATGACGGCGTCGGCGAGATCCCTGCGGCGGGCGTCCCAGTTCCCTTCTTTCAACTTGAATGGCGCGAATTGAACGCAGGCGGAGAGGACGTGCTTGCCGTCAGGGGCGAGCGAGGGATCGAGAATCGTCGGAATGGTGACGTCGAGATAAGGAGCTTTCGAAAATTCGCCGTATTTGGAGGCGTCAAAGGCGCGCTCGAGGTAATCGATTTCGGGGCCGATGTGGATGCGGCCGGAGAGAGCTTCGAGAAAACCCTCGGTGGGATCGAGCGCGGAGAAAGCTGGCAGACCGCCGAGGGCGAGATGGACCTTGGCGACGGTGCCATTGGCGCGGAAATTCTTGATGCGGTTGGCAAAGGTGGGATCGAGCTGCGAAGGATCGAGGAGATGGAAGAAGGTGCGCTTGGGATCGACGCCGGAGACGACGGCCTCGACGGCGATTTCTTCGCCGCCGGTGAGAACGATGCCGGTGACAGCGCCGTCTTTGACGAGAATTTGGCGGACTTCGGCATCGGTACGAATTTCAGCGCCGGCCAATTTTGCGGATTCGGCGAGCGCGCGCGAGAAGGAGCCGAGTCCTCCGCGCGGAACCGCGGCGGAGCCGACGGGATGGGCATCGGCGGCGGCGCGCAGAAGAAGAACGGCGGTTGAACCGGCGGACCAGGGGCCAAGCGCGGTGCCAAAGATCCCGCGAGCGGCAATGACGGCGCGAAGGAGTTCGGTTTCGAAAAATTCGGCGACGAAATCGGCCACGGCCATGGGGCCCCAGCGTAGAAGATCGAAGATGCCGGTTTTGCCCAGGCGGCGAACGCTGCGGCCGGTTTTCAGTAGATTCCAGAGATCTTCGGGAGTGGGCTTATCGATCGCGGGAGGCGTGATCGAAGTGAGCTGCGTGAAAAAGCCGGCGGTTTCTTCAAGCGACCGAGCGAATTGTGCATATTTCGAAGCGTCTTTCGCGGAAAAGTTGCCGATAGCGGCGGCCGTTTTGGCGACGTCGTTGTAGAAATGGAGCGCCTTGCCGTCCGGCGTTGGAGCAAAGACGCGCGGGTCGGGCGAGAGAATTTCACAGTCGAAGTTTTCGAGCTGGAGGTCGCGCGCAACATCGGCGCGGAGCGGGCCGAGCGTGTGCGCGAGAGTGGAAGCACGGAAGCCGGGATGAAATTCCTCGGTGATGGCGCCGCCGCCGACCATTTCGCGGCTTTCGAGGACGAGCGGCTTGAAGCCGCCCTTGGCGAGATAGAAAGCGGTGACCAAAGCGTTGTGACCGCCGCCGATGAGAATGACGCGCTGTCCGAGGGGCATGGTCAGTTGCCCGCTTTCGAAACGCGCGACCGGAAGCTAGAACCGCCGAATTTCCATTCCTTCAAGATGACCTGGCTGGCGATGCGGCCGTTGGCGCCCATGATGCCGCCGCCCGGATGCGTGGCGGAGCCGCACATATAAAGGTTGCGGATAGGGGTGCGGTAATAGGCCCAGCCGGCGACGGGGCGGAGGAAGAAAAGCTGTTCGAGAGAAAGCTCGCCCTGAAAAATATTGCCCTGCGTGAGGCCGAATTCGCGCTCGAGATCGAGCGGGGTGAGCACCTGGCGGCCGATAATGATGTCTTTGATGTTGGGCGCGTACTCGGCGATGGTGTTGATGACGTTCTCGCCGAAGGCTTCTTTCTGCTCGTCCCAGGTGCCCTCGGCGAGCTTGTAGGGCGCGTACTGCACGAAGCAGGAGAGCACGTGTTTGCCGGGAGGCGCGACGCTGGGGTCCGTGAGGCTGGGAATAACCATGTCGATGTAAGGCTTGCGCGAGTAGCGGCCGTACTTGGCGTCGTCGTAGGCGCGTTCCATGTATTCCATGCTCGGAGAAATGGAGATTGCGCCGCGAAGATGCGCGCCCGGCCCGGGGAGGCATTTGAAATTGGGAAGCGCATCGAGCGCGAGATTAACTTTGCCGGAGGAGCCGCGAAATTTGTAGCGGCGGACGCCTTCGAGAAAATCGGCGGGAAGCTCGCTGGGTTCGAGGAATTTTTCAAACGTGAGATGCGGGTCGACGCTGGAGGAGACGACGTTGGCGAGGATTTCTTCACCGGATTGGAGAACGACGCCTGCAGCGCGGCCATTCTTTGTGAGAATTTTGCCCACGGGCGCTTTGGTGCGGATTTCGACGCCTGCTTCGCGAGCAGCATCCGCGATGGCGTTGGAGATCGCGCCAGTACCGCCGCGGCTGAATCCCCAGGAGCGGAACGCGCCGTCGATTTCGCCCATGTAGTGGTGAAGGAGAACGTAGGCAGTGCCCGGCGAACGAATGCCGAGGAACGTGCCGATGATGCCAGAGGCGGACATGGTGGCCTTGAGCACATCGGTTTCGAACCACTGGTCGAGAAAATCGGCGGAGCTCATGGTCATGAGCTGCACGAGGGTGTAGCGCTCGTCGGAAGAAAGTTCGCGGAAGCGCTGGAGGAGGAAGTGAAGCTGCTTGAGATCCTTGGGATTGAGCGTCGTGGGATCGGGGGGAACCATGGAGAGCATGGGCTTCACGAAGCGGCACATGGGGGTCATCATCTTCGAGAATTCGTCGTAGGCCTCGGCGTCGAGGCGGGAGTGGCGGCGGATATCGCGGACGGATTTGGCGTGGTCGTTCATGCGCCAGAGGTAGTCGCCGCTGGGCATGGGAGAGAAGGTTCCGTCGAGCGGAAGAATCTCGAGGCCGTGGCGAGGGAGATCGAGTTCACGGATGATTTCGGGGCGAAGGAGCGAAACGACGTAAGAACATTCGGAAAAAAGAAAGCCGGGGATGATTTCTTCGGTGACGGCGGCGCCGCCGAGAACGTGGCGGCGTTCGAGGACGACGACCTTCTTGCCTGCTTTGGCGAGATACGCGGCGTTGACCAGGCCATTGTGGCCGCCGCCGATGACGATAACGTCGTAGTGCTGCCCCATTCAGTAGGACTCCGGCATCAGTCCGCGGCGAAGAGAAGATCCGCGCGATTGGAAGACTGGACATTTTACTGAGTCGAGAGTTTGGGCACAAGTCGAGGCGACACGATGTGCAAAATCGAAAGGGATTTCGCGCCAGTGACAGCGACGTGAGGTATACTGGTCAGGGCGTCTTACATTTGTCTTACTTCTCATGGGGTGACGCGATGAAAACAACCAGAATATCGTCGAAAGGGCAGGTGGTCCTGCCAAAGTCGCTGCGGGAATCGCAAAAATGGGAGAGCGGAACAGAACTAGCGGTTGAGGCGGTGGACGGAGGAATTTTTCTGAGAAAGCTGCAGCCCTTTCCTGCGACCACGATAGAGCGCGTTTTCGGGTGCTTGAAATACAACGGCAAGCCCAAGAGTGTATCGGAGATGAACAGGGCGATTGGAAAGGAAACGAGGAAACGCCGTGGTCGCGGCAGATACTAACGTCATTGTTCGTTTCTTGACGCGAGATGATCCGGCGCAGGCAGCACGCGCCGCTTCCCTTTTGTCGAGCAGGCAGGTGTGGATTTCCAAAACCGTCCTTCTTGAAACGGCCTGGGTGTTGCAGAGTTTGTATGGATTTACGGCCACCGAAGTAAACGAAGCGCTCAAAGGATTCGCTGGGTTGCGCAGTGTGCGATTGGAAGATCCGATACAAGCGGCGAAAGCGTTCGAATGGACAGCACTGAATATCGATTTCGCAGACGCCTTGCATCTTGCGAGCAGTGCCGGCACGAATCGTTTTCTAACGTTTGATCGCAAATTTGCGCGCCGGGCAAAAAAGCTCACAGGCGTGCATGTGGCGGCGCTCTAGTTGAGGCGGGATCGCGGAGCGACTCGTCAGTTCTGACCAATTACTCCGATTAGCGCAAATCCACTTTGCGCCTTCCGGTGTTCCCCCCGGTTTTGTAAGTTGTTGTAAAACCTAACCACGCTAGCCTGATAAGGGCGAGGTCGGTGGTTCAAGTCCACCCAGGTCCACCATTCTTAGTCAGCATTCATACTTCTCATAAAATCGCATCGCTTCGTTAGGTTTCTTGAAACCTGAACTAGGGAGTCGAAGGCTTCGGTGCGGCCGGTGGCGGCGATGGCGGCGCGAATTTTGCGTCGTCCACGGGAACGTTTTGCTGAACCTGCTCGACCTGGATGGTGAATCGGTTGCCTGGGCGCGCGAGGGTCCAACGGAACGGCGCCTTCACGCCATCCGCATCGCGATAATCCGCATAGTCGATCTGCGTTGGGTTGCGCCCGAGAGGAGTTTCAGCGTAACGCACAAGGCGCAGCAGCACGCCTGACTCTTTATTCAGATATAAACGGAGCGGCGGCTGCCCTTCCGTGCGCCCAACGACCATGTAAGTGTCATGGCCATCGATTTTTTCGCCAACGTCGACGCTGAATTTTTCATAGAGCGTCTTCAGGTGTACCGGCAAATAAAAATCGGCGTCGATCCGCGCCGCGGCGTTTTCCGCTGCCGACATCATATGCACACGCCCGGGAACGCTGAGCCATCCCTGTTTCCCATCAAATCCAGTAACGCTGTCTCCGTCCTGAAGATGCATGACCGAGATCCGCTTGTCCGGAGCCTTCGAATAGACATCTACGGGAAAATGCTCGCCGCCGAACGCAGCAAGCGTTCCCTTTTGCACGCGGCTCGTGATCTTCTGGAGCGCTTCGGCCCCTCCGATGACGGCGAGATATTTGTCGAGAAGCTGCTCCGCACTCGGCAATGCGGCTTTTGCCTCGCCGGACTTTTTCCCTTCTTCGGCTTCCTTCTTGCCTTCTTCATCAGTAAGTATGGGTGTGGCCACCGGATCCGTCGCGCCGCGATGGCAAGAGTAGCAGGTCACCACGCGGTGGCCCTCGAAGTTGTCTTTGTTGATCGCCATCATCATGTTGATCATCTTGCGCGCGGTGACTTTGGGCTTTTTGTCGTCCTTTTCGTTCGCATGCGCGACGTGGCAGAACTCGCATTCGACGCCGAGAGAAGCGGCAATGAACTGCATCGACGGGATGACCTGATCAGCTGGGATTCCCTTGAGAGCCTGAATATTCTTGTACTCTTCTTCCGCGAGTTTGCGCCCCGCGGGGGCCGCCGGCGCTTTTGGTGCAGTGGACTGTGCCCATGCCCCCGCAATTGTCAGCAAGCAGCTCAGCAATGTTCCGTAAACGGCCACCCAGAAATTCTGACGACTCCCATTCATGAATCTGACCCTCGCAAGTGATGTGACGAAAGTGCGTGTGGGGTGGTTACAAGAAACTACCGAATCCTTTGGATTGGGACTCAGGGGCAGGCCAATTCGCCGAAACCCACGCAGCGCTAAGACCTTTGCCTGCTCGCAGGAGAAAATGGCGGCGGTTGAGCTCGTTCATCGGGATGAGCCGAATATTCCCGGACTTGCCGACTGTAGGATGAAGCCATTCTCCGTCAAGAACAATTGACAGACGTGAGTAAATCGAATGATTCATCAAAACGCGCGCCGAGCCGTTGGCTGTTTGCGGTGTCCGGTGGGGCTAGTGTACGATGCCGCCCAATCTGAGAAGTCAGTTCCATTTCGCGAAAATGCAGTTGTTTTGAGACACTACTAGAGACCTATGGCCACGTTCACGGGTGCAATCGGTACCGGCAGCAAATGGCTGCTCGACAAAATTGTTGGCGCTCTGGCTGCCACCGGCGTCAATCCCAATTTCCTGACATTTCTTGGATTGGTTGTGAATTTCATCGCGGCGGCTTTCTTTGCCGTAGGTAGTTTTTTTACCGGAGCGCTGATCATTTTTTTCGCCGGCTTCCTGGACATGCTGGATGGGCAGGTCGCGCGGCGCCAGAACCGCGTCACCGCTTTCGGCGCATTCTACGATTCGACGCTCGACCGCTACGCGGACATGGCTCTGTACATGGGCTTGCTCGTCTACTACTCCGTAAGCGGACGGACTCCCTATGTCGTCCTGGCCGCCGTCGCCACAGCCGGCTCCGTCATGGTCAGTTACGCGCGCGCCCGCGCCGAGTCCCTCATTCCATTGTGCAAGGTCGGCTTTATGGAGCGCCCCGAGCGCCTCGTGCTGCTCATTATCGGTGGGCTCTTCAATCGCATGGGGCCCGTGCTGTGGGTCATCGCCGTGGTTTCCACGCTCACCGTCATCCACCGCATCTATTTCACCTGGCAGGAAACCCGCGCCGGCCGCGTCCTTCCGGGCATCAAACTGAGTCTTTGATTGCCGGCCCTCGCCTTTGTAGCTACAATGCTTAGTGAGGTAGCTACATGCAAATGGTCGGCAGCCGCGAATTCAAAAACCGCCTCGGACGATATTTGCGCGCAGTCCGTAAAGGCCAGACTCTACTTATCACTGACCGCGGAAAGCCCGTCGCAAGAGTCAGCCCACCCGACCAAAATCGCGATAGCGAGCTTACATTCAGCGATTTGCTGAAGAAGTTAGAGGCCGAGGGTAAGATCCGACTGCCCAAGCGCCCGCTCGGAAAATTTCGCGCCGTACCCTCGCGCGGCAAATCGGCGTCCCAGATGATCATCGAGGATCGCAGGTAGTGCTTTACCTGGATTCATCAGCCCTGATAAAACACTACCAAAATGAGCAGGGCACAGAGGCCCTCAACGCCAGGCTGCGACAAGAAGCAAAAGGCCTCAGGTCTGTGTTCACCTCGGTTCTCACTTACGCGGAGATACACGCCGCCTTCGCGCGGCGAGCTAGAGAAAAACTGTTGTCGGCCGGGGAAGCTGCAGCCGTGCAGGATGAGTTTGATGCAGATTGGGTTTTGAGCATCGGTCCAATAGAACTAGGAACAGGTGTGCTGGTGTTTGTGCGAGACCTGGTAAGAGGATTCCCTTTATGCGGTGCTGATGCAATTCATCTTGCTTCGGCGCTTTGGCTCCATGACATGGCGAGACTGCGTATGAAAGTCGACCGGTACACGGGACCACTGGTTTTTGTATCTTCAGATAAGCAACTGGTGAAGGCGGCCGCGAAGAGCCACCTCGAAGTTTTCAATCCCGAAGCAGGAAACTGAGACTGCTCACGCGCATGATTCCGGACTGTCCTCGCAAATTATGGGACAGACGCCCCGCGTTCGCTCCGCAGCACTTATCCTGTCTTTCATTGCAACGCCTTTTCGTCTGTGGTAACTACACTACGCCCGTGATAATCGTCTCCCAAACCCGCCCATGACTCCTCTCGAAGCCTGCCTCACCTCCCTTCGCGAGATTCGTTCCAGCGGCGAAACCAAAGAATTTCCAAAGCCCGAGGAAAACTCATTCATTCGGACAACCTTGTTGATTTCACAAATTGGAGAGCGACAACCGGATTCTCTCATTGGCTTCGCGTTTTATTTGGCGGCGAGTGTTTGCTTCGCCAATTCAGTGCGGAAGTCTTGCTCCCTTTGAGCTACGAACTTTTTGTAGCCACCAGGATCGATGAACGGGTTCGCACCCCCGTCTTTCATGAGCGGATATTTTTCTTCTAACCCGAAGTAACCGCCGTGGGCGCCAAGGAAAATATCGCATGGCAATGACTTCAAAACGTCCCACATGCGCTCGTAGTCTTGGGCGATCCGCGGATAATTTTCGTTGTGGATGAGCTTGTAGCCCGGGTTGACATTGGGACTGCCAACGATCACCACGTTGTAGGTTTTACCGCCCTCGGTCACCTTCATGGTCCACGTGGTGCAGCCTTTTGTATGCCCTGGAGTAAGGTGCGCAACGAGCACTGCACCGCCAAGCCTCACTTCGTCGCCATCGTGCAACACGCGATCGACTTTGGCAGCTGGATAAAGAGAACCAGGACGGTTGCCATACTGAAAATCGCTCTTGCCGCCGGATTCGACCACGGGTACGTCGGCATCCATTACCATGTAACTTGCGCCGGTCATCTCCTTGATCTTCGCGCTGCCGGCATCGTGATCCCAGTGCGCGTGACTGATTAGCAGAACCTTTGTGTCTTTGAATTTGAATCCGAGCCTTTCGATACTTGCTTCGATCATCGGCACATTTGATTCCAGATCACTATTGATAAGGATGTTCCCTTGCGGCGTCGTGACCAGATAATTCGCTAGCCCCTTGCTGCCGACGTAGTACAGGTTGCCCGCGATGTGGAAAGCCGGAAATGGCTCGGTCCAGTCCGGATTGTCCTGCGCGAATGCGCTGCTCGCAAGAGGCAGACCCAGAATCAAGCCAAGCCCAACGATCGCTATGCTTTGCCGCAACTTGCCCTCCAATCAACATCGCCGGATTCTCTCTACACCAGGCAGAGTATAAACCGGATCATCGGCGCGCGTTAAACGCCACTATCCAGAACGTGTGGTTGGCAACGCGGAAACTATCCCAGGGGCTTGCAACTCCAACGCTGACCTCCATCAAACAACACACTTTCCCCTGGCGTCCTAGCCCCTGATTCCGCGGAATATGGTCATGAGTCAGGTTCTTACACGCGGGTGATGAGCCAAAAAACGGGGAATGCGTGCAGCCGCGAAGAAGTCACCTTTACTTCAGGACAGGCGGCGGACAATTCGTTGAGTCAGTAAGCATTTACCCGTATTGTTACATTTTGAAGCATAGCCAGGAAACTGCCATGCACTCTGCTAGGTCTAAGCGCCTAATAAATAAGGGGTTAGACTGTGGAATTAGACTTGCCCCAAAGTCACCAGGGATCCGCGTGCCAGAACGTCGTTACAGACACACGGTTCAAGGAGGCCTCCATGAAGAACCTGAAGTACTTCTGCTTACTATTGCTTGGCTTTTCCCTGCTGGCCATTCCGGCGGCGGCGCAAAAGGGTAAAGGTGCCGAGCGCTCCAACAAGGGCGCTGCGGCCACCGGCGACGCGCGTGCCGATCTGGTTCAGTCTGAGAACAAGAAGAAAGATAAAGACAAAGACCCGAATAAGGACAACGATAAAAACAAGGGCAAGCACAAGGGCGAGACTCAGGGCAAGCACAAGGCCAAGGGTCACCGCCACTAAGAACAGCCATCCAGAACTCGGTCACCTCGACCAAGGGGAGCCACCAGAAGTGCCGGTAGTTCCCCTGTTCTGTTCCTTGGAGTCCCGATTGCATATCGCGAAATCCTTATCTCGCCACTGAGACTCTGGTTCTTTTCCACATCCTTCTCGATCCTGCCCGCGAAGTCTACTTCACCTCAAATGCGTGCCGCTCAGCGGGCCCAACACGTTCAGGCCCGGCGCAGTCCGGGCATCGCCCACTCGGATATCCCCGCGCCATTTCAAACAGAACCCTCCTATCCCCCAGCATCCAAACCACTTACAAGTAATCATTGACATAAGGTACCAATATGCTATAATGGCTTCGTCAAGTTGGCACGATTCTTCCGTGCCCTGCGAACCATGCGCCCACGCCACGCTGTTCTTCTAACTCCTTCAAAATTTTTAGGCCTGTCTCAGTTACTTTCTCGCCAACAGAACGCCTCCGTAAGTCCTTTAGCTGCAACACTTATGGGTCTCCCCGCAAGTGTTGCAAACAAAAGACTTACAGTAGAGCTAAGCCCTTTAGATGCAACACTTACAAAAAACACGGGGGTGCGGGCATCCTTCCCGTTCTGGAATTCCCCTCACGTCGCCAACGTTCGCCCCTCACGGCTTGCACTCGCGTCCGCCAGTGATAGTCCGCCGCTCCTGCCTCTTTCGCCTTACATCCTTACCTCCTTGCTTCCTTGTTTCGTCTTTGATCGTCACCGTGACGAAAATCACGTCACCGCAACTC
>Ga0209648_10003815_pt1 | contig 12750 bp, 5 predicted proteins | sample GraSoi2013_115cm_FD_185830 | JGI IMG/M metagenome (GOLD analysis project Ga0209648, IMG submission 185830) | Grasslands soil microbial communities from the Angelo Coastal Reserve, California, USA - Sample 9_17_2013_115cm (SPAdes) (version 2) | ecosystem: Environmental > Terrestrial > Soil >...
ATCGCGTCGTCGATCATGCGAACACAGTTGTCGTGTTCCAGGAGATCAGACTCCAGGGCTACTTCCAGGTTGGGTTCGATAAAGTGCAGCGTAGCGCGCAGGCTGTTTACCTTGACGCTCTTCGGCAGCAGTTCGCGCAGCGCCAGTGCGTAAGCCTGCATCTGCAGTTGATAATCATGCGCGAGCGTTTCAGCTTGTGCGGTGAAAGAAACTTCTGAATCAGTTGAAGTCTTATTACCTCCACTGGCGACGTCTTCCGACGCCCTCTCAAAATCAAACAGGCCCTGCGCGGGTTGGGAACGATTTCCAATGTTCAGCTCCCCGCGGCCTCCGGTCGTCACAGCAGCGCTGCGGGCGCGGTTCCTTTGCGGCGCCGCTCGCCGGCTAAACCGGTTCGTCTTGAAGTCAATAACTTCGACGTCGATGCCTTCGCCATTGGCTGCCGGCGTGATCAGAAGCTTGTCGATAGTGCCGGTGAGAATTCCCAAAGGCCGTCGCAAACGAAATCGCAATTCACTCCAAAGGCCAGTTGAAAGAGATTTCGATTTGCGGATTGCGGATTGCGGATTGGCAGATTCCGCATTGAATCGATCCAAAGCCGTCACGCGTTGAAAGACTTCGCTGGCAAGATAATTTTCGGTCAACGGAATCAGATCGAGCACTGCTTCTTCGGGGTTGATTTCGAAAACACGTCCAGCCAATTCCGATTGTCGTTGCGCGACAACTTCATTGAAACTGGTCCGCAGACGCGTCCCTGGATCATCGCCCTCGCGAAAGGTTTCGCAGAAACGATGAATCACCGCACCCTTCAAAGTCGCCGTCAGGTTAGCGGGCGGTTCCGGCGCCTCGGCGTCGTTCCAGATCGCGCGCTCTTCCGCGCCCGGCGCGCGCAGCATCCGATCAAAGTAATACTGTCGGGCGCACCGTTGGAAGTCAATCAATTGCGTCACACTGAACCGGCGCAGGCCCTGTCCGCGCTCGGCCTTTACCGGTTGCAAAAGCGGAAACAGCTCGGCCATTGGCTGGGAAGAATCAAACTCTCCAGATTCTTCGGCGTCGCGGAAAGACGGAATTGATGACTTTACAATCTGCGGCTCGCGACCGACGGTCAGTTGAATTTGAACGTCTTCACCGAATGCCAGCACGCCGCTCTGCTGATGCTCGGTGAGCTCCAGCGCTTGCCAGACCCAGGCCAGCCACTGTTCGCGTTCAGTCTTGGCGAGGTTCTTTAGTTCTTTTTGCGCGACCGCCCCCGAAAGAATCAAACGATCTTCTGCGCGCGTGGCGGCGACGTAAAGCAGGCGCATGCTTTCGAACTCTTCCCGCCAGCGCGCCCGTTGGCGCAGTTGATTAAAGAGCGATCCACGAACCGCCTGGCCGCGCCCATCGGGAACGCGGACGCTAAAACCCTTATGACGATCGAGGGCGTACCATGCGTCTCGCGGTTTTTGCTCGCGGTGCAGGTCAGGAATTATGACTACCGGAAACTCCAGCCCCTTCGCCTGATGAATCGTCATCAGCCGCACGACATTGGCCGACTCGTCCATCTGGCCTTCGCTTTCGCGGCCGCCGATAGCTTCGAACTCTTCGACGTAATGAACGAAATCGCGAATCAGGTAGCCCGACTTTTCGAATTGTTCAGCCAGGCGAAAGAGCTTTTCCACGTTCGCGACTCTTTGCGCTCCGTCAAAGTTGGCGGCGATCACCACCGTGAATTCAGAGGACGCGACCGCGAACCGGAGCAATTCGGAAACGCTGTAGCGATTTCGCCGCCTAATAAGTAAGTCCAGCCACTCTGAGACGCGATCCAGCGCCGCATGTTCCGCTTCGTCGATGAACTGAATCTCACGGTGACTTCGCAGCGCGCGCCGAAGATTGCGGCGATGCAGGCGTTCAAGGCTGCCAACATCCGTGACGCGCGGCGCACACCGCAAGGCCAGCAACGCGTTGTCGGAAATACCACCGAGCGGCGAACGCAGCACCGCGGCGAGTGCCAACTCGTCGGTAGTGTTATCGAGAAAGCGAAGCAGTTGAATCAGATCCGTTATTTCTTCTCGTTGATAAAAGCCTTTTCCCTGCACCGTTAGATAAGGAATGCCGGCGCGGCGTAAGGCGCTTTCGTACGTCCAGACTCCGGTGAAAGCTCGGAGGAGAATAGCGATGTCGCCATACTTGAAGTGGCCCGGACTTGAATCTGGGGCGGCCTGGTTGCCCGGACTGAAGTCTGGGCCACTGACCAGCGATCTAATTCGGGCGGCAACCTGTTCGGCATCTCGCTCCTGCGTCCCTAACGGATCGCTTTCTTCGGCTCCTTCCTCCGATTCGGCCGCGCCGGTTTTGCTCTCCGGCAGAATGCTGACCATCAACTCAATCAAAGGCGGTTCGTGTTCGGCAGCTCGCTCGGCAACGCTCGGCTCGTGTTCTACAAAGCCGAGTTGGCCTAACTCTGTGGCAGGGACTTCGGCGCGCGCCGTGAAAATCCGCGCGAACAGAAAATTGAACGAGTCGATCAGCGGTTTCTGGCTGCGAAAATTCAGGTGCAACGGCTGCGGCGCGCCGCCGGCGTTCACTATGGCCGCGGTCATCTCGCTGAATACATCGACGTCCGCGCCGCGAAATCCGTAGACCGACTGTTTGCGATCGCCGACGATGAATAGATTGGCGCTGCGTCCCAGTGCCAGCCGGTTCATGAGATCGCGTTGCAGGCCGTTGGTATCCTGAAACTCGTCAACCAGAAAAAATCGATAGCGCTCTGTCACTCGAGTCAGGACTTCCGGCCGCTCCAAAAGCTGCAGGGTGCGCAACTGCAAGTCGTCGAAGTCCAACACGGAGAGCCTCTGCTTTTCAACTTCCAAACGGCGATCGATTTCGCGCAGCAACTTGATCAGAGCCAGCGCATAATCCTTAGCCAACAAATCGAACCCGAGGCAAGGCACACGGCCACGCAGTCGATCCGAAGACTTTGCGTCCCAAAGCAATTCGTCGAGCCGTTCAATCACCGGCGTGCTGCCTTTTCGGGGTCGCGCTTCCCAGAGGTCTTCGATCCCCTGACAATACGCGGCGATCGTCTCGTCAGTAGGCGGCCGGGACAGAATTTGCCGCAGGGCCGGCCACTCCTGAGCAGCCTTGCCACGCTTTCTTTCCGCGTCCCGCGACAGTCCTCGGGCGGCGATCAGATCCGCCATCGCCGCTTCCAAATCATTAAACACCACGCCGTACTCAGCTTCAGCGGCGTGGTTTCTGGCCGAAAGTTTTTCGATTGCGTCCAGCGACAGGCCCTCGCCGCGATAACGGCGATAGAGTTCGACTAACGCGGCGGCGAGCACAGCGCGGGTGGCGCCCTGCGTCATCAGCACAATCTTTTCATTGCCGTGATGAATCGCATCGGTGAGTGCTTCTTCGACGACGGCTTCGAGCATCATTGCCGATTGATGCTCGTCCAGCAGTACGAATTGGGGATCGATGTTGGCTTCGACGGGAAACTCATGCAGCAGCCGCGAACAAAACCCGTGAATCGTCGTGACGACCGCGGCTTCGAGGGCTCGTTTGTGCCGCAGCCAGGTCTGACGTTCATTGCCTGAAGTCTCGCGCAGCAGCGCGTCAATCTTTGCGCGTACCCGCTGGCGCATTTCGTTCGCGGCCCGATTCGTAAAGGTGATGGCTACGATATTGTCGACGGAAACTTTTTGAGTGCGCAGAATTTCCAAATACCGCTCAACCAGCACCGTAGTCTTGCCTGAACCCGGACCAGCTGTGACCGAGAGATGTCGATCGAGAGTGAACGCAGCGGCAGCTTGTTCGGGCTTAAGTTCGCGGGAATTTGAATTGGGCTTCATTATGGCTGATCGAGGATCCGTCTGAGTCCGCTTCAGCGGGTTTCTCCGCAGGCGTTGCTAGACCAGCGCTTTTAGCGCTGGGATAAGTCTGACTCGATTGTCTAGATTAGCGCGCTTCAGCGTGCTTGCGAAATTGGTTTAAGCCACAACTGAAAAAGCCCGCTAAAGCGGGCTAATCATTTCATCGATCCTCAATGCCCAGCCGTAAAACGGCTGGTCTAGCAACCCTTCGGGAAAACCGCGTGAACGCGGCTAAATCAAAACTCACCCGGACCGTTCTGTGCCTGTTCGGCGGGAGCCTTCGGATCGAATGGTGTGTTGATGAACTTCTGGGCGACCTTCTGTGCGTTGTCGTAATTGCTCCCGGTTTGCAGGGCCTTGTTGTATTCAGCCACGGCGCGCTCGCGATCGCCTTTGGCATCGTACGCATTGCCGCGCTTGATGCGGGCCCAGGCCTCGATCCACGCCGGCTTGCTGCTGGTACCGTCAATGGCGGCCTGAAAATTGTCGAGCGCCAACTGCCAGTTTTTCTGCTCAAAATAGACCAGGCCCAGATTGTAATAGACCCAGGAGTTGTTGCGGTCGAGCTTGAGCGCGGTTTCCAGTTGCTGCTGCGCCTCGGCGTACTGCCCTTCGTGGAACAGCTCAATACCGCGGCGGGCGACAATGGCAACTTTCAGATCGTCGGACATGCGCAGGATTTTGTCGTTGGGATCGACTTCGGCGTTAATCGGCTGGCCGCTCGATTCGAAATCAAAGTCCTCACTCTTGCCGTCCAGGTAGAGCGTTTTGGTTTGCGAGTCGCCTTCGGAATGCAGCGTCAACTCAACCGGCAGGTGCAGGTTTTCGAAATTCTGACGCACGGTCCCGCGCGTGCGGAACTTACCGGCACGCGTGCGAATAATCTGATAGTCAATGCTGAATTCGGGAACTCCAGTGCCCTCGACCCAAGTCGCGAAAAAGTAGCGCATGTTCTTGCCGGCTACTTGCGAGGTCAATCGCTCGAAATCATCGATCGAAGCGTTCTTGTTCCGATATTGATCGAGAAACTTCTGCAACAGATAACCGAACTTGTCCCTGCCCATCGATTCGCGCAGCATGCGGAAAACCATTGCGCCTTTATAGAAGACTATCGACTGGTAAGCCGCGGACTGATCGTCCAGAGCTCCGGGTGCGCGCACGATTGAAGACGTCTGTTCAAACGTCAGCGCGCGCTCCTGTTCTTCGCGTTGGGCTGCCTCGAGCTGGCCTCCAGTTAACGTTGATTCCCGTAGCGCAAACGCGCTCCATTCGGCCAGACCCTGCGACACCCAGGCATCGTCAAACGAACGTAAGCCCACCGTCTGTCCCCACCATTGATAGGCGACCTCACGCTGCAGTCGCTCTTCCTGGGCCGGGCGCGACGAATCGAAAAACCGGGCCGCCAGAAATAGAATGCCCGGACCTGAATAGGCTTCCATCGTTTCATCGTCGGTTTGCGCCACGATGAAACGCGAGCCAAAGGCCGGCGGGCCGTACTCTTTGGTGTAGAACTCCAGCGCGCGCCCCATCACCTCGCCATAACTCGTAATGCGATTCTCGCTGCCGGGCTTGACGAAGAATTGCAGCTCGTACTTCCCAAAGTGCAGGGACTTGGCGAGGTACTGGCCGGCGATGAAATTACCCACCAGCACCGGCTGTTTGTTTACAAAGCGAAAGCGCGTAGTGCCGGTCTTATCCACCTGCGGGTTGACCGGCTCGTCGCTGATGCCGCCGACCTGCATCCCGGTCGGGACGATAACAGTGATGTCCGCGGTCGCCCGATCGGCCGCATAATCATGAAAAGGAAACCAGCGCGAGGCGTACATCAGATACGAACCTTCGGGGCCGATATAGGCCAGACGCTTATTCGCCAGCGGTCCGCCTTCCGGCGAAGTCAGCGCCCCGCTCCAACGGATTCGCAACGTGACCGGCTGGGCGGCGGGGACGACCTGGCCCAGGTCAATGCGCACGTTCGGCCCCAGCGCTCCTGCGCCCACGGCGTCCTGCACAAAAGTGGTGATCGCCTTTCCGTCTTTCTCCAGGCTGTCAACATGCAGCGAGCCGTTCAATTCAAAGACGACCGAGCGCGTCGCTTCCTGCGGCACGAATGTGACATCCGCGCCGGCGCGCAGCATGTGCTGGTCGGGATTCAATTGAACCTCGATCCGATAGTTCGTTACGTCATAACGAGAACCCGCTGCGGCCGGCTGTGTCTGGGCCTGGACGTTTAACCCGAAAAGAACGAGAAAGATTGTCAGGACCGCGATTTGAAATCCCGAGCGTGAGATTTCAGATTTGCGACCGGAGAGAAGTTTTAGGCTGAACATAGCTAGGATCGAATTGATAGAGATCATTATAGTTCGACGTATCACCCGCCCGCCACTGTGGGCAGATTTAGGTTGCTGGGCGTCGGCTTGGATGGCCGGAAGGCAGAGTTGCGTTGGCCGATTAACTGGCGAAATTGAATCAAACCTTGCAGGCGCTACTCCGTCTGCAGTCCTGACGGTAAAACACCCGCAAAACCGAAAAGGCCTGCGGGTGTTTCATTTGTTGGATGGGTAAATCTCGCTCTTGAAACAACTTCACTGTGGAGTGGGACTGGGCGTCGGCGTAGGCGCGGTTGCCGTCGTAAAGCCAGGCCCGATCTTGTCATCGAGTCCTTCCAAAGTTCCATTGACTTTCTTGTACACGTTTTCGATCACGGCGCGGCGCGCCGGATCGGGAGTGCCCGCGACGTAACTCTTGATGTAATAGAGCAAGGCCTGATCGCTTTTGCCGCTTGCCTCCAGCGCTGAACCGAGATGCCAAAGCGCTGAACGCCATAGCGGCGTGCCTTCGGGAGAGACGCTGATCGCGCGGCGGAAGCGTGTGGCCGCGTCAGCGGGTCTGTCCAAATTGAAGAGCGCCACGCCGGCGAGATCTTCCATTCGGCCGCGTAGAATTCCCGCCAGGGCAGAACGCGGCGCGTCGGGAATGTTAGGCGTTCCGCCAGCCGTCAGCGCGCGGGCGCGAATGTCGGCCAACTCATCGGGCTGCACGGCTACGGTTGCCGCCGGAACACTGAGCGCGGCTTCGACGCCGCTGGTTGCCTGATCCGTCAGGTCCACGGCCGTCGACAAAGCGACGCCTTTTTTCACGAATCTTCCGGCCACATAGACCTGACGGTAAGTGTGCATCGCGTCGTCGCCCGCCACAAAGTCCTGCGCGATTGCGACCAACTCATTTTCGTTGGCTGAAGGTTGCTCCAAAGCGACGTTGAGCGCCAGCAGAGCTTTCAGCATTTTAGCGTTTGCTTCTGTGTCCGCGGGGCTTGATTGGAAAATAGCAGCGCGGCGCTCGGGCGCCAGCAACTCCGTAAAACTAGCCGCGCGCGCAACGTTGCGGCCGGCGAGTTTGGTTTCGATCTGTCCATCCTTGATCGAAAAAGAATGCGCGAGTTCCTGGGCCGCCTCGTCATACAAACCCATCGAAGCCAGCACGTTTGCCAATTCGTAATCCAATGTCGGAAAGCGACTAAACTGCCTGACAAACCGGAGCGCGCGCTCCGCTTCCAGCGGACGCCGGTTAGCCAACAGCGCGCGGGCCATCGCGATCTGGCCCCAGGAGTAACGCGGCTCGAGGGTCGCCGCTTTCAGTGCCAATTCCAACCCGCGCGCGGCATCGTTGTGTGCCAGAAACCAATAAGCTGTTCCGACCAGCAGCGGCAGATTGGCCGCTTGCGCCTTCTCCGCCAGCGCGCCGCTTAATTCCTGCTCGGCCTCGTCCTTTTTGCCGAGTTCAAGCAGCGACAGCACCACTCCGGCGCGTGCCGAGTTGCTTTTGGGATTGGCTTGCAATTGTTCGCGATACAGCGCCAGCGCTTCGTCGTTCTTGCCGGCCGCGCGTTTAAGATCAGCCAGAGCTATTCTGGCCGTCGCCGATTTCGGATCAAGAGCGAGAGCGCGCGCGTATTCGCTTTCGGCGTCGTCCAGCCGCAAAGCGATGTGACGCGCCGCGCCCAGCGCCTGATGGGCAGCGGCCGAATCGGGCGCCAGTTGGACCGCCAGTTCCGCCAGGCGACCGGCTTCGTTGGCGTCTTCAATGGCCAGGAAGAATTCGCCCACCGCCAGCACCCGCTTGGGAACGAGTTTGGCCAACGCTTCAGCTTGATGCGCCGCCTCGATGGCTGCGGCGCGCTGGCCACGCAGAAAAAGGTTCATCGGAATGCGCGCGATCACTTCTGTGAACAAACGGTCCGTCATGTCCGCCGGTGCCGAAGAAATGGCCAGCCGGAACTGCTGCAAGCCGCCATCAACATCGCCGGCCTGTAGTTTTTGATCGCCCAGCATTGCCCGGGCGACGATCAGCAATTCGTTGGCGCGCGGCAAGGCAACTGAATTGGGATGCGTCGCGATGAAGGCCGTCAGGGCTTCGATCCTCTTCTCCGCCGTCAAACTTAGCGTCACTTCAACCTGTTCTTTTTCATCGTCGGGGCTGGTCGGTCTCGTCGCCGCCGGCGATGCGGCCGGGCGCGCCGGATTCTCAGTCTCGGGTGAAGCGTTCGGCGTCGCAGCTGGCGTCGCAGCTGGTGTCGCAGCCGGTGTCGCTGCTGGTGTCGCAGCCGGCGTCGCAGCTGGTGTCGATTGCGCCGCGGGGCTCTCACGCGGTGTCGCGCTCACTGTCTCGATAGGCGACGGGCTTGGGGTTATCTCAGCTATCGACGGCGAGGCAACGGGCGAAGGTGTCGAACCCGGCGTTTCAGAAGGCGACGGATTTGGCGGCGGCACGGTTTCGCTCGGTTGCGGCGATGCTGCAGCAGGCGTGACACTGGGTGATGCCTCAGGCGTGGATGTCGGTGTCGGCTGAGCTGCCGGAGTTTCCATCGGCGACGGACTCGGAACATTTTGCGGCGTCGCCGTAGGGCTCGGTTGTGCCTCTGGGGTTGCAACCGTTTGCGCCCCCGGACTCTCAACCACGCGCGGCCGCGTTTGCGCAACCAGGTTCTGGCTCGCTTGCTGATCCAGGGCTTCGAAGGTGAAATCCTTTTGCGCACCCAGGCCGTTCACGAATGTTTGCACACCGGTGACCAGACCAAGGCTATAGCCGGCACTGACGATTTTTGCGCTCATTTGCCGGTTCATTTCGCCGATCAAACCATCGGGGAGATCAGCGCGAGCGGATTTACTGAACTGCGTAAAAAACTTTCCGCTATCACCCGCAATTACCAGCAAAAGACTCTTGCTCGCATCGCCTGGCCCGCCGATTTTCCAATCGTTGGCAACGCGCAACGAATAATCGTAGAGCTCTTCATTGCCAGCGCTCTTCACCGTCGCCACGACAAAGTCGATGCCCGTCCGCTGCTTCAAATTTTCAAGAACTATTTCCAGCCGTTGACGGGTCGCCGCGTCAAGCACTTCCGCGAAGTCGTTGACGTGCCCTCTCGGCTTTGGCAGACGTTTGCCCTGGGCACTGGTGCGCCGGTCCGCGGTCAGGCCACACAAAATAATGACGACCAGCAGAATGGCAAAAACGCTCGCCCGCCGGTTAATAAAAAGTGATTTCATTTTTGATAAATTGGATTCGCAACCCCTATCTGATTATGTTCGATCTTCTTTACGGACTGTTACCCAGGGCTTCCGCCAAAACACGGCCAACCGCACAGCTCGGAGCTTGCACGTTAAGTACTTGAGCCAGCGTGGAGGCCAGGTCGGCCGGCGTCGCCGCCTGCGCATATTTGCCCGGACGAAACGCTCGACCCATGATAATCAAAGGAACGTGCGTGTCATAACTGTAGGGTGAGCCATGGGTCGCGCTTGAGAGAGGATCGGTCGGGTCGTCGGGCGGATCGAACAGAATGCTGTAAGGCTCGAAAACTATGATCACGTCGCCGCTTCGTTGCGGGTAAAACCCGTGCACGACTCGTCTGGCAATGTCGTCACCCGCTGAGATGCGTCCATTTTCCAACTGCGCCCGGGTGAAAAAGCGCGCTGCACCGGGCATTTGCATTGCCAACTCGCCGACGACGCGCTCGCACTCGTCCAAATCAATTCCGTCGCGCTGCAATGCTGCGCGATTGAGATAGAAGTTGCCGTTGAGCAAACCTTTCTCAGTTTCTTGTTTGTTGGTGAAACTCCGGATGTAATCCGAGGCCGGATGATCCTTGCGGCCATACTTCGCTTTCAATCCATCTTCGACGAGTTTGAGCATGTCGGCTTTTTGCCAGCGGCGACCGGGAAGGTTCTGCAATGCGGCCAGCTCAGGCACCGGCGAGGCTCCGTGATCGGCGGTAAAGATCACGATCGTGTTTTGCAAACCGATGCGCGCATCGACAAAGTCCAGCAGCGTTCCGATCTGGCGGTCGACGCGCAGGGTCATGTCCATTACTTCCTGACTGTTTGGCCCGAACCGGTGGCCCACATAGTCGTTAGCTGAAAAGCTTACCGACAACACATCAGTGTCGTTATCGTCGCCGAGCTTCTCGTTGCTGATCGCCTCTTCGGCAAAAGTCAGCAGCAAGTCATTCGAAAACGGAGTGTAGACCAGAGCTTTGAAGAAAGGTCTGCTCGGCTTCGCGGCGCCGCCGGTTATTATGTGGGGAAAGAAATTCGAGTCGTTTGAACTCTTGTCCAGATTTTCCCACGGCACATCGTCCTTGCCGGCCCGCTTCAAATATTCTGCTTCGGGCAAGAGGCGGTCCCAACGCGCGCCAAACCAGCCATCGGCCATGCGCCGATTGTTGAAGCGCGTGACCCAGTCCGGCATCTGATTAAAGTAGTACGTGCTGGAACTCATGTTTCCCGTATCGTCGCTGAACCAGTAGGCTGCATTTGCTCGCCGGCCCACCGGCAAAATCGCCGAACGGTTCTTGGCTGAGATGCCAATGACTTTCGACCGATCGTTATCAGCCAGACGCAATTCGTCACCGATTGTCGAACAAAGAAGTTGGCGCGGGCTGTAGCCTTTCTCGCCTGGTCTGCCGGCCAGTACGTTGGCGCTGTCGTCGGTCACGCACTTCACTTTTCTGCCGGTCGATTGCTCGTACCAATCGTTGGCGATGATTCCGGTCTGCGAAGGCCAGGCCCCAGTCATCAACACCGCATGTCCCGGGGCCGTATAGGTCGGCATGTGATCGTAATTGGCTTCAGTCCATGAAGCACCCTGACGCAGCAAACGGCCGATACCCTTTTCGCCAAAAAGGTCTCCGTAGCGCGTCAAATAGTCATAGCGAAACTGGTCGACGACAATCAGCAGCACCAGACGCGGCCGCTTCGCAGCATTCTCGTCACGATTGCTGGGGCCTCGCGGCTGTCGCTGCGCCCACGAGATTGCAAACGCAAAAAGACCCAGGAACAGGGTGGCCAGTATCAGGCTCGGAAAACGTCTGGAACGAGCTCTTTTCATTTGAAATCGGTCGTCACCGCAGGCTTGGTAACCAGCACATAACAGGAGACAAATTGGGCGGGCATGATAACATCAAAATGAGGAAAAAAGTAAAAAGGTAAAGGGCAACAGAGCGGCAGATGGTTTTGGGTCTTGGTCAACCATTGTCAGCCTGTCTGCCGTAAGGCTCGCCGGCAGTTTACTTTTTCCTTTTACCTTTTACTTTCTTCTTTTCCATGAGCGAATTTGAAGACACATGGGAGTTGACGCTGGCCGAAGCCATGCGGCGGGCGCAGACGGAAGGCCGCGCTGATATCGCCGGCTATCTGGATCTGCGGGCGCAGAATGATCTACTGCGCCGGGCGGCCACGGATTGGTTCACTACCACGTTCACTTCGCTGGCCGCGGTGGCCAATCGCCACGGTGCCGGAATTCAGATCGAACAGAAAAACGCTCATCGATTTCGCCGTGATTCGGCGACGATGGTAGGAACCCAACTAACCTTACGCCGGGGCGTGCGCGCATTGACGATCGAAAGCGGATGGCCGCGTGCGCCGCGCGACGGAATTGTGCGCGGCGCCGGTTTGGCCTGCGCGAACATCAAACACCTGGGCCGGCCTCGCTCGAATATGGAACTCCTGTTAGTGCATTCCTCTGATGGCGGGACACGGTGGCAAGTCATGCATAAGAGCGGAGAAAAGTCGCTGCTAACTGACGCCGATGTGCGCCAACATTTCTCGATTTTGTTAAGCGAATCATAAGATCCAGCCTGTTTCTTCTTTTCACCTTAAGACTTGCTTGTGAGTCCCGCGCTTTTTTTCAGCGTCGCCAGCCTTTCACTCTTTGAGTTCATCGCAACTATGGCGAAGTTTGCAAACTAAGGAGGTAAAGAATGAGAAACAACTTACTAATCAAGACATTAATTACGGCGGCCCTACTGATCCTGGCAATTCCAATCGGTGCATCGGCGCAGGTATATCGTGACCGGTACAACGACCGGTACAACGATCGCTACGGCTATCGTGATCAATACGATCAAGTGGACCGGCGCCAGGCGCGTGACGCGATTCGGGGACTAGACAATTCATCGGCCCGATTGGAAGGCGATCTTTCCGTAAACCGAGGACGCCGGGTTTTAGGCATCTTCTGGCTGGGTAACACTGACAACACAGCGATTGCTGAAGTGCGCGATTTTCGAATGGCAGTTCGCCAATTGAGAAACGCCTTAAACAACGGGCGCGATCGTCGCGACAGTTATGATGAGGCGCGAATGGTCCTTGACCGAGGCATGCAACTTGACCGCTACCTGCGAGTGCGTACCGGCAGCGCCCAGGTGGATGCTGATCTAAGTGAGCTCAGATCGAATCTTCACATACTTGCCGACGCATATGGTCTGAGAATGACTTACTAGTGTAGTGCGTCAAACAGATCATAACTTATTGCTGGCGGCGCGAGCACGTTTCACTTTCTCCAAGATGTCGGAAGCTTTGGCGGTCCAAACGAACGGCTTCGGGTCGGTGTTGTGTTGCGCGAT
>Ga0209648_10003817_pt1 | contig 12741 bp, 11 predicted proteins | sample GraSoi2013_115cm_FD_185830 | JGI IMG/M metagenome (GOLD analysis project Ga0209648, IMG submission 185830) | Grasslands soil microbial communities from the Angelo Coastal Reserve, California, USA - Sample 9_17_2013_115cm (SPAdes) (version 2) | ecosystem: Environmental > Terrestrial > Soil >...
CGATCATTGGGCGTATTGTACGCGCAGGAAATGCGAAGGGGAAGCACCGAGGAAAAATGATTCAGAAATGGGCGAGCACAAGCGGGTGACTCTTATTCCATGTCGCGCCAATTCGGACCGGACTTGAGGTCCACGACCACGGGCACGCTCAGCGCGTACACATCCTCCATTTCGCGGCGGACCAAGGTGCGCACGCGGTCGAGCTCTTTCGGAGGTCCCTCGAAAAGCAATTCGTCGTGGACCTGAAGGATCATTTTCGTTTCGAGCTTCTCTTCCATGAGCTTCCGGTCAATGCGGATCATGGCGAGCTTGATGAGGTCGGCGGCGGTGCCTTGCAGCGGCGTGTTCAGCGCGGTGCGCTCGGCGAAGTTGCGCAGGTTCGGCTGCGGCGACGTGATTTCCGGAATGGGCCGGATCCTGCCAAAGAGCGTTTTCGTGAAGCCCGTCTTCCGCGTCTCCGCAAGCGTGCGGTCGAGATATTCCTTCACGCCCCGGTAGCGCTGGAAGTACGCCTGAATGAATTGTGCCGCTTCCTTCTGCTCGATGCCAAGCTGCTGCGCCAGGCCAAAAGGCGAAAGGCCGTAGATAATGCCGAAATTGATGGCTTTCGCGGCGCGGCGGTGCTCGGCGGTCTGCGCCAGCGGTCCCACGCCAAATACTTCCTGCGCCGTCCGCGAATGGATGTCTTCGCCCTTGCGGAAAGCTTCGGTGAGCACCGGGTCTTGCGAAAAGTGCGCCATGATGCGCAACTCGATCTGCGAGTAGTCGGCCGAAAGCAGGGTCTTGCTTTTCTCCGCGACAAACGCCGCGCGGATCTTCCGGCCAAGTTCGGTGCGCACAGGAATATTCTGAAGATTGGGATCGGAGGAACTGAGACGGCCGGTGGCCGTGCCGGTCTGGCTGAAGCTGGTGTGCAATCGTCCGGTCTGCGGATGAATTAATTTCGGCAAGGCATCCACGTAGGTGGACTTCAGCTTCGCCACTTCGCGATACTCGATCACTTTGCGCGGAAGTTCGTGGAGCAGTGCCAGCTCTTCGAGAATTTCCGCCGCCGTCGAGCGCGATTTGGCGCGCCCGCGCTTTCCGGGGGGCTGCAGGCCCAGCTTGTCGAACAGGATTTCCGCAAGCTGTACGGGCGAGTTGATGTTGAACTCGGAGCCCGCGAGTTCCCGGATGTGCTGCTCGAGGCCGCGGACTTCCGACTCCATCTCGGCGGACATCTCTGCGAGCGCCTTCGGCGCGACGCGCACGCCGGTGCGCTCCATGCGCGCGAGCACCGGTGCGAGCGGCAGATCAATCTGCTGGTACACCTGGGCGAGGGCTTTCGCTTCGATTTCCGCGCGAAGCACCGGCGCAACGCGCTGCAAGTAATCGGCGCGCTCGCCCGGCGCGCCGGCGAGATTCACGCTCAGATGCCGCACGACCACATCGGCAAAATCATGTTTTGCCGTCGTGGGCCGCAGCAAATACGAGTAAAGCTGCGTGGCGTGCAGTATTCCTCCAGCAGGCCCGGCGAGCAATTCGAGAAGTTTGGGATCGTGAACGATTTTGGGGCTGGCGGGATCGGCCAGACGAGGAGCGAGCGCCTCGAGGACGGCGCCCTTTTCGTCGAGCCACACGGAGCGCGCCGTCCCGGGCTTCGGGGAGATTTCCACCGCGGTGATGCTTGTGCCGAAACCCTTGCTCTCGCGCTCGCCCTCGGCAAGTTGCAGCCACACGCCAAGCGCCTGACTCTGCGGCAGGGAATGCAGATATCTCCGGAGTTCCTCAGCGGAAGAAATCTGCGCGTAGTCCGCCGAAATCCCGGCCGTTGCTTCACCCGCGGATGCGGCAGCGGCCGACTGCGTAGCCGCTGGGCCAAGCTCTTTCAACAAGGATGTAAAGCCAAGCTCCGCGTAGAGTTTTCCCAGCGCAGGAATGTCCGGCTCCATCCGTTGCAAGGCAGGAAGCTCCAGCGGGACCGGCGCGTCGCTCGCAATCGTGGCGAGCTGCTTGGACATCAGCACCTGCTCGCGCTGCTGCTGCAAGGCCTCGCGGTAGCGCTTGCCTTCGACCTCGGCGGCACGATCGAGCGCCGCCTCGACGGTGCCGAACCGCTGGATGAGCTCGCGGGCTCCTTTTTCGCCGATGCCTTTTGCTCCGGGAATGTTGTCAATGGAGTCGCCCATCAGCGCCATGACGTCAATCACTTTCGACGGGGGCACGCCCATCAATTCCTCGACTTTGGCTTCGTCCACGACCAGATCGCCCTTGGCAGCGCCCGCGCCCGGACGGAGGACGCGGACTTTTTCGCGGACAAGCTGCATCATGTCTTTGTCGCTGGTGACGATGAAAACGTCGAGCGATTTCTTTGCGGCCTGGTGCGCCAGCGCGCCGATGATGTCGTCGGCTTCGAAGCCGTCGCGCTGCAGAATCGGCAGGCGCATCGCTTCGCACAGCTTGCGGACGTACGGCAATTGGATGGAAAGGTCCTCGGGCATGGGCGGGCGCTTGGCCTTGTACTGGGCGAAGAGTTTGTCGCGAAACGTCGGCGCGGAAGTGTCAAACACCACGGCGAGATAGTGCGGGTCGTACTCCTTCATGAGGCGCCGCATCATGTTGGCGAAAAGGTACGGAACCTTGGTGGGCATGCCCGAGGGGCTCTGCAAGCGCTCCATGGGCGCATAGAAGGCGCGAAAGATGTAGCCCATCGCGTCCACAAGAAACAATTTTTCGTTTGGGTCCGCGGCCATCCGACGGAGTATAGCAGGGTCGTGACTGGTGACTGGTGGTTGGTGAAACCTCGCAAAGCTCTTGACCTGACGCTCGAAAGAGGAAAAGTCCTCCTCTTCGCTCGTTCCTAGAGCTATCGGCGTAGAAAATGTGCGCGCGGGGAGTGGGAGTCCCCGCGCGGCCGGAAGAAAACTCAGATTGGGGATTACTGGTCTCTGGGTTCAGGTCTCCGCTCGGACTTCGGCTGAGGTTTCGGTTGGGGCTTGCCGGACGCAGGCTTTTTTGCGTCCGAGCCTGAGGATTGGCCTTGCGCGCCGACTTGTCCCTGAGCGGCGAGCAGCATGCGCGTGCCGCTATCGAGGTGCACGTTTCTGCCCGTGGAGGTAATCAGCGAGCCTTGCGTGCTGTTCGATCCCGCCGCGTTCAGGTTCAGGCCGTTGAGCCCGAAGACGCCCTGGCTATTGGAGGTCAATTGGCCCGCGGCATTCAGTCCGCCGACCGCGCCTCTGGAAGTGCTGCCCAAAGTAGAAGTCGTCGAGCCGGCCGCATTGACCGTGGAGCCCACCGTGCCGCTAGCGGTTCCGCCGACGTTTGCCGCCGTGTTTGTTACGCCGCCAACCGCGCCGCCCGCGGTCGAAGCGACGCCGCCGCCGACCAGACCGCCGCCTCCAGAAGAGCGAGCCGAGCCTGAACTGCTCGCGCTGCCCAACCCGGAGCCCGCAAGGTCGGGCGCTTCGAGCGAACCCGATGCCATCGTCTCAGCCGCGGCGAGCGCCTGGATATTGGCGTTCAGCGGAACTTCCTGGCCATTCTTCAGAATGGCTTTGTCAAACACGATGCCGAGCGAGGACTCGGATTCGCCTTTGCCCCGCGCCTTCGCTTCGGTGACGTGCCCGACGAGCTTCGACCCTTTGGGGATCACCACCTCGCCGTCGGAGTTGGTGTTCTCAGTGGTCTTGCCGGTGACCGTGTCGCCGGGCTTGTTCTTTTTGCAGTCCACACGCTTGGTCAGAACGGCGTTCATGGTGGTGCCTTGCGCGAGGCTCGCCGAATTCTTGCCGGCCTGCGCCGAGGCGTTTCCGGAAGTGTTGTTTGACGCCGCTGCGCCGGACTTGCCAGCCTGCGCGGACGTCTTGGTGTCGGCGGAAGCACTTGCTTGAGCGCCGGACTGGGCTTGCGCTGCGGCGGTCCACGCGCAAAGGGTCCCCGCCAAAACTAGGTATGCGATGCGTTTCATGCTGACTCCCTCCCTACCGCGAGTTGCGGTCCGAAAATCCAGCTTGGTTGCTGTGCGGCATGTGTAAATTCTCTGCCAAACGCCGATGAGCACAGCAGCTTCCAAACTGTAAACCCTGTGATTTCAATCAGTTACACCAGCCCTTGGTGCTAAGACTCATCACCATCCTATGGAATAAGGGAACGGAGGCAGGAAAAAAATATAGTGGGCGGGCGTACAGGTCAGGTGAATCCCTGAGAGATTCCTCCCCGATAAAAGCCATCGGGGCTGCCGGGGCGCGACAGGCGTTCCGCGCACGAAGGAACAAAAACGTCGCGTCCTTCGCCCGGGATGACAGAGCGCTTTTTCAGCGCCCCGCTATACGACGCCGAGAGACTTGCCGACCTCGCTCAGGATTTCGGCGGCGCGGTCCAGATCGGCGCGTTTGTGGGTAGCCGAGACGATGGCGCGCAGACGCGCTTTGCCTTCCGCGACCGTGGGATAGCCGACCGCTGGCGCGTAAAGACCGGCGTCAAACAGCTTCGCGGAGAATTCAAATGCCTTTGCAGCGTCGCCCACGTGAATGGGAATGATGGGCGTCTCGCTCCCCTCGAAGCGGAAGCCCTTTTTCTTGAGCAGCCGCTTGAAATATTTCGTGTTGGCCCAGAGTTTCTTGATGAGCTTTTCGCCATCCGGAGAATCGAGCAGCGCAAACGCCGCCTGGCAGGTGGCCGCCACAGAGGGCGGATGTCCTGTGGAGAAAAAGAACGGCCGTGCGCGCAAGTAAAGATAGTCAATCAGATCGCGCGAGCCGCAGACGTATCCTCCCATGGCGCCGACGGCCTTGCTGAGCGTGCCGACCTGAATGTGCACGCGGCCGTGGCAGCCGTGATGATCCACCGTGCCGCGCCCGCCGCGCCCGAGAACGCCGGAGGCATGGGCGTCGTCCACCATCATGATGCAGTTGTATTTTTCCGCCAGGCCGCAGAGTTGCGGCAGCGGCGCGATGTCGCCGTCCATGGAGAAGACGCCGTCGGTGATCAACAGCTTGCAGCCGGGGAAGTTTTCCGTCTCTTTGCAAATGCGCTCGCAATCGGCGACGTCTTTGTGCTTGAAAATTTTGATGGCGGCCTTGGAGAGCCGGCAGCCGTCAATGATGGAGGCGTGGTTCAGCTCGTCGGAAATAATCAGGTCTTCTTTGCCGAGAATGGCGGAGACGGTGCCTGCGTTGGCGGTGAAGCCGGACTGAAACACGACGCAGGCCTCGGTGTTCTTGAACTTTGCAATCTGCCGCTCCAGCTCCATGTGCACGGTCATCGTCCCGGAGATGGTGCGGACCGCGCCCGCGCCCACGCCGTATTTCCGGGTGGCTTCGAACGCCGCTTTGCGCAGCGCTTTGTGCGTCGTCAACCCAAGATAGTTGTTGGAGCTGAGGTTGATTACTTCTTTTCCGTCAATCGTGCAGACGGGTTTCTGCTCGCCTTCGAGAATGCGCAGGCGCGGGGCCGTGCCCTTGGCGCGCAGGTCATCGAGCGTTTGGGTCAAATAAGAAAGCGGATTTGTCTTGGCCGACATCTGTGCTCCCGTTTCCATGTGTTCCCTCCAAGGGGGCGGGACCGGGACTCGCCCTTCCAACAAGACTCCTTCCCCTCAGCGCGGTTTTCCATTTGGATAAAACAAAACTTTCCCCGCGTGGCCGCCCTGCAGCAACGAAAAAGCCTCGTCGAATTTTTCGAGCGAAGTCCGTTCGCCGAAGAGGGGGTCGAGATTCAGGCGCCCCGCCTTAAGCAGCGAGGTCATCTGCACCCAGGTCTCAAACATTCGCCGCCCATAAATGCCCCGCACCGTCGCGCCCTTGAAAATCACATCGTTTACCAGGTCGAGCGAAACGGGGTTGCTTGGAATCCCCAGCAGCGACGCCCTTCCCCCTGCCCGCAGCGCCCGGAACCCTTGCGCAATGGCGCCCTGGTTGCCGCTCATCTCCAGAAGCACATCCACGCCGGTGCCGGCCGTGTCCTTCTTGATGCGCGCGACCGCATCGCCTTCCGCGGGATTCAGCACCACGTCGGCGCCCATCTTCTTTGCCATTTCGCGCCGCCAGTCGTTCACTTCCGTGGCAAACACGCTCGAGCTTCCACAGGCCTTGGCCACGGCAATGGCCATCAGCCCGATCGGCCCGCAGCCGGTCACCAGGACGGTCTGTCCGGCAACCGGCCCGGCCAGCACGGCGTGGACGGCGTTGCCGAGCGGGTCCAGTATGGCGGCGTAGTGCTCCGGAATCGCGGGATCGATTTTCCAGATGTTCGTGGCGGGAATGCGCACAAACTCGGCGAAGCAGCCGTCCTGATCGATCCCAATGATGCGCAGGTTCTGGCAGATGTGCGCCTCGCCGACGCGGCACTGGTGGCAATGCCCGCAGTTGACGTGCATCTCCGCGCTGACGAACTCGCCCGGGGCAACCGCCGAAACCTCTTCGCCGACGCGTTCGACTACGCCGCAGAACTCGTGCCCGAACGTCAGCGGCGGCTTGATGCGCGATTGCGACCAGCGGTCCCAGCCGTAAATGTGCAAATCGGTGCCGCAAATCGAGGCGGCGCGCACGCGCACCAGCACTTCATTCGGCCCGATGCTAGGAACAGGTACGGTCTCCAGTTGCGCGCCCCGCTCAGGGCGCACCTTCCGGAGAGCCTTCATGGTTGTGGCAGGCATTCCGGCTCCGCGGGACTGCGGAAAGCAGGAATGTTAGCACAGCCCGCGCGGTGCCGGCACTTTTGTCTGAGGGTCTCTCGCGCGGCGCAGGCCGTCCGAAAAGACAGGTTTTCTATCCAGCACACCGGGTTGCGCCGGGCGCCCGCCAGCCGCGGCAGAAGAGTACACTGGATACTGCCCAATCTCACTGGAGGAGCTTGTATGCGACGCAGAATTTCGCTGGCCATCGCACTGCTCTCAACGGCCTCCGCCGGCTTGGCCTGCGCGAGCCTCTTTTATTGCTTTGCCTTCCCGGAAACCGTTTACGCCACGCCGCAGCGCCACCGCACTCCGGGAAGCCTCTCGGGCGTGGTTGTCGGAATGGACGACAAACCTGTGCCCCACGCCAGCGTCAATTATCAATCCTCGGCCGGTTACAACCCCCATGCCGTCCGCACCGATTCCACCGGACATTTCCACATCGCCAAACTTCGAGCCGACAATTACGACCTGCGCGCGACGGCCAAGGGAGTTTTTTCCGAGTGGAAACACAACGTTGCCGTCGGCGGCGGCCGCAATACAAATGTAACTCTGCGGCTGATTTATTCGAGGGGTCCTTCCGCGGCAACAAAGCCGCCCGCTACCCAGAAATGACGGAGCGTGAAATGGCGAAGAAGAAGAACTGAAGAAAACCTGATTTTGGAAAGGAAGAATTACACCGGCGAAATTCGTCAGTGTTCCAGCATCTGCGCGAATTCTTCCAGATCTTCCCGCGCGACGTCCGAAACCGCCCAGAAGCTCATCCCGTTGCGGCTCCAGTACACCAGATTGAATCCCTGCCGCGAGATGCTTCTTTCCGCAGAGTCAGAGCCCTGCGACGGCCAGACGTATAGATTGATGAAGTGTTTCCGCCTTTCGTACACCAGCGCCGCGACGGTCCTTCCGTTCAGGACATCCAGCCTCCCGCCAATCAGCGGATAACCAGCCCCCGAGAAATCGCGTACCGGCGGAGCAAAGTCGAGCTTCCCATCAAACCACGGCTTGACCGTGTGCTGATCAGTGGACGCGACATCGGTGAGATGTCCAGGCAGCATCGAACGCACGTGACTATCCACGACTTCCGTGGCGAGCGCCTGTTCGGCCGAGGCGCCGCGGAACGCGGGCACGAAGCGCCAGAACGCAAAGAGCACCAGAGCCATCGAAGCAGCCGCAGCGAGCCAGCGCCACGACGTAATGCTTGCCAGCAGCGAGGGCTTCTCCGTGGCTTCACGGATATCGCTGCGGATGCGCCGGGCAAGCGCCGGCGGGGCTTTGGCGTAGAGATTAGACCCGCGCAGCGCGGTGCGCAGCGATCGCTGCGCCGCATACTGGTTCGCGCAGTCATGGCACTGCACCAGGTGCTGCTCGAATTCCGCGGCACGCGCGGCATCGAGCTCGCCGTCGAGATAGCCGTGCAGCAGCAAAGTGGTCTGCCGGCAAACCGGTTCAACTGCCATGAGCGGCCTCCTGTTTCGGTTCGCTTCCGAGCGCCTGCGCCAGCCGCCGCCGCGCGCGAGACAGACTGGACATCACCGTGCCGATGGGGATACCCGTAATTTCCGCGATCTCTTTGTACGAGCAGCCTTCGAGTTCACGGAGGACGAGCACCTCGCGAAAATTCGGCGGCAGCTCCTCCAGGGCGCGATTCAGGCGCTCGCGGTTGGCGCTCTCGATCGCCAGCGTCTCGGGGTTGACCGGAGTTTGCGTATCGCTGTGCATTTCCTCGTCAAATTCCGCCGCGCTTTCCTGCGGGCGATTCTGCTGCAGCCAGGTATAGGAAGTGTTGCGCACGATCTGGAGCAACCAGGCGCGCGCGTCGCCTCCATGGAACCCGGAGAAGAAGCGGTACGCGCGGAGGAAAGCCTCCTGAACAACGTCCTCGGCATCCTGTTGCCGGCGAACCAGCCAGCGGGCAAGGTTGTGCGCCGCATGCAAATGAGGCAACACCACCTGCTCGAAGCGCGCGCGCTCCTCGGAGTTCGGCAAACCGCGATTTCTCCTATGCTTCTACTACCGGTCAGGAGCTGATTTTATTCCTCCTTGCACTGGAAGTCCTGAGAAATGCGGGTCGTCAGGATTTCCTTGCCCGGTTCCGGAAAGCCAGCCGGGAATAAAACGGGGGCGCGGCAAGTCTACAGAGGCAAAGCGAGAGGTCTTGGCGGCGCAGAGAGTTCCTCCACGCCAACGAGCACTGCGCCGCATTTCCTTGAGAGCTTTGGAGAAACGGTTCCGGTTGATGGAAAAAAGGAGGAGTAGATGAAAAGGATGCACGAGAAGAAGAAAGATGAGCTTTTGTACGACCACAACCACGACGGAATTGACCGGCGGGGATTTCTCAAGTGCATGGCCTGGGCGGGTACGGGAGCCTTTTGTGTGATGAAAGGGGGCGTGCTGAAGTCGTACAGCCTGAGTAGTTTTTCCGACTTGAACGCGGCAGAGGCTAAGGGTGAATTGAGCTTCGTACAGATCAGCGACAGCCACATGGGATTCAACAAGCCGGCCAATCCGGACGTCGCGGGAACCTTGAAAGCGGCGGTGGACAAGATCAACGCCCTGCCGGGCACACCGGAATTCATGCTGCACACGGGCGACATCAGCCACCTCTCGAAGCCGGAAGAGTTTGATACGGTGGACCAGGTTTTGAAGAGCGCGGCGCCCAAGGAGGTCTTCTACGTACCCGGTGAGCACGACGTGCTGAATGACGATGGGAAGCAGTTCCTGGAGCGCTACGGAAGAGGCAGCAAGGGCGCGGGATGGTACAGCTTCGACAAAAAGGGCGTGCACTTCATCGGGCTGGTCAACGTGATGAATCTGAAGGCCGGCGGTCTCGGAACGCTGGGCCACGACCAGCTTGAGTGGATGGAAGACGACGTAAAACACTTAAAGCACAGCACGCCGATTGTCGTGTTTGCGCACATCCCCCTGTGGTCGGTGTATCCCCAGTGGGGCTGGGGAACGCAAGACAGCGCGCAGGCGCTGGCGTACTTGAGGAAATTCGGCTCGGTGACGGTGCTGAATGGTCACATTCACCAGACGATGCAGAAGGTCGAGGGCAACGTCACGTTTCACACGGCTGCGTCAACAGCCTTCCCACAACCGCAGCCGGGCAAGGCGGATTCGCCGGGGCCCTTGAAGGTGCCCGCGGAACAACTCCGGAGCGTCCTGGGGATCACGCGTGTGAATTACGTCCAAGGGCAACACGCGTTGGCTGTCGTGGACTCGACGCTCGCCTAACAGCAAAAGCGGTCCAATTCAAGCGATCCGTTCGATCGCAAAATAAACGGAAAGGAAGAAAAAGAATGAGGACATGTGTGTTTATTTTGATCTTGAAAGCAGCACTCGCGATGGCCCTTGGAACGACGGGAACGAGTCACCAGGGTTTCACGGTGAACGCGCAGCAGAAGCCCGAAACCGCGGAAGTGAAGATCGACAACTTCAGCTTCGCGCCGGGAACGCTGACAGTGCCGGTGGGGACCATGGTGACATGGACCAACCGCGACGACATTCCCCACACGGTGGTCAGCACGGACGGTGCGTTCAAGTCCAAAGTGCTCGACACAGATGAAAAGTTCTCTTTCACCTTCAGCAAGGCGGGATCGTATCCGTACTTCTGCTCGATTCATCCGAAGATGACCGGCAAAGTCATCGTGCAGTAAGTGAGGAGAGAGAGCTTGCATCCTTTCGACATCAAAACGGTATTCCTCGCAAAGCACGCGCAACACGTCGTACTGATTCACTTTCCGATCGCGCTGTTCATCGTTGGCGTTGCGTTTGATTTTCTGGCGCAATGGACGAAGCAGCGCGCCCTGGCCTCCGTGGCCTACTACAATCTGTTTGTAGCGGCGCTCACAACCATACCGGTCCTGATCACTGGAATTGCCGCGTGGCAATGGCAACTCGAAGGCCAGAGGCTCAAAGGCATCCTGCTGATGCACCTTGTGCTTGGTTGTGCATCGAGCATGCTCATCTGGCTGGTCTGGCTCATCCACATAAGAACACAACGGAGGAAAGATGGAGTCTTACCTGGTTACCGTTTGCCGATTGAGGCCGTGGCAGTAGCGATGGTAATGCTGACAGGACACCTGGGTGGATTCCTTAGCGGAGTAAATGTCTCCAGCTAGGTCGCCGCTCCTTTTGGTGGGACAAAGACCTCGTTATCAGGGCGAAGCGCAAGCTCAGTCGAGAACTGGAGTCCATGGAATTCAAGGGAAATAAGAAAGGCGGGGCAGAATGCACAACCGGATTTGCGCCGCCAAAGGTACTAAAACCGAAGTACTGTCCGGATTGGCAAAGCAGGCCCATTGTTGGTACATGCCTCTGGAATCTACGCTAACGGAGACGGGTTGGGGGCCGCGCGGGGACAGCGGCTCCGCAAGGGGTCGTCTGCGTGCCTTCCAACCCGCCTAAACCCGCAACAGCCACGTAATGTAGAGGTCTCTCGCACCCTTCTCCTAACCGCCCGAATACAAAGCAGTTAATTTGAGGGGCTCCCGACGCACTCTCTTTTTTCGGCACGCCATTTGCACCTCGTTAAGGTGCACAGGAGTGGTGATCGTTCCAATGCGGCCAAAACAATGGAAGAATGCAACGATTGGCGGGAAAGTGCTGCGAGGAGAACAAGACACCTGATGCTAAAACCTGGCAGAGCCGCGCGCCACGGCGCTCTGTTTTGTCTGGCAATGTTGCTCTGCGTCACGCAACTGACGGGCACGCGCTCCTTTGCCGCATCGCCGGAAGCACTCCCAGCCCGACTGAAGCCGCGGACTTTGGATGCGTTCGAGCGTTACCTGCGGTTAACGGAGGCGCGAAACGCGGAGGAATTGAGCCAAGGCGGCGACACATTTCTCCGGCCGGACGCTCTGCCGCAAGAAGAACGCGCGGCTGCGTATGCGGCGCTACGCAAAGGCGAAATCCGGATCGAACGGCTTAAAACTCATGATGCGGGAAAAGCGATCGAGTGTCCCAGCGGGCTGATCCATCATTGGGTAGGAGTCATTTACATTCCCGGCGCAACGCTGGAAGAGACGCTGCGCGTACTCAAAGATTACGATCAGCACAGCCGGTATTACGCGCCAGATGTGCAGCGCTCGAAAATCCTTTCGCATGAGGGCGAGGAATTCCACGTCTTCTTGCAATTCCGGCGGAAGAAAGTGATCACCGTGGTGCTCAATACGGAGCACGACGTGCGCTATTCGCTCCTGGATCGCACGCATGCAGCGAGCCGCAGCACGGCAACGCGCGTTGCAGAGGTGGAAAACGCCGGCAAGAGCAATGAACGAGAGAAAACTCCCGGCGATGACGGCGGGTACCTGTGGCGGATGGAAACCTGGTGGCGCTTGGCCGAGCGCGACGGCGGCACCTACGTGCAATGCGAATCCGTTTCACTCACGCGCGACATTCCCGTGGGATTGGGCTGGCTCGTGGGCCCTTTCGTCAACAGCATCCCACGCGAATCACTGACGTTCACGCTGACGGCGACACGAAACGCGGTCGAGAAACAGCGTGAAAAATGAAGGGAGACCCGCGTCACCCTCAGAGGATTCCACTTGATTTGCGAGAACCCCTGGCGAGCATCGCCGCTTCCAAGAAGTCCCGGGTCAATGCGGCGTTCTTCTCCCAGGTAAGCCCTTGTGCCGTGCGGGCGGCGTTCTCGCCTAAGATTTGCCGAAGGCCCGAGTCCTCATAAAGCCGGCGCAGCAAACGCGCCAGCTCACCCGCATCCCGGGGATTTTGCAGGATGAAACTGTCCACACCATCGTGAAGAAGCGCGCTTATGCCCGCCTGCGCACTGGTCACCACCGGCAAGGCACAGGCCATCGCTTCAGCCACGGGAAGCGCGAAGGAATCATGGAGGGATGGACTGGCATAAACATCCGCTGCCGCGTAAAACTGCAAGACGTCCGCTGCCGGAGCCTCGAAACGAACGCGTGAGGCAAGGGCGAGCCGTTCGAGAGCCTCCCGGAAGGAGGCCCGATCATCCTCGCCGACGACGAGCAATCGCAACGGAAGGGCGGCGCAGGCGGCAGCTGCCTGAAGAAGCGCCGGCAGGCCTTTGCTGTTCCAGTCATTTCCGATGAGCAAGACAA
>Ga0209648_10003819_pt1 | contig 12740 bp, 12 predicted proteins | sample GraSoi2013_115cm_FD_185830 | JGI IMG/M metagenome (GOLD analysis project Ga0209648, IMG submission 185830) | Grasslands soil microbial communities from the Angelo Coastal Reserve, California, USA - Sample 9_17_2013_115cm (SPAdes) (version 2) | ecosystem: Environmental > Terrestrial > Soil >...
GCTGCCGTAAATCGCTTTCAGCCCGGCTTGCACCATTTCAATGGCTTGATTGCCCGTGATGGCGCCGAGCGCGGGAACGTAGGCATCCGTGTGCATCAGATTCCACAGCCGCTCTGCTCCCAGCCGCGCCAGTGTGTACTCGATCTGGATCGAGCCGCGCAGTCGCATCACATCCGAGTAAGAGTAAGGACGCGTGATGCCAGACCAGCGGGGATCGGTCCTCCAGTAGTTGAGCGCGTAATGCTTGTGGCCGTTGCCGTTACCATTTACCCCGTTCGTTCCGTTGGATGACATCAGTTTCTCCTTGCTCTTTCGTTTTCTTTCGCTGCTTACGGCTACTTCTTACAACCACTGACTAAGAACTCATCTCACGCCGGATTGAATTGCTCGCGCCGAATCATCTCTTCACTGATCGCCCGCGCTTCTCGGAGCGTCGCAGCTGCCAACGGATCAGTAGAGGCCGCCGTTTCGCGCAATAGCCGGGCGAGTTCCTCTTCAAAAAGATCGCGAATCAATTCCGGCGTGTGTCGGATTGGCAAGCCTGTCTCACCGAGAATCTCCACTCTGTCCGAATGCCTCATGCGTTGAGAAATCATCAAGCGGTAGATGCGATCGGTGGCGAGGTCTTCCATATACCCATCGAGTAGACTCGCGCCCTTGCCGTTCAGCACTCCATTGCGGTAGCGAATGACGGTGCGGACCGCCGCGCGCGTTCCGGCCAGCGTGCGCTGGCCGACTCCCGTGGGAAGCGGGCGAAGATCTGGATGTGTGCCGCCGTTTGCGGGGCGCGCCTGAACTTGGTTCGGAGCAGGGAATTGGCTCACGGCAATTTCGTTTTGATCTGGGTGTCCCGTCCACGCGCCGTCCATCAGCGAGTTGGCTTCGTTCTTTTTGTCTTCGGCAAGGATCTTCAGCGCCCGCGCGTTCAGTTCCGCATCTTCGCGGCTGGGATACAGAGCGGTCATCCCTCCGATTGCCAGCATCCCGTGTTTGTGGCAAATATCCGGTAGCAGATTTCGCAAGTTCTGGAAAAACGCCACGTTGTGCGGAATGGTGTTGCGGTCCGGCAAAACCCATTCGGGATTTTCGAGATTGAAATGGATCAAGCTGGCCATGTAGTCCCAGCGCCCAAGATTCAGTCCCAGGATATGATCGCGAAGATTCCAGGAAAACTCTTCCATCTGAAAAGCCAGAGGATGCGATTCCACCAGTGCCATGCACTTGATGGCGTTCGTCGGCAAGCCCTTGAGCCGCGCAATCATCTGGAACAGGTCGCGCCACCACCGCGCCTCGTCAGCCGATTCGGACTTGGGAATATAAATGCATAGAGGATGCTTCAGCGCGCTGAAGTCCACCTGATAAGCCACCATCGCAACGTCGAAAAGCGCCGCCGGAAGTAATTCCCCCGCCAGAACTCCGGCTTGGTGCAAATGCAATCCGCGGGGCCTCGTGAAAATGACCGTCGAGCTCGGATTGATCCCCACGGTCTTGTTGCGTTTGCGGTCGAAGTACGTGAGTCGCCCGGCGAGCGCCTCGAGGATGTTCTTGATCCCGCGAGCGTTGTGTTCCCAGGCGTTGGCGGTGGAGTCTTCCAGGTCGAGCATCACGCCAGGAGCGCCGGAATTCAGCATCTTCACAACCAGGTCGGCGTCATCGGCAGGCCCAGTCATCTGGTTCCGTTGATCCGCGCACCACATCGGAAGCTCAATGCGCCAGGAATTCGTTGTGGCCACAGAAGGCGGCAGGTAATCGGGAAGCTTGCCCGCGTGCGCCTCGGCCAAGGCGTAATCGCGGCGTGCGACCAAGGCGCGCTGTCGCAGCGTAAGCGCGGCATGCAGCGGCGCCAGAAATTCGAGGAATCCCTCGGGGAGATCGCGAGCGGCATCGAAATCCTCTGGGGTGGAATTGACCGGCACGATGCGATTCGAGAAGGGCAGGGGCTCCAGTGACGGACTCGGTTTCGTCGTAACAGATGCCATGATTTGCCTTATCCCCTTCCTTTACCAAAATGAATCAGGGCCGGCTGGATAGATAAGGCAATTGGGAGGCCAATTGCCTCTAGACCGTCGTTTCTAAGGCCAAGCTGTACAAGAAGATAAGAGCGGCCCTCCGCAGCCAATCGGCAGGCGTGGAACAACTTGGTCACATTGTCGAGAAATTTGCACACCAGTGCCGAGTAATTTCTCAGCTCTGCCATAATGTTCAATATGTTGAACATCTGTTCAGAACTCCTATCCTCTGATAACCCCGGCCGCCGCATCGTTGCAAGTGCCTGTTCAATATCCTGAACATATATTCTATACTGTGGACATAACGGGAACTTATAGGAGATGTCCCATGCCGGTTTCAGACCCCAGCCCCGCGATTGCGGTCGAGCGCGCCCTGAATATTTTGGAAGCCGCCGCGCAACGCCGCGATGGACTCACCAACGCGGAAATCAGCCGCAAACTCGGAATACCCAAAAGCTCCGCGAGCTACATCCTTCGAACCCTCGAAAAACGCAGCTATCTTCGCCGCGAAGCGGAAACCGGGCGGTATCGTCTGGGCTTGAAAATTCTGAGTCTCGGCGGCGACGCGCAGGCCAACCTCGACATCGCTGACGTCGCGCTTTCATTCATGAGGATACTCGGCGAGAAAATTCGAATGACCGTGCACCTGGCGGTCTTGGATCAAGGCGAAGCCGTCTACATTGAAAAGGTGGAGGCCCCGGGATTTTTCAAGGTCAATACCTGGGTGGGACGCCGGATGTTTTTGCACTCCACCAGCGTCGGAAAATGCCTGCTGGCCTGGCTGCCCAAACACGACATCGAAAACATTGTGAAGCAGCAGGGCCTGAAAAAAAGAACGCCGAAAACCATCACCTCCATCACCAGGCTCATTGCGGAGCTCGAGCATGTGAAGCAATCGGGATACGCCGTGGATGATGAAGAAAATAGTTTAGGCGCGCGGTGCCTCGGCGCCCCCATCTTTGACACTGTGGGAAATGTTACCGCCGCGCTCGGCGCTAGCGGCACATTGACGCAGACAGACGAGGCCAGCGTGCCGCGTATCATCGAAGCGCTGAAAGAAACGGCGCGGCGAATCTCCCGACAAATGCAAAAAGGTGGGGTGACCGGGGCCGCATAATGCAGCCCCGAGCACTCGAAGAATTATTTGCCGTTGCCCGCCACGGCGAGATTGTTCTTCACCGATGAAGCTATTTTATTTCGCCAGCGACAACGAGATTGTTTGTCACCGACGAAAGATTACTTGCCGTTGCCGGCGACTACTAGATTGTTCTTCACCGAAAATACATTGGGAACCCCGTTTGCGCGAAGGTTCGCAAGGTTTTTATCGGTTTCGTTGTCCACCACACCCTCCAGCGTGACGTTGCCGTTTTTCACGATGATATGGATGGATGGCACTGCTTGAACCGAGTAGCGCGAGAGGCCGGAATCTCCGTAAACGGCGCGGAACACCGCGCGGCGGAGCTGGTCATCCATCGGCGACAAGGGAAGAACCTCGATGTTGTTCACAACAGTGGTGACTCCTTCGATGCTCTTTACAACGGACTCGGCATCGGACTTCAAAGTTGGCCGAGTCACTTCGCCGTAGAGCGTTACCTTGTCGCCCTCCACTTTATACGCGAGGTTGTCGAAGACCGAATACCACGGCAACATCACGAGCTGGTGCCGGACTTCTTTCGTCAGCTTTTCCCCATACTTCATTTCGTTGCGTTGTTTCTTGTTTTCCTGCGGCTGAGCCGTCGCGGAATATGGCATCCCCATATAAGGCGCGGCGAGCAACGCCATTACAAACAGGGCCCGGAGTTCCTTTCTCATATTTACCTCCCGGATGATTGTCCTTTCGCTCTTTCTTGTTTCAAGTATTTAGATTCAAGAAGCAGGGCAGTGGATGCACGGTTTCGTGCCCTGAGGAGGTGTTAGCATATTTTCAAGAATAGACGCAACAAGCATAGAGTTTTATGCGAAACTTTTTGAGAGCAGTAGTGTTGCAAAAAAGATACGAATTGAGGAAGAAGGAGTTAGCTGAGTGCTGGTGATTGGGCATCGCGGAGCATCGGGGCACGCGCCGGAGAATACCCTGGCGGCGTTCAAGAAAGCTGTTGCGCTGGGCGCGACGTTCGTGGAAACGGATTTGCATCTCTCGCGCGATGCGCATTTCGTGGCCATTCACGATGCAACCGTGAATCGCACCACGAACGGACAGGGCGCCGTGCACGATATGACGCTGGCGGAGCTGCGGCGTCTGGATGCCGGCTCGTGGTTCGGAAGCGAATTTGGCGGGGAGCGGATTCCCATGCTGGAAGAGCTTCTGGAGTTTTCCAAAAAGAACGACGTGGTTTTTTATATGGAGCTGAAGCCAGACGGCACGTGGGGCGGGGAGCACGCGCTGGTGGCTGCGCTGCGCGAATCGGGAGAGATACCGCGCGCGGTAGTGATTTGCTTCGATGCGGGGATCGTGCTGAATTTGAGGAAGATCGAGCCAACGCTGATGACCGGGCTCCTGTACGACGGGCAAATCGAAAAGCCGATCGACAAAGCGGTGGAGATAGGCGCGCGTCAATTGGTGGTGCGCGGAGACCTGGTGACGCCGGCGATGATCGCGGAAGCGCAGAAAAAAGATTTGCAGATCGTTTGCTGGACGGTGAATCATCCCGCGCACATGCGCATGCTGATGGCGGCGGGAGTTGACGGAATCATGAGCGACTATCCGGACCGGCTGGTCGCGGCGGTAAAAAAAGAAACCGAAATTCTCTCCTGACGACGAAGAATCCACATACCAAAATCCTATTGTAGTTTTGGCTGCTTTGGAAGAAGCAGATCCCTCGCTTCGCTCGGGACGACAGCCAGCGAGCCTTACGAGCCAGCTGTAGAAGGTGTTTAGGGAGCGCACGTTCATCGCGTACCTGCCAACAGAGCATGAAGCGCGGCGAGCTGCGAAACAGAGAGTTGCTCGGCGCGGGCGTCGGGGCGGAGACTTAGCGAGGCCAGGGTCTCGCGGACACCATCGGGTTTGGCGAGAGACCGCAGATTGTTGACCAGAGTCTTGCGTTTCTTCGAGAAACATAATTTCACAAGATCCAGAAAACGAGTTTCGGCGTCGCGGGACGAATTCGCCTGCGGGCCTGTAGTTGGAGCGTTGGAGGCGAGGGAGAGCTTTGCGCGTTCGCCGGGTAGGCGGAGCGTGACGAGGGCGGAAGTAACTTCCGGCGCAGGATTGAACGCGCCGCGCGGGATTTCGAAGACAAATTCGGGGCGCGTGTAGAACTGGGTGACGACGGAAAGATAGCCGTAATCGCGCGTGCCGGGCTGGGCGGCCAGGCGGTGCGCCACTTCGGTCTGAATGACGATGTGAATTTCGTCGATGATGTCGGCGAAGTGGAAGAGTCGATGAAGAATCGGCGAGGTGATGTAGTAGGGAAGATTGCCGTAGACGCGGACGCGCCGGCCGGAAGCGATCGCGGCGATGTCCGTTTCGAGAACGTCGCCGGGGACGACGGTGAGATTGGGGAATTGTTTTGCGAGGCGGCGAAGTCCCGCGATGAATGCGGGATCGATTTCGATGGCGTGGACGGGAGCGCCGGTGGCGAGCAGGTGCTGGGTGATTTCACCATGGCCAGCTCCAATTTCGATCCAGCAATGCTGGTCGTCGCGCGGGATCGGGACGGTAGAATGCGGCGAAACGCGAATGGCGCGCGCGATCTCTTCGCGCCAGTGGAGGTCGGCGAGGAAGTGTTGGCCGAGTCGTTGGCGAGCCATGGGTGGAACAGTGTAGCAAGAGCCGCGCGATGCGCGCCGAGAGGCAAGGAAGTAAGGAGGTAACGAGGTAGGGGCGAGAGAAAGATAACGCGGAGACACGGAGCGCGCGGATTGTTTACGGTTTGGGAACTTCCTCCCCACCCTCCTGTTTTTTCATAAGTGTTCATTCTAAAGGGAGTTAAAGTCGTTTGTTTTGATACACTTTTGGAAGTGTTGATTCTAAAGGGATTTAGATTGCACCAAAATTGTGCAAAACGGGCTCGTTTTCGGCCCTTTCCGCCTCTTTTCTCATAAGTGTTGATTCTAAAGAGTTTTAAGCTGTTTAGAATGAACACTTGCGGCATTCCTACAAGTGTTGATTCTTGGGGAGTTGCCCTTCGCTGCTCAGGGCAAGCGAGAGCAGGCACATGTCTGCTGGTGCGGGAGTAAGAAGAACAGCGTGGCGAGCGAGCATGTTCGGTGGGGCACCCTCCTGCGGCGGACAGGCTGCTTCCTATGGTGCGCAGACTGAGGATGAGTGCCAACATAACTACATAAGTATAACACATCCAGATAATTTATCAATCTCTATTTATAAGTGGTTTAGATGCTGTGGGATAGCGGTGTGTCTGGCTAGTGGCGCTGCGAAAACGAATTCAAAACCCACACGCCAGGACAAGAATGTCCCACCTTTGCAGAACCAAAACCGCAAAGGTAGGCCACCCGGACCGTCTCAGCGAACCAAGGTTGCGCCACACGTCGGGCTGCCTTGAGCGAATGTCGGTGCGCGCATTCCCCGACTATTGTTACAATCCCGCGCATGGGCGGAGCCGATCTAGACACCCGGTTGCAACAGGCCAAGAAGGCCTTCAGTAAGCAACTAGCCGATCTGAGGACTCTGCGCGGCAGCTACACGCAAGGCCCGAATTTCATTCGTTGGAGGAACACGACCACAGAGGTGTTCAAGCGCTTTCTGCCTGAGTCCGAATCCTTTTCGAGATTTATGGGCATCACTTTCGAGGGGGGCTATTTTGACGTGCCGACGTATCCTGATGACCCACGTAGTCCATTTAATAGAGGTCTTACCGCGGCTGGAGCCTGCCTGGAATCAGCGGTTGAGTACCTCGAACTGTTCGGGCTGGATGCAGGCGTCGTGGAACAGCGAGTCGCCGCCAACCCTGCAGTTGCGGGTGAAGCAAGTGACTCTGCTTTCGTTGGACCGGACAAAATTTTTCTTGGTCACGGCCGAAGTTTGCTCTGGCACAAAGTTGAGCGTTACCTGGAAAAAGACAAAAAGCTTCCAGTGGAAGCGTGGGAGTCGGTGTCGCATTCGGGGGAGCAGGTTGTTGCCGTCTTGGAAGGACTTTTGAACTCTTGCACGTTCGCGGTGCTCGTTGTTACTGGCGAGGATGAGATGGCTGAAGGAGCGGTCCGTGCCAGACAAAATGTGGTTCACGAGATTGGGCTGTTCCAGGGTAGGCTTGGGTTTAGGAGGGTCGCACTTCTCGAGCAGAGGGGAACCGAGAGCTTTTCGAACATAGACGGCCTACAGACCATTCCTTTCCCCGACCAAACGATCGAAGCCTCGTTTCCTGAGCTTGAGAGGATGCTCAAGCGCGAGAGCGTAATCAAGTAGCATTGAGCTTTGCGCGCTTGATAGCGGGTGGGTAATTGATTTGTCGATCCGAGGTGAATTTGACAGTAGCATTTTTTGTCTCGCCAGTCCTGCTAAATTGGTTCGCACCAAATAGGCTTGTTGAACGCATCCTGACGAATTCTCGATTTTGCGAATATTCCTTCCGATCGTAATCCCGACATCTCATCGTAACTTTGCTAACATAGTTGCCGCCTACTTGATGTTGCCAGGGATGCCGCCGGAACGTGGCACAACAAAAGTTGGATGTACGCCTATATCTGTCGCAAATGCTTCCATAACCCTCTTGTAGGCATCTCTAATCGCTTTCGGGTCGGATGCGGACTTGCTAAAGCATCCATTCCACTCGGCCTTCCAATCGGTTGGGCGGGCTTCTTGCCGCGCTGAAATTGCGTTCGCAACAGCGCGTCGCGGCCCCACCCAGAATAGGTCTCAAAGCAGAGACTCTGAAATTCTGCACAAGCCGAGAAAAATAACTCTGAAAATAGAGGCGCCCCAAGAAAAACCTTCTTGTCTATGGTGCGTTTCAGGGCTACGACGACGGGCGGGTCAAGCTCCTTCCAGCAACCCGCGTAGGTGAAATAGCACAGCAAGTCATTGAGTTGAGGAGCCAGGTCATCGTAAATCTTCAATCGCGTTTCTATCAGTTTCTGGCTGCGCCACTGAAGATGCTCAAAGCGCTTGGTAACACGATGGATGTAGACGCCAAAGGCGGCAAGCGCGACGGGAGTAAGCAACCCAGCTATCAGTTTTGCGATCTCGAGCGAGTTCCAGGGAGAGGGGCTCATAAGCATTTAGCCGCGCAATTCTTGTTTGGGCCTGGCCGCCGAGGCTGTCATCGTGACTGGCGTAGAACTCGACGCCCAACGATTGCAGTGGGGACAAGGCATCGTTGAAAGAATACTTATAATCTATCAAGCGTATGAGGTCTATAGCCCTCTAGGTGGCGGCGGGCTGAGGAGACTTGAGATGCGGGCCTTTTTTTTCAAGGCTCTGGTAGAAAGCACGGGGGTGCAAAGATCGCACTCACCGCGAGACGGCTTCTTTCAGGGCTCGGTCACCGCGAGACCAAAAGGCGTTTTTCCGCACGGCGGAGGAGGAGGAAACTACAAACTAGAAACTAGAAAGCAGAAACTAGAAATAGGAAAAGCGAAGAGGAAGCAGATTCCTCGCTGCGCTCGGAATGACAGGCGAGGGCTACGCTGGGATCAGAAGTGGCCGGTGCGGTTTTGGATGGGGTGCTCGGGAAACGGGAGAACGCGAACGTCAAATCGCTTCGTAGTCGCCCGGAGCGAGCGACCATACTTGGTAGTTGCGGCCCAACAATCCTGCGGGGTCAGCACCATAACGATAGTCTCGAACATGAACAATCCATGCGCCGGGGTGGGTGCAACTGGGCGCAACGGAGTCCACTTCAAATGCCATCCACGTGTCGCCTTGAGGAACGCGTCCTGCGCCCCACTCGGTGAGTTGCACGACCTCTGGCTTCGCCTCGAATTGCGGGGTCATTATTGACGCCATTCTAGGAGGGTGATGCTCAGGCGGTCAATTCAGTGTGCCTTAGTCGGCATGGCGCAAGGCGCTATGAAAAGGCACGGGTCTGAAGACCCGCCACTACGACTGAAGCGAAGAAAGATTTCATCCCGCGAAATGCGCGGGAAGAAAAAAGTCGGCCTGCTCCCTTCGAAATGACGGGGTGGGGAGGCGCGGTCAGAAGTAGCCGGTGCGGTGTTGAATGGGGTGCTGAGGAAACGGGATTACGCTGGGCTCTCCAACTTGTTTGGCGGAGAGGGCTCGGCGTTTCTCGCGTGCGGCAACGCGGCGGGCGTGTTCTCTGTACTTTTCACCGTAGATCCACTGGAACAGGACGTATAACAAAAAGTCAAAGCCAAGAATGCAGAACGCCAGGAATACCGTAAGCGGCATGGGAACCTCACCCGGGCTAATGTGAGTCGAAAGCCCAGACAAGGAAAGGGTAGGAGGGGGAAGGCTAAAAAGTCCTGAGAGGTTTATTAGGAAGTTGTTAGCAAGCCGGGGGAAGGCAGGTAGAAACTAGAAGGCAGAAACTAGAAAGCAGAAATTGGAAAGCGAAGGGCAAGATGGCGCCCTAAAGGGACGCCGCTACACTGAGGGCCCGATGTATCGTGCCCCTGCGAAGGAAAAGCCGGGGCGAGGATTGCATTCCGGGGCGGTCAGTTGTAAGTTGGCGGGCGGGTCGGCAGCAAAACACAAATGCCGGTTCATAAATTGATGAGAGGCGCGACGTGCGCGGTAAAAATAAGGCGTCTTGCGAGAGTCCGGTCTGTTTATTTGACTCGGGCTTGGGACCGCGTAAAACACGCCCAACATAGAAAAAGAGAGAGATTCCGATGTCTTTCAAACCTTTAAGGATTTCGCCGGTGAATTGCTTCGCTTCCCTGGTGATCGCAACCGCGGTATTTGTGGGAACGGGAGCGTCGGGCGAAAGAGGAAAGTGGCGAGTGGCGAGTGACGAGTGGCGAGAAACTCGGCAAACGCACGAAGGCGCTACGGCGCCCCGGGCACCTCTAGCGTCCGAGGGCGCTGCCGCGCTTCAGGACCGGCAAGGAGCAATCGTGCAAAAGGCGTCCGAAAGCGGTATCGCTCGGGCGCCCGAAAGCGCTACCGCGCAGGCACCCGAAAGTGCTGCCGCGCAGGCACCCGAAAGTGCTGCCGCGCAGGCGCCTCGGGTGTCGCCGCTTGGTGCTCCCAACGAGCTCCCTAATCCCTATCGCGCGGGGGTGAGTTGGGGTCAACTGCCCAACGGAAGAAAATGGGGATCGACGGCGGGGATCGCCATCGGTTCGGATGGCAACATCTGGGCCATCGACCGGTGTGGCGTCTCCGGATCGCAAGGCACAAACTGCGCCGACTCACCGCTCGACCCGATCCTCGAATTCGATCCCTCCGGCAAGTTCTTAAAGGGTTTTGGTCATGGGATGTTCGTGAGCCCGCACAAGATCACCGTCGACAAAGAGGGCAACCTGTGGGTCGCCGACAATGGCTTGAAAGACGGCAGAGGACAGCAGGTTTTCAAATTCAACCCGGAAGGCAAGCTCTTGCTCACCCTCGGCAAGGCCGGTGTGGCAGGACCCGGCACAGACACATTTGATCAGCCGACCGAGGTTGCTGTCGCTCCCAACGGAGACATCTTCGTAGCCGACGGCCATGGCCGCGCCCCCACCGCCAACGCCCGCATCATGAAATTCGATAAGAACGGAAAGTTCATCAAGGCCTGGGGAAAGAAAGGAACGGGGAGCGGGGACTTCGACTGCTCGCATACTTTGGCGTTCGACTCCAAGGGACGCCTTTTCGTGGGCGACCGGCAGAATAACCGCATCCAGATCTTCGACCAGGACGGCCGTTTTATCGCCGAGTGGAAGCAGTTCGGCCGGCCGAGCGGGATCTTCATTGACAGGAACGATGTGCTGTACGTGGCCGATTCAGAATCCCGCGGCGGCGAGGAAGGCTACGGCTACAACCCGGGGTGTCGACGGGGCATTCGCATCGGGAGCGCTAAAGACGGCGTCGTAAAATACTTCGTGCCCGATCCTGCGCCGCCTTCCGCGGACTCCACGGCATCGGAAGGTGTTGCAACGGATGCCGCGGGAAATATCTATGGGGCGGAATTTACAATGGATGTGAAAAAGTACGTGAAGAAGTAGGTAAGAAGGCGCAAAGCATGGTCTGAAGACCGCCGCTACGACTTACAAGAAAAGCTCCGGCGTGCTGAGTGCTGGACGAGGGTGCCGCGCCTACGGCGCTCGGGGTTGTTTTGCTAGGTTTCCCGGCCCTTGCGGGCTGGGCTAATATCTGCCGCGCCTACGGCGCTGGGACTCTATTTGCTACGATACCCAGCGGCTTACGCGGTGGGCTAACTCTTGGCACGTCTACGGCGCTGGGGAAAACGAGCAGACGAACTCCCACATTTTCAATTCGTCGAATCTTGACGCCGACATAGCGCTCCGATAGCGTAAAATGGATTTGAAGCACGCGATGAACTGATCATGAGAATTTTGTTTGTGGCATCGGAGGGGCTGCCGTTTTCGAAGACGGGCGGCCTGGCAGACGTGGTGGAGGCGCTGCCGAAGGCGCTTGTGGCCCAGGGCCACGAGGTGGCGGTGGTGTTGCCACGTTATCGCGAGACGAAGGCGACAGCAGTAGTGATGCCGAGCTTGACGATTGCGATGGGCGGTACGCGGCTGCGATTTCCGGCGATTGCCGATGGCACGGTCTTGAACGGGGTGCGGTATTTTTTTGTGGAAGATGCGGAGTATTTTGACCGCGATGGATTGTACGGCAGCAAAACTGGAGATTATCCGGATAACCCGGAGCGGTACGCGGAGTTCTGCCGCGCGGCGATTGAGGTCAACAAGCATGTCTGGCCAGCGGATGTGATTCATTGTCATGACTGGCAGACGGCGCTGGTGCCGGTGCTGCTGAGGACGTCATACAGCGATGATCCGCTAGTGAAAGACATTCCCGTGGTTTTCTCGATTCACAACATGGGGTATCACGGGCAGTTCACGAAGGATGTGATGGAGCGCGTGGGGCTCCCTGCGCCCCTATTTCATCCGAGTGGACTCGAGTTTTATGGGAGCGTGAACCTGCTGAAGGGCGGGCTGGTGCATTCGGATTATTTGACGACGGTCAGCAGAAGGTACGCGCAGGAGATACAAACGAAGGAATATGGTTACGGGTTGGAAGGCGTTGTGCGAGGGCGCGCGGACCGGCTGGTGGGAATTCTGAACGGCGTGGACTACGCGGCGTGGAATCCAGAGAAAGACAAGCTGATCGCGGCGAAGTATTCGGCGAAGGATTTGAGCGGGAAGCAAGTGTGCAAGCAAGATTTGCTGGAAGTGTTTGGATTGCCGGCGGAGCACTTGAGCAGGCCGTTGATCGGAATCGTGTCGCGGTTTGCGGATCAAAAGGGATTTGATTTGATCGCGGAGAAGGCGCATGAATTGATGCGCGAAGATTTGGCGCTGGTGGTGCTTGGGGCTGGCGAGAAAAAATATGAAGATTTGTTCCAGGCGCTAGTGGCGGCTTATCCAGGGCGCGTGGGCTTGAAGATCGCATACGACAACACGCTGGCGCACAAGGTGGAGGCGGGGGCCGATATGTTTCTGATGCCTTCGCGGTACGAACCTTCGGGGTTGAATCAGATGTACAGCTTGAAGTATGGTACGGTGCCGATTGTGAGAGCTACCGGCGGGTTGGACGACAGCATCGAGCCGTTCGACGTGGAACACGGGACAGGGACCGGGTTCAAATTCAAGGAATATACGGGGGAGGCTCTTTTGTTTGCGGTTCGGCAGGCGCTGCAT
>Ga0209648_10003822_pt1 | contig 12732 bp, 17 predicted proteins | sample GraSoi2013_115cm_FD_185830 | JGI IMG/M metagenome (GOLD analysis project Ga0209648, IMG submission 185830) | Grasslands soil microbial communities from the Angelo Coastal Reserve, California, USA - Sample 9_17_2013_115cm (SPAdes) (version 2) | ecosystem: Environmental > Terrestrial > Soil >...
GATTCGGGATCAATCTCGTCGTTGCCGCCCGTGAAAAGAAAGTGTATTTTTATAACAACTCGACAGTAATCGGACAGCCAATTAAGCTGAAAGACTTCCTGAAGGGATGCTGAATGCAAAGGCCCCGAAGGTTCGCCGTTATCTCAGTTCTCCTATTTCTGTCCGCTTGCTCCGCAGCACAAGACAAACCAAAAGAGACCAGGGTGTCGCTGCCAAAGGTTGCGAGTGCCTTCGTGCCTTTCTACCCGAGCCTTGCACGGCAGACACGCATCCAGGGAGTGGTCACGCTTCGAGTATCCACCGATGGGCAGAGAATTTTCGCTGTTTACGCGGAAAGCGGACCGCGCTTGCTGGTGATTGCGGCGAAGGAAAACGTGAAAACGTGGCAATTCGAGCCGCACGCGCCCACGAGCTTCGAGGTCAAATTTCGCTACAGACTCTTGGACTCCAAGTGCGATTCAGAATGCAACTGTGGGAGCGAGGAAAAGCCGTCGGTCGTTCTGCAGTTGCCGGCGGACGTGGAAGTGAGCGCGGAAAGTCTGATGCTTTGCGATCCCGCAGTGGAGATACGGCACAAGAACTGACACCTAAGTCCCACGCCAGCTTCGAGAATCGGAACTTTGCCGACGTCGTGAAGTATCTCGCCGCTGCCTGCGTACAAGAACTAGGCGCACTTCAAGCCAGGGCGGCGGCACATGAAAAGAGAGTCAAAGCAGTTTGATCCTGATTTCGTAGAGTTCTTTGTTGAAGTCGCTCTCGAAGTACTGATGGGTTTGCTGGAATGTCTCTGAGACGTTAGTTCATTCGTGCGCAAGTCGAGTGGGATAAACGTCGCCGCCCTCACTCATTCTTCCAGGTCCGAGGCACCCGTGAGCTGCAATATTTCCGGCGCGATGAAGATGCGGTTGCGCTTCCGCCCGGTCATTTCCTTGAGGATGCCGAGCTTTACGAGGCGCATCACATTGTTCTGCGCGCTGAGAAACGACACGCGCAGAAGTTGACGAGCAAGCCCCACACTCATGGCCGGTTGCATAAACAATTGATCAACTAAGTTCTGTCCCAGGATGGATGCGCGCGCAGTTTGCAGCCGCTTCCGGTAGTCCTGCCACAGCGCCATGAGCTTGGTAGCTCGTTCGACGCCGTCCATTGCTTGTTCAGCGATACCTTTGAGGAAAAATTCGATCCAGGCCTCCCAGGCCGCCTTTTGACTGACTCGCAAAAGCAGATCGGCATATTCCGTACGATGCTGCTCGAAATACGCGCTCAGGTAGAGCAAAGGTTTCGTCAAAATGTTGCGTTCGCAAAGCAGCAGCGGAATCAGGAGCCGGCCGACTCGGCCGTTGCCATCGCGAAACGGGTGGATGGCTTCAAACTGGTAATGCAACAACGCGAGATCAACCAGGAAAGGCCGCTCCGAGGGGGCCTGCAGAAACCTCTCGAACGCCTCAAGGGCTTGCGTCATCTCCGGTACAGGAGGCGGTACAAATCTGGCTTCTTGGATCGGTACGCCACCAGCTCCGATATAGTTTTGCCGGTCGCGGAATTCTCCAGGACTTTTGTCGGTGCCACGCACGCCCTTCAGCAGGCGACGATGTAACTCGCGGAGCAGCGTCAGCGACACCGGAAGCTCGCGGAGGCGTTTGAGTCCAAACTCTAGCGCGATGACGTAGTTCCTGACTTCCAGAGTGTCCGGTCTCCTGTCCTGAACCGCGGGATCCACTTTGAAAAGAACCAGGTCTTCTTCATTGGCAATCGTTCCTTCAATGCGGCTCGAAAGCACTGCTTCGCGACGCACAAAAGGGCCGATCAGCAGATGCGGGTTAGGAAGCATCTCGCCCGAGCCAGCCAGTTTTCCCAAAGCCCGCTCCGCACGGGCCAGCATCTGAATCGTTGGCATCGCGAGAGTCAGTTTGGGCGGCAGGGGACTGGGTACGAAGCAGAGGAAGCCCTTAGGGGAAGTGACCAGTGTCCCCGGCGCAAGTTCCGTGAAATCAGCAGGATTCATGCATGTGGGCTTATTATAACCAAGTATAACAAGCCCGCTCCTTATTTAACTTTACCGACCTAAACTATAATAAAGAATTTTGCGCCAGATTGATAGACGCCCTTTGAGGGACCAACAACAGATTCTCGAGATCGAACCGCACGACCGGTAGGTTCTCACCAGTTCTTCGGTTTCTGGAACGTACCGGCACCGTCGGTCAATTGAGACGGAAATTGGCTGTTTGCGAGAACACCGATTCTAATTCGTTTCAAAAAGTTTACGGTGGGAGGACGAAGCACCCAACTAGCTTTCGCATTGGGACAAAGAATTCCGACCTGCAATCCAAGTACGTTTCGTACGACCCTGAGTGGTTCGAGAAGGTCGGAGTCGTTAGTGACAAGCACAGCAGTGTCGTATGCGTTTTGGAAGCCATCAAGCAAAAGATATGTGGCGAGATTTACATCCGAGCCCTTCTCTTCGGTTTTCAAGACGCGAAGCATCTTTGGCGGATTGCTCGTTGACGTCGCATCCGGCATCCATACCGGATGGGTCAGAAACTGTCCTAAGTGAATCGTCAGATTTGGAATCGTATTGAGAGCGCGAAGATAGACTTGTTGACGCGTCGGCGCATCCGGATCGTGCGGACGAGACTTGATCCTGGCTGTGAAGTATCTGATTTTGAAAATGCTGTGTTTCGCAAGCAAAAGATTACACAGCTTCGATAGATCCAACCACTTGTATGGAGTTCCTCTGACTGCTCCGTAATAGAGATTGAAACCGTCGATGTAGACGTGTGTACGGAGCATGAAAAGCAGAGGCCGCTCGGTTAAGAGCGGCCTCGCGCCCTGCTCCCGAAGGACCAGGGGGAATCTTCACCTGAAGAATAACAGAGAACTGCGCATTGTCAAGGCTTCGTTTACCATCTGTATAAATCAACGTCAAGCTATATCTAAGGCCGTCTTTACGTCACGGGGTGTTAGTTAAAGACGTATGGCTGCGACGAATGTCTCTTACGCCTCCACCTGCACATCTATCTGATCAACGCAGGACTGGGGCCGGGTTTTGGATGGTCCCTGCCTCCAACGACCAGCGTAAATTGAAATCTTGGAGAGCCCGCTTAGGTCCAAACATCGCCATTCACCTCCGGGTGGAAGCCCCGATCTGCTTCCGCCGGCAAACTGGAAGAACAACGCGCGCTCCTTGCCTTGTTTGAGTCCAATCACGTGAGGGCACATCAGCCGGGTGAAACCGAGGTAGTCGGCGGAGACGCATCTCCTCTCCAGGAGCGCCGCTCTCACGAAAGCGTAAGCCGGACTCGGCGTGCTATTTATTGAGTTCTCTTGGCGAGTCGAATCAAGCACTTGGCATTTGATCCCAAGCCCAGTGTACATCCGCTGTGCATTTACATTATCAGCTCTGCAATCGGGGCTTTTTCTCTTTAGGGTGAGGCTATGGGCCCGCTGGCAACGACAAGCACAAACGGCCAAACTGCGCTGAGCGATTTGTTCGCGCTAAGCGACGAGCAGATTCTGGAGATTGAGCCCGAAAAAGAAATGGCGCGTAGTGAGTCGCGAGTGGGAAGCCATGAGCCGGCAGCGAAGCAGCCGCCAGCGGATCGATCTGAAGATGCGGCGTTAACCGGAACCGCAACGGCGCCTTCTTCCACGAGTCACGAGTCGCTAGTCACAAGTCCCGACGCGGTCGAGCCGCCAGCGTGGCTCGCGGCGCAGATGAAGGACCCGTGGGGCGGGGAGGAAGCGCGGGAGTTTTGGGATGGCGTGCAACAGGCGAGGTCGGAGGCGGCGGCGTATCGCGCGGCGTTTGCGACTCCCGAGGATGCCCGCGCGCTGAAGGAACTGTATCCCGGCGGCGTGAGCGAGGCGCGTGCTGCGGCGGAACGCGCGCGACTGCTGGATGAAGTGGATCGCGCCTATTTTGGCACAGCAGGGAACTCGCCGGAGCAACTCAGTGCCTCGCGTGCGCAGCTCGCGCAACGCATGCTGCGCGAAGATCCCGCGGCGTTCCGCGAAAAATGGTCGAAGCGGGAATTAGAGTTCTGCAAGAAGCCTCGGGTTCGCAGGGCGCGACAACTAAGAGCTTAGCTTCGCTAGTTTCAGACGCTTCAGCGAGCGCTTCCCCTAGCGGCAAGAACGCGTCCGTTGTAGGGGCGCAGCATGCTGCGCCCCAGCTCGGCAACGCGTCAGCAAACGAAGCGCACGTAGCAGCGTACGCGGCCTTCGAGCGCGCGGCGAATGAAGATTTGGAGCGAAGTGTAGGCGCTGCGATCGAGCGCACGCTGGCCCAGGCGCTGCCCAGCTTTGAGCAGCACAATACGCCCGGGCAAACTCGTCGCGGCGAGCAAGCCGGGGCGCAGCGTGCCGCGCCCCTACAAGAGCGGCTCGCGTCGTCCGTTCGTGCCGAGGTCGAGAAAGCGCTGCAGGGCGATCGCCAACTTGGCGAGCAGGTCGCACAGATTCTCGCTTCACGGCGCTTTGACAACGACGCGCGCGCGCAAATCGTTCGCTTGATCGGCGAGCGCGCGCAGCAACTCGTTCCCGGCGCGGCCAAGCGCGTGCTGAATGATTGGACGCAAACCACGCTGGCCGCACATCGCGGGAGCACGCAACGTGCCGACGCGGCATCACTAAGGACAGAGGTAGCGCCGGCTCGCCCTGAGGCGTCCGTGCCGGCGCACCCGGCCGGCAGCGAGAAAGCTCACGCACGCCAGCAAAATGCCCCGCGCAGCTCAGGACAAGCCGGCGCAACAAAGTCTCAGGCGATCAATTACCGCAAACTCAGCGACGAACAGATCCTGGACATGTAATCAGCATCGAGGGGACTCCGTCTCGAGCGAATAAGATCTACAAAAGAGGGACCCGAGAGGGCGTACCCATCAGCACTCAATCCGGCCCGTATTACAATTCTTACCTCGGAAAGGATGTTAAATCGCACACCGCTTGGCTTAATACATACCGCTCGGAATACGAAAGGAAGAGATAGTTCCCCCGCAGAAGTGTGTGAGGATCTTATTTCTGCACAAAGGTGATCTTGGCGGACTCGACGCAGGCGTATTGCCTCTCGCCTTCTCTCTCAGGCTCAAGGGGGCAAATTGCAAAATCGCCGAACACATCCGGTGGGTAGTAGTCTCCGTGCCCACCTCCGCGTTTCCACTGGTGCCGGTCAGCGTCGTAGATCCTCTCCAGGTTCGGGGGGAAATCGGGATCTGCGCAGTCACCGGTGCCTTGCATTGATAGATATGTAGGCTCATCGCATATCTTAAGAAGCCGATGGGTGCCGATCTTCCACAATAACCAAGTGAAATTCACTGAATAAAACGACAGCCGACCGTGCGCCCAGTAGCACAGCGAGGCGTTCTCGGGCGTCTTGCACGGAATTTTGCGCCCAGCCCTCGCGGACGTCGCTGCCGATGGCTTGGCCTGGTCCCGCACGACTCGCCCCGCTCCTCCCGGTGAGGGAGCTTCCGGTTGTCTCGCGACCCCGGCTGGGAACAATGCCACCAGGGCCAGGAGCATTAGCGTCCAATTCGGGCTTCTGGTTTTAACATCGGTAATATAGCACGAACCGGTAACAAACGTGGTCAGGTTGCGGCGTATGAACGCTAATTTGCATCTCGGCAATTCTGTCGAGCCAAACTCTTGAACCTTTGAACTCTTATCCTCTTTCACTTTTCTTTTAAGGAGAAAACAGATGCCAGCACAAGCAAACGCGAATGTCATCGCGTTGCAGCTCGAGAAGGTGCGCGACAAAGTGCCCCTGCTCTACGAGCGCGACGACATTCTGCTCACCATGATCCAGCAGCGCGGCGACGTGGAGAAAGTTTCCAGCCGCAACATGCGCCTGCCCTTGCAGGTCAACCCGGGAGGCAAAGCCGGTTCGTACAACGCGGACGGCGGCGACCTCGGGCGCGGTTCCGGCACGGCGTACGACGTCGCGCAGGTCTCGCCGATTTTCTTCCGCTTCGCGATTGAAATCACGAAGCTGGTCGAATACGCCACCACCGGGCGCGAGCGCGCCATCGAAAACGCCGCGAAGCGCGAAGTCGCCAACGGCATGAAGCAGTTCCGCGCGTTTCTGGACAAGCTGATGCAGACCGCCGGCAACGGCGTGCTCGGCACCATCAACTCCATCGCCAGCACCACGTTCACGATGGCCGTGCCCAGCGGCGCCGCGCTCGTGTACGTGGGCCAGACCGTGCAGGTCTACGACACCACGCTGACCACCAACCGCGGCACCTGCAACGTGACTGCTGCCGATCCCATCAACGCGCAGACCATCACCGTCGACGTCGTGCCCGCCGGCACCGTCGCCACCGACGTGCTCGTGCACGACGGCCTCAGCGGCGCGCAGCCCGTCTCGCTCTTCGGCATCAAGTATCACCAGAACGCCGCCACCACCGGCACGTGGCTCAACCTCAACCGCGCCACGTATCCCGTGCAGTTGCAGACGCCGCGCGTCAACGCCGGCAACGCCGCGCTCACGCCCTCCAACGTGCGCCTGGCCATCAACAAGGTCCGCAAATCGCTGGGCATCAACCACGTCGCCAAGCTCATCGCCTACATGGCGGTTGAGCAGGAGCACGCGTGGGAAAACCTCGGCATCACCGTCAGCCAGATCATCAAGGAAGGCGGCAGCAGCGACGGCAACGATTTGGATCTGCTCTTCAGCGGGCGCAAGACGATGAGCGGCATTCCCATCAAGTCCAGCGTGAACGCCGACCAGACGCGCGTGGATTTCCTCGACCTGTCGCACTGGGGACGCGCCGTGCTGAAGGACATCGACTTCTACGAAGTCAACGGCAACACGGTGTTCCCCATCTACGGCGCCAGCGGCGGCCTCGCCGCAAGCTACATCTTCTACTTCGACACCGCGTTCCAGCTGTGGGACGACTCGCCGCGTACCGGCGCGTTCATCGACACACTGGCGCGGCCGTCCGGCTACTAGGAGACGCAGGGAGGGCGAGGCATCGAAAGTGACTCGCCCTTCTTCTTACCGTAAGAATTAGTACACTGCGTTGACAACAAGATGGAACGGACATAGTTTCTACCACTATGCGTGCCGGGGATTGGTTCGACCTGCCATTTCTCAAGTTCATTTCGCAGCATACTTCTGCCGTGATGGGCGTGCTCGCTTCCATCGTGTTGGTATCGAGGAGCGTTCAGTGGGCGGTTGGGCCGGGATGGCTGCAGACCTATATCGAGTATAGCGAGAGAGCGGTGCTTGTCATGATCTTTCTGTACTTCCCGATTCGCGTATTCTATGATTTGTATGAGGAGTTGAAGTTACGTGGCAGCAAGCACTGAATCGTGGCAAGCAGGCACGCTGAAGAAATACTGTCTGTACCTGGCAGCTGCTGTGGCGGCGCTTCCAGCTGCCGTGGCATACGCAGCGGTTGTGCAGCATGGCTTCGAGAATTGGTGGACCGTGCTCGTTGCTTTGGTCGCGGGGATCATCCTCGCCCACCTCGGCTGGACGCTTGCCGCTCGCAAACTCCCGGCTGTGAGTTCTACAAAAGATAGCGGCGTGCAGGGCATCCCTGTTCCCAAAGCTTCTTTTCACCCGACCGCGCGGAGCCGCTAAACCTTTGCAACCGACGCGCGGCTAGGCACGCTGTGGCTATTCTCAACATCTAACACCGGTCATTCAATCGAGCCGCTTGCTATGCAAGCGCCTCTATCTTTGTCTTTTTCACCACACGCAATGAGACGAGCCCTCGTCAGCGGAGCAATGCTTCTGCTCGGCGGGGCCATTTCTGCGCGCAGCAAGACCGAATCCTTACTCTTCGTGTTTCTGCGCGTGGACCACGAGCAGGACGTCGCCATTCTCCGGCCGATGATCGCGCCGGATATCGGTGTTCAGCTGGATTCCGGGCCGCGGCAACTCGCTCCCGGCACCGCGCTCACGTGCGAGATGGTTGCGCGCGAGCACGACGCCATCGTCGAGGGCCAAGTCGGGAAAGTCAGCGAAATCGTGCTGAATTGCGGCGAGCACAAATTTGTCGTGAAAACTCTGGATTTTGCGCCGCAACGGAAATGATTCAGGTCCTACGCGAAACGCACGACGTGCCGGAAGGCGTCGCGCGGAGTCTCGAACTCGCGGGCGGGATCAATCGCTTTCGCGAACCAAACTATCGCGCGGTATGGGGTTGGAATCGCCTGGCGTGGATTGGCGGAAAATTCGAGGAGCGCGATCCCGTTACGGGCGCGCTGCTTCGCGAAGTCGTCGAGCTGCGCCAGGAACCCAAATACGCCGCCGTGAATCGCTGGCACATCGAGAAATGGCTGCCGCCAGAAACCTACGGCTCGCCGCGCACCTGGTGGGCGCAAACAATCGAAGTCGAAGCCGGGCGCAGCATCCCGGCACTCGGTCCGTATCCCGCGCGCGGTGAGTACGAGCACTGCTTCACTCTGGAAGGCCCAAGTGGCGAATTCCTACAGCTCACGCCGACGGTTGCGGAGCATATCGCTCGCGCGATCGAATGCTCGTGCCGCCACCCGCGCTCGTCAGCGAAACGCGCGCTCTACAATCGCGAGCAGCGCCAGGAGCACACCTACGACGCCTGGGCCTACAACCTGCTTGACGACACCGTGCCCGCGTTTCACAGACAACCGTTCGTTACGGTCGCTTAACAACAAAAGGGCTGACGACGATGAATCGAGTTGAAATCTGGCTAAAGGGTTTGCTGGCCGCGGCGATTAGCGGCGCAGCCGGAGGCGTGCTCACCGGACTCGCGGCGGTCGGGATCGATCCACAGCATTTCAATCTGCAATCGGGGAGCGGCGCGACGTTGCGCATCGGCGCCGCCGCCGCGCTGATCAACGCCGTCATCGGCGTCGCCGCGTACCTGCAGAAATCTCCATTGCCAGCGGAGTAGCGCGAATTCAGCCGGTGCAGGCCCTACAATTCTCATTTCGCTCTTCGATTGCGAAGTCGTTGCGATCGCGCTGCGCTCGATCGTCGTCTAGAATGAATCATGGCACTGCGCAGAAGCCAATTCGCTTTGGTCTGATAGCCGCGGCCCTCCGACTTGAGCCATTCGATTACGTCTGAGTCCAACCGCATCGTGACGGGCTTCTTCTGAGGCCGATAGAATTTGCCGATTTCGGCTTTGCTCCAATCGAGCACCAGAGGGGCGTCCGAGAAATCAATGTCTTCGTCGCGTTTTGCGCGAAGCTTCTTTATGTCTTCTTTTTGCGTTTTTGTGAGCTTCCGCATAAATCTCCCTTTCACGTGATTCGGCCTTCCGAGCGGAGATAATCCTGATGACTTCTTCCCCGCCGACTTCAAAGTGGGCGTGCACAACGAAGAGAATCAAACCGGGTTCCACTGCTCCAAGCGTTATCCATCGTTCTTCGTTTTCGATCGCAAGATCGGCTTGGGTAACAGCGTAGGGATCATCGAATACGATGGCGGCGGTCTCAAACGCAACGCCGTGTTTACGACGATTGATTGCATTCTTATGCTCATCCCATTCCAGTCGCATGGCTTGTTGCCAGGCTAGAATATCGCGTCACGTTTGTGGCTGTCAATACAATTGTACGTATCATGAGTAGGTTGGGAGACAAAGCATGCCAGTAGTTGGATCTAGCGCATATAACACCGCGGGACAAATCACGTCACTAGTGCGCTCGCTGCTGAATGATTCGCAAGGGAACCTGTTTACGGACACGGTGCTGCTGCCGTATGCGAATTCCGCGTACCGCAAAACGCAGCGCACGCTCGGCAACGCCGGCGGCGGCGGCTTCATCCAGGACGACGTGCTGCTGGTGGTGCCCGCGGTCGCGCAAATGGACACCTCGCTGCAAGTCTCCATCACCGACGCCACCGCGCCGCCGAATCAGCTACCCACGGATCTGCTCGTGCCGGTGAAAATTTGGGAGCGCGCCAACACTTCCTCCGACGATTTCGTCGAGATGGTGGACCTCTCGCAGCACGGCGGCTTGCCGTCGCGCGCGCAAGGAGTCACGCTCAGCGTCTGGGAATGGCGCGCCGATGGAATCTATTTCCTCGGCGCCACGCAGGACACGCAGATCCGTCTGCGCTATCTGAAAGCGTATCCGGATTTTACCGACGCCACGTCGCCGGTGCTGGTGCGCAACGCGCAGGAAGCTCTGGCCTACGCCACCGCAGCGCTGGCCGGCTGGGCGCGTGGCAGCCCGCTCGCCGAGAAATGGGACGAAGCCGCCAGCGACGCGCTCGAGGATCTCGTTGCCGCAGCCGTGCGACGCGAGCAGAAATCCGCGCGCCGCCGCCGGCCCTTTTCCGCCCGCAGCGGCTACACCCCGTTTTAGACCCTGCCTGCTGCACACAGGAGAATTCCGTGCGCTAAGTGGGCAGCGCTTTGATCCAAATCGAATCGCCGCCGCTATGACTGCTGAAAAGGTCAAGCTCGGACAGACGGTCAAAGTGACCTACGCCTATGAGGACGAGCGGGGCAAAACCGTAACAAGGACGGTATCCGTGATTGTAAATGACCGCGGCCCGTTTGCGCGGAATGCAGATGGCAAGCCTCTGCACCCACTCCGGCCGGACCCGCGAGGTGTTATTGACCTTACCCCTGCCGCTTTCAGACAATTGGTCGGAACACTCCGCGTAGGCAGAGTGCACGTAACCGTGACGGTGCCAAATGAATAGCAAGCGGAAAGAGTTCATATTCTTGGCTGTCGGTTTGGTTGCTTTCGCCGGTCTGACTCCCTTGTTCTCGCATGCGAGCCATGAGGCTCGACGCCAGACTCTCTCTATCTCCATTCCCAATTTGCAGGTTAGCGATAAAGAGCGTGTTGTCGGTTTTGCGATCCACATTACCTCTGGCAGGATTGCTGCGCTTCCCAACATTCCTATCGGCTGGGATATATCTGTAGACAACAATGCGTCCTGGAATACTGAAATCAAGGCCTCAACAACAGTAGGCGCGGCAGCTCTCGCCCCTGCCTTCTTTCGGGAATTTCTCGTGGTTGAGAAGAACGAATCCCTGGACGTGCCATTCCAGATTTCGGGCGAGATCGTAGTGACCGAAAATTTCGCGACCGAGAGGCACAGCCAAATTGGAATGAAAGACTTCAGCATCAAACAAAAAGGCGCACAGCGCCCTAGTGCATGTAGTTAATCGTAAAACCTGCGGCTTTCCCCTATTTCACGTTTATCACACTGTAGGAGACACTATGCCCATCACCATTACGCTTTTGCCCAGCAACGTCGACGGCTCCGGCAGCAACCTGCTCTACGCCATCGGTACGCTCGCCTTCTCAGGAAATTACCCGACCGGCGGCGACACGCTCGACTTCACGCAAGTCATCGACAAGCTGCCCAGCACGCAAATCATCCAAGCGTTCGCGGACAGCCAGAATGGCAACGCCGGCTACTACGTGCCCATCGCCGGCACCGCCCTGAACAATTGGAAGCTGAAAGCCTTCACCGGCGGCGGCACCGAGATCACCGCGGGCGCGTACCCGGCCAGCGTAACCTCCGACGTAGTGCAGCTAGCCATCACCGCCCGCAAGCTGCTGTAACGGGTTTCTGATCCACTCTGGACCACAATGCACGACCAAATGAAAAGAAAGGCCTTGACTGTGTTCTTGTTGGACGTTAGGTTGCGCAAGTTTGCTTTGTGGCCAATTCGGCGGGCATACTATATGCAGGTAAGAAGTATGAGACCTGAAGCTCGCATCAAAGCACTTCGTGCTGCCCCTCCCGACGGATGGGTAGCGTTCTCTTCCGACGAAGAACGGGTGGTTGCGCACGGAAAGACGTATGAAGAGGCCGTGATGAAAGCGGAGAAGAACGGCGAGCCTGATCCAGTTCTAACCAAAGTCCCCAAGGACTGGTCAATGCAGGTGCTGTTAATTTGAAGTTTCCTTGCAAAGTCTTTCCAGTCAAAGAACCTCATCCGGCGTTTCCAAAAACCCCATGGTCTTGGGCACCGATTGTAAATGTGCGTCTCAGCCATCGTCATTCGCCCCCGACGAAATCCATAGAGTGCTGGATCGATTCGGGAGCCGATGTTTGTATCTTTCATGCGGATCTGTGCCATTCACTGGGCATCCGTCGCGTGGAGGATGGTGTCAAAGACGACCTTCGCGGAGTGATTGGCGGTCCGAAGGCCCCAATGTATTTTCACAAGGTCAAGATTATCGTTTTCAGTGACTTTTTCGAGACCATGGCGGGATTCTCGCACGCTCTCTCGGTAACGGGTCTTCTCGGCCGCCGTGGCTTTTTCGAGAATTTCATCGTAAAGATCGATGCTTCGAGTTCTCCTCCGCACTGCGAAGTCGAGAAAATACACCGGGTCTGATAGCACTTCCGCGTCGAAATCCTGGGCCAGGGCGGGGAATCGGGATTGGTCGAAGTGCGCCTGCACGCTGAACGAGATATAAAACGAGATCTAAAATGATACGATCGAAAATCGCGTCGCGCTTCACGCGCGCCAAAACGATGACGTTTCTGTGGGCATTCGTGGCGCTGGCGCTGCACTTGTGGCCCGGCATCGTCACGCCGGCGCAGGCGCAGGGCTCGCGCAAGGACGACATCGTCTTCAACACGCGCGGCATCCCGCTGGCAGGAGCTACGATTCGCGTCTGCGCCATGCCCGCATCCGGCCAGCCCTGCACGCCTCTCGCGCTAATTTATTCCGACTCCGCGCTCACCCAAGCGCTCGCTAATCCCACCACCACCGACGGCCTCGGCAACTATTCCTTCTACGCCGCGCCGGGAAAATACGAAATCGAAGTCTC
>Ga0209648_10003824_pt1 | contig 12727 bp, 9 predicted proteins | sample GraSoi2013_115cm_FD_185830 | JGI IMG/M metagenome (GOLD analysis project Ga0209648, IMG submission 185830) | Grasslands soil microbial communities from the Angelo Coastal Reserve, California, USA - Sample 9_17_2013_115cm (SPAdes) (version 2) | ecosystem: Environmental > Terrestrial > Soil >...
GGCTCTGCCCGGACTCTTTGGCGGTACGGGTGCAAGAATCCCCGGTCAGTTGAACAAAGGGGTCTCTGAATTCATCTCCGCGGAGCAGCCTCAATCAATCAACAACCTTAGCAGACGCTTTTTCAAGACGACTGATGGCATTGTTGATCAGCGGTCGTGCCCAGAAGCCAACGCTGAGGACAAACCCAAACGTGACGTAGAGAAATGACATGCCGCTTCGCAGGCCAGCGTAGTCTCCGATCCGGCCAATGATCACCGGCACTATCGCTCCGCCAATGATTCCGGTGCCTAAAATGCCCGCGAAGGACCCGTGGAACTCCACAACGGAATTGAGCGCAAGCGACACGATGATCGGCCACATCACGGAAGCAAACAGGCCGATCGCCGGAAAAGCAATCACGGAAACCTTTGCCGGTCCAAACAAGGCTGCCGACAGACAGAACAGAGAGCCGATACCCGCTCCGATAAGCACCTTGCGGCTATCGAAGATCTTCAGCAATAACATTCCGACCAGACAACCGGCCGTGAGCAAACCCCAGAACCAGGAAACCGCTGCCGCACCCGTGGTATGGGGATCCAAACCGTGATACTGGTACAGAAAGCTCGACATCCAATCTGCGGTTCCTTGTTCGCAGCCGACGTAAGCAAACATCGCAGCAAAATAAAGCCACACAACCCGTTGGCGCGCCAACGTTCGGTACATGTCCAAGGATCCCACCCGTTCTTCGGCGGTGTGCTGGACTTTTGGAAACCTGGAGAAGAACAAAACGATCACCATCGCCAGCGCGGAAACAGCGAAAATCCAGTAGATGGAGGCCCACGGCAGCTCCGCAGGAGTTAGCCTTCGTAGGATGCCCAAAACAATGTTCTGATCAGCCGATGAATCTCTTAGATTCAGCACAAGGTAAGAGTAAATGTGCGGACTAATGAAGGATGCGCTACCGAAAATCAACTGGGCCAAGGTCGAATTAAATGCGTAGTGTTCTTCGCCGCCGGCAACCCGCAACAACGGATTGATGGCCACCTGCAGAACGGCCATCCCCGCGCCGATGGTGAAGTAGGAAATGATGGCCACGCGGTATCCGGGGAAGAGAGCGAAACTCAGCGAGCCCAGCATCCCCGCCAAAAAGGCCAGCAGCATCACAGGTTTTTCGGTAAATCGTTCCACCAGGAAACCAGCGGGTATGGACATTACTCCGTAAGCGATGAAGAAAGCGAAAGCTAGAAATCCCGCCGCAGTCAGACTCACATGAAAACTGCTGATGATGTCCGGCACAATGGGACCAAGAATATTGGTCAGCAGCGAGATCACGAAAAAAGTAAGGAAAACCAAGCTGACCGCGTAGCGGCTTCTCGCCATGAGTTGTCTTTCTCCTCATCGTTTCGCAGAGATGCAGTCCAACTTAGTGATGCTCCCCCAGCGGATTGTAGCGTTTCCCGTAACGCCGGGGATTGACTGAATATGTGTTGCAAATGCCCGTCGCTCGTGGCCCCAATTCAAGAAGCCCCGCCGTTTCCCCGCTTGAACCGATGGTGCCACACTCGCGCTGCACCAATGAGGTTGGCGTCCTCTCCCAGAGAAGGAAGAACCAGTTCTGTCTTTTCGAACGGAACAAATCGGCACCCCTGGCCAATAACTTTGCGGATGCCGCCGAGAAAAAGTTCCGCGCTCTTCATCACGCTGCCACCTAAGACGATTACGTCCGGCACAAAAAGATTGACCAGATTGGCCAGTCCGAGGCCCAGGTAGTAGGCCTCGCGCTCAACCGCCCGGCGCGCTAGATCATTCTCCTGTTGCGCGAGTTCGCAGATTTGCTTTGCGGTGAGCTCTTCAGGATAGCGGTGGTCTGCTGCTTCATTCATTCGCGTTGAACCATGCGGCCATTGCTGGCCCGGTCGCGAGCGATTCCCAACAACCTCGATAACCGCACGAACAATCCGGTCCCGACGGATCAATCACATGGTGGCTGATTTCGGGGTGCGCCATGTCCACACCGCGATAGAGCTGCCCGTCGAGAATGATTCCGCCGCCGATTCCCGTGCCGACCGTCACATAGACCAATCGCGACTTACCTTTTCCAGCGCCCCAACTTGCCTCCCCAAGGGCTGAAGCGTCCGCGTCGTTTTCCAGGGCTACGGTTACGTTGAAGGTCCGCGCCAGATCTTCCACCGGGTTGTTCCCTTGCCATCCCGGGAGAAAGTCAACGTCGCCAAACGCGCCGCTACCTGGGTGGACCATACCGGTGGATCCAATCCCGATGCCGGTGATTTCGACCCTGGCATCTAGCACCGTCTCTCGCAGCATGGCGATAATCCGCTCGAGCCCGTTTGAGTAACCGCGATGGGCGTCGGTCGGAGACTCCCGCTTGGAAAGTACCCTCCCTGTGTCATCCACCATGCCGACTGCAATCTTTGTTCCACCGATGTCAACGGCGCCAATCACAATTTCTCCTTCCGAGCATTATTCAGTATTGTTCCCTAGAATCCGAGTGCGTGGTGGTAATTCTGATCCTTGGGGGACTTTAGCGTCTTCGCGCAATAAGCCGAACTCGTCCGTAGATGGAGAAACTATAAACAAAGGGAATCGCAATGAACTTCGGAGAGCTGCTCTAGGAGTTCGGCTGGCGAAGAATGTCGCGAAAGAACTGAGTCATTGGCCGTTGCGTCGCCTGCCGATTGGTGCTACTTCTCCGCTGGCGTGATAACAATACTGCGATACATTACGTGCCCTTTTTCACTTCCCTGAAGGTAAATGGGTCCCGGCAGTTCTTCGTGGCTGTCCAGTGCGCCGCCCGTGATGCCCGGGATTTCCTTATTATCGATGATGGTCTGGCCGTTTTGAACGACTGTGATCCATCGCCCGATCAGCGTGATATCGAAACTCTGCCATTCTCCCGGCTTGCGGGGCAGTTCCGGCGAAGCCGCCAAGAAACCGTATACGCCGCCCATGTGGTGACTCGGTGGCTCCTCGAGGGAGTCGGTTTCGATCTGAACCTCGTACCGGCCGCGCAAATAGACGCCACTGTTGGAATTTGCGCCGCAGTTAAATTCGACATGCAACTTGAAATCTTCGAATTTGGAATCATTGATCAGTTCAGGACCGTTTCCAGGACTGACCAAGTTACCGTTTTCAACTTTCCACACGGTCGTACCTGGTCCCGCCATCTTCCATCCTGTCAAATCTTTGCCATTGAACAACGGGATCGGTTTGCCCCATTTCGCGGCGCTGCTTCTCTTCAGAAACGGGGCCTTCTGTCCGGCCCACTTCCAAGTAGTCCCATTTGGTCCATTCACAGTTCCTGACAAAATCTTTCCAACTAGCGTTCCCTCAAAGACCATGTCCTCGGGACGGTCCTCCTCCTCTTTAGGAGAAACAAAGGTGAGTCGGCCATTCGAAAGCTCAACTTTCGGAAGCGGTCTCGCGTTTCCCCAACGACCTACCATGTCGGCCTTCAATTGTCCGCCCTCTTGGCGAAGTTCCAGCCACGACGGGTATTCCCGGTCCGCTGCTTTCAGGGTCAAATCCCAGCGGCCCAGAAAAGACTCGACCGATTTGTCTGACTGTGAGGGGGAGATTTCCCCTGGATTTCCGCCTCGCGAATACACCCAGGGGCACAACGACAAGATCACGATTACAAGCACGAACAAGATCCGATTGAGCTTCATGGAAATTTGGATTCCTCCGGTCCGTTACACTACTGTTGCATTTCACAGTCGAGCCCTGGCCAGCAGCGGCTTAGGGCTTAATCGTCTGAGTAGCGGAATCCCAATACACCGGGCTCTTCCGGTAGTAAGACTCATTTGCCATGTGGCACCCGAGGGCTGCGTGGTGACCAAACACAACATCCTGCACGACCGGCTTCCGCGACCTGACGGCCTGGAAGAAATTCCAGAGATGCGGCCGCAGATCGTCATAGTCGTTCCCCTTAAACGTTACGGTCTGCGGGGCTGGTTCTTCGCCAGGTCTTGGATCATGCTCTTCGTGCCACTGCTTGAAGTACGCATTCCTCAGACGGCTTGGAAGTCCGTAGCAGTAATAGCTGGGAGCCAGGTCAATCCCTGGTTGCGGCGTGTAGCTGAGGCTAAACTCGGTAAGTTCGAGGATACCCTTGGAACCCATGAACCGCGTGACTTCCGCGGTTTCCGTACCCAGCGTCAAGCGCATGTACACCGGGACGTTTGCATATTCGAACAGAACCGGATGCACATCGGGCGTATTCCGCCCATCTTTCCACCGGTAAATGCCGCCAAAAGCTGACGCTCGTTTGGGAGCTTCATTGATTCCAAGAACAAACTGCATCCCGCTGAGCAAGTGGACAAGCAAGTCGCCCGCCAGACCCGTTCCGTATTCCTTCCAGCAACGCCAGCGCGCGAATAGAAATGGATCAAAGGGCTTCTTCGGCGCGGTCCCCAGCCACGTTTCCCAATCCAGGTTCTCGGGTGACAAATCTGCAGGGGGCGGATATTCCCACGCACCGGTGGGATCGTTGCGGCCCAGGCTACCCTCCACTAGGCTTAGTTCCCCGATGGCTCCGCTTGCGAAGAGCTCTTTTGCTTTCGCGCACAAGACAGAACTGGTCCGCTGTGCGCCGACCTGCACGATGCGATCCGTTTTCTTCGCGGCTGCGACCATCGCCACGCCGTCCGCGGCGCTGTGCGACATGGGTTTTTCGCAGTACACATCTTTGCCCGCGCCCACGGCATCTACAACGACCTGTTTGTGCCAGTGGTCGGGAACGGCAATGAGGATCGCGTCGATCTCTTTGTCGTCGAGCAACTCCTTATAGCGTCGCGTCGTCTTGATAGGTTTTCCGACAATCTCCCTCGCCAGTTCCTGACGGCCATCATAAAGATCGCAAGCGGCCACGCATTCGACCCCGGGGAGCTGGATGGCGGTTGTCAGCAGTCCTGTGCCCTCCATGCCGACTCCTACAATTCCAAAGCGAACTCTGTCACTCGCACCGGTCAATCGAGGCAAAGCGATCAATGGATCAGGTTCCAGCAGAATGGAAGCGCCGATCAGCGAGGCACCCGCTACGCCTGCACTTCTCTGCAAAAACTCACGTCGCGAGTAATTAGACTTAGTCATATCGCAAACTCCTTTGGCGCTCTTTACACCTTGAGTGCCGTCGCGCACAGACCGGCCACATTCGCCTAATGTTTGAATTGAAAAAAGGCGATTGGTTTTGGAAACCAGTTTCATTCGCTCTTCTTTTACGCACCCGCACAATGCTTGTCAAGGCACCTTTATTTCTTCAGGATTTTTATCTGGATGCATTGCAGCTACCAAGATCCTCGAATTGCGAACGATTCGAAGCGAGTGGGAAGTTGATTTAATGGAAGAACATGCCGGTGCAACCCCAAGAATCAAGGATTCGATAACGCTATCTCACGATTAAGTAGGTTGAATACGGCTGGTCCTCAACGGCGGTGAACGGCAACATGCTGAGCGGTCCGCTGGCAGTCTCAACTTGCCACGACTGCTGTCCAGTTTTCTTTGCAGCTAACAATTGTCGAGCTGTGACGGTCGGTGGGGCATCGGTGATCGCAAACAAGACCAGCGGACCGCAGAGCAAAGCGACTGTTTGCGGATGCTGTGCGTCAATCGCTTCCAGACGCAATCTCATCGGCAGACCCATTTCGATGCGATCGCCAGTTTTCCACGGGTGGCGGATTGTCACAAACTTGCCCGGAACCTCGGACGCAGGTACAGGTTTTCCATTAACGAAAATCGAGGCGCCTTCCGCCCAAGTGGGAATCCGCAAGTGAATCGCAAATTCCGTGGTTTTCGAAATGGCGATGTCGAACTTCACCGTGCCGTCAAACGGGTATCCGCTCCGCTGTGTCAGGGAAACCTGGGTACCATGCCGCGTCCATCGCAGGGTAGAAGGGATGTACAAATTAACGTAGAGGCTATCGGGATCGCAAAAGTAGGCGTTGATGCGATAGTCGGCAGCTACTTGCGGCAGCGTTCCGGAGCAGCAGGGCCAGTGATTCTCTTTGTAGACTTTGCGTCCGCGGAAGCTGTAGTCGGAGTAATAGAAAGCACTACCGTCGGCCAGCAGCGGCTTGGCGCCCAACACCGTGTTGTACATTACGCGTTCCATGCTGTCGCCGTATCGCGAGTCGCGCGTAGCGCGAAGCAAGTAGCGCGTCAGTTTAAAGTGGGCATAGGAGCCGCAGGGCGTCTCAAAGCTGCTGTGCGTGGTCGTCAAGCTGGCGGCGAGCTCTCCACTCTTTGGCCCACTAAGAGACTCGTTCGGCCCCCAGCCTCCCGTCGCGAAGCTCTGCGCCGTCAGCATTTCGAAAGCGTTACGCGCCGCGCGCAGGTGTTTGGCGCTTCCTAGCGTGAAGTACGCTTGCATCGCCGAACACAGCGAATTCACATAGCTGTAAGCATGCCTGCCCGCGAGGACATTCCGGCCCTCCGCGAGCGGATCGTAATACTCATCATCGAGGTATTGAGTTCCGAGCGAGCGATAGCGATCTCCCGCACCGCGTTGATACGCGAGAAACAAGTTTTCCGAAATCGTATAAGATTCATCCCAGGTGTATCCCACTGCCGGATTCTCGCGCCATCTCCGCCCATGCTCGATGGCCTTTCCCGGCAAGTGGGGCAACGCGGTATTCGTCGTGTGCTCCAGAATAGAGTAAGCCTCGGGATCGCCCACGTATTGGTGCGAATCGATGAGCCCGCAGACCAACTTGTCGTAGCAGTACGCCGGAAAGCGGTTCTTCTTGTAAAAGTCACCTGAGATTGTCTGCGCGTACAATCGGTTCAACCTCAACACCTTTTCGCGAGTCGCCGGAGCGCCGTCGATCGCATAGCTCCGCGCCAGTGCGGAAACCCATTGACCAAAAGAAGCGGCTGGAGCGAAGCCCACATCCACGGTGTTCGGGTCGTAGTCAGGATCGTAATGATACCAACCGCCCAGATCCGTGCCCGGGGCTGGCTGCCCCGCCATTTGCCGAAATGGCTTGAGCAAACTATCTTCGCTCAATTCCATTAGTACCGTGTGAGTCTCATGCAATTGCTTCTCGTGCGGATCGCTGTACAGCGTTACGTCTCGGTACCCGAACTCTTTCAGCGGCCGCTGACTCGGAGAAACTCCAATAGACATCGGAAATTCCAGGTAACGAGTCGCGACTCCCACGGTCGCTAGCGACGCCGATTGTATAAATGTTCTACGCGGAATTCTGCGTGAGAAGATCATAGCCACTTTCCTTATCGCTCTGAAAGCCAGGCTTGCCCGGACAATTTCAAACATGCGATGCTGCAGGGAGTTGCTCGCGTATCCACGACCGGCAAGCTAATCCTTACGTCCCGCTTTGCAAACAGCAATTTAGCCGATTCTGCGTGCCGTTCTAGCGCTGCTTGCAACGGTTGTGTGCCTAATCTTCATTCCTCTCAGCGGCTACTTGGTCGGTGATCAGCCCATGCTCGCCCTGCACTATATAGGAACAAATGCGAAACGAGTCACAATCGACTCCCGAGAGCCTGGCCAGACGCTCCGCAGCCAGTTGCGCCGGCAGAATGTCAAACAGAAATTGCCAGCCGACAGGCGCCGCCGGGACTTGGAGGACAAGTTCGCCGGCGTCCTCGCGCAGGTTTTGGCCAATCACCATGACCGAGGCACCCAATTTCCCCAAGTCCCGCGCCACGGCCAAGTCCTCCTCACGCATTCTCTGCCCATCGATCCACATACCGAACCGCAAGCCCTTCGCCACCATTTCCTGTGGACCGTGCCGGAAGTTGCCTGTTCCCATCGCTGTCGCGGGACACTTGACGCCTTCTTCCCATAGTAGGCGGGCTTCGTAGCAGCTCGCCAAACTGGAGCCTCGAGCTAGAAAATAGTACGAGGCTTGGGGCCCCGGCCAGAGAGAGTTTGAAATTTTTTCACGCCAGCCCGGAATCGCTTCCTCCGCTTTATTTGCGGCGTGTATTAACGATGTTTTCAGTTCGACGTCGAAGGAGCCAAAAGTTGCAATCGCCAGAGCGGCTGCGGCAGCGGCCAACGTGGAATAGGTATTGACGGATATGGCGTGATCCAAACCCACTGGAATCACGATGGGGACCTGTGCTTCTATGGCAAGCGCACCTGCTTCGGAATTCGTGAGACCGACCACGATGGTGCCGCTCTCCCGCGCTTTGGCGAGCAGGCCAATAATTTCTGCGCTCTGCCCGCTGCGGGAGATCACGATCATAACCGAATTGGGCGGGAAGGCGGCAAAGTGTAGAAGCTCTGCGGCATCTTGCATGTAAACCGGGCGGCCACCCTGATCGAAAAGCGAAGCGGCGCCGAACGCCGCGTAGTAACTGCTGCCGATTCCGGTTAAATAGACGTGCCGGGACTTGCGAACCGCAGCTGCTGCGGATTCCAGCATTGGTTGCCCGGCTCCCGTGAGATAGTCGATTGTGGAAAGGAGAGAGCTTGGTTGCCGAAATATGTCATCCAGGAAATGGGTCATGAGGTCGATGCAACTCGCTCGGAGTAACCTGCGAAATCTGGAAGGTCATGAAACCGCCTTCTGAAATCGGTTTCACGCACTCCCCCTTTTCTATGCTCTCCCTCTCCTCGCCGTCAAGTTCTTTTTCTCTTAGCTCCGGAAACCTGCTGCTGGCAAATTAACACGGCTCTACCGAGCAGTCGTGGTCGACCTGCGAACGACGAGTTCTGTTTCCAAATAGTAGTCCGCGCCTTTTCGCCGTTTCAGCTTCAGCATCCTATCCAATGCTTCGAAGGCAGTCGTCCCCACTCGCTCGCGGGGAACGCGGATGGTGGTCAGCGGCGGGCGTGCCAGAAAAGCAAAGGAGATGTCGTCGATGCCGATGACGGAGATGTCTTCCGGAATCCCCACACCCGCCTCTTCGAGAGCGCTCATGGCGCCCAAGGCGATAAGGTCGCTTCCGCAGAAGATCGCCGTGGGCCTATCCGGCGTTGAAAGAATGGCGCGTACCGCTGAGGCGCCAGCATCGATGCGGTAGTTACTGCTGATCACTGGCAACGGGTTGAGGTCTCTCTTTTTCAATCCGGCAACCAGCGCGTCCTTGATGGTAATGGCCGTCCGGTTGTCGTCCGGTCCAGCAATGACCGCGGCGCGGCCGTGGCCGAGTCCTACGATATGCTCGATGGCCTGCTCGATGCCCCGCTGATAGTCTATCGAAATGGTGCTCACCAGCTTCTCGGCCGGGCTCGCGTTGCAGAACACCACGCCAATTCCCGCGTCGATGAGTTCCGAAGCCATGCTCTTGTCGATCGAAGAGGTCATTACCGCGACTCCGCGGACGTCACTTTCGATCAGCTTGCGCAGGATGGATTTCGTCCGGGCTTGGTCGTATTGGGTGTTGCATAGAAGGACGTCGAACCCGCGATCCCAAGCGGCAGCCTGGAACCCACGAATGATTTCGGGGAAATACGGGTTGGCGATCTCCGAAATCACCAGCCCGAACAAATCGCTCCGGCCGGTCGCCAACCGCCGGGCATGGACGTTCTTGAAGTATTTCATCTGCCCGACGACTTCTAAAACGCGCCTCTTGGTCTCCACAGCGATGTAGGGGGTCTTGTTGAGGACGCGGGAGACCGTAGCGGGCGAGACTCCCGCGCGTTTGGCCACTTCCCTCATTGTGTGGCCCATGCGTTTTCCTCCGCGAAAATAATCTCTGCTGCCAAGGTGATGCTGGGGGAGCGATCCTGTCCAGGCGATGGGGCAGCGCTGGAAAGCGCTTTCCGCCAGCGATTGGCAATGTGCGCCCAAGCTATCATAATTTGGGGGCCCAGACTATGAGCATCGAAAAACAAGATTCACAAAAGAAAAATGACTTGACAAAGCTCAGCCAGCACTGATAAACGGATAGCAAGTAACCGGTTTCTGAAACCGATTGCATAAACGGTCCTCATCGCCGTTTTTGCCGGGGATGTGACGCGCGGCGGGAATTTCATTGGTTCGCCTGGTGGCGACCGTCTGTTTGAGATTCCATCGCCAGCGAAGTCGAGGGTTTGTTCGGTGAGTGGTGCCGTTTGGGGGGGAAATGCGATTCAATCTGTCCTTGCTGAAGTTTCTTTCCTTTAGTCTTTTCCTTACATTCTCCGGAATAGCGGCTCGAGCTCAATCCGACCGCGGGTCCATCGCGGGCACAGTTCTCGATAGCTCTGGCGGCGTCGTAGCCAACGCCAAAGTCGTTGCAACCGACTCTGCAACCAGCGCCACATATTCCTCGACCACTGGTCCAACGGGCGGCTATCGCCTCTACGACCTACGCGTCGGCATCTACGGTGTGAGCGTCTCGGCGCCCGGCTTCAAGACCGTGGATAAGACTGGCGTCGTGGTGCAAATTAACTCGACCGCTTCGCTCGATTTCTCGCTGCAGCCGGGCGACGTGAAAGAAACATTGACGGTTGTGGCCGACGCACCGGGCCTGCAGACGGAGTCGTCCGAAATCGGCACGGTGGTAGACAAACGGCAGATCGAGGAACTGCCTTTGGCCCTCAATGCTACCGGACAGAGCCATTTGCGTTCGGCAGAATCGTTCGTCTTTTTGACGCCCGGAACGGCTGGGCCAGGGACCAACAGCGACTCCCCCTCGTCCGGAATTTTTGAGTCCAAGCTGGCTGGCGGACAGAACTTCAGCACAGAGGTTATTCTTGATGGTGCGAGCATTGCGCATGCCGAGCTGGGCTCAACATTCGATGAAAACGCGCCTTCCATTGAGGCTCTGAACGAATTCAAAGTTACGACCTCCACAATTCCGGCGGAATTCGGCAGGACCTCCGGCGGCGTGGAGAGTTTTACGACCAAGTCCGGGACAAATGTTTTTCACGGCACAGCATTCGACATATTGCGCAATGACAAGATGGACGCGAAACTATGGACGGAAGATTTGAATGGCACGCCCAAGCCGAGAGATCATCAAAACGACTTTGGCGGCAGCTTGGGCGGTCCGGTTTGGATTCCCAAGCTTTACAAAGGCCATGACAAGAGTTTTTTCTTTTTCTCCTGGGAGCAGTATCGGAACAACGAGGGCACCAGCACGGCCAGTAACCCGAGTACTTTGCCCACGGATGCAGAGCGCACCGGCGACTTTTCTGCGCTGCTAGGGCCAGTCCTGACGACGGGGGGGGCCAATCCACAGCCAATCCTCAACCCGTGCGATAACACTCCTGTCCATCTAGGCCAGATATTTGATCCCTCGACTCCCTCCTGTCCCACTGGATTTGTCGGCGGCCGCGTCGCATTCCCCGGAAACAAGATCACCACTCTCAGCCCTGTCGCACAAAAAGTACTCTCTTACCTAAAGGTGCATCCCAACACTGCCGGTGGCCAGAACGGATTGATCAACAATTTCATCTTTCTCTCAAACAAACCGGTGCGCGATACCACCATGACCTTCCGCATCGACCAGAACTTGGGAACTAAGGACAAATTCTTCTTCTCGTACAGCAGCCGTGATCAGGAACAGCTCAACGGAACTCCTGCGCTTCCCCCGCCGCTCGATTCGAACTTTTATAAATCACGCTTCTCTCATTACCTCCGCTTTGGTTGGGACCGGACCCTCAGCTCCACTCTGCTCAACCACCTCAACCTGGGCCTAAACCGGCTGAATGATCGGAGTCAGGGAACCGCTGTGACCGGGCAAGACTGGGAAAAGACATTAGGCATTACCGGGGCAAGTGGGCCTGGTTTTCCACAGTTCGGCTTCGGAGGAAGCCCCCTAGGAATCGGGTATTCGGGTTTTGGCGGCGGAAGTTTCGATGTCGCCATTCCCAACAGCCTGCTGGTTTCGGACAGTGTGTCTTGGATCAGGGGGCGTCACTCGCTACGCATGGGATTCGAGTGGCGGCACTCACAATACTCCAGGATCAGCAATGCCAATACTTCTCCTAACTTCAATTTTCTAAATCTGCAAACGGCATGGAAAGCCAACGACATCCAGACCGGCGACCCCTTTGCCAGTTTTCTACTCGGGGTTCCCAGCGAGGAGAGTCTGCAAATCTCCTCGCATAATCCGAGGTGGCTTCAGAATTACTATGTCGGTTATCTCCAGGACGACTTCAAGTTCCGGAGGGATCTGACCTTTAATATCGGATTTCGGTACGAGGTGGATACTCCGCGCCACGAATCCCTAGGCGCTCAATCCGTTTTGGACCTTGCCGTCCCCAATAATGGGAACGCGGCCGTTCCAATTTCGCCAGCCGTACCTGGAGCTCTGATCTATGGAACGAGTGCAACCGGTGCCAAAACCTACTACAAAGACTTCAGCCCGCGCCTTGGCTTTGCCTATGCTCCGGAGCGACTGTTCGGATGGGTCCGCCAGACTGTGATCCGTGGGGGATACGGTATCTACTATACGGCGCTTAGCTACTCTGATTTCGGTGATTCGCTTACCAGCGGCACCACGGTGAATCCGGATTTCAGATCGGCAAATGGCTTTACTTCTTTCCCGGCACAGTCGCTGGACGCTGGTTTTCCCAGCTTCACCCCGCCGTCAAACGCCAAAGATCCGACGCTTTTGAACGGAGGGTTTCCTAACTACGTCGCGTCGGGATATGGCCGCCCGGGCATGGTGCAAAACTGGAGCTTTGAAATTCAGCACCAACTGGCTACCGATCTTATCCTTAGCGTGGGGTACGTCGGAACGCATGCAACTCGTTTGCGCTCGAATCTTGTTCAAACCAACAGCATCAATCCCAAGTACTACTTCCTGGGACAAAGGCTGAACGATCCTATT
>Ga0209648_10003827_pt1 | contig 12723 bp, 6 predicted proteins | sample GraSoi2013_115cm_FD_185830 | JGI IMG/M metagenome (GOLD analysis project Ga0209648, IMG submission 185830) | Grasslands soil microbial communities from the Angelo Coastal Reserve, California, USA - Sample 9_17_2013_115cm (SPAdes) (version 2) | ecosystem: Environmental > Terrestrial > Soil >...
GCGGTGAAGCCAGGGTTAAGCGGCACACAGACAGCACCGGCTGCGACCCCGATCATCGCCACCGCGGCCTCTGGTCCGTTCGGTAGTACCACCGCCACCCGGTCACTTGGACCCACGCCCAGGCTCCGCAACCCGCGAACCGCGTCCTTTACTCGGACCCAGAGCGTGCCATATGTCACCGCGGGGCGCCCGGGCGCCAGGATCGCAGTGCGGTCGGGCGCCATTTGCCCACAGCAGGCAAGAAGATCTTCGAGGCACAAAAAGACGCTGCTTCCGGCCTTTTTGCCTGCAGGTCCGTGTTTCGATTGCCTGGACAAGCCTGCCCCATGTGTCTGATCGCGGGCGCCTGCGCCCGGGCTCGGTACGCGGTTCGCCCGATGAGACCATGCTATTCGTATTCTCGCCGTGACATGTAACCCTCACAGATAGACGTATGGCAAGGCCAGGAGCGAGAGCGGGGGTCGTTAGCAGGGCGAACCACTGGCTCGGAGGTATTAGCCTTGGCCCGCACGCCACCTTTTTGCGCGGAATAGGAGCTAGCACAACCGCGCTGTCGCCCGCCTTCTAACGAGTTCGCAGTGGGTACGTACCCAAAGCAAGTAACTTTGCGAAGTTCATCCGCGACAACAACCTGAAGATCGAATAGCAGCGACGACTCGGGAATGATGGCCGATTTACTGCCGTCACGGCACATGTCCGGAAGTGGCCCGACTCTGCCGACTTCGGCGTTGCAATAAGTCGGCAGCTATCTGGGGTACACCGGTCGTGATGCCGACACCGTCGCGGAGGCAGCCCTTGACCCCAAGGCGACATTCGCGTGTCGCGTCGCCTAGCTCAATGCGGCGATTGACTTTGGACCATTGGTGCAGTCACTCTACAATAAGTTGTGATGAGACCGAGCGCATAAGATGTCTGCGCAGGCGCCAGAGCTTGAGCTGCCTAAGCTTGACAAGGAAGATCTCAAGGCAGTTCGCAGCTTCCTACCAGGGAAGCTACTAGGACGGACTGCTGCGTTGTTGTCGCTCGCCCTGATCGTTCTTAGCTTTGCGATTGCTCTCAATGCTAGCCTCCGGCAATTTCTGAATATCGAACTCGGGCTATGGACGTATGGGATACTGATAGGGTCCTTTCTTGCGGTCGTCGCGCAGGTCGCCCTCGAATGGCGCGCGGAGCGCAACCGCCGCATGTTGCAGGCGCTTGCGATCAAGCCGGGCACGGAACAGACAGGCTACTTCCGGATTGGTCCCTACCAAAATACTGCCGAAGATCGGGCAAAGTTTAGTCGACCCGATAGGGCCGAAGCGACGGTATTGGAGTGGATCAAGAGCACCACGCAAGTCCCGCTCTATCTGACCGGGGATTCCGGCTGCGGCAAGACTTCGCTGTTGAATGCCTTCGTCCTGCCAAAGCTGCGCGAACTGGGATGGACGGTCGTTGAGGCCCGGGCGTGGCAGAACCCACAGGGCGCAATCCAAGACGCGCTTTTTCAATTGAAAGGTGCGCCGGCCCCAAAGAGGGGCAAGAATCGCAATCTTCGCGAGATGATCGAAGAAGCAGGGAAGCGCGGTCGGCTGTTGATCACTCTGGATCAGTTCGAGGAGTTTGTGATTCTGGCGGAGCCGGAAGCACAGCAGGAATTCGCCGCCTTCGTCGCAGACCTTCAATCGCGCCCGATAAAAGGTGTTGTACTACTGCTAGTGCTGCGCAGTGACTATCAAATGTTGTTGGAAGACATCGGTTTGCCATTGCTGCGCAGCAAGCTCAACCTTTTCCAGTTGGCGCGATTCCAACTTTCAGCCGCCAATGAGTTCATGAAGCGGTCCGGCCTAGAGCTGCAGCCAGACACACTCGACCGTCTCCTGACCAGCGCGACCAAATTGGACGATACAATCGGGTTGGTGCGACCGATTACGCTTAACGTGATCGGCTACGTCCTCGCGTCAGGCAAGGCGGTGGTCGCCTCGCCGGACGCGGGAGACCTGGTACGTCAATACATTGAGCAGACGGTGGAACAGCCAGCGCTTCGCGACCGCGCGCCACGACTGTTAGAGCAGATGATCACGGAGCAAGGGACGAAGCAGCCGCGCTCAGAACAGTACCTTGCGGCAGTCGGGAAGCTTCATCCCGCCGAAGTTCGCGCGATTTTGAACGGCATGTGTGACGCGGGCCTTGCGAGACCGCTGGATCGGCAAATGGCCGTATGGGAGTTGTCGCACGACTTTGTTGCGCACGCAGTGGCACGCGCTCTCGGTCGGCTGCGGCGGCAAGCATTACAGCGTGTTAGCGCTTACGCAGCGCCAGCGCTGCTCGCGATCAGCCTATTGGGAGGTCTATGGCTGATGCAGCCGTACTTGGAGGAGCGCATGAATTGGTTCTTCATCATGCGACCCTACATGGAGGATCATGTGCGTCCATTCGTACTCAAGCCGGACGTCGAGCATGCATTAAATCCTCGTGACTCCTTCAGGGAGTGCGACAAGGAAAAGGACTGCCCAGAGATGATCGTGGTTCCTTCCGGCGAATTCATGATGGGCTCGCCGGAAGGAGAAAAGGGCCGCTACGAAGATGAAGGCCCACAGCACAGGGTCATCATCGCTCAGCCCTTTGCGGTTTCCAAGTTCGAGGTCACGTTCGAGCAATGGGACGCCTGCGTTGCGGTTGGCGGGTGCGCTTACGTATCGGACAATGGCGCCGGAAGGGGTACGCAGCCGGTCACCAATGTCAGTTGGTACGATGCCCGACGGTACGTGACCTGGTTCTCCAATATGACTGGGCAGGCCTACCGGCTGTTGTCCGAGGCCGAGTGGGAATATGCCGCGCGCGCGGGCAGCGATACGGCCTATTCGTGGGGCGATGAAATCGGTAACGGCAAGGCCAATTGTGACGGCTGCGGCGGTCGGTGGGACAAGAAGTTAGCTGCGCCGGTCCGTTCGTTTCCCGAAAACGCTTTCCGTCTGCATGATATGCACGGCAATGTTTGGGAGTGGTGCGAGGATAATTGGCATGACAACTACGCCGGCGATCCGCCCCTGGACGGTTCGGCCTGGCGAGGCGGTATTTATCCAGCTCTTCGCATCATACGCGGCGGTTCCTGGCTCGACAGTCCACGGTTCCTCCGCTCGGCCAACGGCGCCGGGATCCAGCAGGACAGCCACAACTACGACGTCGGCTTCCGTGTTGCCAGAACGTTAAATCCTTAAATCCCTTTGATCTTTAATATTTACCTCCTGGGGCCAGGGCGTAGCCCTGGTCGCGTTTTTGGAAAGAGGACATGACCGACGAAGCGCACAAGACAGGCCCAGCTGTCGAAGCCCGCTTCCAATTCCTCATGTGGCTGGTGCCGGTGCCGCGCGCTTGATTGGCGATCGCATCGGGCCACTGCTTAGTTGCTCTTCATGTGGGATAGTCCGCTTATGGCCCAACTCTTCCGTCACCGGCATCCGCCTCGCATGGAAGCTATCGGGTGATAAGCTGCCGTCAGTGTCGATGCGGCACCATGGGCGAGAATGACCCATACCGGTCATAGCCCGTGGCCGCCAGAACGTCGTTGAAGGTAGGTTCCGAACGTTTGGAGCCTTTCACGTCCTACAATGCTCCGATCGGTAGGAGGCTGCCATGGAAGATCAATGGCTCAAATGGGCGAAGCGGCTACAGGCGATCGCGTCGACCGGTCTTTATTTCAGCAAAGATGACTTTGATCGGGAGCGTTATCGCGAGGTAGCGACCATCGCACAGTCGATGCTAGGTTCGCTTGGAAATATTCCGATCCAGCGGATCGAGGGCCTGCTTTCCGATTTTGCCAAGGGCTATGCCACGCCAAAGGTCGACGTGCGGGGTGCAATCATTGAAGATGAGAAGGTCTTGCTGGTCCGCGAAAAAAGCGATGGTCTATGGACGCTACCAGGAGGTTTCGCGGACGTGGGGCTCTCAGCGACCGAGAATGTCATAAAGGAAATCCGGGAAGAGGCAGGTATTCGAGCGTCCGTGACTGGTCTGTACGCTGTGAGGCATAAGGCAAAGCAGGTCTATGAGCCCGACATCCGGGATTTCTACAAGATGTTCTTCTTATGCCGGCGTGTTGACGCCGAGCCCACAAAGCCTAGCTCTGAAATCATAGACGCGGCATTTTTCGCACGGCACGGTTTACCGCAACTATCCAAGGGGCGCGTCATCGAGAGTGACATCGAAGCTGCCTTTGTATTTCATGAGAATCCAGAACGAACAGTGGCCGTTGATTGACTTTAACGCTGGCACCAATCCAAGGCTTGCGAATGACTGCTCCTGGCCCGACGCTGCCGACTTGCGCGTCGCAGCAAGTCGGCAGCTATCTGGGGTACACCGGTCGTGATGCCGACGCAGTCGCGAGGGCAGCCCTTGACCCGAAGGAGACATCAGGCCGCCGGTTCCGTGGATGGCCTTCGGCTTAAGTCGCCTGCTGAACCAGCGGGTCGGAGGGAGGCGCACGCGTCCGCGCTAGGATCGCGACGGGTCCGACGGGCCAGCCATCCGGCCGTGACCAGTTTTAGCCGTCTCCATCGCGATCGCCATCGCCACCACGGCCATTGGCGTGCCGGGGGAACAGCACCACCATGCCCTTGATCGAGAACCAGGCCGCGACCGCGGCGAGACCGATCGCAGCCGTGTACGCGAGCAGGTGGATGGCGTTACGCCGCGGCGCCACTTCCGGGGTTGATGAAGGTTGACTAACCGCTTCTGCCAGCTTCGCTTTCCCGAGCGACACAGTGGTGCGCGTGACAGCCAGTGTGACACCTCTCCATGGGCGCGCGTGAGCGGCGCGACATGCGCACCGGTCACCGTGACGGTGCTGCCGCGGCGGGTCACAAGGTCCGCCTTGTGCCAGGATTTCAGTCGGCGCCAACCCGCGCTGCCGGTCCCACCCCCCAGCGGCGTCCAAGTTCGGCCGCCAGCAGCTTGACACGCCCGCCGGGCTGCCCCCGCTGCCACTCAAGCGCCTGATCGTCGTCGAACGGTCGGACAAAGTACGATGTCAGCCATGGCCGCCCTCAGGTCCCTCCCCCTTTGCGCTGCGAGCATTCTTCCGTCCCGACCGCAGTTCTCACGGCCGCCGCGCGCAGAGCCTGTCAAGGCTGGCCGCGTCTTCGCGGCCACCCTTTAGGGCTTGGCCTTGACAGGCCCGAGCACGGCGGCATGCTTGATTGGTCGGGGCTGCCGGCTGCTGGCACCTGGATGGGCGATGCGGCGGATAGGTTGGCCGGCTTCACACGGTGCTGGCCGCCCGCTATGGCGGCTGGTATGCGCCGCTCGAGCGATTCATTCGACTCTCGAATTATCATTCGAGCACTTCGTCGGCTTGAGCGAGCAGTGTCCTCGGAATTGCGAGGCCAAGCGCCTTGGCGGTCTTGAGGTTGATGACGAGATTGAACTTGGCTGGAAACTGAACAGGCAGATCGCCCGGTTTCGCGCCGCGCAGGATTCGATCGACATAAGATGCAGCACCTCGAAACAGATCAGCGTTGTCAACACCGTAAGCGAGGAGAGCGCCTGCGGCTGCGAACCCTTCTTGGTGGCCGATTATGGGCAGCCGATAGCGCGCCAGCCGGACGAGAAGGCCAACAGGGGCAGGCGGGAGTACAATTAGGCCTCCGTCCGGCTCGGCCGCGAACGCGTCGATTGCTCCGAGGTCCCCGGCGTTTCGATACGGGATTCTGATAACTTCTACGGCTAACTCCAAGCCTGCCTCGTCGACCGAAGCAAAGTAAGTCGCGCTGAAAAATAATTCGGGATCAAACAGTACCCCGACCCTGGCAACGCGAGGTGCCGCTTCCTTGAGCAGTTGCAGCCACTTGCCGCCGAATGAGGGAAATAGATTTGTAAAACCCGTGATATTGCCGCCCGGACGGCTGATGCTCGCGACGAGACCGTTCGCCACCGGGTCGCCCACCGCAACGAATACAACTGGAATTTTCTTCGTGTGCTTTTGCACTGAATTTGCAGCTGGGCTGCTGTGGGTTAAAATTAAATCTGGGTCGGACTTCACCAACTGCTCGGCGGAAGCGCGAATGCGGTCGGCGTCGGCGTCGCCGAAGCGGAGGTCAATCCGCAGGTTGCGCCCTTCGATCCAGTCCAAGTTTTGAAGTGCGCCGCGAAGTGCGGCTATCCAGGTTCGAGCTGCCGGATTGCTCTCGCTCGAGAATAAAAGCACCCCGATCCGCCGCACCCGATCGCGCTCTTGCGCCTGCCCCGCAGAGGGCGGCAGCGCACGTGCCAAGGCGAGTGTAGCGATAAATTCGCGGCGTCGCACCGATGTCCCCTCGAACCGTTTTATGAAGAGTCTATCGCGGTCTTGATCCGATGGAAACTGGGATCGGGAGGCGATAGCGGCTAGCGTTCTCTGGAGCGGATTTCGATCGAGTAGAACCACTACCTACGCTAGCAAGGCATCGTGTGTGATCGGACGACGGTCAGTCTGCCGGCGTAACGTCATTCAGCACCAAGGGCCTCGAAGCTTGGTGAGCTCAGTGGGTCGCGCACCGTTGGCAGCAGCTGGCCGACCACAAATGTCGAGCCGCCCACGATATGTTCGCCCTGAATCTGCACTAATTCGATTCTCGGAGGAGCTGGGAGCGGCACGTCCCTCTCGTGGCTGAGAATCAACGTGCCCTGCAGCATCCCTCCCGCCGGAATGGCGACACCCCGGATGCGGGACATCCGCGCCGGGTTAAACCGGTAAGCCCGCGTCAGGTCGACCGCATGAAGACGTGCCGCAAAGCAGTCAGTAAGCTCCGCGATGAGGCGCGACCGCTCGGCAGCTGGCAACTCCGACATTGCCGGCATATACCAGCTCCCCAGGTTGGCTCCCGCTGGAAGCTGGAGCGCCTCCACGTCCTGCAGCGCCTGCGGCTGCGCTGGCGGCAACAGCAACGAAATTGCGCCACGTTCGAATCCGTGGGGATACATGGCGATATCAATCAATGACGCGGCCGCGACGGCGTTGTGGAAGTTGATGCCAAGCATTGTCTGACGAAGCACGCCGGGACCGGGATCGATCACGTGAAGATTGTGCAGGGCAACCCGCTTGTTCATTGTCACCAAGTGCGCGACGTCGGTGCTCAGATCGTTGAGCGGGTCGTCGGGCGATGACGTCACCACCAGGCAACAGATGTGCGTGGCAGCCGAGGTGGGCACCACGAAATCCCAGTGCACCACCGCCGGGCGGTTTGGCAGCAATTTGGCGATGGTTTGGCTTGCCCCGATCGGAGTCCAGTGCGTGGTACTCGTGAGGTGGAAGGCGGGTGGCACCAAAGCATTCGGCAGCGCCGGCAGTCCCGCAGACGCGTCGGCAATGAAGGCGCGCACGCTAACGTTGGATGTCGGTTTCCAGCCCCGGTTTGTGACCTGGACATAGAAACGATTGCTCTGTCCGCGCCAAGGATCCTGATGGATCAAAAGGCTGTCGAACATTACGCCGTCGAACACCCCGGTTGGGGCATAGAACGGCGCGTGATTAACTTTGACGTCCGGGCTCATCCACCACCAGGCATTGCCTGACGGAAGCAGCGGGTCCGGAAGGTTCGAGGGGCTTGGGAAAAGTTCGCCAGTGTCGAGATCGCTATCGCGCACGAAGATATCGACGTGCCGTTTTCTGGCGCCGGGCGCGATATCGAGTTTGTACGCACCTCGCCCCATCGTCGCGCAGTACAATATCTTCCTTGCCGCGTCGACGACAAGGTCTGAGACGACGACGTTGGGAATCCCGTTGTCAAATGGTATCCAGTGAGTACCGCCATTGATGGAACGATAGATGCCGGTATCCGTCGCCAAATACCACGTATTCGCCGACGAGGGATCAATCGCGATGGAATTTGCCACCACCCGAGGCAGATCGCCGCTGACATCGATCCATTTGGCCCCACCATCGGTGGTGCGATATACCGCCTGAGCGCTCTCAGCCTTGGAAACGCCACCAGAGGTCACCAGGACGATATCGGCGTTGGCGTAATCGACCACGATACTGGTGAGCGGCTTCCCTGGTAATGTGCCGGATTGGTCAGCCCACGGTTGCGAGTTTCCGCCGTCGTCGCTGCGATAGAGCTTGCCCGAGCTAGAGCCGGCATAGACACGATTCGAATTGGACGGTGCCACGGCAATTGCGGTTACCTCGCCGGCTAGCACTTGGCTCGACTGAGTCCAATCGGTAGTTAGCGCATCGTTGTTGCGCAACACCCGATCAGTCCCGTAGAACAAACGTAGATGGTTGTGCGGATCCAGAGTCAGCACCGCCTCGGTCGGAGAGGTGCCCACGATGCCGCCCGACTTGGACTGCCATGTTTGGCCGCCGTCTGTGCTCTTGGCGATGTCGGCGGCATGCTGAGATTCGGCGTACATTGTGCGCGGATCGTTCGGATCAATCACGAACCAGCCGCCATCGAATTGGTATGTCGGCTGCCAGGTCAGACTACCGGTGGTCCAGTTGGTCCGGTTGTCCTGAGCCCCGCCGCCGATCACATTCGACAATGTTGACCAAAAGTTAATATTATAGAACTGTGTGATTACCAGGCCGTTGCTGACCTTGCGGAACGTCACGCCCTTGTCGTCTGACCGATACACGCCGCCGTCGTTTGCGACATAGACGATGTTGCTGTTCGACGGTGCAAACACCACTGCGTGCTGATCAGGGTGCATGTACGGGGATTTCCAGGTCGTCCAGCTCGTCCCGCCATTGCCCGTGCGATCGAGCCACACACCACCCCAGAACAGGACTTCTTCGTCATTCGGCGCGCAGGCGATCACGTCGCACCATCCGGCAAAGGAGTGACCGTGTGTGCCGGAAACAGGAGCGAATGTCGCACCGCCGTCTGTGCTCTGTTGCACCCTGTCGCCGTCCTTGATCACGATGAAGTTATGGCCGTGCGCGCCACTTTCGCCGATGGCGAGCTGCGGCCACTTGAGGCCACCGCCGGATGGCGCGCCTGCCAGGATGCAGAACGTGCTCCCCGAGTCGGTCGAGCGGTAAAAGCCATCATCCTTTACCGCAATGAACATGGTGTTGGCGTCGCTGGGATCGAGTGCGATGTCGGTGATGGTGCACGTCTTCAACGTTGTCCAGGTCACGCCACCATTCGTGGAGCGTTCCAGCCCTTTGTCACCGCATATCCACAGACGCTTTGGGTTGTAGGGATCCACCACCAGCTTGCCGATGTAACGGGATTTTACCGCCGAGCGCTGGCTCCAGCTAATGCCACCGTCCGTTGTGACGAACACTCCTGCGCCGCCATAGCTCGGTCCAAAGCCAGGGGTCCATTCGCCAGTCCCGGCATACACCGTGTCGGGGGCGCCACGTGCGATGCCGAGCGCGCCGTAGCCCGCCGTCAATCGATTTCCAAACACCACCACTGGCAGCGCCGGCATAGACAATGTCCGGGTTGGTCGGGTGCACCGCCAACGCCTTGACCCTGCCGTTCACGTTTCGTGCTCCAATCGAATACCATGGCGACCCGGCACCCGCCGGATCATACCCGGCAATCGAGCCGGAACGTACGCCGACCTGCTGGATCAGCGACGCCTTGTGCGCTAGGGCCTGGTCGCGCACGGCGGTGAGCGCCGCTATGTCGGCAGATCTTGACAGGTCGAAACGCCGCGGCCCCTGCATGATGCTGTTTTGTCGGAGCGACAGGACCCCTGACGCAGTGAGTGGCATGTCCGGCATGGTCCCTCCCACCCTATCGCAGTTCAGCACTCGCTGCGGGCAACTTTCCAGAAGCCCAGCGCGCCGTGCATCGAGCCCGCGGCGTTTCAGATCGAGCAGTAGATCGCGCCAATCCCTGCACGCTTTCGCGCGCGTCCGTCGGTGAAGTCGACGAACTCTTTGCGACCGCCCCGCGTCGCGCCGATCAGCTGCGGAATGCACCCCTCGTTGGGGCGGACAATGGCGGTTGGCGATAGCCGCCGTGCGACCTTGCCCGGCAATACCGCTGCTGCATCAAGCTAAGGCACCGCTATTTTTTCAATCTGTTAGAATCGAGATTAAGTGGACTCAAGCACTCAAGCGATCGGTCGACGTCTCGCAGGTACTCTTGCAGGTCCTGCCTGCGCTTCTCCAGTTTTCTCCTTAACTCTTCAAGTTCTTCCCTTTGATCATCTGTCAACGTATCAAAGTTAACATGCTTTATGACTGGACAACACATCGCTTCGCCCCCAAGTGACTATTCCAAAGTTGCTCCGCAGCAGGTCGAGAGCGCATTTGATGAGAATTTCACCATATAGGCAGACGATGATCAAGTTGAATTTTCTGGAATGCTTTGCGCTTGGGGGTATGGGTAGAGAGTCGCGCGGTCCATTTCCTTTGCTGATTAGCGCGATCGACGGTTAGACCTCAAAGTTCAACGATCGGCCAAGCGGCCAAGCGATGTTTCAGGGCTTGCGGCCGCTTTCGCCAGGATCGTCTTGTAATCCGCAATCCAATGCCGGACGGTGTTTGCCTGGAACAGGTCGTTCTTGTAGCTGAATGTGCCCCTAATTCCCGACGGCGTCTCCTTGAGGGTCACCCTCAGCCAAGTGCGATCGATTGGCATGACGGGCCGTCCTTCCCGATGAGCGAACGGTCGGGCCGCAACATTGGGCAGCTTGAGCGGCTGGCGAAACGCGTTCTGGAGCACGAAAAACACTTGAATGAGAGATGCCGGATCCAGACCGTCTTTTTCCGCTAGTCGGGCGGCAAGGATATCGAAGGGGAGTTCCTGCCTGGCCAATGCCTCCAAGACCGATTCGCGCACGCGACTGAGTGCTTCCTGAAACGACAGATCTCCACCGAGTCGGGTGCGGATGAGCGTGGTGTTCGCGACGGGGCCAATTACGCGCTCCATCCTCAGTTGAGAGCGGTTGGCCATCGCGGTCGCAACACAAATGTCGTTCCTTCCGCTTCGGGCCAGCAGCAATGTTTTGAAGCCGGCGAGCAACGTCATGAACAGGGTTACGCCCTGGCTTTGGCCCAAGGCGCTCAAGCGCGCGACCAGATCATTCGTTACATGAACTGGTTCGTGGTCTGCGGTTAGCGGTGCATCTTCAACGCCGCCGATCGTCGGAAACACCGGCGAGGCATCTCGTAGGCGTCCCTTCCAGTACGCCAACTGCCGGGTTGCTGCATCGCTAGTCGTGGACCATCGACGCTGCCAGCGAGCGAAGTCGGAAAACTGAAGCGCTGGTTCGGGCAGCTGCGCCGGTCGGCCAATGGTAAAAGCGGCATAGAGTTCCGAGACTTCCTCCCTGAAAATTCCCATCGACCAGCCGTCGACGATGATATCGTGCAGGACCAGAAGCAAAACGTGGTCGTCGGCGCCGAGCCGCCAAAGCCGCGCGCGGAGCAAAGGCTGATAGTTCATATCGAAGGGCGTCAAGGCTTCTTGCTCGACCTCCAGCTCCACCTTTCTGAGGAGAAGCGCCTTAAGCCGGTCGTTTTTGGTGGTCGCCCAGGCGGTAAGATCATTTTCGACGAGAAGGGAATTGTCATCGGGGCCTGGCGCGATGAGAGCCACAGGTAGCCCGTCCAACCGGGCAAATCGACTACGCAGCGAGTCGTGCCGACGCGCGACTTCGGAGAGGCTTCGCTTGAGGGCGGAGATGTTCAGCAGCCCCCGCAGCCGATAGGCAAAGGGCAAGTTGAGCTGCGGCAGGCCAGGGAGTTCCCGCTCGATCCGAAGCATCTGCTCCTGCGCAACCGACACCGTGTTGGGGCCACCTCCTTCCCCGCGCGCGATGTGCAGCTCCGGATCGCACAAATTCGGCGTTACAGCAACTTTTTGCGACGACTCGAGGCGAACCGCAAGGGACGCAATGGTCGGCGCATCGAAGATATCCTTGAACGAGAAATTGACGCCGAAACGTGCCCGCAAACGCCAAAGCATTTGCGTCACTGTAAGTGAATCAGCGCCGAGTGCGAAGATATCTTCGTCAACGCCGACCTGATCCACCTCTAGGAGTTCCGTCCAGGTCGTAGCCAGTTGCCGCTCCAGTTCCGAGCGGGGCGCAACCAACTTACCCTCGCGTTCCGCGCGCGCCCTTGGCGGCGTTATTGCGAGTGCGGCGACGAGTTGGTCGCGCTTGATCTTTCCGGCGGGCCCTTTGGGGATTTCCGGCACAAAGCGAATCAGACCAGGGACCTTGAAGCTTGCCAGGCGCTCGCGGGCGAAGCTTCGGAGGCTGTCTGCGCTGACCTTGGCGTTCTGACGCAATACGACGGCAGCAGCGACGTCCTCGCCAAGTCTCTTGTGGAAGATCGGGAACGCGGCGGCTTCGACTACGTCTGGATGACTCAGCAGTACCTGTTCCACCTCGGCAGAGGCGACCTTCTGGCCTCCACGATTGATGATGTCCTTGATGCGACCAACAAGGAAGAGGTACCCGTCCTCGTCCAAATAGCCGATATCACCGGTTCGAAACCAGCCGTCCCGAAACGCGTGTCCCGTCGCGGCGTCATCACTGTCGTAGCCTCTCGTTATGGTGGGACCCCGCAGCGCAACCTCTCCACGTTTGCCGGCCGGTAGCCGTCGGCCCTCGCTATCCACGATCGCAATCTCAGCCCCGGCAGGCTGCCCTACGGAGCCGGGCTTCCGTCGGCCCAGAGGGTTGGCGGCAATCTGGGTGGCGGCTTCCGTCATGCCGTAGGTATCGATGACGGGGACACCGAACAGGGCTTCCAGCCCGCCAAGCACTCGGCGCGGCAGAGGGGAAGAGGCCGAACGGATG
>Ga0209648_10003828_pt1 | contig 12723 bp, 15 predicted proteins | sample GraSoi2013_115cm_FD_185830 | JGI IMG/M metagenome (GOLD analysis project Ga0209648, IMG submission 185830) | Grasslands soil microbial communities from the Angelo Coastal Reserve, California, USA - Sample 9_17_2013_115cm (SPAdes) (version 2) | ecosystem: Environmental > Terrestrial > Soil >...
GGTGCAACTGGAAACGCCGCGGCACTATTTCCGGACGGCGTTTACGCCGAATGAAGCGTTTTACGTGCGCTGGCACTTGGGGGAGATTCCCAACAGCGTGGACCTGGGGGAGTGGAAGCTGCGCGTAGAAGGCAACGTCAATAAACCGGCCGCGTATAGCTTGAGCGAGCTGATGCAGAAGTTCAAGCCGGCGTCGATCGCGGCGGTGAACCAATGTTCCGGGAACAGCCGGAGCCGGTTGCAGCCGCGTGTGCCAGGTGGACAGTGGGGCAACGGAGCGATGGGAAACGCGATGTGGACCGGCGTGCGGCTGCGGGAACTTCTGGACGCGGCGAGCGTAAAGAGCGGATCGGTGCAGGTGCAATTTGAGGGGCTGGACACAGGAGCAGGGCCGAAGGGATTTGGTTCCAACCGATTCTTGAAATCGCTGGACCTTATTGATCCCGTGGTTGATGAATGTATCGTCGCCTACCAGATGAATGGCGAGCCGCTGCCAATGCTAAACGGTTTTCCGGTGCGGCTGGTCGTTCCCGGCTATTTTGCGACGTACTGGGTGAAATCCTTGGGGTGGATCCGAGTGCTGGATGCGCCCGATGATAATTTCTGGATGAAGACGGCGTATCGCATTCCGGATAGGCCGAGAGGGAACACAACTCCCGAGGAGATGAAGACGGGCAAGGTGAAGACCATCCCGATCGAGCGGATGCCGGTGCGGTCGTTTCTGATCTCTCCGGATGGAAGTTCGAAAATTCCAGCCGGACTGGGTGTGACGCTGCGCGGGATGGCATTCAGCGGATATGGGAAAGTGGTCAAAGTGGAAGTTTCCGAGGACGGCGGGAAAAATTGGAGGGAAGCGAGACTGGGCGAGTATTTTGGGCCGTATTCCTTCCGCATGTGGGAAGCCGAGTGGACCCCGAAGACGCCCGGCCGGTATTCCATTGCCGTGAGAGCTACCGATGAAAAAGGAAACGTGCAAACGGACGAGCCGGTCTGGAATGCGGGCGGGTATTTGTGGAACAAGATTGAGAGGCAAGATCTGGTTGCGGGAAAGGCGAATTGAGGAGAGCCACGATGGAGAGACGATGGAAGATGGCAGTCATGCCGTTCGGAGCGGCGATGGCGCTTGCGGGTGGACTGGTCTTCGCACAGATGCGGAGCGGGGCTTATGGGTCCCGCAATGCAGCGAGCATCGGGCAAGTGGTGGCGCCGGAGTTCGCTCCGGACGCGAAGTACGATGTGGGGGCTTACCCGTCGTTTACTCCGGAGCTGGCGGAGGGAGAGGGGCGGCAGGAGGTACAGAGTTTTTGCGCGACCTGCCACAGCACGCGGTACATCACAATGCAGTCGCCGCTGCCGGGGGCGACATGGGAGGCGGAAGTCGGAAAAATGATGAAGGTGTATGGGGCGCCTATTCCAGAGGCCACCGCAAAGAAAATCACGGCGTATCTGCAGGGACACTACGCGCCGGAGAATCGGAAGGAATAGCCAAACCGGAACCGCAAAGCGCTGAAAATTTATTCGTGGGAGCCGGAATCGCCGCCGCTGCCCTCGCCGCTTGAGGAGCCCGGGTGGCCTCCCCCGCCGGCAGCGGCTTTCTGCTGCTTTTCGCGGGCTTCGCGGATGAGAGCCTTCCGCGACAGGCGGACCTTGTTGCCCTCGATGGAGAGAACTTTCACGAGGACCTGGTCGCCGAGTTTCAGCTCATCGCGAACGTCGCGGATGCGATGCTCGGAAATTTCGCTGATGTGCAAAAGGCCGTCCGTGCCGGGGAAAATTTCGACGAAGGCGCCGAACTCCGCGAGGCGGACGACTTTGCCAAGATAGGTCTTGCCGATTTCGGCGCTGGCGGTGACGTCGCGAACCATCTGCAGGGCCGCATCGCCGCCCGCTCCGCTGGTGGAGAAAATGTGCACGGTGCCGTCTTCGAGGACGTCGATCTTGACGCCGGTGGCTTCGATGATGGAGCGGATTTTCTTGCCGCCCGGCCCGATGAGGTCGCGGATTTTGTCCTGCGGGATTTTCAGCTTGAAGAGGCGCGGGGCGTAGGCGGAAATTGCGGTGCGCGACTCGCTGAGCGTCTTCTCCATGGTGTCCAGAATCTGGAGGCGGGCCTTTTTCGCTTGGGCGAGGGCTTCGCGCATCATCCCGATGGAGATACCCAGGACCTTGATGTCCATCTGCAGCGCGGTGATTCCCGCGCGAGTGCCAGCGACTTTGAAGTCCATGTCGCCGTAGTGGTCTTCGGCTCCGGCGATGTCCGTGAGGATGGAGTATTTCTTGTCGTCACCGACGACGAGCCCCATGGCGATGCCCGCGCAGGCGGCCTTCACGGGAACGCCGGCGTCCATGAGGGCGAGCGAACCGCCGCAAACAGTAGCCATGGAAGAAGAACCATTGGATTCCAGGATGTCGGAGACGAGGCGCATAGCATAGGGAAAATCAGCTTCGGGTGGCAGCAGGTTTACCAGCGCGCGCTGGGCAAGAGCGCCGTGGCCGATTTCGCGGCGGCCCGGGCCACGAAGAAATTTCACTTCACCGACGCTGAACGGCGGAAAATTGTAGTGCAGCATGAAGCGGTTGAACTGGTCCTGCTCGAAGAGCAGGTCGAGGCGCTGCATGTCTTCCTTAGTGCCGAGGGTCAAAGTGGCCAGCGCCTGGGGTTCACCGCGGGTAAAAAGTGCCGAGCCGTGGACGCGGGGGAGCAAGCCAACTTCGCAGGTAATCAGGCGAATCTGGTCGAAGGCGCGGCCGTCGGGACGGCGGCGGGCGTTGAGAACATCATCACGGAAGATATTTTCGCGCAGACGTTCGAAGGCGCGCTTGGTGAGAGTGCGCTTCTCGTCCATCTCCTTCTTGGGCTCTTCGGGAATTAACTTGATGATCTCTTCCTTGAGAGCATCCACGAGGTGGTAGCTTTCTTTCTTGGGATGCTTTTCGGTGTTCAGCGCGTCATGAAGCCTGTCGCCGTACTTCTTCTGAAGATCCTTATAGATGGCTTCATCGAACGGGAGCGGCGCGACAACGACCTTCTTGGGCTTGAGCCGCGAGTGGAGTTCCTTGATGGCAGCGACGATTTTCTTGATTTGCGCGTGGCCGAACTCGAGTGCATCCGCAACCGCTTCTTCGGAAACTTCCAGCGCGCCGGATTCCACCATGACGATGGCTTCATCCGTGCCGGCAATGATGATGTTCATTAAACTTTTCTTCTGGTCCGCGACAGTGGGATTGATCACCAACTGCCCGTCTACCAGGCCAACGCGGACACAGGCGATGGGCTTCTCGAACGGGAGGTCCGAACAGTAAGCCGCGGCAGAGGCGCTGGTTACGGCAATGACGTCGGGGTCATTTTCACTGTCCGCGGAGAGCACCAAGGACACGACTTGAGTCTCGTTGCGCCAAGATTCCGGGAAGAGCGGGCGCATGGGGCGGTCAATCAAGCGGGAGGTGAGAACTTCCTTCTCCGAGGGGCGGCCTTCGCGCTTGAAGAAGCCACCGGGGATTTTTCCGGCCGAGTAAGTGTTCTCGCGGTAGTCCACGGTGAGCGGCAAGAAATCGCGGTCATTCATTGCCGAGGCCATGCAGGCTGTGGTGAGCACGACGGTGTCGCCATAGCGCGCCACGATGGCGCCGTTGGCTTGTTTTGCAATTTTTCCAGTTTCGAGAGTCAGAGTGCGGCCGCCGACTTCAACCGTGACGCGATGGGGTGCGGGAGTGTGCGTGTTTTCAGACATGAATCATTTCCTTTGGCTCCGCTACCGAGCGGAGCATTTTGAGGCGCGTTCGCGAGGCAAACGGCCCTTGAGTTTACGTTGGCCGCAGCGCGGCCATCCATGAGGAAGAGCAAGAGGCGAGAATTATCGTGCGGTGAACGAGACCCGACGGACTACACCACGAGAAATTCCGGCACTACTTCAGCCGGATGCCTGACGACAGACTCCGTGTGGAATGTGTCAATTCGTGAGAACGCAGTGGATATCGTCCTGATTCCGATAAAAGGCCAGAACGATTACTTGCGCAGGCTAAGACGTTCAACAATCTCGCGGTACCGATCCGGGTCGCGGCGGTTGAGATAGTCCAGCAAACGGCGGCGCTTATTGACCATCATGATCAATCCGCGGCGCGATGCATGGTCTTTCACGTGGGACTTGAGATGCGACGTCAGATAGTTGATCCGCTCACTGAGAAGCGCGATTTGCACTTCGGGTGAGCCCGTATCCTTCACGTGGGTCCGGAACTGTTCGATCAACGCTGCTTTCGGTGCGCTCAAGTGCCCTTCTCCGTCGTCCCCTGAATTTTTTCCTCTTCTCTTCGACCCATTCAGGCTAACACAAACTCGACAAACGTGTAAAGGAAAGTAAAGAGAGCCGCCGGTGATCGAACATTCCGGGAAAGCGCAAGCATTTCAGCTTCATGGACAAAGGAAGCGGAGGGTCAGCCCTTGGCGAGTTCCTTGATTTGTTTGGCGAGTTTCTCGATTTGCTGGGCCTTTTTCACCACGGAGATGGATAACGTGGCCGTCGCATCTGTTTTTTCGATCTGTTCCTTGAGTTCAGAGACCATTTCATAAAGCTTCGCGACGTCCGTTCTGATCTCTATTTGGTTTGCGCGCTCGATAGCCTTTGGGTTCGGCCGGCTGGGTTCCTCGATGCCCGTCGTTACGTTGGGGTCTCGCCCGTTGGGATAAACCTTGGCCCTAGGCGAGGCTCCCGAACCTGGTGCTGGCGCTTGCAGCCCGGAGAGAAGAGGTTGTACGGCAAAGACGCCGGCAGCGCCAAAGATTGCCGTCAACAAGCGACGTCGTGATTCTGCCATAGACACCTCCACAAAACAGATCCCCTTTTAGACCCTGGCCCCGCATAATGTTTCCGCGGCCGCGAAGCTGTCAATGCCTAGGTTTAGACCCTTTTTTGTTCTGGTGCAAGGTTCGAAATAAAAAAGCGCAGAAACGAGTCTCCTACCCAGCCGTCTGTTAGGGTTGGGTGAATTCGATGTTGCGCTGGGCGGGCAAATTCGGTTCAATGCTTGGGCACAGCATAAGGGGGAGAACAATGAAAAAAGAATATGCAGTTTTAGCAGTGGGATGTCTTGCCGTAGGTCTGATGGCGGCACTGGGCTCAGCGCAGATGGACAAGGCTTCGCGGCCCAGTCCGCCGGCGAAAGCGAGTTGCGCGCTGGCCGACGGGAAAACAATCACGGTGGATTATTCGAGCCCGCGCGCCAAGGGCCGCAAGATTTTTGGCGGTTTGGTCCCTTATGGGGAGGTTTGGCGCGCGGGAGCGAATGAAGCGACCACTTTCGTTACCACGGCTGACCTGATGGTCGGGGGCACCCACGTGGCTGCCGGCAGCTACACCATTTTCGCGATTCCGAACAAGGACAAATGGGCGTTGGTGATCAGCAAGAAAACCGGTGAATGGGGTACGGCATATCCGGGTCCGTCGGGAGATCTCGCGCGAATCGACATGAAGGCGTCGACGCTACCCTCGGCGGTTGAAAACTTCACAATCGCGTTTGACAAGACAGCGAGCGGCTGCACGCTGCACATGGATTGGGAGACAACGCGGGCATCCGTGGACATCTCGAAGATGTAACAGCCCACGGTCTCGAAGAAACGAAAAAGGCGCCGCCGGCAATGCACCGGCGCGCCTTTTTGATTTTGCTCCGCGGGAAATGCTGGGATTTAGGAGCCCTGTTGAAGGCGTGCCATGCCGCGATCAACGAGCATAACCGCGCCAATGACCATGGCCGTAGACAGGAGCACGTTTGGCGTCACGGCTTCGCCGGCCAAGAGCCAGCCGAGCAGAACAGCCACAATGGGATTCACGTAGGTATGGGTGGCAACGAGCGTGGGAGAGTAGTGCTCGAGGAGCCAGTTGTAGGCGGTGAAGGCCACGACCGAGCCGAAAAGGATGAGATAGCCGAGCGCCAACCACGAACGCACCGAGACGCTGGCGAGTGAAAACCCACGGTATTCCCCGGCAGCCGTCCCGACGAGAAGTAGTTGGAAAGAACCCGCCAGCAACGAAAGTGCCGACAAGAGAAGCGGATGCCCCGAGAGATGGGAACCCCTGGAGTAGACAATCCCCACGGACCAAGAAAGCGCTCCTAACACGACCGCGAGCGAACCGATAAATACGCCGGGGCCGGAATTCAGAGCGCTTCGGCCCATCAGCAGGCCGACGCCGCCGAATCCCAGAAGAATTCCAGCCAGAAGCGTAGCGTTTAAGCGCCACTGCCGGGCAGCGGCGGCGCTGAGCAGGAAAACCCAGATGGGCTCGCTGGCGATGAGCAGAGAAGCAAGGCCGGACGGCACTCTTTGCTCCGCCCAGTGAAGCGTGCCGTGGCCAATCAGAAAGAAGAAAAAGCCGATGATGATGCTGGCGCGGACTTGTGACCACGTTGGCCTTAGACGCTTCGCCAGGCACCAAAGAAGGAGAATTGTCCCGGCGGTCAAATGGCGGAGGCCCGCGGTGTAGAGCGGGGGGATCGTTTCGACGGCATAGCGAATGGCGAGGTATGTGGAACCCCAGATAAGGTAAATGGAGAGAAAAGCAAGAATGACGGTAGCGCGATTCAGCCGCGGGCGCGCAGCGGCAACCGGCTCGGAGAGGTTTGCAACAACCGCCGTGGATTCCGTGGACATGCTTTCACCCATGAGCGGCAGCGGCAACCGGGGAACCTTGGAGCGGGCCGCTGTTGCTGTAATGTTCTATCACTGCTATGCTCATTACGTGAGGATAGCCGATCCGTTGTAATGAGTCAACTGAATTTAAACCATTACCATGAAAACGCCTCGAAAGGTCTTTTACGCGCACGGTTTCGGCAAGACAGCTCCCTGGGTTGACTTGGCCAACAGCGAGGAGTGGGACGGATTCGGCAAACGCACGGATCAATTGAACGACCCGGAATGGCTGGCGGCGTTCCAGAAACATTGGAAGCTCGCGCCTATTTCGCCGGGCAAATCTTCTCGCCTTGCATTGGTAAACCTGCGGGACGTTCTTCGGCGTGCAGCGCAAATGCTGGCCGCGGGACGTGCGCTTGGCCACGGAGAAATCTCCAAGCTGAATCATGCTCTCAACGTACCGGTGCGCCAGCGGCTCGTCCAGCGCCAAAATGGGTTGTGGGCGGAGCTGGTTCCGGTGAGGAGCGATGGGAACTGGGCACTTTCGCAAATCGCAGCTTCCCTGGCGGAAACGCTCGTGGGACAAGAGGCGGAGCGCGTGCGGATCTGCGCCAATGCGGACTGCCGCTGGATTTTCAACGATCCCACAAAGGCCGGCACCAAGCGCTGGTGCAACGACCGCACTTGTGGAAACCGCGCGCGAGTGCGGCGGGCGCGGGCGGCGAAAAAGCGGAACGCCTGACAACGAAATCCCGTCTGTTGCCAGGTGCGAGGTTGAATCCAAAGATGCGGGATCAGGAATTCTTCGGCCGGACGAGCGCCAAAAACTCGTCGCGGGTTTGCTTGTTGTGGCGGAAGGCCCCGAGCATGGCGCTGGTAACTGCCTGCCCATGCTGTTTTTCCACGCCGCGCATCTGCATGCAGAGGTGGCGGGCTTCGATAATCACGCCAACGCCTTGTGGAGCGATTTTCTCCTGAATCGCTTCCGCGACTTGGCTGGTCATGCGTTCCTGAATCTGCAGCCGCCGCGCGAACATGTTGACTAGACGCGCGATCTTGCTGAGGCCGAGCACGCGCTTCTCCGGCAGATAGGCCACGTGAGCCTTGCCAAAGAACGGCAGAAGATGATGTTCGCAAAGGCTGAAGAACTCGATGTCCTTGACGATGACCATTTCGTCGTAGGCCACGGCAAACGTGGCTCCATTCAATATGTGATCCAAATTTTGATGGTATCCGCTGGTCAAAAACTTCAGCGCTTTCTCAAAGCGCTCAGGCGTCTTGCGCAACCCCTCGCGATTGGGATCCTCGCCGACCAGCTTGATGATTTCGCGCACGTGGCAGGCGATCTTGCGCGCGTCGATTTCCCTGCTGTCGTTCAACAGAATCTCTTCCGTTGGTTTGGTCACGGCTGATTCCCTTCTAGGTTGTCCCCGGCAAATTCGAAGCTGTTATTTCCGGTCTCTTCGACGCGAATGCGTTCGAGTTTTGCTTTGGGGAAAGATTTCAAGCGCTGGAAGATCTCGATGCACAAATTCTCTGTCGTGGGGACTTTGTTCCGGAACGCGGGCACATCTTCGTTTAGCGACTTGTGATCGAATTCCTCGAGCACCTGGCGCCCGACGAAGGCGTCCAAATCAGCGAGATTCGCGATCATGCCCGTAGCCGGGTCGATGTCTCCTGACATTTGAACTTCCACGATGTAATTGTGCCCGTGGCCATGGGGATTGTTGCATTTCCCGAAGACACGGCAATTTTCCTCTTCGCTGAGACGCGAAGTATGCAAGCGGTGCGACGCCGAGAAATGATAGCGGCGGCCAAGCTCGATTTTGAGCGCGCCCCTCACGGCTTCCCTGCCCCGTTCGCGCCGTCGCGGTAACAATCGGCGAAAAGGTCCGGCGATTCGTAGAGCCGCACCCGATGCAGTTTGCCTTGCGTAATTTTCGGCTCGAGCAATTGCCAGATGACACGCGCAATATTCTCGCAAGTGGGAATCTGCCCGGCGAGCTCCGGTACTTCATAGTTTAGATGCCGGTGATCCATGCGCTGCATGATTTCGCGTTCGAGAATTTCCTTGAGTTCTTTCAGGTCCAGCACCATGCCGGTGACGGGATCGGGTTCACCCTCGATGGTCACCTGCAGCGCGTAATTGTGGCCGTGGCCATGGGGATTGTTGCACTTCCCAAAAATGCGGCGGTTCTCCTCGGCGGAAAGATCCGGGTTGTGATAGAGGTGCGAAGCCGAAAACTCGATTTTGCGCGTGAGGAGAACCATAGCAATCCGATTATTTTATCGATTCGGGGGCGCCGATGGCGTACTCCCGGCCTTTCCATTTAATAATTCCCTTCAGATGGCTCCGGTAGGACGCCCAGAGCACACCTGCATATAAGACTGCCGCGGGCACATAATAAAAGATGAAAGAAAAAGGGAAATGGTTACGAGCTAGCTCACGGCCATAGATGGTCTGCCGGCCGAGCAGAAGCAAAACGCCGAAGAAAAGGATCAGCGGATATTTTAGCCCAATGAGAATGAGCAGAAATGGAATCCAGGGCAAGCCCGACTCTAACTCGCGAAACACAGCCCACGGCGTGCCGCCTATCAAGCGGTAAAGATTTTTCTTCCAGCCCTGCCACATGGTGTCAAACGAGCGGTACATGCGCACGCGAACGATGCCTTTGCCGGAGCCGAACCAGATACGATGGCCAGCGGCCTTGACGCGCATGGCGATAGCGACATCTTCTAACACCTCGCCCGCGACGCCGGCATGACCGCCGATCGCGTCATAGACTTCGCGGCGGATCATCAGAAACTGGCCGTTCGCGGCGGCCACGCTGGATTTCTGGTCATTCACTTTGTCGTAGGAAAAGAATTTCGCCAGGCGCAAGTAAATATAGGGGATGAGCGCTTTCTCGTACCAGTTTTCGGTGACCTGCTCCGGAGAAAAAGAGACCAGGGCAGCTCCGTGCTCCTGAGCGATTTGCAACCCGCGCGCCGCGGAATTCGATTCGTGCTCGGCATCGGCGTCGGTGAAAAGAAGCCAGTCGCCTTTGGCCTGCTGCACGCCAGTCCAAAGGGCGTGATTTTTGCCGACCCATCCATCGGGCAATCGGTCGGTCTGCAACAACCGTAAGCGCGGATATTTGCTCATGAGGCTGCGCACTACGCCCGCGGTTCCATCGCTGGATTGATCGTCCACGACGACAATCTCCGAAATCTCCTGCTGCCGCACAAGCGATTCGATGCAGGCGGCGATGATCGCCTCTTCATTTCGCGCCGGGATGATAGCGGACACGGTAGCTTGCGAAAGCGCCGGAACGAAGGCACCGTGTGGAGAGAAGTTCTGCTCGCTGGCTGACATTGTCTATTGGATGCGGCAGAGGCGTATCGCGACCCAAGTTGATTGAGTTAGTATAACAGTTCAATGGAAATCGTCAGGAAAATAGCGGCTTGGGGCGTGGTGGGTGTCGCCGCGCTGGTTTTGGTGTTCTTCGCAATGCCGACGTATCGCCAAGGGGAAGCCTCAGTCGCAGGCAAGACCGCACGCGACTTCCCGCTCGAAATTGCAGGAAAGCTCGGTCATCTCACCGATCTGAAGGGCAAAGTGGTGGTGCTAAATTTCTGGGCGACCTGGTGCCCGCCTTGCGTGGAAGAGACTCCCGCCCTCAACCGCTTGCAAAAATACATCGAGTCGCGGAACGGTGTCATTCTGGGGGTCGCTGCCGACGAGGATCCCGCGGCATATGAAAAATTTCTCCGCGAGCAAGGGGTAGCCTTCCCGACCTACCGCGATCCGTCTACCAGAGAAAATCATTCACCGATCGCTCAGGAGTACGGCACCTCGATGTACCCGGAAACATACATCATCGACCGCCACGGCAAGATCGCCCGCAAATTCATCGGCTTCCAGCAGTGGGACTCCCCAGACATGCTTGCTTATTTCGATGCTCTCCTTGGCCCTTCGGGCGGAACTTAATCAAGGTCATGCCTTGCGCAAGCGGAGTGGCCTGGTTTTCTCTCGCGCAATAACACCTTTCGCCTCCAGATCAAGCCGTGGCCGTGGCGATGGTCGAAGGCCCACGGCCGGCGCTCGCGTTGATTGACAAACTGGCGGCGACCGGACAACTGGACAGTTACCACCTGCTGCACGCTACCCGCGCGGATCTCTTGCGGCGGTTGGGGATGTCAGCAGATGCCACAGCCAGCTACGGCCGTGCGCTCGCTCTGGTGAGCAACGTTAGCGAGCGCCGTTTCCTCGAGCGACGCCTGCGGGAGATGCAGGCATCGAAAGCCTGACTCGCAACGCCCGTTGGTGCCTGCTTCAGAACGGTCAGCCTTGCACCGGAAGGGGAAGAGTGAGCGACTTTCTTACTGCAGGTGATTCCGGTCGCCGCGAAAGGGCCAGGGCAAAAAAATTGAGGGCGCAACCGGTGTTTAGCCCGTTGCGCCCTCTAACTGAGCCGTAAAGTTTCTAACCTTCTCGATTCAATTTGGCGGCGTAACCGCCGTTAGGCTAGTCGCGCCCTTCAAGCTTATTCGTTAAGGCCGTCCGCTCGCCGGTCCAATCTCGCGACGCAACCGCCGTTAAGCTGCTGCGCCCTCTAAACTGAGCCGTAAAGTTTCCGACCTTCCCGAACCAACCCGGCGGCGTGACTGCCGTTAGGCTGGTCGCGCCCTCCAAACAGAACCGTTAAGGCTTCGAGCTTCGCGATTCAATCTCGCGGCGCAACCGCTGTTACGCTTGCTGCGCCCTCTAAATTGATCCGTAAAGTTCTTAAGCTTCCCGGTTCAATCTGACGCGCAAGATAGAGGTTCTTGTTTGCGCCGTCAATCAAATTCTGCTCGAACCCTTGTGCAAATCTGTGGATGGGTGTGCAAAAATCCCGGCTCACAGTTCACGCAATACATGACGCTTGCGCTGGAAATGGCTACCTGGCTTTCCCGCTCGTCGAAATCACTTGGTAATGGCGCATTTCTTCAATGTCCTTCACGTAGGACTGAACCGAAGCGAAAAATAATTTGAATTCCGGGCTGCTCCGAAAACCCTTCAAGTGCCCTTCTTCGGAGTCCCACTCAATTCGCAGGACGTAATAGGCTGGATCTTCTGTGCAGTGGGACAACTCGTACGCCAAGCAATGGCTGGAAGCCTCGAGAGATTCTCCTGCTTTCTTATAGTCTTTCTCGAAAGTACCGCGCCGCTGTTCGTCTATTTTGTACCGCGTGTATTCAACGATCATGATCGCCTCAGGTTTTATTGTGAACTCGGCCGCCCGCAGGATATGAGACGCGAGCTAGCCGCCAAAAGCTCGCCTCCGCAATCCAGACGGTTGCGTTATCCTCTGTTGGTGCAAGTTCTATTTGACACGAAAGAGTGGACGGATCCAGTAGGCACAATTTTGTAACCGGAGTTTGACATGCGGCTCTCAGAGTGCCCGGTTAGGCCGGCGATCGACGTAATCGAAGGCAAATGGAAGCCGATCCTCGTCAATGCACTGAAACTGGCGCCCTTGCGCTTCGGGCAATTGCAACGACATGCTCCGGAGGCAACAAGAAAAGTGCTCACCGAGCAGCTACGGGAGCTCGAAAAGGACCAAATTGTTTCTCGGAGAACCTTCGGACATTCTTGGGAGGGCGTGGAATACCAACTCACCGCTTACGGGCGAACTCTGGTCCCCGTCTTGACGCTCATGGCCGAATGGGGCAAGAAGCACAAAAAACGCATGGACACAAAGAAGCCTTCGAGTTGATTACGTGACGGCGCCGGGCTCCGGCTTGCATTGAGCCTCCCAGTGGAATGAAGCTCGAAATCTTTAGAGCGATGCGCTTCGCAAGCGAAGCGCGTTGCCGATGACAGAGACGGAACTGAAGCTCATCGCCGCGCTGGCCAGCATCGGGCTCAGCAACCAGCCAAAAAAAGGATAGAAAACGCCGGCGGCAATGGGAATGCCGATCATGTTGTAGAGGAATGCGAAGGCCAGATTTTGTTTAATGTTGCGAATGGTGGCGCGGCTCAATTTTCGCGCGCGAACGATGCCGCGAAGATCGCCTTTCACCAATGTGATGCCCGCGTTCTCGATGGCTACATCCGTGCCCGTGCCCATGGCGAT
>Ga0209648_10003829_pt1 | contig 12722 bp, 19 predicted proteins | sample GraSoi2013_115cm_FD_185830 | JGI IMG/M metagenome (GOLD analysis project Ga0209648, IMG submission 185830) | Grasslands soil microbial communities from the Angelo Coastal Reserve, California, USA - Sample 9_17_2013_115cm (SPAdes) (version 2) | ecosystem: Environmental > Terrestrial > Soil >...
ATAGGCCAGCTCACGCTGCACGATTTTGTCGTCCAGCGAACTCAGTAGGTCCACTTCGAGCTGAACGAGGTCCACCTGCGTGTGTACGGCGTCCACAAAGGCCTCCCCGTCGATGGGAAGCGGCTCCAGCCCGGGCATAATTTTCCGCGAGGCTGTCAATGCGCTCATTTCTTCACTACCATTTTTCTTCCCGTCGGACCGGGAAGCAGTCCCCGCCGCTGGGGACCGCCTCCCTTCGCCCTGGACCTGAGCCACATCAGCGCACGCCTCGCGTTCCGTGCCAGCCGCGGCGGAGGAAGCCGCGGCATTTGCAACGGAGAGTTCGCTCGCGTCGACAGACGCAGCCCTGCCCATCCCGCTCAACGAAGTCGTGCTGCCGTTCGCGCCGCTGCCTTTTGCGCGCAGCGCGCCGTGTCCATTCGGTTTGTTCTTCGAGTTCATCTGCTTATGCCCGCGCCTTGCTCATAGACTTATTTTGGAGTGCGGTAGCTTGCTACCGCTTTTAGGGCGCAAAACACGCCCACAAGTGTCTCCGCACACCCGTGGCTGTTACCGGTTGTCTTTTGAATAGAGTGTTGGCCGTGAAAGCGGCGGCAAGACCGCCGCACTCCAAACAGGTCAGTTCGCTCGCTGCGCGGCCGAAGAGCGCGTCTTTGTGCGTACCGGAAAACCGTGCACGAACAATCCGAGAATCGCGCCGCGCAGTGCATTAACGTGCGCGCGGCAGAGCGGATGCCCTTGCGCGCGCGGCCGCAGACACCGCACCCAAGCGTTTCGGTGAAATCGCGAAACGCGATAGGCCATGCACTGTTTCATTGCGATTGCCGGGCGTGCTTTGTCGGAGTTAAACCAGAATCTTCGCCGTGAGGCCGGCGCCGCCGGTGGAGGAGACGAAGCGGATGCGCAGGAATTTGGCTTGCACGCCGGTGACGGTGCGCGCCTCGCCCGTAGTCGCGGTCGTCGTGTCGATGGTCTGATACTCCGCGTCGACGTCGGCCATTGCGCCTTGCAGAACCATGTTCACCGCCGTCGGCGCGGTGCCGAAGATCGTCTGCCAGCGCACGGCCGTGCCGGTGTCCGGCCGGCCGGCGTAGCTCGGCAGCGCAAACTGGCTGCCCGCCTGCGCGCTTCCCGGAAAGGATTCATTGTTGAAGCTGAAGCCGACGTCGCCGGGCATGAGGGAAAGCGGCGGCGTTACGTTTTGATAGCTGGGCATGGCAACTCCTTGAGGAAGTTCTCAGTTTTCAGTTGTTAGTTCTTAGTTTCGGAAAGGAATCAGGTATCGGACCGATGACCCTGGGGCCGCAGTAAGTCCTCGTCAAAACAGCATAGGGAGTGCGAAGCGGCGAGCCAGGAAGCAAGAAACCAGAACGGCGATGCCGTGCCTGGCGGACGGGTCTCACACTAAAAGCTGATCGCTGAAAGCTGAAAACTGTTTTTTGGGCGGCCTAAAAAGCAAAACGCCCCGAATTACTCGGGGCGCACTTTTCTACGTGTGTGAGTATACCACTTTCTATTCTGTTGTCAAGAGAAATTTTCAACTTTTTTTGTTTTTTCTTGAACTCGTTTCTTTTCAGGAGCATAGTTGCCGAATTCCCCAGCTCATTTCCCTTGCGCGGCTCCTCCGGCCTGGCCGGACACCGCGCAATCTAGAAGGAGGACCCCATGCCGCATTATCTGAGTCAAGTGAGCTACACGCCGGAAGCTTGGGCGCGGCTCGTCGCCAATCCCCATGACCGCATCGAAGCGGTGCGCGGGCCGATCGAGAAGCTCGGCGGGCGCATCCACAACGCGTTTTTCGCCTTTGGCGAATTCGACGTTGTGGTCATCACCGAAATGCCCGATAACGTCAGCGCCGCGGCCATCGCCATCGCGTTTGCCGCTGGCGGCGCGGTGAAAAGCGAGAAGACCACACCGTTGATGACCACCGCGGAAGCGCTGGAGGCCATCAAGAAGGCCGGCACCACCGGATATCGTTCGCTGACCGCAGGGACGAGCGCCGCCGCCGCGCGTCCGTAAGCAGTCGCCGAGTACCGATCAATCCTGCCAAGTACGGGCGCGGCACTGCCTGCCCGCCGCAGGCAGGCTGCGCCCTTATCGCCCAGACGCAATGATCATCGCTGTACGTCAGGCCTAAAAAGCAGGCCTGAGCTGCAGGTTCGCGTCCATTCCTTGGTGCCGATGGTAGACTGAGCCGCGGAGGATTTTATGACTCGATCGCGCTTGAGATGGACCCTCCTTGCCGTGAGCCTTGCCGTGGCTCCTTTTGCGGCGTTTCCGCAAAGCCGCGACCTGTCGCAGCGGCCGGACCAAACCGCGCCGCTCGTCGATCAAGCCGCGCCGACGGCCGCGGAGCTCAGCGCCAAGGAAACGGTGGCCGCGGCGTTTCTGCGCAGTCTCGACGACGAAGAATACGAGCTGCGCTCCGCCGCCGAATTCATGCCTGCGGGCAAATATAGTTACCGGCCCGCGCAAGGGGACTACGGCGGCGTGTATCCCGGCTATGGCCCAAAAGAGTTGCGCACGTTCGCCGAGCAGATCAAGCACGTGGCCTGCGCCAATTTCGCGTTTTCCGCGGAGCTCGACGGCAAAACGCCGCCGCCCGGCTGCGACAAGGGCGGACCCAGCCCGGCGAAGACGCGCGACGAACTGGTGAGCTATCTGCGCGACTCGTTCAAGGCGCTACGGAAATCCCTCAGCGCCGTCACGCAGAAAAACATGTTTGATCCCATCGAAGGCCCGTACGCCGGGCCGAACACGCGCCTGGGCATCGCCAACGTCGCCATCTGGCACGGCGCCGATCACTACGGCCAACTCGTGCTGTACATGCGACTCAACGGTATCGTCCCGCCCGCCAGCCGCCCGAATCCGCCAAAGCTGAAGGACTAAGCACGGTGTGGCAGAACTTGTGAGACAAAATCGGAGGAGACGAACATGAAGCGCACGTTGCAACTCGCGAGTGGCATTTCTGTGCTGTTCACCACGCTAGCCTTTGGCCACATCATGTTCCACGACACGGCGCACATCATGAGCCATCATGACGAGAGCCCCTTGTTCCTCATCGCGCACACAATTCTGGCGGTTGCGCTCGGCGTGCTCTCGCTGATCGGCGCATATTTTCTTCTGACTGGCTGGCGCCGGCAAAACCCCGGCTGAGCCCTTCGACTGTTCTGCTAAACTCGGGGCGTGTCCTCTCGAAGCGCAACTCACAACGCAGCGGCGCTGCTTACGAGTATTCGCTTGCATCCGATTAAGTCGCTCGATCCTGTGACGGTGCACGAGGCGCGCATCGGACCTGGCGGCGGACTCGAGCACGATCGTGCTTGGGCGCTCTTCTCCGTCGACGGCCGCTGGGTCAACGGCAAGCGCACCGCCGCGATGCATCTCATCCGCGCAGCCTATGCGCCGGATCTCAGCTCGGTCACGCTCGCGGTTCCCGGCGATCGCCGCAACATTCCCGCGCGCACGTTTCCCTTCCCTGTCGGCGCGGAAGACGCCGCGGAGTGGTTCAGCGTCTATTTCGAGCAACAGATCCTGGTGCGCCACGCGCCCGAAGGCTTTCCCGACGACAGCATCGCCAACGGCCCCACGATTATTTCTACCGCGTCGCTGCAAGCCGTCTGCGATTGGTTCCCCGGATTGGCGCTCGCCAATGCGCGTCAGCGCTTTCGCGCCACGCTCGAAATCGACGTGGCCAACGCCGGGCCGGGCGCGAATGGGAAACTGCCCGCGTTCTGGGAAGATCAGCTTTACGGTGAGGACGAGCGCAGCGTTGTGCGCTTCCGCATCGGCGAAGTCCACTTCGAGGGCAGCCATCCGTGCGCCCGCTGCCCTGTTCCCGGACGCGACCCGCACACGGCCGAAGAAGTCATCGGTTTCCAAAAACGCTTCAGCGATCTGCGCCGCGAAACTCTGCCCCCCTGGGCTCCCGCCGGCCGCTTCGACCATTTTTATCGCCTAGCCGTCAACACCCGCGTAGCCCCAACCGAAACCGGCAAGCCCCTCCGCCTCGGCGACTCGCTTAAGATTCTCTAACCTCAGACGGGTCATCAAGTACCGTCCAAGCGAGGGCTACTTCCTGGGAGGGCGATAGTCCTTTGGATCAATGCAGGCGTCATACGTCTTGCGGTCAATCTGAATCCACTGAGTGCCATTGATGCCACGACGATTCGTTCTTGTAGGACTCATGGGGTAAGCACAACCAATTCTTATCCACCCCTGCTGACGTGCGATTGCGCGTATTTCATCGGCCACTTCCGATAAGTCTTGATCTTGGGAAAACACAACAGCTACGTCATATTTGTTTCGTACTGCCATTCCAATTACATCAAGCGCGATTCGGACATCAATCCCTTTTTCCTCTCCATGTAGAAATGAATGAATGCTTCCGTCTGGAAGCCTGACGGTTTTATTGCGATAACGGAGAGCGCGGCTGTAAACTACAACACCTTGTCTTCCCATTGCCGCTAACTTGGCGCTCCAAAACCCACTTTTCAGTGGATCGTCCACAGGGTCAGGAACACCCGTGTAAAATTGCGTTCGTACCAAATTCCAATTCTGTGACTGGCAGACCTGCTGAGCTAATTTCGAGATTTCGTAATTAGGGTATTGATAACCGAAGGCCTCGCGGGCTCCATAAAACAGATTTTGCCCATCAACAAAGACAACTGCTCGTTTTATAGCTGGTTCTATTAGCGGGACAGGGGGCGTGGCCATAAAAAATAACCCCGCCCGAGTGCCTTGCGGCGAGTCAGACGGGGAGCAATTCAAGGTTTAGATTACACGGGCAAAGGAAAAGATGCAAGCGAAGATTAACTGCCCCGTTCCGTCGCGCGACCCACAACGGGCGCGACATCGCCGGCTTCCAGAAGCGTTTCAGCGACCTACGCCGCGAAACTCTGCCGCCCTGGGCCGCCGCCACCCGCTTCGACCATTTTTATCGCCTGGCCGTCAACACCCGCGTGGCCCCCCCGGAAACCGGCAAGCCCATCCGCCTCGGCGACCAGTTAGAAGTCGGATCCCGTCGGGGGTAATAAGATTATTTGTTCCCCAATCGAGGCAAGCTGGGCAGTGGGGGCATAAGAGTTCGCGTTGGCGAGAGAACCTCGGAAACACCATTGAGCCAGTCCCACGCTACTTGCGGGAGCCAACCCTGCATTTCATGGGGCTTCACCTCTACAATCAGCAGGGAGTCCGTAGATTCAATGTGCGGTATCAATTCGTTAGTTAAACTTTGAACTGAATGGTTGGTCGTTATCACACAAGTCTGATCTATAAAGTGCCACCACTGGAGCGCATTTCCGCGCAAAGCCACGAAGAAGGGATTGTAATCCCGTACGCGGTTTCTTAAAGCAAAAGTCACAAGCAACAGTTTCAACCTATGCCTCTTTTTTCACAACCTCGACCAGACTGGGATTAGACGTCCCTGGCATCGTGAGTAGATCGGACTCTTTTATTTGCTCTTTTTCCGTTCCCAAACTCAACCTGGTTTCAGCGCGATATCCAGTCTCTCCGTATACTAAATTCCTCGGTTTGAACCAAGCGATCAAAGCAACTATCAAAGCGAGGAAGAACAAAAGAATTCCAGCTCCCAGGAACAGCCGGAATCTCTGATCCGGCAGTAACAAAAACCCCCCAAGAGACACCAAAATGACTATCACTGAGGTCATGCGGAAGAAGAATGACAAAGGAGTTTTTACCTCTTTCACGGAAAATAGAGACAACACCTTGCGAATGGATTGATACCAGTGGTGTTCCTGTGGAGAGGTCACGTTACGCGAATTCTAGCATACGCTCATCGTAATATCAGGCTCGATATTCGCCCCCTCTGGTCCACAGACAATAGCTCAACACTGGAAATATTTTCGTGGCGGGAACATGCTGCGGCGCAGCAGCTCTTTGCCGCAGCGGCGACGCACTTCCTCCGACCAGTTCACCCACCCTTGCTCGCTTAAGCCGAGAAAATGCCGCGCGTTCTCGTAGGGCGCGAGGCCCAGGTAATACAAACGAAACAGCACCATGCGCGACGCGCACTCTGGTGCCTCAAGCGCCGCCTGGCCCGCCAGCGCGAAATCCGCCACCCATTCGGCGAGCCGCGGACGAAAATCCGGCCGCCACAAGAACTTCGTGGCTTCCTTCCAGTCCATCGCGGACATGCCGCGCTTGGCCTCCAGCACCTCGCGCGCCCCGCGGTAGACTTCCCAGCACACATCAAAAGCCAGTTCCGGTTTGACGCTCATCGCTCTCTCCCCCTTTGGAGTGCGGCGGTCTTGCCGCCGCTTTTCGGGCCAGTGCGCCGGCAGGAGACTTCCCACGACGGCAATCGCAACGGCGGTGGCTAAAGTGAACAGCGTCTCCGCGCAACCGTCGTGAAAGCGGGAGCAAGTCTCCCGCACTCCAAATTCTCAGCGTCTTACTGCTCGCGCGTCATGCGTGCTGCCGCGCAAACGCGCCGTGCGCCGCGGCGTCAACCGGTACTCCCACACCACAAAGTGCTCTTCGCTGCTCACCACCTCCGGCTTACGTACCCGTTTTTCCAGCACGTATCCGCCGCACTGGGCCTTGCGCAGGTGCCGCAGTTGCGCCGAAATGCTGGTTTCCCCGTAGCGCGTCAGTCTGGCTAGTTCGCGCAGCGTCATCCATGCGCCATACTTCCCCGCCGCCAGCATGACGTCACGCAACACATCGCGCTGCGTCGGCGCGACGCGTCGCGCCGTGCTCGACCCCCGTTTTCTCCCCATACCTTCGCCTCCCTCCTGCTCTCATTTCTCCCGAACAGGAAATCCCTCGCGGGGTACGGATTGCCCTGCGTTGTCTCCGCTCGTTTCCTCCGCGCCCTCTTCCTCGCTCCCGTCGCTCCACGCCGTGCGCTCCGGATCTTCGTAGTCTCCGGCGCACGCGCTGCACGCGTGCACTTCCGTTGGTACCGGGTTGGCGCCGCGCATCATGCCTCTCCTTGCCGCGTACGCTGCGGCTTGGCGGACTGGGCCGCTTGTTCGCAATCCCAACCAAGAAAGCTTCCACACTTTCCGCACTACTTACGTAGTTGGTACTATTGAGCGTACTAATAATACTGTTATGGTTGCGTCGCTCCCTCGTGGAGGTCCCCGTGATTTACAAAACTGAGCCGCCGTGGGAGTTTCTGCTCTCGGCCTCTCGCAATTCCCTGTACAGCTACGAACTTTCGCGTTTGAACCACGCCGCCAATCTCCGCAAAGAGATCGCGCAGTTGCTGGATACCTGGCTCGATGAGAACGCTTCGGCTTTGCTGGCGCGCTGGCTGATGCAGCAGCGCGAGCACCGCGTCGCGGAGGAAGGAGCGGTGAACGGCGAGGCTCGGGGCAAGGCCGCGCATTCCGTGTCCGATAATTTTTTCGCGCATCAACCGGCCTCGCCGCCCGAAATTCGCGGTCGAAAGTGATGCGCAGCTCCAGTTTTGAAGCCGGGCGGCGGTGTCGCCACCCTCTTTTGCAGGCCACGTGGTTTCGTCGCAGCCGCGCAGTGGTGTGCCGCGCAGCAAGCTGCAAAGCGCCAGCCCACAGCTCACCGCGCCGCCACTCCGCAGCGGAGCGCACCCGCGCGCCCCGCGATCCGCATAGGTCGCCGCCGCTCGTCTCGCCAACATCGCCGCCTCCCCACGTTACGTCTAGGCATCTGTTTATTTTTTAGAAGACCCAGAAGTACTCCTCGACAACGCGGCACAATCCGACGCACACCAATAGCGGAACCTCACTAACTCACATTCCTTTCAATGACCAAACATGATTAACGAGTAGAGATTTTCGCGGCTGGACCTTTTTCGAGGAGCTGTTCCTTGCGGTAAATCAGCGAATTAATATCGTAGGTAGCGAGTTCAAATCCATGGCCATGCGTGATCGCGTCCGTCGGGCACGCCTCCACACAGTAGCCGCAGAAAATGCACCGCGAGTAATCGATGTTGTACACGCTGGCGTAACGCTCGCCCGCGGAAATCCGATTACCATCCGTGTTCTCCGCAGCCTCGATGTAAATGCAGTTTGCCGGGCAGGCCGCGGCACAAAGAAAGCATCCCACGCACTTTTCCAGGCCGCTTTCGTCGCGATGTAACACATGGATACCACGATAGCGGGGCTGAAAATGCACCGGCTCGTGCGGATAGTTCTCCGTCACCGTTTTGCGAAACATATTTCGGAACGTGACACTAAAACCCTGCGCCAGCGTGCTGAAGGTCTCAGCAACTTCTCGGATAATCGACGCCATGCTCAGAAGTCTAACAAACGGACGCATCCCCCGCAAATACGCGCGATCCGTTCACTTCTCGTCGAAATTGACTACCTGTCGCGGCGCTGCGAAAGTAAGTCATGCTCATCCGTCCAGCCTCGCCAACCGCCGATGCCGATTCCACCTGGGCCATTCTCGAACCGACCATTCGAGCAGGCGAAACCTACACATTGCCCAGGGACATGACTCGCAATGATGCCATGGCCTTTTGGTTCGCTTCGCAACACGAGGTCTTCCTCGCGTACGAAAACGGGCAGGTCCTCGGCACTTACTTTCTCCGAGCGAACCAACAGGGCGGAGGCTCGCACGTCGCCAATTGCGGCTATATCACCGCTCCCTGGGCGACCGGGCGCGGCGTCGCACGCGCCATGTGCGCGCACTCGCTTGAGCATGCGCGCGCCCGAGGCTTCCGTGCCATGCAATTCAACTTTGTGGTGAGCACCAACCAGCGCGCCGTAGCCCTGTGGCAAACCTTTGGGTTCGAAATTGTCGGACGTCTTCCCCGCGCCTTCCACCACCCCGCGCTCGGCTTTGTCGATGCTTTCGTGATGTACCGCTCTTTGCTCTAATCCCGTTCCGCCCTGCCGTGCGTCACGCCTTTGCGGAAAGCGCGTCCACAATCTGCTTTCCGTGAAAACGCCCGTTCTCGATGAAAATTTCCCCAGTGCGGTTGCCGCCGATCACCACTCCGGCCAAATGAATCCCCGGAACGTTACTCTCCAGGCTGTTCGGATCGAGCGCCGGCTTGCGCGTTTCCGGATCGAGCCGCACGCCCAGGCTCTCGATGAACACAAAATCGGGATGATATCCGGTCAAAGCGAACACTTGCCGCGCCGGCAATCGCTTTTCCCCACCGCCATTGCCCACGATCACTTCGTCCAGCGTAATCTCTTTCACTCGCGTCTGCAGCATGGCCTGAATCTGCCCGGCTTTGATGCGATTCTCGATATCCGGCTTGACCCAATACTTAATGCTCTGCCCGAGCTGCGCGTCGCGATGCACCAGCGTGACTTTGGCGCCGTTGCGGTACAGGTCCAGCGCCGCTTCGGCCGCAGAATTTTTCCCCCCGACCACCACCACTTCGCGATTCCAAAACTCGTATGGCTCGGTGTAGTAATGCGAGACGTGCGACAGATCTTCGCCCGGGACGTTCAATTTGTTCGGCAGGTCGTAGTAACCCGTTGCCACCACGATTTTCTTGCCCTGATATTCCCGTGCTCCCTTTTCCGTCTGCGTAACCACGGTAAAGTGTCCATCACTTCCGCCGACGCGAATCACTAACTCAAACAGCCTCAACTCCAACTCGTAGTGCTCCGCCGCCTTGCGGTAGTACTTCAGCGCCTCCACGCGCGTAGGCTTCTCGTTCGGGCTGACCAGCGGCAGATCGCCAATTTCGAGCAGCTCCGGCGTGGTGAAGAAGACCATGTTGACGGGATAGTGGTAGATCGAATTGCAGAGACAGCCTTTTTCGATCACCAGGGCGCGCATCCCTGCGCGTTTCGCTTCGATGGATGTCGCTAGACCGGTTGGTCCCGCGCCAATGCAGATGACATCGTAAGTCGCCATAGAAATTTCAGTTTGCCGGGAGTCCTGTTGAATTGCAAACGGGCGGCCTTGCGGTTACTGAGGCACTGCTTCTTCCAAAATGGACGTCAGCTCCCGCCGGAACGCCTCCAACTCCTGCAAGCGCTCCACGGTCGCATCCATTTCCTTTTTCTTCCACACAAACACTTCGCGGTTACCCTTCCTGAGCTTGACGCCGAGATTTCCATCGATGAGGTAGGTGGGAGGCGCGAGCAGCCGCAGCCCGCCATTCGGCACCGGCGTCAGCACCGCCGCGCATTCGCCGCGGTGCACACACAGCGCGTTCTCGTAGGGAGGAATGGCAATCGGGCGGAATCCCGCCGCGAACAGCCGCTCTAGTGTTTTCATCTGCTGCGGAGTTAATTCCGGCATGGGATTTAGTGGCACAGCCAATCTTGGCTGTGCGGGCTCATGCGACTTCTGTGCAGGACCGTTGAACCCGCTTTGTCGATTGGACAGCGCACAGCGAAAATTCGCTGTGCCACGAAAGCAGCATTGTCACGCCGCGGTCGAATCGGCTTCCGAGGACGACGAACCTTCCAGCTGCGCCAGAATGTCGCGCAAGGTCCCAATCAGCTCGTCGCGCGAAACGTGGCTCTTCTTGAACTGAATCCGGAACCGGAACGCCTCATTTTCCGGCTCGAACTGAAAAATAAACGGCTGCGGCCGCTGCGGACCGGACTGCTCTTCCCGGCGCTCGCGCCGCGCTTCATCCCGGGTCAGGCCGCCCTGCAGGATGCGATGCAGCATCTCCACCATCTTCTTTTCCGTGGGCTGCCGCGCGATTTGCAGCAGCAGCGACTTCGACACAATCCCGTGCTCGATGCATTTCCTCCGCAGCGTCTCGGGAATATTTCGCAGCGAAAGCGTCTCCGTCACCGAAGACCGCGCGCGCCCAATCTTCCGCGCCACGTCCTCGTGGGTGTACTCAAATTGTGTCGCCAGCCGGTACAGCCCGTCCGCCTCTTCAAACGGCGTCAAGTCTTTCCGCTGGATATTCTCGATCAGCCCGATTTCGAGCGTTTCCGCATCGTCCGCGGTCTTCTCGATGCACGGGATTTCTCGCAATCCCGCCGCGCGCGCCGCGTGATACCGCCGCTCGCCCGAAATGATGTAGTAGCAATCCTCGCGCGAAACAAAGCGCACTAGCAGCGGCTCCAGCACGCCTTTCTCGCGCACCGAGTCGGTCAAGTCTCGCAAGTCGCCGATGGCCTTGCGCGGCTGATCCGGATTCGGGCGGATCTGCTCCACCGGAATCATCCGCCCAATGGCCGCTCCGCTATAGCTTGTCAGTGCCTCGACGTAGTGCGAGTCATGCCGCATCTTCAGCGTGACGGGTAATCCGGCTCTCTTCAACACGTTGCATAACCTCCGCAGCCAGTTTCTTGTATTCAATCGCGCCGGGTGACTTCGGCGCGAAGGTGAAAATCGTTTCCTTATACGCGGGACTTTCTTCCAAGCGCACGTTCTTGCTGATCTTGGTCTTGAACAGCACTTCGCCAAACACCGTGCGAATCTGCCCGTGCGTGTCTCGCGAAATATTGGTGCGCTTATCGAAAAGCGTGATGACCACGCCCAGCACTTTCAGCTCCGGATTGGGCCGCGCGCGAATGCGCTCGTACGTTTCCAGCAAATCGTCCGTGCCTTCAATCGCGAAATACGCGGCCTGAATCGGCACCATCAAATGCGTCGACGCCACCAGCGCGTTCACCGTCAAAATTCCCAGCGACGGCGGCGTGTCCAAAATCACGTACTCATAATCCTTCACGATGGGCGCCAGCGCGTCTTTCAATCGATAGGGCGCATCGAACTGCCCCGCCAGCGCCTGCTCCAGCTTCGCCAGCGACAATCGTCCCGGCCCCAGATACAACAGCGGGTCTTTCGTCGGCTTCACCATCGCCGCCATCGACGCCCGGCTCTCGTTCAGCACCTCGAACATCGACGTGGCAATCTCCCCCATGTCGTAAAAGGCGATCGTCGAGTTGGCCTGCGGATCCAGATCGATGAGCAACGTGCGCTTCCCACGATTCGCAATCGCGGCGGACAAATTAATCGCCGTGGTCGTCTTCCCCACGCCGCCTTTTTGATTCGCTATCGTGATGATGGCAGTCATAGGCTTCTGCCTCCGCCCCTGCGAGCAGGTTTGTGCCGGCGCCCTCCGGCAACCCCATTGCTATATATAGGTGCTGCCCCCAGAAAACCCCCTAGGCCTAGAGCACACTCTACGTTTCTAACCCATGGCAACGCAAGGAAAAAAAGCACATCTTGCCGCTGCTCTCTCAGTGGAAAACTCCGGGGAGGGCGTGGGTTCCCTGAGGACCACATCATAAGCGCCCGCGCAGAAACCGGCGCGTATTGTGTCCAAGCAAGCACTGCCCCGTCCTCTTCCTCCCGAGCGCCGGAGGTTCGGCACAACTTTAGCCCAGCCTGTAAAGGCTGGGAAAGCGTTCCCAACCCAAGTCCCCAAGCGCCGTAGGTGCGCCACACTCCACTGCCCGTCATTTGCATTTTTGTTCATCCCGGTCCGCGTTTTGGACCCTCCGCGGGAGCCCGTCAAGACTCCAGGTGCCGGGGATGGTCTTGCGCGACCGGCCCCGACGACCTCTTCTCCACCCCGCGCATTTTGCGGGATGAACCTCTTCACCATCCTACGCATTTTGTGTCCGCAGCAATCGACGGTAGTAGCAAGCACAAATTCAAATGCGGAATTGTTTCCACTCGGGCTTAAGCTGCTGTGCCAAACCGACACTCGCGTCCCGGAAAGGACACTCGTCGTGTCATGGGCCGCTCGCGACTTATTCCAAGCCATTGATTTCTCGGAGGCTTACTTGCTCTATCCCTTCGCCGGTTGGCTAGCGGCGTGCACCCATTTCCTCGGG
>Ga0209648_10003831_pt1 | contig 12716 bp, 7 predicted proteins | sample GraSoi2013_115cm_FD_185830 | JGI IMG/M metagenome (GOLD analysis project Ga0209648, IMG submission 185830) | Grasslands soil microbial communities from the Angelo Coastal Reserve, California, USA - Sample 9_17_2013_115cm (SPAdes) (version 2) | ecosystem: Environmental > Terrestrial > Soil >...
GACCTTTCCCGGGCCTACTACTCCTTTCGGCTTGGTGCAGCTGAGTCCCGACACTATCACCGGCGGCGACAACGCACCGGGTTACTCCTATGAGCACACGACCATCGAGGGCTTCAGCTTCACCCATATGAGCGGGGTGGGCTGGTATGGCGACTTCGGGAATCTGCTGACTATAGCCGCGACGGGCTCGCTGCGATTCGCCGCTGGCCGCCCCCTATATCCTGATGAAGGTTGGCGTTCGCCGTTCAGTCACTCTACGGAAGTAGCCCGAGCCGGTTACTACGCCGTTACGCTAGCGCGTTATAAGATACGCGCGGAACTGAGCGCAACGCCGCATGCCGGAATACTGCGCTTTACGTTTCCGCAATCGATGGAGTCCCATATTCTGGTGGATCTGTCGCGTCGTATTGGAGGAACCTCCACACGTCAATATGTCAAAGTCGTCGGCAACGATGCTATAGAGGGATGGGTACACTGCACGCCCAGGGATGGTGGCTGGGGTAACGGAGATGGTCAAGTCGAGTACACGCTCTACTTTCGCATGGAATTCTCCACGCCGCTGGAAGAGTTCGGTGTTGCAAGCATTGATTTGCCCGATACCCGCCTCCAAGGACCCAGCGGACTCGTCGGCGATTATTTCTCGACTGACGACTACTACGACCGAGTCAAGAATGGCCGCGTGAGGCGCAACTTCACCGAGCAAGAAGGTAGGCATCTCGTTTTCTTTACTCAGTTTCCCACCCGCGAAAACCAGCGGGTACTAACAAAGACCGGGATTTCCTATGTGAGCATAGAAGGCGCACGTGGCAACCTAAACCAGGACATACCTGATTGGAACTTCGAGCGGGTGCGCAGGAGCGCTTGGTCCTCATGGAATAAGGCCCTTTCCTGCATCACCATTGAAGGCGCCACAGAGACTCAGCGTACAGTTTTCAACACCGCGCTTTACCACACGATGATCGATCCCCGCGACGTCAGTGATGTGGACGGCAAATACGCGGGGGCGGATAAGAAGATTCATTCCTCGACTGAGTATACCCACCGCACGATTTTCAGCGGTTGGGATGTGTACCGCGCTGAATTTCCGTTGATGACCATCCTGCGCCCCGGAGTGATCAATGATGAAATCAACACTCTGGTCGAGCTTGCCGAGCGCAGCGGCCGAGGTTATTTGGAACGCTGGGAAATCATGAACGCTTATAGCGGCTGCATGGACGGCGATCCAGGAATCTCCGTTATTCTCGATGCGTATGCAAAAGGGATCCGAAAGTTCGACATTCAGAAAGCCTATACAGTGTGCAGGCAGACTGCGGCGGGCACCGGGGCTACGACAAATCGGCCGGACAACGACTTCTATCTGGAAAATGGCTACGTGCCAGATCAAGTTTCCTGGACGCTCGACAATAGTTACTACGATTGGTGCGTAGGCCGCCTCGCCGAGTATCTCGGGAACAATGACGATGCGAAGCTATTCGGTGCGCGGGCCCGCAATTACCGAAACATCTACGACCGTGAGGTCGGATTCATGCGGGCCGAAGACCGCAGCGGGCGGAGGTTAGAATGGCTGGGCGAAACTGCATTCGGCCAGGGATGCACCGAGAGCAATCCCCTGCAGCAAACTTGGTTTGTGCCGCATGACATTTATGGCCTAATCGACTTGATGGGAAAAGATCGGTTCGTCGCCACACTGGAAGACATGTTCGAAAAAACACCCAACACTTTCGGATGGAATCCATACTATAACCACTCCAACGAACCCGTGCATCATGTTCCTTATCTGTTTGTGTATGCCGGTCAGCCGTGGCTTACGCAAAAATGGGTTCGTCGTATTCTCGAGCAGGCCTATCATGCAGAAGTCAATGGGATTTGCGGTAACGACGACGTGGGCCAGATGTCTGCCTGGTACGTTATCAGCGCTCTTGGGTTTTACCCCGTCTGCCCCGGAGACAACGTCTATGTTTTGGGAAGCCCACTTTTCGGCAAGGCAGTCATTCGCCTGGACTCCAGATGGCACAAAGGCACAACCTTCGTGATCGTCGCGCACGGAAACTCTTCCACGAACTGCTATATCCAATCGGCACAGTTGAACGGAAAACCGCTGCAGCGGGCGTGGATTACCCACGCAGAGATCACGTCTGGCGGAATGTTGGAGTTCGTTATGGGGTCGGAGCCAAACTTCAAATGGGGAACATCAGGGAGAGTTCCTTCCGGGGTGCTTTCTTCGGTCTAATCGTGGGGCTCACATGGCACGTAGACCGCAAAGACTGATGAAATCGCGTTGATCAGCGCGATTTTTTCATACGTACGGCGGCGCGTGGTTGAACTTGGTATTGAGGGTCTGGACGAGTCGAGGCAGCGGGTCGTTGCCTTTCCGGAGCAGTGGCCCTATTCGCGCTCGGTTTGATTGCTGCACATGAACATGCGCATTGACGCTCATCAGCATTTCTGGCGCTACAACGCTGCCGAATACGGCTGGATTGATGAGTCCATGCAATCCCTGCGCCGCGACTTTCTACCGCAGGACCTGAAACGCGAGCTTGACCTAGCCGGATTCGATGGCGCAATTGCCGTACAGGCACGTCAAACGCTGGATGAGACTCGCTGGCTTTTGCAGTTGGCCGAAACATCTTCGTTTATTTTAGGAGTCATCGGATGGGTGGACCTTAGATCGCTGGATGTACGTTCACAGCTCGCCGAGTTTGCCAGCAATCCGAACTTTCTCGGTGTTCGGCACATTGTTCAGAGTGAGCCTGATGATCGGTTCTTGCTACGGCCCGAACATCAGGCTCACTCTGAACAATGTGCCGAACACCGAGAAAGTTCGGACGTCCTGATCTATCCACCACACCTGCCAGTTGCTGCGGAATTTGTCCAGCGCTTCCCGCGTCAGCGCTTTGTGCTCGATCACTTGGCGAAGCCACTGATCAAGAGCCGAAGCCTCCATCCTTGGCAGGAAGACATCTGCGAACTCGCGCGGCATCAGAACGTGTACTGCAAGTTATCGGGGCTCGTAATCGAGGCCGACTGGAAAAACTGGAAGCCTTCCGACATCCAGCCTTATCTCGACATAACCTTCGAATGCTTTGGCCCGGAACGGCTCATGATCGGATCGGATTGGCCAGTGTGCACCGTGGCGGGCTCATACGGGCAGGTGATGAATATTGTGGTCGAGTATCTGACTCGATATCCGGAATCCGTACAAGACGCGGTACTCGGCGGGAACGCAGAAAGGTTCTGGCAATTGCCCCAGCGGAAAGGCGCCGCGAGCTCCTTTTCCCGATCATAGGGTTAGTGCTGTCAGTGCCGCGCATTGCTTTAGAATCGAACACATCTGCAAGTGGGCGAAAGACCAACGGACATGCAAAAAGTCCTTCAACTCGATCCAAGGGACAACGTGCTGATCGCACTCACTGACCTGAAAGAAGGCGAGCACGTTCAGTTCAAGGGAAGTAGCTGCTCGCTTCTGTCAAGTGTCCCGGCCAAGCACAAGTTCGTAATGACGGATCTGCCCGTTGGTGGCGACGTCATCATGTACGGTGTTCTGGTCGGCAAGACACATCAGCCGGTAAGAAAAGGTGAGGTGCTGACGCTACGGAATCTTCTGCACGAAGCGGCGCAGTATCACGAGAAGTCGTCCGAGTACGCATGGAGAGCGCCAGATGTCGCGCGATGGCGGGATCGTAAATTTCTGGGATACCGCCGCGCTGACGGTCAGGTCGGCACGCGTAACTACTGGATCGTTGTTACGCTCGTGTTTTGCGAGAACCGCAACATCTTAAATTTGAAGCAGGCCTTTGAAGAGGAACTGGGCTTCGCCGCGCCTCAGGTATATCGGCAGCAGGTCGCTGAACTCGCCAGAGCGTATCGGTCTGGGGGGCGGGAAGAGATCGAAGCTGGTTCTGCGCCGGGGAACGGAAATAAGCCGCCGAAGCTCTTTCCAAATGTAGACGGCATTCGTTTCTTACTCCACGAGGGCGGCTGCGGCGGCACACGCGAGGACTCGAACAATCTCTGTGGCTTGATCGCGGGCTACATCAATCATCCGAATGTAGCCGGAGCAACAGTGCTCAGTCTCGGATGCCAGCACGCGCAAGTGGAAATTCTGCAAGAGCAGATCAGCAGGCGCAACCCTAACCTTGGAAAGCCTGTCCAGATTTTTGAGCAGCAGAAAAGTAGCTCCGAATACGACATGCTTTCTAATGCGATAGCCGCCACGTTTGAAGGATTGGTTGAGGCTAATTCTGCAAGGCGAGAACCGGTGGATTTGTCACACCTCTGCGTCGGATTAAAGTGCGGTGGGTCGGATGGTTTCTCTGGTCTTTCTGCGAATCCCGCGATTGGCCAGACGTCAGATCTGCTGGTCTCACTCGGCGCACGGACAATCCTCGCTGAGTTTCCGGAACTTTGTGGCGTGGAGCAGGACCTGATCAACCGATCGGTGAATAAGGAAGTTGGCAACAGATTCATTCAGCTGATGCGCGACTACGAAAATCGCGCACGCGCGGTTCGCTCCAGCTTCGCTATGAATCCTGCTCCCGGCAATATGCGCGATGGCTTGCTGACGGACGCGATGAAATCTGCAGGCGCGGCGAAGAAGGGCGGAACGTCTCCAATTACGGCAGTGCTCGACTATCCGGAGTATTCGGCAGAGCCCGGTTTGAACTTGCTCTGCACGCCTGGAAATGATGTCGAGTGCGTCACCGCACAGGTGGGCGCCGGTGCAACCGTGGTTTTGTTTACGACTGGGCTGGGAACGCCGACGGGAAATCCGATCACGCCGGTCATTAAGCTTTCGACGAATTCAGCACTTGCGCAGCGCATGTCCGACATCATTGATGTTGACACGGGTTCGATCATCACGGGCGAGGCCACAATCGAGCAGATGGGCGAACAAATCCTTGATCGCGTTGTTCAAGTGGGGAGCGGCGAACTCCGCACCAAAGCTGAGAAAAACAACCAGGAAGACTTCATTCCGTGGAAACGGGGGGTCTCGCTCTGACCGCAATCCCAACCGAGTTTCGGCTCGATGGTAAGACTGCTGTTGTTACAGGCGGTGGCAGCGGCATCGGGCGGGCGGTAGCGCTTAAGTTCGCAGCGGCCGGCGCTGACGTTCGGATCCTGGAGATAAATGAAAAGAGCGCGTCTGCCGTTGCGGACGAAATTGTCGCATCCGGTGGCAGCGCTTCTTTTCATTCCTGCGATGTTACGGACCAAGCAGCTGTGAGCGAGCAGTTGAGTCACATTGCAGGACGCGGACGTATTCACATTCTCGTGAACAACGCGGGCATCTCGCACGTCGGCAACGTCGAAACGACGACTGAGGAGGATTTCGATCGCGTGCTGCGGGTCAACGTGAAGGGCTACTACAATTGCACTCGGGCTGCGCTGGGTCGCATGAAGGATAATGGCAGCGGAGTGATTCTCAACATGGCGTCCGTTGCGGGATCCGCTGGTCTTGCCGATCGCTTTGCGTATTCGACCAGCAAAGGCGCGGTGATTGCGATGACGCTCTCTGTGGCGCGCGATTACCTTGCACATGGAATTCGATGCAATTGCATTTCTCCTGCCCGCGTCCACACTCCCTTTGTGGATGATTACTTGCACAGGAACTATCCTGGCCGCGAGCAGGAGATGTACGGTAGGCTCGCTGCCACACAGCCAATCAGACGTATGGGCGAGCCGGAAGAGGTTGCGTCGCTAGCGTTGTTCTTGTGTTCGGACGCAGCGGCCTTCATCACCGGGACGAACTACACCCTCGATGGCGGATTCATGAAGCTTCACGGGTAACTGCTCACATGGACCTTCAACTGACAAAAAAGGTAGTCCTCGTCACCGGCGGCGCGAAAGGGATTGGTGCGGCGATCGTCCGCGCCGCCGCCGCCGAGGGTGGAATTCCGGTCATAGTGGATCGCGATGCCGACGCCGCCAGGCATCTGCACAAGGAGATTATTGTCGGTGACGTCATCGTTGCGGATATTTCTGCCGCGCAGGCCTGCTACTCAGTGATACAACGCACAATTGAAAAGTTCGGCCGGCTTGACTCACTCGTGAACAACGCAGGAATCAACGATAAAGTTGGCCTGGAACACGGCAGCCCCGAGCAGTACGTCGCGTCGCTTGAACGAAACCTACTGCACTATTACAACATGGCGTATTTCGCGTTGCCGCACCTCAAGAAGTCGCGTGGTTCGATCGTGAACATTGCATCGAAAACAGCCATCACCGGGCAAGGCGGCACATCGGGATACGCATCCTCGAAAGGCGCCATCCTAGCCTTAACCCGCGAATGGGCAGCTGAATTGCTAGATTACGGCATCCGTGCAAATGCTATTGTTCCATCAGAAGTCATGACGCCGCTCTACCGCCAATGGTTAGACACGTTCGCGAACCCTGGTGAAAAGCTTGAAACAATCCTGCGCAAAATCCCCTTGGAAAAGCGAATGACAACGCCCGATGAGATTGCCGCGATGGTAGTATTTCTCCTTTCCGCCCGCGCAGCCCATATCACCGCCCAGCACATTTTCGTGGATGGCGGTTACGTGCATCTCGACCGGTCGCTGACATAACCATGGCCAACTCCTTGCCATTTACGGAACGGCGATACGTGGCTCCGTTCATCCTCATCACCAGCCTGTTTTTTCTCTGGGCGTTTGGCGTCAACCTTAACGACATCCTAATCCCGCGATTTAAGAATGCGTTCGCGCTAAGCGATTTCCAGTCATCTTTTATTCAGGTTGCGTTCTTCAGCGGTTATTGTCTCGCAGCGCTTCCTGCCGGGCGCCTGATGGAAAGGATCGGCTACAAGCGCGGTATCCTCACGGGTTTGGCTTTGTGTGCGGCCGGAGCGTTGTTATTCGTGCCCGCGTCGGCAGCCGGAACCTATGCGTTCTTCCTCGGCGCGCTGTTTGTCATGGCTTGCGGCCAGAGTTTTCTTGAAGTTGCGGCAAATCCATACGTGACCATTCTCGGCCCCGGTGACAGCTCTGAACGTCGGTTGAATCTAGCGCAATCCTTCAACGCGGTGGGCGCGGTATGCGCGATGTTGCTGGGCCTCTTCATTCTAAGCGGCAAAGAAATTACGCCCGAGCAGCGGGCCGCGTTTTCATCGTTGCAGGAGCAAGCCTACCGGACCGCGCAGGCGAGCAGCGTGCGTCTTCCCTATGCGATGATCGCGTGCATCTTCGTCGTTGTCGCTGTGCTGATCGTTACCATGCATCTTCCGGAAGTCAGCGAGAAAAGCACAGAGACCGGCATCGACGAAACAGCATCTTGGAAAAAGGTGCTACAGCAGGGGCACCTCGTCAAAGGTGTTCTCGCGCAATTCCTCTATGTCGGCGCGCAGGTCGGAGTCGGCAGCTTCGTAATCCGCTTTGCGCAACACAATCTGCCCGGGTTGACCGCCCGCAGCGCTTGGTATTACCTGCTAGGACACTGGATCGGCTTCATGCTCGGGCGTTTCGGCGGATCTGCACTGATGAAAAGCATCCCCGCACCGCGTCTGCTCTCGATTTTCGCAGCTGGCTCGTTAACTTCAATAATCGTCGCTCTCTCGGTGAATGGCCCCGCATCCGTCTGGGCCCTTGTGCTGATCGGCTTTTTCCACTCCATCATGTTCCCTACAATTTTTGCTCTCAGCATCAAGAATCTTGGCCCATTGACCAAACGCGGCTCTTCTCTCCAGGTCATGGCGATTCTCGGAGGCGCAATTCTCCCGGCAATCATGGGGCTCATCTCCGACGCCACAAACATCCGCACTGCATTCGTTGTCCCACTGGTCTGTTACGTTTACATTTTTTACTTCGCCGTAAGTGGCTACAAGCCCAGCAATAGCCTGAGCGAAGCATCACCATCCATGGCTCGCATGGCACAGGAATCATGACCCGGCGTTTCTGCCTCACTCTCAAGCTCAAAACGACCCCGCCCTCGTGCTGAATGCCGTCGTTACCGCGAACAAATCTGCCCGAACATGACCTAGAGCCTGCGACTCCGGCATCGAAGAGATGCAGATCTATATCCGCGGCACGCGCATGTTCATGATCATGGATGTCAACGAGAGCTTTTCCTTGGGAGCCCTCATGTGGAACTTCCAGCGGCCATGCTGACGCTCAGCCTGGGGAAAAGTGGCTGCCCATGGAACGCGTTTTCCAACTGAAAAGATGATCGCGCTTTGCTTACTGCCACTGTTGCGGTGATTCCGCGATCAACCTTAGTCCCCGGCTCTCTGGAACGTTGCGGACTTCGCACGGTCTATCGAACTGCATCGTTGCTCGGTGTTCCGATGTATATTTCGGCCAGTGTGGCAAGTCAGCGTGATTAGGATTGCCGGTTCGGGCAAAACTCACCCAAGCTGTACTGACTTGTCTTGACAAGACGATTGCCTCAGCGCTGCCTCCACTATAGTGATCACAGAGTTGAGCATTGTCGAAAGTAAAGGCAATTTCAGCGCCGTGAAATGGGCCCGGGCGTCCGTCCAGAACCGGAGTGCGCCAAGCATATATATAGGAGTAGGCTGGTGCCCAGCCCAAAGCAGCCTTTCTGCTTGCCTGCTCCCACGCAGGACGGCGAACAGAAGATGCTGCGATGGTGGCATATAAATCAAATGGAGTTGCTCGAGGATAATCCCGCCTGTAAGCATCGATGATTTCGTTGCTGCGCTCGCCAAATTCCTGACTCACGAGTCGGTGAAGCTCGTCCATCTGCATTGCTTGCGCCTCGGGTCGATCCAACCCGTTCACGAATTCGTGAAGATTTGATCCAGTGAGCAGGGGAACATCCGCCGATATTTCTGGCGCACCTGGGTCAAATGGATGACGAGGCAGTAAGCCGCCATCCATTGTGGGGCCCCAGTTGTCCTCACCGTACACTTGGCGAATCGGGGACCGCTGCGAAGGCATTTTCTTCATCGCTTCCGCGGCAGCTCCCGAGAGGCGATCAACTGGAATTGCTTGCAGTTCTCTCACCCTTGACTTGGACAGCCCCAATTCTGTTAGCAGCAGCTCAGCCAATCGACCCGAGTAATCCGCCGACAGGCACTTTAGAAAGGGTCCACTCTGAACAATCGCGCGATGAAATAGGGCTTTGGCTGCCGGCATCGCCATGAGGGCAAGTACTTTCCCGCCGCCACCAGATTGGCCGAAGATGGTTACGCAACCTGGGTCGCCCCCGAACGTAGCAACGTTTTCGCGGACCCACGCTAGCACAGCTACGAGGTCGAGCAGGCCCGCGTTGGCGGAGCTGGCAAATTCTTCGCCTCCCAGTTGTTGAAGGTTCAAATAGCCATACACGTTCAGCCGATGATTATGAGTCACCACAACAACGTCGTGATTTCGCGCAAGATTTTCGCCATCATAGGAAAGGAGATCGTGACCGCTGCCGCCGGAAAAGCCGCCACCATGCATATAAACCATCACTGGGCGTTTATGGGAGACATGGATCTCAGGTGTCCAAAGATTAAGGCGCAGGCAGTCCTCACCGGGTGTTGTGGAAGCAGCGCCTCGATGGAGTACGAAGGCATCCTCATCTGTATTCGCAAGATTCTTTCCATCGGTGTCGAAGTGAGCGGAATCCTGGCTAGGACACACCCGACCATACTGCAGGGCGTTGCGAATTCCGTTCCACGGCTCCGGTTTCATTGGCGGCATGAAGCGGTTTGCACCTGAAGTAGATGCGCCGTAGGGAACACCCTTGAAGATATAAACGCCGTTTCGCTTGAATCCTCGGATCTTCCCGCCACTGGTCTCGACCACGGTCGCTTCGTCCGAGGCCACAACCTTGGTTCGCCCGCAGGGCGCTTGCCGCTCACGCAGCGCTGCCTGATTGAGACCAGGGAACGGAGGCAGCGGGTTGGAGGATCCGATCACGGTGCCCGCAAGTCCCGCACAGGATGCCGCGATTCCGCCTAAAACCCTTCTTCGATCCCTCGAAATCTGGGCTGAACGACCTGTATCGTTGAAAGAGTTAGATGTGGCTGCATTTCCCTTCATAACGGCACTTAGCATGACGCACTACACTAACTACTTTGTGGTACGAGATACTTGCGGCGTATCCGGCCGCTGCTGTCCTCGGTCGCTCGGTCTTGTTCAGCGCGCGCGAATCATTTCCAAGGCCTTCGCGGCGTCCCGATCTTCGGGGTTAAGCGCGAGCGCTTTGCGCAGTTCGTCGGCGCCCCGTTCGATTTGACCGTCCCGACAGAGAGTCAGACCTAGATCACGGTGCAGCGTGCTCTCTATCTCGCAATCTCCGCAGGTTTCAACCGCTTCACTAAAAAGGCGGACTGCCTCGCGCCAGTCCTGCACCGTAAATGCGTGGAAAGCCTCGTTAGCGAGCGCCTTGGCCTGATCGAGGACAGAATTCTGCGCCTTGAGCCGGTCGAACTGGGCCCGCAGCCTCTTTGATTCCTCGGGATCCGTGGTGCGAAGAGCGCGCGAAAGCTTATAGATGGCTTGGGCTGCATCGGGATCGATCGCCAGCGCGATTCGAAGCTCGGCTACGGCTTCGGCGGTCCGATTCTGATCCAGCAGACTGTCGGCGAGCTTCATATGAGCCTTGACGTTGCCGGGCTGTAGCTTCACAACTTTCCGCAGCAATTCGGTTTCTTTAGTGAAGTTTCCCTGCGCCCGCTCGCCAAACGACCAGTAGAAATAACAGTCTGGATTGCCCGGAGCGAGCTGGGCCGCAAGAGCGAATTCGTCGCGAGCCTCCCGGTCCTGATTCATGTCACTAAGAATGCGCGCCCGATTCAAGTGCGCGATCGCCAGAGCGGGATCAATAGAAATTGCGGTTGCCGTTTCTGCCAGGGCACTGTTAAGGTCGCCAGAGTCAGCGAGAGCGATTGCAAGATCGACGTGCGCCTGGGCGGACTGCGGGATCAACCGAATCACGCGCTTGAGAAGAGCAACAGCGCTGGCATACTCGCCCAGCCGGCCTTTGACTTGGGCATCCAGATCGAGGATCACTGAATCAGATGGAGCGAGTTTCTCAGCGCGATCCAGGACCAACTCGGCTTCGGCGAGCTTTCCTGCCTCAAGCAGCTTTCGGCCTTGGTCCAGCAGTTCGCTCGAAGGCGGAGCCCCCTGTGGGGCGGCTGCACAGATCGAGCCGAAGCTAAGAGCGCAGCATACAACCATCAATGCAAGAACGCGAGAGCGATTGTTCTGGCCCGCTCGCCGTGTTGCTTGAAGAACGACGGGGGAACCCGCACCTTGCGGCGCGTTGTTACCGGTTACTCGGCTTGAGAACAGCATTTGTCCGCCGTACTGGCCCCGACACAAAACACGCGCCGCCTTGTTTCGTACATCTCCACCCTAGAAATTGCGCTCCAGTGTTCCACGGATCACACGATTAAAGCAAGATCCGCCCAGAGAACTCCAGAGAACTCTCACTCCACCCAGAACCCCCGCTTGCGAGGAACACTCTAGTTCGTACCGGCGCGCAAACGAAGTCAGTCCGCAGAAACTGAACACCGCCCATCCGGAACGCGCCATTGTGTAAAACGGCCGCCGAAGCGGCCGTTCTACATGCAATCAAGTTTTGCTCCACACCTGAACAGTTTTAGAAGATAAACTTCGCGGCAAGCTGAAGTTGTCGTGCTGTACTTGCGATGGTATCGATCGTACCGAAGGTTTTTATGTTGCTGATGTCGTTATGAGGCTGACCCAAGTCTACGTGGTTGAGCACATTAAATGCCTCGGCTCGAAACTCGAATTCCCTTCCTTCCCCCACCGGGAAAATGCGGAAGAGCGAAGTATCCAGGTTCCAATAGGACGGACCCCGGAGGGAATTGCGTCCTGCGTCCCCGAAAGTGCCAAACGCTGGCGTAACAAACGCGGCGGTATTGAACCACTCCGCTGCGCTCTTGTTGGAAAGCCCGGGATTCCCCACTTTATTCAAATGTTCGTAAGCAGTCCACCCTGCTTGCCCGGTATTTGCCTGATCGCCAGTGATGACGGGAGTAAAAGCAATACCCGATTGGGCGTGGAACAGATTGTTAATCTGCCAGTTCCCCAGGATGTAGTCGAGCACACCGTGTCCAGTGGAAAATCTCCTTCCCTTCCCAACAGGAATTTCGTAAAGCGTGTTCACAGACACAATGTGCGTTAAATCAAGTCCTGACACAGACCGATCGTAGCGGGCCGGGTTATAGGCATCCTGCGGAACACCGCCTTCAACACCGTAAAATCCGTCGCCTCCCTCATCAACGGACTTCGACCAAGTATAGGATACTGCATACGAGAGGCCGTTGGTGTACCTCTTATCCAGCGAGGCCTGCAGCGCGTTGTAATTACCATTGCCCACGCCGCGATCATAAAACGACGGTGCAAGGTAGGGATACAAATTGTTAGCCGCGGTGTTGAGGAGTCCTGGCGTTTTCGCGCCACCGTAAGTCCCGCCAACATCTAGCCGATGCATGCTGGAGCCAACATAATTTGCCGTCAGCGTGGTTGACGAGTTGATAAGTTTCTGCACGCCGAAGTTCCATTGCTCCGAATAGGGATCCTTCAGATTCGGATCGTATTCAAAGCCGACCTGGCTGAGTGGGTCAGGCGCCGGGAAGAAGTTATTATTCCCCGCGATTGCGAATGGATTCTGCGAGGTGACCGTCGGCGTTGGTGAGGCAGAGGTCGGCGTGTTCAAGTTGGCAGCTTCCTGTTGACCAATGTCCGGCCATAGTCCGCTTATATTTTGCGCGGTTTGCAATACACCCGCCCAGTTGTCAT
>Ga0209648_10003832_pt1 | contig 12715 bp, 12 predicted proteins | sample GraSoi2013_115cm_FD_185830 | JGI IMG/M metagenome (GOLD analysis project Ga0209648, IMG submission 185830) | Grasslands soil microbial communities from the Angelo Coastal Reserve, California, USA - Sample 9_17_2013_115cm (SPAdes) (version 2) | ecosystem: Environmental > Terrestrial > Soil >...
GGTCGGACGGTATCCCGCCGCCGAACCGCAAGCCGAGGTAATGGCCGGCCCGACGATGGGCCGGCACGCTGGCGATCCCGAATTCGCCGTGCGCGCGTTCGGCAATAGCCTGCGTGCGCAATCGCAGCGACTCGAGGACGCGCGGTACCGTCCATTGCGACAGAAGCCTCAGGGAGGCCTCGGCCACGGGCATCAGCGCAAAATTGCTGCGCTCGCCGACGTCGAAACGGCGCGCGCCGGCTTGAAATTCAGAGTTGTAGTTGACGAGGCCGGCAAAATCCTCGGACTCTTTGCGCGCAATCCAGTTATGCTCGATCGGGCGACCGCCTTGCCAACGCGGTGCAACGTAGAGGAAACCAAGACTGTAGGGACCGAGCAGCCATTTGTAACTGGCCACCGCGACAAAATCCGGGTCGATGCGTTTCACATCGAGCGGCAGCGCGCCGACCGACTGGGTTGCATCCACGCAGAGCACAGCGCCGACGCGCCGACATGCGGCTCCGATCGCCTCGAGGTCGATGAGCCCGCCATCCGTCCAATGACAATGGGGGACAGCGACGATCCCGGTCGATGCATCGATGACGGACAGCAACGCCGACGTCCAATCGTCGTCGCCTGGCCGAGGCAACGAAACAAAAGCGGCCCCCCTCCGCTCGGCAAGATCCATCCACGGATACACGTTGGATGGAAATTGCTCGGAGAGCGTCACGACGGTTTGCGACTTGCGGATCGGGATGTTGTGGGCTGCCTGCGCCATGCCGTACGACACCGCCGGAGCGAAGGCGATATCGTCCGCCTGCGCATTGACCAGGTCTGCGAAAAGTTCTCTCACCGTCTCGCTGGAAGCGAAAAAATCGGCCGGAGCGATGGTCCACGGATGGGCTTTGCGCCGCAGGCCTTGCTCGCCCGCGCTGACCGAGGCTCTTGGCAGCGGCGATAGGTAGGCGCAGTTCAAGAACGCGACGTGACCCGGAATGTCGAAGAGATGACGTTGGCTCGGCAGAGGACGCGCGGCGACGGAGTTTGTCATCGAGGACTGCCGATGTTTCAGCACAGGGGGTGAGGTCGCCGCCGATCGCGCGCAAGCGCGGCGTTTTCATCGCTTGTCGAACACCATCACCTTGGAGACGAATGCGTTGACGTCGCGGATGTGGGTCAGGCCACAGCTTGCCGCAATCCTCCGAAAATCCTCCTTGAGGTAGCTGTTGTAGTACGGCTCATGATAGCTGCGCGGAAAGAGCTCGAGCATGTCGTCGTAGTCCGGTTCGTCGCCGATCTGCAACGAGTCCACCAGGACCAGCCGGCCGCGGCGCTTCAACACGCGGGCAAACTCGCGAAAAACGACGCGGCGTACCTTCGGCGGCAATTCGTGAAACATGAAGATGCTCGTCACCGCATCCTGGCTTTCACTCTCGACGGGAAGCGCCTCCCCATTGCCGACCACGACGTTGATCCAGCACCACCGCTTCAGGTGTCGTCTCGCCTCGGCGACGTAGGCCTCCGACAAATCGATCCCCAGCGCCGGCAGACGCGGCCAAGCCTGCTTGAATGAGTCGAGGAAACGGCCGGTGCCGCAGCCGACGTCGAGCAACTTGAGGCGGCGTTGATCGCGCCCGGCGAAGATCTCATGGAGCGGCACCAGTGCTTGCCGGCGCGTCGCGTTCGCCGAGCCGTTGAACAGAACCTCGACCTGGGTGTCGTAGCGCTGTGCCGACTCCTGCGTCAGCCATCCGCCCGACTGGAAGTGGAAATTCTGCAGGTAATACTTCGGCCGCTTGCCGCGCGTCTCCTCGCTCAGCACCTCGCGGATATCGCGGTTCTCGCGGCGTCGGTGGATGGTTGGGAGATCCTCGAAGAAGAGGCGCGAGCGAGCGAGCAGGTCCGGCAATGTGCCGTCGTGATCTACGGGCAGAGGATAGATGCCGGCCTCGACATTGGCGAGGTCCTGCCGGAACAGGACCGCCATGTCGGCGTAGAGGCGCCGGCGATCGGGCACCCTCACGCGGACTTGCGGCGGCGGGCGTTGCCCAGCGTGTTCGCGCACGGTTCGGCGCAAGCGGCGCATCACCATGCCATGGCCGATATACCAGGCAACGCGCGGGAGCTGCCGTGCCCCGTAGGCCATGCGCGTGGCGAATTGGGACACGGAATCAGCCATGCCGTCGCTCCGCAGTAGCTACGCTACTCCATAACAAGGTTCGACGAGACGCAACCGTTCCACCGACACGAGCTTCGAGACACGCGGTGACGCCTCACGCGCCGAGCTTGGCCGCGAGATCCTCCAGATTCGCCGCCGCGACGTCGACGGCCACCGTGGGAGCGGCTTCTCCCCTGCCCGGCCCGCGCTCATTCGGTCGCGCGACGTGACCGGTGCGCAGCCTGCATTTGGCCGCCGCCTGAAGATCATCGCTGTGCGCAGCGACCATCATGCAATCGGCGGGCTGCAGATCGAAGGCCTCGCACGCGGCGAGATAGACGGCGGGCTTGCGCTTATAGTCGCGCGCGATTTCCGCGCCCAGGATCGCGTCCCAGGAAAAATCGTTGCGGCGCGCGAGATCGACCATGAGGGAAATGTTGCCGTTCGAGACCGGCGCCAGCAGGAAGCGGCGCTTGAGCCGAGCGAGGCCGGCGGGCACGTCGGGCCAAGCGGGAAGGCGATGCCAGGCGAGATTGAGCTCGCGCGCGGCGTCTTCAGCAAGATTTGTAATCCCGAACCGCGGCAGAATTTGATCGAGATTGCGCCGGTGCAGCACGTCGAGCTTGCAGAACGCTGCGCGCCCGGCGCGAATCTCCTCCATGGCGGGCTGGTACTCGTCACGCCAGGCATCGGCGAAGGCCAACCAGTCGAGGCGATGGCCGGCACGAGCGAGAATGGTCTCGGCCTCGCGCGCAACCCCGGTGCGAAAATCGACGAGCGTGCCGAACACGTCGAAGAACAGCGCCTTCACTGTGATCATCTGCGTGCGGTCAGAACCCGCTCACGATCCTGCCGGCTCCATCCCCTTCGATTTGAGCACTTCGGCGGCGGCCGGGCCCGACAGCGCATTGAGCAGCGCCTTGGCGGCCGCGCTCTCCTTGGCCTGCGCGCCAATCCCGGCCGCATAGACGGTGTAGTTCTGGATCTCCGCTGGTAGCGGGCCGACGAGCGTGACGCCCTTCACGGGCAAGATTTCGCTGATCTGATGAATGCCGAGCTCGGCCTCACCGCGGGCGATATGTTCCGCGACCGCGCCGCCGGGAATCAATTTTGCCTTCGTCTTCACCTCGGCGGCGACGCCGAGCTTGTCGAGGAGACCGGCGACGTAGATGCCGCTCGAGCCGCCGGCGGCAGGATCGATATAAGCGACGGATTTAGCGGCGAGCAGCGCCTGTTTAAACGCCGCCACCGAACCGATGTCCGGCTTCGGCGTGCCATCCTTGACCACGACCCCGACGCCGACGCGCGCCAGGTTTACCCGGCTGCCGGCAACGAACTTGCCCTTGCTCGAGAGGTCGTTGACCGCCGCCGGCGTCAACACCGCGAGGTCGAACGTCTCGCCGCTCTCGATGCGTTTGTTCAGCGCGCCGACGGTGTCGTTCTGAACCATTACCTTGTGGCCGGTCGTTCGCTCGAAGTCGGGCAGCAGCGCCAGCAGCACCTGCTTGAAGGCGCCGGCGGTGAGCACCTTGATCTCCGCCGCCGCGGCCGCGCGCGGCGCACCGCCGCCCATGAGCACCATCGCAAGCCCCAGCAACATTATTCGCATCGGCTCCTCCTTTGCTTGTCACATCTTACCGTAAGTGTCGCGCAGACAACGAGTTCTCGCTCCGGGACCGGGCCGATTCGCACCCATTGCGGGGCGCAATGGTGCAATGCAATATCTTGAGATCCATTTTAGGCCTCGTTTGTGTTTATACTTCCAGATCAAGGGGTTGATTCGCCGACGGGATCGCAAACCGATCCTTAAGGTGTCGTTATCCACAATGCCGCGTGCGGAGTTCGCGTCTGCAACCGGCGCTATCCGGGAACCAAGGAGAGTTTGCGTGATTTGACCGAGTGCCGGGCCGGGACAACGAAAGGGACTTGACCCAATGTTCGGAAGCCTTGCACGGCTCGCGCTTATCTTTGCCAGCCTCGCCTTTATCGTTCCCAATACTTCAGCCCATGACAGCTGGATTTCGCGCGGCGGCCACCGCAATGCCGCCGGCGAATGGTGTTGCGGCACGGGCGACTGTTTCGTTGTCCCGAAAGATCGCGTCGTCATGACGGGCGAAGGCTACGTCATCATCCAGGGGCCGCTTGCGGGCATGGGGCCAGTTCAGCACGAAGCGATTCCGTTCTCGGAAGCACAACCCTCACCCGACGGCGAGTTCTGGCGCTGCAAGCGGCCGGACGGCTCGCGCCGTTGCTTCTTCGCGCCGCCGCCGTCAACTTAAGCCAGTTCATTCGAGACAGCTCCCTTCGTTCCCGCGGCGCGTTTTTTTCCGCCCGGGTTTTGCTTCGTCGCTTCGCTTCCCCCCGATCGAGGGGTGGCGGAGCGCCGAGAGTCGTCGGGTGCTTGCGAGGCACCCGTTGGGCCTGCACGTGACGCGGCAGGCCAGGCGCCTAACGAGGCGCCTTGCGTCCCATGACGCGGGACGCCCGCCTCCCGGCGCTCTACCGTGGCGATTTTGGGCTCCGGTCCCGCGCTTCCCTCACCGGCATTTGCGCCGGATCGGAATCCCCCATACTCGCATGGGAATAGAATTGCGCTAGCGGCGCCGTTCCCGGCGCACGTGTGAGGACGCGCGCGGCGTGGAACGCGCGCTCTGGCGCAACGCCGCCTTCAAATCGGTCGGCCGCCCATGTTTGTGCAACAGGTCGCGAAAGGCCTCGTCGGCGAGCTCCTGGAACGTCTTCATCGACTCGCGCCCGAGCAGGTCGAGCGCCTGCCAGGTCTCCGCATCGAATTCCACGAGCTTGCGCCGCGCATCGGCCGGCTTCTTGGCCATGACGACCTCCTGGCATCCAAGCGGAACAACGCTTGCGCCCGATTGTTCATCGCGCGAGGACGCGATGGTCCGAGAGAAAGGCGCCGAGCCTCCACCTTACCCCGCCGAGAAGGCGCGGGGGGGCGAAATCGTCCTGCGTCGGGCCTGGCAACGCATCCTTTTCGTTCCGGCAAACGCGTGGCGATTCTCGCCACTCACGACGTGATCAACGCCGGCGCCAAATGGGAAGATTCCCCAGTCGTCGTCGACCAAGGCGTGATCACCTCGCCGCAGCCCAGCGACCTCGATGCTTTCTCCGCCAAGATCATCGAGGAGATCGCCGAAGGCCGACACAGGCAGCGCAGCGCCGCCGCTTAACTTCATGCCCTCGCAGATGGTCTGCCGGGCGGGGGCATGCTACGCATCGGCAATGCCGGGATTGATCCTTCCCCTGGCCGAGGCGGCGGCGCATCTGCCTGCCCGCGGTGCCCTGATCGGCCTCGATTTGGGCAGCAAGACGATCGGGGTGGCCACAAGCGATCCCGACCGGCGGCTCGCGTCGGGGGTCGAGACCATCGCACGCAGGAATTTTTCCGCCGACGCCGCGCGTCTGCTCGCGCTTGCCGCGGAACGCCAAGCGGTCGCCTTCGTTCTCGGCCTTCCCATCAACATGGACGGCAGCGAAGGGCCGCGCGCGCAATCGACGCGCGCCTTTGCCCGCAATCTCGCGCGGCTGACGGACCTTCCGATCGCGTTTTGGGACGAGCGGCTGTCCACCGCCGCAGTCGAGCGCGAGCTGATCGCGGCAAACGTGACGCGCGCCCGCCGTGCCAAAGTCATCGATCAGCACGCCGCCGCTTTCATTCTCCAGGGCGCGCTTGATCGGCTGGCGCGCAGCGCTTTGGCACATCATTGAGCAGGCGCCGACGCAAGCGAGCGACGAGCAGCCCGTCAGTTGGAAGAAGAGTTTACGGTCGTGCTCCCGCTGATCAAAGAGCGGGCGGCGCGGGCGCTCCGGTCAGGCAGGGGACAAGGCGCGATCGATCAGACGGCGCGCCTCCTCGGGAGCGATTTCGCTCGTTCCGTATATGGCGCCGTGGCGGTTCTCGAGCCGCGAGCGCGCGAACAGGTTGGCGATCTCGTGGCCGGCGCTTTGGCCCAGCGCCGCCGCCGTTGCCAAGTGCGCGAGGCGGTCGACGGCGGCGCGGGCGTCAGCCTCGGGATTGTCCGCCGAAAACGCCCGCTCGACGACAACGTGCGCCGCCCGCGCGCCCGACAGATCGGCGGTCTCTTCGGCGAGCGCGGCTAACACCTCGCGTGCCGCTTCACGCTCGCGCCCGACTGCACGCAGCACGTCGAGGCACATGACGTTGCCGGACCCCTCCCAGATCGCATTGACCGGCGCCTCGCGGTAAAGTCGCGGCAACAGACTCTCCTCGACATAGCCGTTGCCGCCGAGACATTCCATCGCCTCGCCGATAACACCTGGCGCGGTCTTGCACACCCAATATTTCACCGCCGGCGTGAGCAGGCGGGCGCGCGCGGCCTCGCGCGGATCGCTCGAGGCGAGATCGAACGAGCGGGCCAGCCGCATCACCAGCGCGGTGGCGGCTTCCACCTCGAGGGAGAGGTCGGCGAGCACGGTGCGCATCATCGGCTGCTCGACGAGATGTTTTTGGAACACGCTGCGGTAGCGCGCGTGATGGACCGCCTGCGCCAGCGCCATGCGCATGATGCCGGCCGAAGCAATGGCGCAATCAAGCCGTGTGAGCTGCACCATATTGATGATGGTGCGCACGCCCCTGCCCTCCTCGCCGACGCGCCAGGCGAAAGCGTCCACGAACTCGACTTCCGAGGACGCGTTCGAGCGATTGCCGAGCTTGTCCTTGAGGCGCTGGAAATGAAGCCCGTTGACCGCCCCGTCCGGGCGAAAGCGCGGCATGAGAAAGCAGGTGAGCCCGCCCGGCGCCTGCGCCAGCACCAGGAATGCGTCGCACATGGGCGCCGACATGAACCACTTGTGGCCGCTAATGGCGTAGCCATTGCCGGCGGGTTCGGCGCGCGTGGTATTGGTGCGCACGTCGGTGCCACCCTGCTTCTCGGTCATGCCCATGCCGAGGGTGATCCCGCGCTTCTCCCACCATGGCCGCAACCGCGCATCGTAGCGGCGCGACATGATCTTGGGCATGAGCTTCACCGCGAGTTCGCGCTCGAGCCCCAGCGCCGCCACCGCCGCGTGCGTCATGGTGAGCGGACAGAGGTGCCCGGTCTCGATTTGCGCCACCATGTAGAAGCGCGCGGCGCGCAGCACCTGCGCCGGCGCGTGTGCCGGCGTCGCGTCATCGCGCCAGGTCGAGGCCGCCAAACCCGCGCCGACGCTCTCGGTCATGAGCTGGTGGTAAGCGGGGTGAAATTCGATGGCGTCGCGCCGGAAGCCCTTGGCATCGAACGCCTTTAGCTCCGGCGAATGCTCGTTGGCCGCACGCGCGAGATCGAACATCTCGGCCGTGCCCCAGTGCCTGCCGAAGCCGGACAAGGCGGAGGCGTCGCGCTCGCCGCCATTTGCCGCGACCGCATCCTGGAGCGGCTGATCGCTGTCGTAGAGATTAACGTCGACATAGGGCGGCGACTGGTTGAGCACCTCGTCGATCCGCATCGCCCGCTCCATTCGCACGCCAGTATCGGCGCAAGCATCAATTGATAACGCGAATTCTGCACCATTTCAGCCGGTGGCCGGGTTGCCAAACATCCACAGTTCTTTCGCCGAAGCGCCCGCACTCCCTTGCGGGTGCCGCCCGCCGGGCCTATAGAAGCGGCTTTAATGAACATCGCCGCCAAGTCCACCTTCGTCCTCAGCCAGCGCCATTTGTTGGGGATCGAAGGGCTTTCGCGCGAGGAGATTCTGGGGCTTCTCGATCTCGCCGAGAATTTCGTCGAGCTCAATCGCCAGATCGACAAGAAGCAGGCCTCGCTGCGCGGGCGCACTCTGATCAACCTGTTCTTCGAGGTCTCGACCCGCACCCAGGCCTCCTTCGAACTCGCCGGCAAGCGGCTCGGCGCCGACGTCATGAACATGTCAGTCGGCTCCTCCTCCATGCGCAAGGGCGAGACGCTGATCGACACCGCGATCACGCTCAATGCCATGCATCCCGACATCATCGTCGTGCGCCATCACGCCTCGGGCGCGGTCGAGCTGCTGGCCAGGAAGGTGGACTGCTCGGTGATCAACGCCGGCGACGGCTCGCACGAGCACCCGACTCAGGCGCTGCTCGACGCGCTCACCATCCGCCGCAACAAGGGTCGCATCGAGCGCCTGATCGTCGTGATCTGCGGCGACATTCTCCACTCGCGCGTGGCGCGCTCGAACATCATCCTGCTCAATGCGCTGGGCGCGCGAGTGCGCGTGGTTGCCCCTTCGACGCTGATGCCTCCAGGCATCGAGCGGCTCGGGGTCGAGGCCACACGCGATATGCGCGAGGGCCTGCGAGACGCCGATATCGTGATGATGCTGCGCCTGCAGCGCGAGCGCATGAACGGTTCGTTCGTGCCTTCGACGCAGGAATATTTCCATTATTTCGGGCTCGACCAGAAGAAGCTCGCCTATGCCAAGCCCGACGCCCTGGTGATGCATCCGGGACCGATGAACCGCGGCGTCGAGATCGACAGCGCGGTCGCCGACGGCGCCCAGTCGCTCATTCGCGAACAGGTGGAGATGGGGGTCGCGGTGCGCATGGCCGTGCTCGAGGCGCTGTCGCGGAACTTGCCGAATGCATGAGGCCTCCCGGTTGCATCATGTCGCATTGACCCATTACGGAGCCGCGCACTCGGTGTTTGGCTTCGGCGGGGCGGAAGGCGACCGGCGATGATGATGCTCGCCGACCGCCGCCCGATCCTCCTCGCCAACGCGCGCATCTTCGATCCTTCGCGCGATCTCGAGATCGATGGCGATCTTTTGATCGCCGACGGGGTGATCCGCGAAGCCAAGCGCGGCATCGGTGCGGCCGGCGTACCCGAGGCGACCGAGGTCATCGACTGCAAGGGCAAGGTGGTGGCGCCCGGACTCGTCGACATGCGCGCTTTCGTCGGGGAGCCCGGCGCGGAATATCGCGAGACCATCGCCTCGGCGAGTCAGGCGGCGGCCGCTGGCGGCGTTACCACCATCGTGTCGCAGCCGGACACCTCGCCCGCGATCGACGACCCCGCAATCGTGGATTTCGTGCTGCGCCGCGCGCGCGACACCTCGATCGTGCACGTGCAGCCGATGGCGGCGCTGACCAAGGGCCTGCGCGGAGAAGAGATGGCCGAAATCGGGTTGCTCAAGGCGGCGGGCGCCGTTGCCTTCACGGATGGGGCGAAAAGCGTCACCAACGCGCAGGTCATGCGCCGGGCGCTGACCTATGCGCGAGATTTTGACGCGCTCATCGTGCATCACACGGAGGATCCCGACATCGTCGGCGAAGGCGTGATGAACGAAGGCGAGTTCGCGGCACGGCTGGGACTCACCGGCGTGCCCACCGCGGCCGAGACCATCATGCTGGAGCGCGACATGCGGCTCGTGGCGCTGACCGAAAGCCGCTATCATGCGGCCTCGCTCACCTGCGGCGAGTCGCTCGATGTCCTGCAGCGCGCCAAGGACGCCGGGCTGCTGGTGACCGCCTCGGCATCGATCAACCACCTCACGCTCAATGAGATCGACGTCGGACCCTACCGCACGTTCCTCAAGCTCAAGCCGCCGCTACGCGCGGAGGAGGATCGCGCAGCGCTGGTCGCGGCGCTTGCGTCGGGTCTGATCGACGTCGTCATGTCCGATCACAATCCGCAAGACGTGGAGACGAAGCGCCTGCCCTTCGCCGAGGCCTCGCCCGGCGCCATCGGGCTCGAGACCATGCTCGCGGCAGGACTGCGCCTCGTTCACTCGGGCGAGCTTGCGCTCATGACGCTTCTCAAAGCGACGTCGAGCGGGCCCGCTCAGATTTTAGGGCTTGCGGCGGGGACGCTGCGGCAGGGAAGCCCGGCGGACGTGATCGTGTTCGATCCCGACGTGCCCTGGGTGCTCGACCCCGGCGAGCTCAAATCCAAATGCAAGAACACGCCCTTCGACGAGGCCAAGCTCGAGGGACGCGTGGTGCGAACAATCGTCGCGGGCCGCACGGTCTACGAATACGTGTGAGCGGCCGCATCGCCGCTACCGCCTTGGCTTAGATGCGCTATCAGCGGGCACAAAACTGCGTTCATTCCCGCGAAAGCGGGAATCCAGGGCCGCGGACTGGGTCCCCGCTTTCGCGGCGACGAACGTAAGAACTGAGCTAACCCGTGCAGGACACCGTCCATGCCGCCAGTACTCGATCCGTCGCTGCTGCCGGCCTATGTTGGGGCGCTCGCCTTCGGCTATCTCTGCGGCTCGATCCCGTTTGGGCTGCTTCTCACGCGACTCGCAGGCACGGCCGACATCCGCGCGATTGGCTCCGGCAACATCGGCGCCACCAACGTACTGCGCACCGGGCACAAGGCACTTGCCGCCGCAACGCTCATCGGCGACGCGCTCAAGGGCACGTTCCCGGTGCTGCTCGTCTATTTTTATTTTGGCAGGGACGATTTCGCCCACGCGATCGCGCTCTTCACCGCGGCCGCTGCCTTCCTCGGCCACCTCTTTCCGATCTGGCTCGGTTTCAAGGGCGGCAAGGGCGTTGCCACCTATATCGGCGTCTTGCTGGGCCTGGCATGGCCGATCGCCATCGCGTTCGCGCTGATCTGGGCCGCGGTCGCGGGGCTTAGCCGCTATTCTTCGCTCGCCGCGCTCGTCGCCAGCGCAGCAACCCCGGTCGCGCTCTGGCTCGTCGGCGATCAGCCGGACGCGGTGCTGTTCACGTTGCTCACCGTGCTGTTGTGGATCATGCACCGCGGCAACATTGGGCGGCTCGCGCAGGGTACCGAGAGCAAGATCGGTGCCTCCACGCGCGCGTGACGTTTCACCCGTCACCGCGCGGAATGCCGCTCAAGTCCCACAAGTACCGTGTTCCGAGCGCGGTCTCGCCGGCCTAGCGGTCGCACAGGTCGGTCGGACCAATAATCACGCCGGCAATGCTCTGTTCGACCGGGGTGCACTCTATGCCCAATCCTCGCGCCGGCTGGACCGGTGGAGACCCGAATACCCTGATGGTCGCACTGGCGGGAGGAAACAGCGCAGACGACTGGGTCTGCTGCGCCACCGTTGCGGTCAAGGGCTGCGGCCCCACCGTCGTGGTCAAGGGGATGGCTGAGGATCCGCCTTGCTCTTGGGCGAATGCCGAGGATGCGGACAAGGACAGCACCAGGATGGCGGCGAGAGTAAACTTCATCTTCGTCCTCTCCTCTGGCTGCTCGACTTGCGCCATCGTCCCCTCCCCCCGCCGGCTATCTGACTTCGCTTTGCGGCACGCGTCAACGGCGCACGAGAAGGCCTCCTGTCGTCATGCACTGGCGGTTGTGAGCCGCCCGCACATCGGCGATGTTATCGCCGAGGATAGCCGCCCGGGGGCGCTGCGTGACCGACAAGAGCGACAGCGTGCGGCTCAGCGACGAGCAGCGGCTCGATTGGCTGCGTCTCATCCGCAGCGACAATGTGGGGCCGCGCACCTTCCGCGCGCTCATCAATCATTACGGCGGCGCGCGCGCGGCGCTTTCCGTGTTACCCGATCTCGCCCGGCGCGGCGGCGCCAAGGGGCCTGCCCGGATTCCCTCCCGCGAGGACGCCGCGCGCGAGGTCAAGGCAGCGAAAGCTCTCGGCGCGACTTTCGTGGCGCTCGGTGAGCCCGATTATCCCCGCCGTCTGCAGATGATCGACGACGCCCCGCCGCTTCTGGCCGTGCGCGGACACGCCGCCGCGCTCGGTCTGCCCGCGGTCGCCGTCGTCGGCGCACGCAATGCATCGGCTGCGGGCGTGCGCTTCGCCGAGCGGCTCGCGCGCGACCTCGGCGAGGCGGGCCTTGCCGTCGTCTCAGGCCTCGCGCGCGGCATCGACGCCGCCGCTCATCGCGCGAGTCTGGCGACCGGCACCATTGCTGTCCTCGCCGGCGGGCATGACCGCCTCTATCCGCCCGAACACACCGAGCTCGCCGACGCTATTCTGGCGCAAGGCGCGCTCGTTTCGGAAATGCCGTTCGGGCATGAGCCCCGCGCGCGGGATTTTCCCCGTCGCAATCGGCTCATTTCCGGCATTTGCGCCGGGGTCGTCGTGGTGGAGGCGGCGAGGCGCTCGGGCTCGCTCATCACCGCCCGCTTCGCGCTCGAGCAGGGCCGGGAGGTGTTCGCGGTACCGGGCTCCCCGCTCGATCCCCGCGCGGAAGGCGCCAACGATCTGATCAAACAGGGCGCAACGCTGGTGACCGAGGCGGCTGACGTGGTCGCAGTACTGCGCCCAATCCTGGGCGCGGCCGTCGAATTGCGCGCGGAGGAGCCGGACGCACCTGCGCCCGGTGGCGAGCCTGGCGCCGCGGAGCGCACACGCATCGTCGAGTTACTGGGGCCGACGCCGGTGCCGATCGATGATCTCGTGCGGTTGTCGGGGAGTTCGCCCGCCGTCGTACGCGTAGTCCTGCTCGAGCTCGAGCTCGCGGGCCGCCTCGAGCGCCACGGGGGCGCGCTGGTGTCACTGCTGTAGCTAGGTCCCTCGCCGCCATTCCGAGTCCCGAGCGCAGCGAGGGACCCCGGAAGCCATAACCACTGCCGGTGAGTATGGATTCCGGGCTCGCGCCTTCGGCGCGCCCCGGAATGACAAAGAACTCAG
>Ga0209648_10003833_pt1 | contig 12714 bp, 13 predicted proteins | sample GraSoi2013_115cm_FD_185830 | JGI IMG/M metagenome (GOLD analysis project Ga0209648, IMG submission 185830) | Grasslands soil microbial communities from the Angelo Coastal Reserve, California, USA - Sample 9_17_2013_115cm (SPAdes) (version 2) | ecosystem: Environmental > Terrestrial > Soil >...
AGATCGCCAGCTTCAACGGCGCAAAGTTTCTGGGAGAGGACGCGCGCATCGGCTCGATCGCCGCCGGCAAACAGGCTGACCTGATGATCGTGAAAGGAAATCCTGCCGCCAACATCAGCGACATCGAAAAAGTCGAGATCGTTTTCAAAGACGGCGTCGGCTACGACTCAGAGAAGTTGATCCAGTCGGTGCAGGGATTGGTGGGGATACGGTGAGTGATTGGGCGAAGCCCGAGGCAGTAGCCCGACCGTGAGGGAGGGCTTAATCATTTCGCGCCGTCCGTGGAACTAATCTCAAACTGAATTCGTAGCCTCCTTACAAATCACACCAGGAGAGCGCCTATGAATTCAATCCGCAGTCTCAAGTCCGTCCTGCTGGCCATTTGTATTCTCCCAGTGTTCACTTTTTGTCAGAGCCCGCGCCCGGACGATCGGGTCACGGGTTGGGCATCGGATATTGACTTCCTACTTTCTGAGATTTCGAAACAACACTACGTCTATAAATCACAGCCGCTTCCTCAGGCGCTCATCAGGAAAGCTGAGGAGTTGAAGAAAGCAATTCCGCAATATAGCGACGAGCGAATGCTCCTCGAACTCCAGCGGTTGATGTCTTTTGTGGGCGATGGCCATTCGTATGTCCTGCCTGCTGGCGCAAATCGGTTCAGGTCAATGTGGTTGCCGGTTCGGTTCTATCTTTTTGCGGACGACCTTTTCATAATTGATGCGCAACCCGGGTATGAGCGGTGGATCGGCAAACGTGTTGTCAGCCTCGGCAAGGTATCCGCCACAGACGCCATGTCGCGAATGGGCGAAATGATCAGTGAAGACAACTCGATGGGCACAAAATGGATTGGCTCAATCCTGCTTGGTTTTCGAGGCGGCCTGGAGGCCGTTGGCGTCGACATCGAATCAAACAAAGTTCAATTGACCCTGGACGATGCGAACGGCCACATGCCGCAAACACAGTTTGAGTTGACGCCGGTGCCGCGAATGCGCGGACTGCCTAAACTCATCGCGTCGAAACTTCCAACTGCCGGCGCGCCGCCGCTATATCTGCAAAACGTGTCGCGAACCTATTGGTTAAAGGAACTGCCGGAGCAGCATGCACTCTATTTTCAATTCAATCAGGTCGAGGATGATCAGACTGAGAAACTCAGTGCGTTTGCTCGTCGCCTGGAACAGACATTAACGGCAAAGCCGCCGCGCCTTCTCGTCATCGACGTGCGTCACAATAATGGCGGAAACGCCGACTTGCTTCCGCCCCTGCTCGATGCGCTGAAGAAATTCGAAGCCGCCAATCCACGCTCGAAGATGATTGTCATTACCGGGCGCAATACATTTTCGGCGGCGCAAATCTTCATCAATTTGATGAACCGCGACACGAAGGCGATTTTCGCGGGCGAGCCGAGCAGCTCGAAACCGAATTTCGTCGGCGAGGAAAACCAGATCGTTTTTCCGTGGAGCGGTGCGATGGGCAGCATTTCAAACCGCTATCACGAAAGCATCCCCGGCGATAAACGCCTTTGGATTGAGCCACAAATCAAAGTGGAACTCTCTGCTCGGGATTATTTTGCAAATCGCGATCCCGTTTTGGAGAGAGTTCTGCGACTTTCAGGTCGATAAGGTCGTGCGGCTGGTGTCTTGTCAGTACCACCTGCGATAGCGGGTGGGTGAATCGAGCGATCGCGCCGCCTTGATCGAGATCGTTTTCAAAGGCGGCGTCGGCTATGATTCAGAGAAGCTGATTCAGAGCGTGCAGGGATTGGTGCGAAGCGCTGCGCGCGCACGGGCTTTGGCAGCTTCGACTTCGCGATCGCGCGGCGGAGCATTGGTGACGAGCGAATCGAGCAGTTCAGTAGCGACTCTGGTTACCTCATCAACTGCGTGATTGAAGGCTGCATCGTTGGTTCTTGGTGGCTTGTTGAAGCCACTAAGCTTTCTCACAAACTGAATTGCGGACGCGCGAATCTCTTCTTCGGTGGCCGGTGGTTTGAAGTTGTGGAGAGTTTTGATGTTGCGACACATACGCTTTCGGTCCTTGCCTGATCAGAATCAACCGCGACGATACAATGTGACGAGTCTTCGCGCAAAGGTGCAAGGGAGGCTGCATCCGCACGCAAAGTAGCGCTTGCTCAGACTTTCCCCAACTTTTCTTGACACTACGAGACTAAGTCAATAGATTTCTGGCTCCCCCAAAGACAAGCCAACCCATATAAAGGAAAAGGAGACCCGATATGAGCATCAACTTAACGCGTAGAAGTGTCATTGCCTGCATCTCGGTTATCGCGTGTGCGGTGTTAGTGCCGATCGCGATGCGCGCTGCCAGTAGTCCGGGCACGCTGGAAGCTTGCATCAATCCCGGTAACGGAATGATGCGTCTGGTGGATTCGAGCACACCATGCCACAACAACGAATCCCGGGTGTCTTGGAACATCACCGGCCCGGCCGGCCCTCCGGGACCAACCGGACCAACTGGACCAACTGGACCAACCGGACCTCCGGGACCATCTTCAGGCGGACCGCCATTCGTTTGGGTATGCACACCCGCGCATCTATATCACAACGGTGGCACCAATACGTCCAACCTTTACGTTTTCAATGGTAGCTCTTCTACTGCGAGCGTCGCGGTGAATTTCCTCGACATTAATGGAACAAATTTGGTCGGTGTCACTATTCCGGGAACAGCCTCCGAACCCTATCCGGGTGAAACCGGAGTGAACACTGTTTCGTTGGCGACGAAGCACACAAGGAATCTGACTTGGACTATGCCGCAAGCAAGTCCAAATCCCACAACTAACGTTGCCTATACGATCCAAGTGACTTCCAACCAGCCAATCGTGGTTGGCGCAAATCTCTTGGGTGGCGGCTTCATGCCGAATCAATGCGAGCTGCTACCGAAGTAGTTCGCGAATATGGTTTGGCAGACAACACGCTCGCTTGCTGAAGATGTGAGATCCACGGCGGACCTCAGTTCCGGCGCGTGCGATTGAGGTGAAAGCAGGCGAACCGATTACGATTTGTGTTCACACTGCGGGTGCTCCGCGGAAGCGGAGGGCGGTTCGCGCGCGGGCTTTTGCGGCTTCGGCTTCGCGGTTGCGCACTGGTGACGAGCGACTCGAGCAGTTCAGTGGCCGCCCTGGTTACCTCATCAACTGCGTAATTAAAGGCTGCCTCGTTAACCTTTGACGGCCTGGTAAAGAGAATCTCTTCTTCGGTTGCCGGTGGTTTGAAGTTATGCAGAGTCTTGATGTTGCGACACATGTCTCTTTCGAATTCCTTGATGAAGTTTCATGACAAAGATAATTGTTGGTAAGTGCAAAATCCAGGCTGTACGTTCCTCTGCGAGGACCTCTGCGCCCTCTGCGGTAGGGATCTAAAAAGCATTGACCGCAGAGGACCAACCCGAGGCTTGCGCAGAGGGCGCAGAGATCGCCCGCCCGCAAGCTGCTCTCGCTCCCGCCGTTTCAAGCCTCATGAACATCTCAATGAAACTATTACTCGCGTCGCTACTTCTCAACCTTCCATCGATCGTAGCCGGTCAATCAACCCTGAACTGGAAAGAAGAGATCCCTTCCGTGGGATTTTGCGAGATGCTCCGGCATCCCGAAGCTTACTTCGATCGAACTATTCGTATCATGGCTACGGCCGAACCTCGAATTGAGGGAACCACTCTGAACGATGTTCGCTGTGTGCGAAGCCACGACGATCAGATCGGCGTGGGAGCTGTTGATGTTGAGAAGCAGGCTGCTTCGTTTGCTAAAGATTTTGAAAGGATCAGATCAGGCCGGGCGGGCCAGCAGCCGCGGGTCACTCGGAGACAATAATCACGTATGGCGGAACGCTACGACCGGGCATGACCTATCGTGCGACGGTGCATAGCGATAAGGACTTTGGTTTATCGTTAGTGCCACCGTTACGCATTCCGTTACACCAGGCGGCACGTCTCGAATGGATCAATCTGAAAGACTTTCATGCGCTCGAACAATTGCGCGGTTCGAGTCAACGACAGATCGTTTTCCGCGTAAGTTCTGACGACATCCACGAAATGAACCAGCGGCGGTGGAACAGAACTCTGCAACTCGAAATACTCATGGTCGAATAGAGGGTATCGGAATCTGTCGAGCGCTTCGCGGTCTGCTACCTGTCACGGCTTCGCCGTGAGATCACGCCCTTGCTTACGCGCGGGCTACTTCACCGTCCATTCCCGTCACAGCGTGAATAGGAACTATTTCCCACTGTCCATATGCCAGCCGGGGTTTACCCATTGCCCTTTGCGGTTGACGAAGAGTTCGGTGACGCGGCCGGATTGGTTGATGTGCTGGCCACCGGTCTCAAGCTCATACGAATAGTTCGAGTAGACGACGGCGGTGAAGCCATAGACCTGGATTTCGGTTTTGGGAAACTCGAGTTTGATTAGCTTGCCACCGTTTTTCGCGAACCGTTCAGCGCCATCAAGAATTGTCTGGCGGTTTGACCAGGTGTTGTCACCGGCCTCGATGGCTATCGTCTCTTCAGGGATCAACTTTTCGAGCGTACTGCTATCGCCGGCGAAGTATGCGCGCCAGACAGCTTCGCGCGCATCGAGTAGACGCTTCTTCATCTGATCGCCCAAAGGCCGCGGCGCAGCTAACTGCTCTTCAAGTGATTCCTGATGAAGCGCCGTGTCGCTGCCGTTTTGGATCCAATGGCCGTCGTTCTTCGTATAAAAATCACAAATGCGCAGCGCGCGATGGAACGGACCGTTGGGCGTCACTGACTCGACAGCGGCAACGAAGCAAACAAACGCCGCATCGCCTTTGAAGATCATGTCGAACTCGCGCATCTTGTAGCTCTTCATGCCGTAAGGACTCTTCGGATCGACCTGGTTCCACTCCATGTAACCGTCGACGCCTTTGATCGTCGTGCGCGAACCTTCCAGGTAGCCGAGCCAGTTCTCAGCGTGCGTCGCGCGTAAAGCGGCGACGTCCTTTTTGATAAAGGCCTGGAAGATGCTGTCGATGTGCGCGCGAATGGCTTCGCGATCAGCCGCGCGCTCGTCCTGAATGTTCAAGCTGTTAACCGGTGTCGTTGTGGCGAAGACCGCGACGCCAAGCACGAACGACAAAAGGAAAAAACCGAAGATTCTTAAAGTCATTCGAAATAGCCTCCGTAAGGGTTTTTTGCAGTGTTTTAATACCATTAGCAGAAGACGAAGGGAAGGATTTGCGAGTCCGCGGAGTGGACGAAGGTGTAAAGGCTGGGGCATCATGGAATTCTTCTTCAAAGCCGAACAGTGAGAGTCATCTTGAGGGCAGGAGGCGCCCGTGAAGAACAGATCAATTAGCCGGCGAGCATTTTTACAAGTTACCGCGGTTGGAGGCGGCGGAATGCTGCTCGGTTTGTACTTCAAGCCATCCCTTTTCGCACAGAACCAACCCGCTCCAGTGATTCCGGTCCCCAGCTCTTTCATTCGAATCGCCCCCGACGGGATCGTTACGATCATCGCCAAGAATCCTGAGATTGGTCAGGGCGTCAAGACTTCTTTACCGATGGTGATCGCCGACGAGCTGGACGTCGATTGGAAAGATGTCAGGGTCGAACAGGCCGATTTAGACAACACGAAGTATTCGAATCAGACGGCAGGCGGCAGCACCGCTACGCCCAACAGTTGGAACCCGATGCGACAAGTGGGCGCCGCAGCGCGTCAGATGCTGATCGCGGCCGCGGCGCAAACGTGGGGCGTGCCGGAATCTGACTGCGCAACATCTTTTGGTAAGGTCTGGCACCGGGCAACAAATCGCTCACTTGGGTATGGACAGCTCGCCGCGAAGGCCGCGACCATGACTCCGCCTGACCTGCAAACAGTAAAGCTTAAAGATCCCAAGGACTACAAGATCATCGGTACACCGCGAGCCGGCGTAGACAATCTGGCGATCGTGGCGGGCAAGCCAATCTACGGGATTGATTTCACTTTGCCGGGAATGCTTTGGGCGGTGTTTGCAAAGTGCCCGGTGTTTGGTGGCAAGGTCGTTTCTGCAAACATCGACGCGGTTAAGGCCATGCCCGGCGTTCGCCATGCGTTTGTTGTCGAAGGCGGCACTGAACTCAATGGACTCCTGAGCGGAGTAGCGATTGTCGCCGATCGTTGGTGGCAGGCAAAGTCCGCGCGCGAGAAATTGGTAGTGAAATGGGACGAAGGGGCGACGGCCTTGCAGAGCAGCGAAGGATTCGCTCGCCAGGCCGAAGCCCTTTCCAAAGAGAAGCCCATGCGATCACTTCGTAGCGACGGAGACGTCGAAGCTGCCCTGAGTAAGGCTGCGAAAGTAGTCGAGGCTGCTTATGCTTATCCCTTCATCGCTCATGCTCCGATGGAGCCGCAGAACTGCACCGCACACTTCAAGGATGGCAAGTTGGAAATCTGGGCCCCCAGCCAGACTCCGCAAGCCGGTCTTAACCTGGTCGCCCGGACGATAGGCCTGGCTCCGGCCGACATAAAGCTTCATCTTACCCGCGTCGGGGGCGGCTTTGGCCGCCGTCTCAGCAATGATTACGTGGTCGAGGCGGCATGGATCGCGAAAACCATCGGAGTTCCGGTGAAGTTGTTGTGGACGCGCGAAGACGATATGGCGCACGATTTTTATCGGCCGGCCGGATTCCATTTCTTTAAGGGCGGCGTCGATGCGTCAGGAAAACTGATAGCCTGGCGGAATCACTTTGTGACTTTTGGCTCGGGAGACAGATTTGCCAGCAGCGCCGGAATTAACGCGACTGAATTCCCGTCTCGCTTTGTGCCAAATTTCTCGCTTGATGCATCGGTAATGGCCTCCGGTGTGCCGACGGGAGCGCTGCGTGCCCCCGGAAGCAACGGCATCGCGTTTGTGATGCAATCATTCATTGACGAGCTGGCCCAGGCTGCCGGTAAAGACCCGATCCAATTCCGATATTCGATTCTGGACACGCCGCCCCTTCCCCTTCCGCCTCCGGCGCCCAGCGCCCCGGGTGGCGCCGCCGCAGGATTCAATGCCAAGCGAATGCGCGGCGTGCTGGAGTTGGTGGCCGCAAAATCAAACTGGGGGATGCGAAAGCTGCCGAAGGGAACCGGCGAAGGTGTGGCATTTCATTTCAGTCACGCGGGATATTTTGCCGAAGTGGCGGAGGTCAGCGTTGATAGCTCGAACAAGGTGCGAGTGAACAAGGTTTGGGTCGCGGCAGATGTCGGAAGTCAGATCATCAACCCGCTCAACGCCCTGAACCAGGTCCAGGGTTCAATTATTGAGGGGCTCAGCCATCTGATGAGATATCAAATTACCATCAAGAATGGCCGAGCTGTTGAGAGGAATTTTCATGACTACGCTCCAATGCGAATGTCAGAAGCGCCCAAAGAAATCGAGACGCATTTCCTCAAAACTGAATTCCCGCCGACCGGCCTGGGCGAGCCTGCGCTGCCTCCAATCCTGCCGGCAGTGTGCAACGCGATCTTTGCAGTGACAGGGAAACGAATTCGTTCCCTGCCACTGTCGAAGCACGGTTTCGGTTGGGCTCAGTAAGTTTTCCAACTGAGACGCTGTCGCGATCTGAAGGAACATTAAGACTGTCAAGGAAAGCGGCGAACCCGTGGCGACTGCGGATCGGTTACAGAACCCCGAAGCGCCCGTCGCCGCTTTGATTTGGCGGCGCACTCCAAAAGAATTGCCGTAACGCAGGTTGAGTCTATGACCGGTCGCTACCGCTCCCGATTCTGTGACTGCGGCCTTTAAGTTTCTCTGCGGTGAACCGCTTTGCGCGGCCAATCCACCGCAGAGGCGCAAAGCACGCGGAGATTACGCAGAAAAATCGTTTTTCCGACCAGACTCTGGAGCTGGATCGCGTCAGTGTGGTAAGTAGTACGCTCCACCAGACGAAGGAACCGAGCCGATGCGATCCGTGAAAATCATTCTCATCCTCCTGGCTATTCTCGGCGTGTGCGCGATCGCGAAACGAACTTCTACACGGGCGCCTGAACAGAGCAAACCCTTTTTACTGGAGCCGGACAGACTTTCTAGGCCCGCGCCAAAACGCATCGTGATCGCCGCGAGCACTTTGCTCGACGGCCGGGGCCGTGTACTGCACGATGTTCGCATCGTGATCGAGGGCCCAAAGATCGTCGCCGTCGAAACAAAAGCCGATCCAAAAGCGGCGCCGGCTGACTATGACCTACGCGGCCTGACGGTTTTGCCGGGATGGATCGACGCCCACGTGCACATTGCCTGGAGCTTTGGCAGAGATGGAAAGAATGCCAGCGGCGGATGGACCGCAGAAGAGGCTGCGTATCAAACCGCATCGAATGCATGGGTAACGCTGATGGCCGGCTTTACGACGGTGCAAAGCGTGGGCTCACCCGCTGACGTTCCTTTGCGCGATGCGATCGCGCAAGGCAAGCTCCCGGGCCCGCGCATCCTGACGGCCGTCGAGCCGCTCATGGGACGGGGCGAGCAGACCGGCACGCCGGAAGAGATCCGCGCTTTCGTACGCAAGCAGAAAATGGCCGGCGCCGACTTGCTCAAAATCTTCGCGGCCGGAGGTCCGAGCCGGCCAGCGATGACGCTTTCGCAGGAGCAACTAAACGCGGCCTGCGATGAAGCGAAGAAGCAGGGCCTGCGCACTCTCGTCCACGCTTACAAGGATGCCGTTCGCGCGGCAACTCTCGCCGGCTGCACACAGATCGAGCACGGCGTGCTGGCGACCGACGACGATCTGAAATTGATGGCCGCGAAGGGCGCCTTTCTTGATCCGCAGGCCGGCCTGGTGTGGGAGAACTATCTGCTGAACAAAGAAAAGTTTGTGGGCACGCTCGGCTACCCGAATTCTTTGGCCGGGTTCGCAGGGATGGAGAAGTTAATTCCGATGTACCACGAGTTTATCCAAAGAGCGCTACGGATTCCGGGGCTGAAGATCGTTTTCGGCACCGACGCGCTGGCCGGCTCGCACGGGCGCAACGCCGAAGAGTTCATCGATCGCGTGCGCGACTGCGGAATGGATCCAATGGCAGCGATGGTCTCAGCCAACTCGCTGGGGGCGGAAGCACTGGGCATGTCCAATCAGATCGGAGCGATCTCGCCCGGTTTGCAGGCGGACATCATTGCGCTCGAGGGCGATCCGTTGAAAGACATCACAGCCGTGCGACGCGTGTTATTTGTCATGAAAGGCGGAGTGGTTTATAAAAACAACACGAGCAGTGTCAGACATTAGACTAATCGGACGGAAAAGAATGATGGCAACTCAAGCAGAAGTTATCAGGCCCGATCAAAACAAGCGACGCGAGCGCCTCTTCTACCCGGGCATGGTTTTGGCGATCGTAATTACCGTCTTCGCCGGGTTTTCACGGACGTTTTATCTTCGACTCTATTTCCAAACTCAACCGCTGATCCCGCCTCGTTCTTCACGGCGTCGTTTTTAGTTCATGGATTATTCTGCTGATTACGCAAACCACGCTGGTTGCAACGAAGCGGACGCGAACTCATATGCGATTGGGAATTGCCGGAGGCGTGCTCGCCAGTCTGATGATCGTAATCGGCACGGTAACTGCCCTTGTGCGCGCAAATGGTCCGTCACCCGTACCCGGCGTCAATCCACTTTCATTTCTGACAATACCGCTGGGTGACATGCTGGTGTTTGCGATCCTTGTGGGCGCCGCCTTTTATTTCCGGCGCCGAGCGGACGTGCACAAGAGATTGATGCTGCTGGCGACGATTGGGATCCTAGCCTGCGGCTGTGGCGCGATTGCCGTTTGCTTTCATTCAACAGTACGGTCCCTTAGCCTTTTTGGTCTCAGCGATCTCTTCATTGTGCCTTGTTTGATTTATGACTTCATCACGCGTGGCCGCCCACACCGGGCCACTGTCCTGGGCGCCGCGCTAATCGTCATTTCGCATCCGCTGCGCCTGATAATTGGCGGCACACATGCCTGGCTTGCGTTCGCAACCTGGTTGACGCATTTGATTTGACACGGCGGCAAGGGCCAAACGCTTCGAAACATTCAAAAAAACTGTTAACCAAATGCCGTCGTGGGTGTAAACTGCGCAGCGCTCAAGCCCGACCGAAAATCGCGAATTATTCAGGAGGCGCGTCTTGATAAAAGTCAAAATAATCGGTGCGGTTCTTAGTCTGTCAACACTGGGTACGGTCGCGTTCGCAATCAATAAGTCTGCTGCGCAAGAAGATCAGCCGACGATTGCGAAAGACTCTGTGCAGGTCACTGCTTTCACCCTCAGTTCCTACAAGAAGGATTTTAAGGTCTTTAGTTGGGTTCCTAAGTTGAAGCTTCGCGTTAATGGACCAATCGCTAGTGGCAGCCAGCTCTATGCCGAATTCAACGTTCCCGGCCTCGGGCCGTGGGTGAAGTTCGATTGCCCCACGCAGGAGACAGAGAAGGGTCGTTGGTGGCAGCCCGATGAGTGTGGCGGCCGCGATGCTCTGGGCGAAGACAAAGGCATCACGTACACGGGTCCCGTCAATTTCGCGATCAAAATGCGAAACGAGTTGATGGGTGGTGACGTGACGCTCTTCACTGGCAAGTTCAAAGTGGCGAAGGTGCATTCTAACGAAACGGGTCCGGACTATGTAAACCATTTTGTCTATTACGTGGATCAGGATTGGAACTTACCGATCGGCTATATGTTCCTTGAGCCCGATGACGTTTACCAGTGGAAGAAACCTACTTTGAGCTTCGCGTTTTGGGCGCGCACGGAACTGAATGGGCCCTTCGAGCCACATCTGTTTCATGGCGGAAAAGAAGTAGGCAAGATGATGTACGAGGGCGAAGAGGTCGGCAAGCCAAGCTGTGGCACGAATGAAATCGAGGATAACCCCACGCATATCACCGACCCTCACGGACAATTCATCTGGACTCGCATGAGGTGCAATTTTCCGAACATCAAGGCGTGGAACAAGACCGGCGAGGAAAATAAAACGATGTTCGGGCCGCTCTATTTGCTTAGTGAGAATCCGGGCGACTATGAAATCAAGATTCTCTACAAAGGTCATCTGGTGCGGTCGATCAAATTCGCCGTCGACGCGGAAGGGAAAATTGTCGACAATGGCATCGCGACCAGCAACAAGCTCGGTAACAATCGCGTCATCGTGCCGGTGCAGGTAATGGGCGATTCCGACGGGCAGTGGGACAAGACGGCCTGGAAGACGGATGCGTTTTATGGGAATCCGCTGACGGGCTTCACGCCGGCGCCGTAACCGAATCCCGTCGCGGCGGCAGCGCATGACAATTCCCATCGATCGCATGAAACTTGTCTTTCTTCACGGCCCAGCGGCAGTCGGCAAGCTGGCGGTCGCGCGCGAGCTGGCCCGCCTGACGGGATACAAACTTTTTCACAATCATCTGACAGTTGATTTGGTTGGTTCGCTATTCGCTTTTGGCAGCGAACCTTTCGTTGCGCTGCGCGAGAAGATCTGGCTGTCAGCTTTTCAACAGGCCGCGACGAATAATGTATCGCTCGTTTTCACCTTCAATCCTGAGCGCACCGTTCGTGAGCAATTCATCCAGGACGCGCTTACGGTCGTAGAAAGCGCGGGCGGCAAGGTTATCTTTGTCGCACTGACCTGTCATGAAGATGAACTCGAGCGGAGGATCGTGGATCCCTCGCGTGGGCAGTTCGGCAAACTGCGGTCGGTCGAACAGTACCGAAACCTGAAAGCCGCCGGCGCATTTCGCTTTCCCAGCCTGCCGGAAGGATTGTTGCTGGATACTACTCATCGCTCGGCGGCGGACACGGCAAAGTTCATTACTGGGCATCTTTCTGGTTTAGGAGAATAGAATCACGCCGTGGAAGTTGCGTTTTGGATCGGTCGCTACCGGTCCCGGTTCTGTAACACCGACGGTAGTCCCCGCAGGAACTTTTCCCTGAGGTGCACTCCCGAAGTCACCGGGGGATATTTCGGTTTTTCGCCGGCAGCGAGACAGGTCGGCAGGCACACGATTTCCGTGTCCCAGTTGGGTTGATGAAAAAACGCGATCGATTGACGTCGCTGTGCTCCGGATTCGCCGGGCGGGCAGACCACTCGATGTAAAGTAGAAACCCAACGATCGTTAGTCCAGCGCGCCATCAGATCCCCGATGTTGACAACAAATCCGCCCGGCACCGAAGGCACTGCGACCCATTCGCCTTCAGGCGCAAAAATCTCCAGGCCGCCCGGATCCGGATCAGACAACAATATTGTGACGCTGCCATAGTCCGTGTGCGCGCCGGCCCTCAGTTGGCCGGGCAAAGGCGCCGAGAGGTCAGCGGGATAGTTTAGCGCCCGCATCGCACTGCAGTGTTCGTCGATCTTATCGGCAAAAAACTCTTCCGGTAGATTTAAAGCTACGGCAAAGATTCGCATCAGACGCGCGGCCAGCTCACTCATCGCGCGGTAATACCTTAACCATACTTCCTTGAATTCCACCGGCTCGGCCGGCCAGAGGTTAGGCGCAAAACGAAAATCCTGCTCCGGCGACTCTGAACCGTGCAGAGCGCGGTCAGGCGGGCCGCAGCTGAAACTCTCTTTCAGATCAGGCGGAGTCTGATCGCCCCTAGATCCGGCTAATGCTTCGGCCTGTAGAGGCGCATAGCCGTAAGGATAGCCGGTAAAGGGCATCTTCACCGCGAGCTTTTTGACCAGTGGCAGATCGAAAAAACTCTTCGCCGCAGTCCGGACATCGGCGATCAGTTCCGACGCCACACCGTGACCAACGATTGCCAGAAAA
>Ga0209648_10003834_pt1 | contig 12714 bp, 13 predicted proteins | sample GraSoi2013_115cm_FD_185830 | JGI IMG/M metagenome (GOLD analysis project Ga0209648, IMG submission 185830) | Grasslands soil microbial communities from the Angelo Coastal Reserve, California, USA - Sample 9_17_2013_115cm (SPAdes) (version 2) | ecosystem: Environmental > Terrestrial > Soil >...
CATCATCAAACGCAGGAGGCGGCTGCCCGTTCAAATCCTGCGGGAATCCAAAGCTCGCAGGCGCCTGCGAGCTGTCCCATGGACTGTTGTGCGTGTAGTCATCCCCAGAGCATAGCCGTCGCTACGGCAATGTCGACATTGCCATCGCTGGTTGAGACCAAAGCGAGTGCACATTCGGCGCCCTTCGTTTTCGTCAACAACGGTTTTTCCTCCCACACCGATCGCGGTCCACCCACCCTCTAATCGTTCGCGCAAACCAGCAGTCAGCGCCTGGCGAGTCCGGGCGTCCGCTGTTTATCGCTGCGCGGTCTTTCCTTTCAGAGACATGCGATTTCCCTTGGCCATTTGGTTTGGTCATCCTTGGCGATCGCACAAAGAAAAGACCATGAGCGCAGGAGGAAAGGGAATCTTGGGTGCGAACATGTTTCAGCGATGGATCGGAATTCTAGGTGTGCTGGCGTTATTGGCTACGGGCCAGGTTCAAGCATCGGTTTTTGGTAGTGTTCATGGCGTCGTGCATGACCCTCAGCACCGGCCTGTGGCCGGCGCAAGCGTAAGAGTCAAAGCTGCGACATCCGAATGGTCGCAAACCACGCAGACTGACGAGCAAGGCGAGTTTGGCTTCGCCGCCGTTCCGTTAGGCGACTACGTCATTACCGTCACCCAGGCGGGCTTTGCTGATTCGGCGCAGAAGGTCACGGTCGTTTCCAACGCTTCTCCAGTTTTGCATTTTCAGCTGGCGATTACTTCGGTTCACGAGACAGTCACGGTAACCGCGGAGGCGCCGGCGGCGAACCTCGAGACCGTCACACCCACAACGCTAGTAAGCCGGGGAGATATTGAGCGGACACCGGGTGCCTCTCGCAGCAACAGCTTGGCCATCATCACGGATTTCGTTCCCGGTGCATACTTTACCCACGACCAACTGCACGTTCGCGGGGGACACCAAACCAGCTGGCTGATCGACGGGGTAGAGGTTCCGAATACGAATATTGCAAGCAACCTCGGCCCCCAATTCGATCCCAAAGATATCGACTACCTGGAAGTCCAGAGAGGCAGCTACGCGGCCGACCAGGGCGAGCGGACCTACGGCGTCTTCAATGTGGTCCCTAGGTCCGGCTTCGAACGGAACAACCAAGCCGAGCTGATTGTGAGCGCGGGTAATTTCTATCAAACCAACGATCAATTCAACTTCGGGAGCCACACCAACCGCTTTGCCTACTACGCGAGCGTCAATGGCAACCGCAGCAATCTGGGGATACAAACCCCGGTGGGACAGGTGATCCACGACGCCGAGAATGGCTACGGCGGATTCACTTCTCTGATGTTCAACGCCGACCCCGAAGACCAGTTGCGTCTGGTCACCTCTTTACGGCGGGATTACTATCAAGTCCCCATCAGCCCCGGCGATACGAAAGCCGAAGGCCAGCATGAGGCGGACGCATTCGTAAACTTTTCCTTGGTGCGCACGTTCAGCAGCAAGATGATGCTGACGGTCTCGCCTTTTTATCACTTCAACAGCGCCAACTTGGACGCCGGACCAGCCGACGCTCCCATCAGCACGACCGACCACCGCTCTTCGACCTATGCCGGTGGCCAGGCGACCTTCAGCCTGAACGTTGCCAGGAATGATTTGCAAGTCGGCGCACTAGGCTTCCATCAGCAGGACAACCAGTCTTTGAATCTCGTTTTCCATGACCGTAGCGGCACTGCTCCGGTCCTCAGCGTGCAGACGCCATCCGGCGGCCTCCAAGCGGTATTTCTCCAGGACCGAATCAAAGTCACTCCATGGCTGTCGCTAATGGGCGGTGTTCGGCAGACGCATTTCTCGGCTTCAGTTGTGGAGAACGCCACCAGCCCCCGTGTCGGTATCGCGATCCAGGTTCCGCGGCTCAACTGGGTCTTCCGCGGTTTCTATGGCGACTATTATCAGGCGCCGCCCCTGGTCACATTCTCTGGACCGCTAGTCCAGTTTGCCAATAGCAATAATCTCTTCCCCCTTCCGCTCCATGGTGAGCGTGACGAGGAGCACCAGTTCGGTGTCGCGATTCCATTTCGCGGCTGGCTGCTCGACGCGGATGAATTTCGAACCCACGTGCGCAACTTCTTTGACCACAACCCAATCGGGAACTCTGACGTCTTCATCCCCATCACCATTGCTGGAGCCCTGATCCGTGGCTGGGAGCTTACTATTCGCTCGCCACGGCTCTGGCGGCATGGCCAGGTTCACCTCGCATACTCCAACCAAATTGCGTTGGGCGTGGGACCGATAACCGGCGGCCTTACCGACTTCAGCCCCGGCACAGGACCTTTCACTCTTGATCACGACCAAAGGAATACATTGAACCTTGGGTTTGACACCAATTTACCCTGGCATTCTTTCGTCTCAACCAACGTGTACTACGGCTCGGGCTTTTCTAACGGTGGCGCTTTGCCGGGTGAGCCAGGCCACCTGCCGGGGCACACCACGTTCGATCTCACGGTCGGCAAGTCGTTTGGAGAAAGTTTTTCGGCTTCCGTGACCGCCCTGAACGTGGCCAACCGGCATCTGCTTCTCGACAACAGTTTGACCTTTGGCGGGTTTCACTTCAACAATCCAAGGGAGATCTTCGCGGAGGTTCGCTACCGGTTTCGGTATGGGAAACGTGATCACTAGAGCGTGTTTCATTTTGTGGAACTCGCTCTACTTCGTAGTTAGTAATTTAGCAGCCGAACCATCGAAAGTGTCATCCCGAGCCGAAGGCGAGGGATCTGCTCTGCAGAGTTCAATGCGCTACGTTCTCGCCTCAAGATCCGCGGAGCCGATTCCTCTCCCGCTTCGCGGGATCGGAATGACGCGTCTCGCTTTCTTGGGCGAACTGTTACGAATCGTTTTCTTTGAAACACGCACTAGGCAGATTTCATCAATCGCTGCTAGCTTATTCGTGGAAGGAACGGAACAGCAGTCTATGGTCAGGAACATCTTTATTGTCGCTTTGATAGCCTTGATTATCGCCGGGTGTGGCTTTTGGTGGATCAAGTCCGCACGTGGATTCAGTGCTCGGCAAGAGCCTACTCAAGTCGAAGCCGTAGTTGCGCGAAACATGCGCATGATGGCCATTCCTTCGTCGGCCAAGAGTCTGCGGAATCCCATGTCGCTTACTCCGGAGTTGATGGTCGAAGCGCGTCATCACTTTGCCGACCACTGCGCTGTTTGTCACGGCAATGATGGTAGCGGCAACACCGAAATGGGACACAACCTGTATCCTAAGGCGCCGGATATGCGGCAGAAAGCCACGCAGTCGCTTTCCGACGGCGAGCTCTACTTCATCATTCACAACGGCATACGACTCAGCGGCATGCCGGCGTGGGGCGCGGAGTCAGACCACGATCATGATAGTTGGGCGCTGGTGCATTTCATCCGGCGCTTGCCGGCCGTTTCAGCAGAGGAACTTGAGGACATGCGAAAATTCAATCCCCAAAGCCCCACGGAGTTGGAGGAGCAACGGGAAGAAGAGGAGTTTTTAAATGCTAAGCCAAAAAGTAAGTGATGCTATACAGCGGACTGCCATTGTAGCTTTGTTCGTAAGCCTGTTGTCGACGAGCTTGCTTTTCGCCCATGGAAATGAAAAGCACGTGATGGGCACAGTCACAGCGATCGCAGCGAATTCGATTAGCGTCGAGACCACGGCACATGAGATCCAGATGGTCCAAATCACCAGCCAGACGAAATTCATTCGAAGTGGAAATCCTTCTTCCGCGAGTGAGCTGAAGGTAGGGGACCGGGTCGTGATCCACGCAAGACCCGAAGGTGACAAACTGAACGCAACCGAGGTCAAATCGGGAACACAGCCGAAGAGCGGAATGTCGAAAAAATGATTTGTGGAGCAACGCTCTTCCTCGTACCCGTGTCATTCCGATCCCGCGAAGCGGGAGAGGAATCTGCTCCGCGAGTTTGATGGCCCAAGAGCAGAAGCGGGGCAGATCCCTCACCCCGCCCTACGCTTGGGGTTCGGGATGACACCTTGACCAGGCGTCTGTTTTAAGCATTTCCAGCGTTGCCCCAGCCGGAGAAAGCGACACGTCCTCAACTCTGCGATGGCTTCTCAGCACGAAGTGGACTGAGCGCCTTCGCTGAATCTCTCAAGACTGCGGTGAAGTGATGGCGCGGCGAATCCCAGCTCCCGAGGCTTTGTCGTCGAAGGTTACTTCACCCCTCCTCAACGCCAAGCCGAGCTTGCTCCAAAGCTGATCGAGGTCAACGGGAGACGGCTTGTCGCGCATTTCGCGGTAGAGTTCCAGCAGCACGCTGGTGCCGGTGGCTTTGTCTCCGATGGCGAGTGCTTTCTCGATCTCCCAATCCTCGGAGATTGTGCCGCCATTCGCCACGATGGCGCGAAGGGCGTCGCGAAGGCCTTTCCGGTTTTGCGTGCGTTCGTGAATCTTGACGTCGGCGATCAGGCAGAACATAGCGCCGCCCCAATAGGTTCGTCCCCAGGTCGGAGTGTGGTCGAGGCCGGCATCGCCGAAGCCGGGCTCGCCCTTGGGCATGTCGCGAATGAACTCTTTCCAAACCTCCGCCACCGGTAGTCGCCCGGCCTGAGCTCGGGCGACCGGTTCTACATACGTCGAGATTCCTTCCTCGATCCAGTGATGATCTTCCGCCATAGAAGGAAACGCGAGATGGATCATCTCATGCGTCAACACCCAATCGTCCGCGAGAGTTTGGGTGGTAGCCTGGCGCCCGACGGTGATCAGGATCAGGCCGCCATCAACCGGGTACGTCACCCCGTGACTGATCCCTGCGCCGTTGCCGGAGCGAATGCGCAGCGTTAGATGACCGACAGGGAAGCGACCATAGTAGGTTGTAACCGAGCCGGCAGAATTCTTCACCCAATTCAGAAGATCGGCAGCGGAGAGCGTCATCACCTCGTCCGGCAGGGTAACCTCAATTTGGCCGCCAGGCACTTGCACGATGGTCGGCTGTGAACCGGTCGGCCTTTTCGAAGCCGCGTCTACCGTTAAGGTGAAGACGAAGATCATGACAAGACACAGCGCGGTGCAGGTCGTATCCGCCAGGCGGGCAACGGTCTGCATCAGCTTGCAGCGGTCATCTGTGGTTGTCGCTTGGTCCGATACCCTTTGATCAGGTGATCGAGAGAGAATCGCCCTGGACCAAAAATCAGAATAATCAACGACACCAGAAGGAAGGAAAACGGGAGCGCCTTGTAGAAGTCCTCGGCGTGATCGGTAAAGATAGCGGTTAGGTTGTCCCAATCTCCTACGACATACGCCACGATCATATTAATTGTCAGCGGGACTGCGATCAAGCGCGATCCCAACCCCAATGCCAGCAAAACCCCTCCACCCGCCTCCAGCGCGGCAACAAAATGCGCGTTGAGTGACGGCGCTGGAACTCCATGACTGCTCATGAAGGTCACGAAGCCCGGCATGTTGCGCAGGTGGTCGATTCCGGATGCCAGGAACTGCCATCCCCAATAAAGACGAATCGCGAGCAGAAACGGTGATTGAAGGGAAGAGGCTGCCTTGCGGAACCAAGCGTAGAGGGCATCAATGCGCTTAATCAAATTCACGCTCCAGATTCTGGCGACAGAACCATCCCAGTGATGCCCAATTTGCAAACCAGTCATGCAGCCGCACCGTAATGAACTCCACTTTCTGGTTCGTCCAGTTGACGGAGGCCTCAATCGCTTCGGAGAGGTGTTTGCCTTGCTGCAGGGCCACCAGTAGAGCGAATGCTTCAGGCTGCAGCCGCTTGAAATAAACCTCGTTCTCCTGACGGTGAACGGCCAGATAAACTTTCTTGGGCTTGGGCAGCGGCACCCTCTTGTTTGGGGACTTCTCCGCATGCTCCATTATGACGATGTTGCTGGCGGTGTCCGAATCTCCCTCGGGCTCCTGGTTTTGGCGGCGGACTTCGAGCAGCATATCGTCCAGTGGGTATGCAAGATCGAGGAGTCGCAAATAGGGTTGTAGAGGCAAAACCGGGTCCTCACCCAGGTTTTCCAGATCGCCTGCTGCGACCTTAGGCAGCTCTGCCCTATCGAATGCGTCGATGTCCGCCCACTCCAGCCGGACCATGTCCAGCGCCAGGCGCTCGGTTTTGGGAGTGAACTTGGGATTGTCGCGCAACCATGCTTCCAGCCGCGAGCCGAGATTGCGGAGGGTAAACGATTCCGAGGGAATCTCGGTCAAGTACGCGGTGATCAGCTTATCGAAGGTGCGTTGGCCGACTACCGCGCGCAGTCCGGGGAAGTCATCGGCGAGCGAGGAAAGAATGCGGAACCAATAGACACGATTATAGATTTCAAGACGTTCCACCGAAGTCAGCCGGTCGTTCGGCTTGATCAGCTTCTCAACGATTTCCTTCGTCGATCTTCCATCGAGCGTGTGCTTGCGCATGCGTTCCGACGCCGTGAGCGGCTGCCGGATCACGTCAAACACTTCGCGCTGGAGCTGTTCCAGGTTCATGATGCCACCGCGGTTTTCTCCGGAACAAATCTTTTGGCTTTCAATGCCTCAGCATGCACTTCCTCGAACGATGGAATACGGTCATCCCACTCGAGTAGCGTAGCTGTCGGTCCTACCAGCTCGATCGCTCGCGAGTACAACTGCCAAACGGGATCAATTACGGCGTGGTCGTGCGTATCGAGAATGTATTTCTCGTACTTGGAGTGGCCGGCAATGTGAATCTGAGCGACTCGCTCGTGGGGCACGTTGTTGACGTAGTCGAGCGGATTGAAATTGTGGTTCTGCGATGAGACGTAGATATTGTTGACGTCCAATAGTATGCCGCAATCGGCATCTTCCACCACTTCGCTCAGGAACTCCCACTCCGTCATTTCGGAAACGTGGTATTCCGCATAACTGCTGACGTTTTCCACAGCGATGGGCACTTCCAAAATATCGCGAGCCTCGCGAATCTTCTGCGCCGTCTTCTTCGCCGCCTCAAACGTGTACGGCATGGGTAGCAGATCGTGTGAGTAGCGGCCATCGACACTGCCCCAGCACAGATGGTCGGTGAGCCAGGGAGTCTTAGTACGCTTGACCAAGGTCTTGAGCCGGCGCAGGTGCTCGCGGTTCAGCGGCTCGGCCGAGCCAAAGTACATCGAGACACCGTGCTGCACGATGCGATAGCGCTCCAGAATCTGATCGAGCACTTTGAGTGGGCGCCCGCCATCGACCATGAAGTTTTCCGAGATGATCTCAAACCAGTCGACGACCGGTTTCTTTTCGAAGATGTGATTGTAATGGGGTATCCGCAGGCCGATGCCGACACCGTAATCCGTATTTCCGTTAAAGCGATTCGCGGGCATGGGATGTCAGAAGATCAAGTCTGGCGAAAAGAAATGGAGGACCAGAAGCTCGTTGAGTACCCCCCGGTCCTCCCTTGTGGGAAAGCCGGTTAGCCCTTCTTCTCGGCCTCGGGCGCCATAGGTTTGCCGTCTGTCCGGCACTCACCCTTGCCCTTGCAGTCGTTCTTGCCATTGGTAGACCCGCAACCACCCTTGCCTTTGCAGGAGTTTTGGCCTTTACAGGCGTGTTTGTCTTTCTTGCTTTTGGTCGCCTTCTTGCCGGAATCCGAAGTTTGGTCGGTTTTCTGGTCGGTTTTCTGGTCGGTTTGTGCCGTTAAGCTGGCGTTCGTGCCGGCAACAAATCCAGTGAGAGCGGCTCCCATCAGCAGTGCACGCATCGATTTGGTCATGGGGTAAAGCTCCTTTCATTCCTTTTAGGTACGCTTAGCGAGACTTCTTGGATTGCTCGTCCTGGGTTGCTTTCCCTTGGATTGCTTTGCCTTGGATTGCTTTCTGAAGACAGGCAGCCGGAAACTCCCGCTTTTGCGTTCGCATTGGTTCGTAACCCTGTTACTCTGCCGGCGCAGCCGCCGACAACATGCCTCTGCACACTGTTAAATGTGCGGTTTAGGGCGCGAGAATGTTAACACGAATCCACAGGGCGACCTCTTAAGAACCTTGATCCGCAACAGGAAGGAATTTCAAATGGCGGCGTCCCCGCTTGGCCTTACCTTGTAAGCCCTTGTAAACACGAGGGAAAGCAGCTTTAGTTGCTGCGCTGCACGAGATAACGGGCTAGCTCTTTCAATGTGTTCGCTCTTGAGCCGAAAGAGTCCAGGGCGCCGCAGCCGGATTGGACCAGCAGCTCCGCTTTTCGCCGCGACTCCTCAATCCCGAACAGCGCCGGATAAGTAGCCTTCTCGGACGCAGTATCTTTGCCGGCCGTCTTGCCGAGCTGTTCAGAGGATTGAGTTACGTCGAGGACGTCATCTGCGATCTGGAAAGCTAAGCCGACCGACCGGCCGAAGTCGCGCAGGCGTTGGATTTCCGCGTGCGATCCGCCGGCGTAGATTCCGCCGCACACCAGACTTGCTGTGATGAGAGCTCCCGTCTTGGAGCGATGAATGTACTCCAACGTTTCCGCGTCGGGCAGTTGGCGTTCCGCTTCCAAATCCTTGACCTGGCCGCCGATCATGCCGTCAACCGTTCCCGTTCCGCGGGCGATCTCTTCGATAATCCGGACTCTGGCATCGGCTGGACATTTCAATCTCGCCAGAACTTCATAAGCTTGGGTTTGCAGCGCGTCGCCGGCGAGGATGGCAATCGCCTCGCCGAAGGCGACATGACAGGTGGGTTTGCCGCGACGAAGGTCGTCGTTGTCGAGAGCGGGAAGATCGTCGTGAATCAGCGAGTAGGTATGCAGCATTTCCAGGGCGCTGGCCAGCTCTTCGATTCCTTCCGGCAATCGCCCGGAGATCATGCGGGCTGCTTCCATGCACAGAACCGGGCGCAGCCGCTTGCCGCCGGCAAACACGCTATGGCGCATGGCTTGGTGGATCGACTCGGGCCGCTGCATCGGCGAAGGCAACAGTTTGTCGAGGGCCTCGTCAATCCTGCGCTGGCCCTGCTGCAACGTCTCTTTGAGCATGAAAGTCGAGTATAGCAAGTCCCACGACGCCTCGACATTTGCTTCAGGCTCTTGTGGCGCCGCCGCCCTCGGCGGTGTCTTCCTGGCCGCAATCTCAGGCGAGGTCGCCTGTGCCACACGATTTTTGCGGTCACCGGATCACGGCGATCTCGGCGATCACCCGACTTGCTTACACCGCCCCTTGGTTGGCAGCAAAACGTAGCTCACTAAAGTACCCTACATCGCCGCATTTCTCCGCCGATCTTTTGGACAACAGGCTGCAACGTTGCCCGAGGAAAAAGGATGAGAGTTCTTCCCGTAAGATCGACTTGCGTTACGCGTCGCTGCTGCTGGCTCGCAGCCGCAGCGATTCTGCCTTTACTGCTCAATGCGTGTGCAGTACAGAAGTCGTACCGCTTCACCACCAAGTCGGTGACCAAGATTAGTCACAACCCGAGAAGCTGCACTGAGCTGCCGGATGGCCGCTACAAGTGCAAAGACGTGGTGTTCACTTTTTCGGCGATTGAGCCGTCAACCCTTAAGTAGCAACACTCGGGTGATCCGCACATCGACGGCGAGGTTTCAGATCACCCGATGACCCGATTTCTCTAAGCCGCATGGTAGTGCGATTGCCCGGGAATGTTGCCGGCGGCCAGGACGATGGCGCGCACGTCGGAACTGGCGCAGCAATCCGCGGCGCCGGCAGCCAGGGCTTGACTCCACATTCTCTCGTCGGCAAGGCGGTGCGTGCACACGATGCTGACCCGCGAGAACTCCTTGCGAAGCTCTTGGACGTCATTCAAGCCCGCGAACTCAAGATCGACAATTGCCACATCGGCCTGGTGCTGGGGGATCGAGTGTCGCAGCTCCGCCAGATCGTAAACCACGTTGACTAGCCGGAAGTGTTTACCGAGAGAGTTGGCGAGCGATTCTGCGCTCGCTCCGTCCTTTTGAAAGACAACAATGCTTAGCGGTTTCATCGAGGACTCTCTTTTTCCGTTCGGTTCGCTATGAAGGATCGATGCCGCGATGGCGGCGTGCGGACGATTTACTTTCTCGCCGAAGCCTTTTCTGCCGACGGTTCGTAAGGCTCGGGCTGTAGTTTGCCGTTTTGCTTGAGCAGGATCTCAACTCTTCCTTCCGCCTGCTCCAGCTCCTTGCGACATGCTGAGGAGAGCTGCATGCCCTCTTCGAAAAGCTTCAGCGCTTGCTCGAGCGGTACGTTGCCTTTCTCCAGCTCGTCGACGATCTTTTCCAGGCGCTGTAGCGAATCTTCGAATTTAGGCACAGATGAGCGACTCCAAAACACCCATTCTACTCTTCACACCCATGCATGTTTGATACTTTTTTAGCTCACCTACGATCGGTTGATCAGAACATCGAGGATCAGGTTTCAGATCACCCGATCACCGGATCACCCGATCCTTTTCAGCTCATACCGCTGCGATCGCGGACCCTCCCATTCCATCAAGAACTTCCAAGGCCGACGAGTACCGTCCCAGCGGTGCGGCAACTTGGGCGCCCTGTACCAATCCGCGAACCTGGTGCAGCATTTCGCGAGCGATCAGAATGCCCTCGGCCCGGGCGGCTTCCGAGTTGGGCGCACGCGCCATACGTTCAATGATGGCATCGGGCACTGATACCCGGAGCTCGTTTTTCATGAACTCAGCGTTGCGCAGGCCCATCAGCGGCCAAATGCCGGCCAGCACGGGGATGCGGCAATGCTCGATGCGGCGGAGGAACTGTTCGAGCAGTGTTACGTCAAATACCGGCTGAGTGACGGCGTAGTCGGCGCCGGCTTCCACCTTGTATTCGAAGCGGCGGATCTCTTCGTCGATATTAACCATGCCGGGATTGGCCCCCACACCGATGGCGAATCGCGTGCCGCTCCCGATGGCGTTGCCGCCGATATCCAGCCCAAAATTCAATCCGTGCACAATGTTGACCAGCCCGATGGCGTCGACATCGAACACGGCGGTCGCATCGGGATAGTTGCCCATCTTTGGGGGATCACCGGTGATGCAAATCAGGTTGTGAATGCCCATGGCATAGCAGCCCAGCAACTCAGACTGCATGCTGAGCACGTTGCGGTCGCGGCACGTGAAATGCAGCGCCGTCTCGATTTCAGCTTGCTGTTGGACGAGCGTGCACAGGGCGAGGTTGCTCAAGCGCGCCGACGCACGCGGGCTGTCCGGGATGTTGATGGCGTCGATGCCTGCCGCCTTGAGGTACTTGGCTCCTTCAATCTCTTTGCGGAAGTCGATCCCTTTCGGCGGCACGATCTCTACCAGCGTCACAAACTCGCCGGCGGCGAGCTTGCGACCCAGGTTCGAGCGCTGCGCCAGAAGGGGCGGGATGATGCTCGATTCGCGTTTGCGCTCGGACACCACGTGAAAATTGCCGGTCCTGCCCCGGACATCGCTTATGCGCAGGGCGGCCTTCATGGCTTTGGTGTGCTCCGGCGTGGTTCCGCAGCATCCGCCCACCAGGCCGACGCCCGCGTTTACGAATTTGCGCGCGTAGCTGGCCATATATTCCGGCGAACACAGATAGATGTTGCGACCTTCAACGTTGCGCGGGATGCCGGCGTTGGGCTGCGCCGACAACGGCAGCTCGGTGACGCGACGAATGCGTTCGATGGCGCCCAGCATGGCTACCGGTCCGACGCTGCAGTTGCAACCGATCACGTCAGCGCCCCACTCTTCCAATTTGGTGGTGAATGTTTCCGGGCTGGCGCCGTCCAGACAGTTGCCGTCTTCGTCGATGGTCACTTGGGCAACGACTTGCGTATTGGGCGCGGCCTCGCGCGCGGCCAAAATTGCTTGGTGCAGCTCTTCGAGATACCCGAACGTCTCCAGGATCAGAAAATCGACGCCGCCTTTCACCAGGGCCGCAATCTGCTCACGAAACGCTGCCCGGGCTTCTTCACGGGCTGTCTTACCCAAGGGCTCAATGCGCACGCCCAATGGCCCGACCGAGCCTGCGACCAAGGCCGTGGCTGCCTTCTTTAGATTGAAGGCATCGACTGCTTCGCGCGCCAGGCGTGCTCCGTGCAGATTGATCTGATGTACCTGCTCGGCCAAGCCGTGCCGGGTCAACCGGAACAAATTGCCACCAAAAGTATTGGTTTCAATGACTTCCGCGCCCGCATTCAGATACTCCTGATGAATACCGCGAATCAGGTCCGGCTGAGTTAGATTCAGCTCGTCATAACACTTGTTGATGAACACGCCCTTGGCGTAGAGCAGAGTGCCCATCGCGCCGTCGCATAGGACAGGGCATTGCTTAAGTCGACTTAGAAGGTCTTCTGACAATCGAATCACCTTGGCTGAGCATTTACACTTAATGCTCAGAATACCTCAGCGCAACCTCAATCAGCTAGCCGATGAGATTGCTAATTGAGTAATCCGGTAATCGGGAAATTGAAAACCGGTGGAACCGAGGGTTTTCAATTACCAATTAGAAATTACCCGATTACAAATCTTCCGTCTTTAGATCCCTCACCCGGTACCGAAACCGTTTGCGTCTGTCATCTCGACCGGAGCGCCACGGGAATCTTGTCTCATCAAAAAATCTCTAGCGCGGAGTGGAGAGATCCCGAGGAAGTATCCTGTACGCCGCTGCCTCAGGGAGTTCTCCCGTCGAATCGCCGAGATCGCCGTAATCGGGCGAGATCGCCGTGATCGGAAGAACTAGATTCCGGCGATGTCGGCGATCCCGTGCGATTCCGGCGATCTTAGTGGGAACTCCCTGGTGGCAGCATGGTCAAGGACACTGCCTTTCGGGATCTCT